>Ga0307979_1001186_pt1 | contig 18461 bp, 20 predicted proteins | sample OrgLakmetage1058_FD_201833 | JGI IMG/M metagenome (GOLD analysis project Ga0307979, IMG submission 201833) | Saline water microbial communities from Organic Lake, Antarctica - #1058 | ecosystem: Environmental > Aquatic > Non-marine Saline and Alkaline > Saline | place: Antarctica: Organic Lake...
CTTTTTGCAAATTTTTCGAGGAATTTGGCCAATGCCCCTCTCCCTCCTGAATCATCCCGCACTTGCTTTGTTTGCGCAACGCACGCGCATTCCCACTTCTGCCCGCAGCATTGGCTTCTGTGCCATCTGGGTTTGTATTAGTTCGAGTTCGAGTTTGTCACGTTAAGAGAATAAGGGTTAAAATTCGGTTATTCCACCTGTTAGAAATCGATTTCCTTCTTGTACTGTAGTAACAAAAAACGCTAAGAGAGCGAGTGCTGGGGCTAAATTCCCCCGCCCTTATTGCCCGGAACTACCAGTAGGAAAGCAAATCGGGATTTTTTTTTTTTTTTCGGAAGACCATGGACTTTGACCAGGAAATCGGAGTGGCCTTGACCCCACCCTGGTGGGTGACGCATTTTCACCCTTGGGTAGGGTACAGTGCTTGCGTTTCTGGCCGCAAAAATGGCATTATCGTAGGCTCATTATTTTTGTGAGATAGCAACTCGAAGAGGCGCAACTTAAAGATGTCGCGCATGGCAAAGCCCGTAATCCTGGGCGCCCTCGGCCTAACAGCTCTTACGCTTGGCCTCCAGTACGTGCAGCACGTACGAGAAGATCGGCTGATGCGGTCTGATTTACGCGTAGAGCATAAAACCGAGTTCGCAGCGCCAACGAATTATGACAACGATGGTGGTGGCATTGGCAGTAGCGCCACTCATCCTAGCAACAGCCTGGCTAGTAGCGGCGCTCACGTGTTTGGGCAATCTGGCTCCGCTGCCGCTGTGCAAGCTATGGATTCTCGCCTCGGGAAACTCGAGCGAGCGCTGTCTTGGCTTGAGGCGAGGCCGGCTGGTGCACCATTGCCTGCTCTGCCAGCAGTTACCACCCCGGCATCTTTACCTGAAGGCCTAGGAGATGCAACCTCACCAGTAGGGAGTTCATTGGTGGGACAAGCGTCTTTACATGTGCCTCCTCCGGGTGCGGTGGCGCCCTCAGCCCCTACTATATCCCACCAGCCACTGACCCCACCGGCGCTGTTCCCAGACACTGAAAAGAAGAAAAGGCCGAAAGTGGATACCTCCTCGAGCCATTCCAAGTTGCACGCCCGGAATCGGGACACTAAAAAACAGGAAGAAAAACAGCAGAAGCACGACGCCAAGGTAGAGCGACGAAGGCAGGCCGCCCAGCTTGATCCTTTGCCATCATCTTCGAACGGCCAAGCTGGTTACGGTGAGACCGCACTAACGAGCCTGGCGCCAGCCATCGATATGGCGTCAGGCATGGTAACGGACGCGCCGTTTCTGCTGCAGCGGTTGCTTCAAGTAGTCAAGGTCACTGACGTAACGGACTACCCAAAATGGTGCGCGATGAGGAGAAGCATCATTTGTTATTTCCTAAACCAAGTGCTCTTTCTGCCCCCCAGTTGCATGTCTACTTCAGTATGTGCTTTAATTTGCCTGCACAAGAAGCCAAATTGACCTCGGTAAATTCATCCGCATCCATTCGAGCACCCTGCATAATCCCAACCCCTCTTCCGATTCGCTATGGTGGTGGCTCCAGGTACTTCGGGGACAAGGGTGCGCGGGGCTATTTCGAAGATGGGCCCTGGGCCACCACGGCTGACGTGAACATCACCAACGACAACTACTGCGCCAAGGCCCGCGGCAAAGATGGGCCCTGGCGAGCCCTGTCCAAACTGAAACCTTCGTATGGCCGCGTAGCGCTCGTGGCGACGGTTGGTAGTTGCCCTTCCCTTCTCTCTACCTATACCCACTCAGACTAGCTTGCATCCTACGTAGAGTTTCGTCTCGCTCTACTACGTCACTTCTTTTCTTCAAATACCTTGTACGCACTTTCATGATTCGTCACGTTGGTTCCTCTGAGTTCTATTTCCTATATTTATTTTTGGCGGAACGGAATCCCAATGCGTCATGCTCTTATGCTCTCATCACACCAGGTGAGCCGGTGTTCAATCTGTGACTTTTTGAGCCCCTGGAAAGACTATGGCTTGCCCAGCCGCGGCGGTCTGCATCCCGGCGGGGTGGTGTTGATCGGTGGGGGTAACGAAAACTGGGGCATGTTCAGCGAGTACGTGGAGAACCGGAGCGTGGCGTGGGGCGCATTTACGGGAAAACTGAAGTCGTGCGGCAAAACCATGGCGGATTTTCAGGTGAGGAACCAAAAGAGTAGGAAAGCATTCAAAAATGAAAAGAGGAAGACGATAAGATAAGATAAGATCAGGTCAGGTCAGGTCATCAGTTAGTGATTAGCACGAAGTACACACCAGGCATGATTGTGTGGTAGTTGAATATAAGCCAGTACGTCATGAATGAGCGACTTTCATCTTCTTTACTCGTTGTAACTCAATGTTTACTGGTGGCGGCGTATTTTTTGAACAGGCCTTCATGAACGATCCTCGGTTGTTGTTGTGGGTGACCAACCAGCACCAAGCAATCGGTGCAGTTCATCCGAAGGTAAACATTCCAAGGATGAAAGGGGAATGTGCGCTGTTACATGGATTGGATAAGTTCCTCTCTCTTTGGGGTGTGGGAACTAGCCTTCATTTCTGATGCGTTTTCTTTATAGGTCTTGTCGCTGCCCTTGGGCATGAAAAACAACCCTTCGCGCATATACAACGACGGTATGAAAAAGCACCGCGCCACCAAAAAGAAAAAACTGCTCATCATCAACAACAGCGGCTGGAAACACCGCACGGCTGTGAATGCTTTGGTCGCGAGCCGGTTTCCGGAATTGGCTAAAGTCGGAAACGCCTATGCCGTAGGGCGAGACGCTGGCAAAGCGCAAGACTACTACGAGCAGCTGGTAAGAGACAAGTCGGGTTTTTTAAGAGTTCGGCGAGAGAGTTAGGCCAGAACGAAAGATAGCGTTACAGGAACTATCTTTCGTGCAAGACACACTTTTCTGCACTTCATTCCCCACATCTTTTTTTGACGCGTCCCTCAGCACATTTTTTCGTATTTGTTTCTTAACAGGCCGAAGCCAAATTTGTGTTGTGCCCCTCGGGGATGGGCTACGACACCTACCGCCACTGGGAAGTCCTGCTCATGGGCTCGATTCCCGTGTTTGAGTCGTCGCCTGGTTTCGACAAAACTTTTGCCAAGCTGCCAGTGGTGATCGTGGCGTCCTATGCGGACGTGACGCCGGCTCTTTTGGAGGCCAAATACGCGGAATTTGCGCGCAGAGCAGATCTGAGCCCAGACGACCCGAACGGATTTGACTTCCAGCGGCTCCGGAAACAGTACTGGATGGACTTGATTTTTGGCGCCGCGGACACTGGGTCCAGCGCCCAAGTTTTGGCCAACCACCCCCCTGATAGGGGCCTGTTTTGAGAGAAGGAGAATAGTCTTGGTGGGTGGCTTGCCTCTCTTGGTATTCCGATGTCGCTAGTACACCGCATGATATCTGCTACGACTGTGCTGTATATGTAGCCTTCAAGATATATCATGGGTTTTAATTTTAGGGCGCGAAAACCCTGACGAAATGGCTCCAAGTTTAATTTTATTACTATTGTTGCGCGAACAAAGATTCCACGTCAATTGTTTAATAGCTAATAGCTGCTAATGATCAAAAAGGATAAGTAGTCATCATAAAATTGGCGGTACCGACTCAAGGCCACTCCGATTTCCTGGTCGACTCGAACGGTTTTCCTGGTCCTGATTCCGGATATTCCTGATCACACATTTTTAACGGGTTTCTTGCTGAATTCCTGGATCGAAAGAGAAATTGATTGGCTTAAATTACCGATAGGGCCATAACCAAACTGTACCCCCCTTGGAGTTCTTTGCAACGGATTTTCGCAAAGGGGGAAGTCCGCACGGATTCCGGCCATATCCTGGCTCTTTGCCGGAAGTCTCACGGATATCCTGGAAAATTCCTGGCCGGTCCTGATCAGAAAATTTCGCACGGATTTCCTGATTTTTCCTGCCGGAAATCCAAATCGGAGTGGCCTCGTACCGACTCAGGGAAAACTGATATATTCAGAATTCTAGTAGCACTCATGCAAATTTGAGATGCCTTATACTTACAAAGCACAGATCTAAGATCCCGAGTTGAACTATTTGACTATTTACAAATGCAGATATATTTAACGTATATGCTATATGTAGAAGATGGAAAAAAAAACGCGTTGCAAGGTTTCCGAGTTCTAACGAATCTCAACACCGGCCATGCCAACTAAGTAAGAGCAAGAAAGGTTCTGTGTGCCATGTGCCTTATGTATCACAGGTCCATTTTGGCCCCAGCTCCGCAAAAGCCTGAAGCTGGCGATCAAAACGCTCAACTGCCCAAGCAAAGAGACTTGCCTCGAGTTGGTTCTGCTCTCTCAGAGCGGCAAGGATACACGGTGGCACGGGCGGATGGCGACTGCTCAACTCTGAGCGGTGCACATGCCCCAAATGAGGCCCTCGGTGGGTTCTGAATGATTCTCCCCTTTCATGTCCTGCGCTCAGCTCAGACTCGCGCCAATGCCCATCGCAAGGTTCGAGCCACCCCGCCTTCCACAAAATGAACCGAGGCAGCAGGGAATGGTTGAAAAACACCGTGGGCACAACCAAATCAAACGCTTCGAGAATCCGTTTGGCACGCGTCAAATCACTAGGCTGTAAAGGGCGGTAACCGCTATGTCTTGTAGCGAGTGCCGTGTTGCCACGCCCGGTCTCGTGGCAGTCCCCGAAGCTCGGTTTCCGGACTTCTTTCCTCCGCTCAAAAGGGTCCGGGCATTGGCATTCTGCTATCACATTCCGCACCTAGGAGATAGATTAAAAGACACTGAGAAGACGACAAGATAAGATTGCCCTACACTTATGAATTGACGTCGAAATGGTTGCGATAAGAAAGTGCCATTTATCTCTACCGTCTGCTTCACTCGTACCACTTCTGATCGCATCACCCTCTGCGCTCTCTAAATTGTTTCCGCTCTGTTTTCCTCACCATGAAATCAGGTTGGTAAAACCCAAATCCATTCGAGAAGTGCGTGTAACCTCGGACAGGTTCGCGGCCGCAGTCACCTCTTGGTTTCAAAGATGAATCCTGCTCTGCCATCCATGCGGCCCACAGGGATGCATCTCCGTCACTTGTTGCGTTGACAGGGTTGGTTGGCAGAACCAGGGATGATCCAGCTCCAGCGTACCTGCAGTATGATAGACAAAGAAAACGTTTAATGGCTTAAGTCGGTGATAACTGAGGCTAGTTTTGCTTACTTTTGCTGAGAGCACGAGTCCATAGATAGAGCAATGCAGCGAAAGCGTGCATATATTCTTAACCTGGTATCTGTACCAATATTCGGACTGCCGCCAATCGAGAGGTTCGCGAAGATGTGTCACAGTGAAGACAGATGGATCACTCCAGGGTGGTTTGCTCCCAGCACACGGCACCAAACAACAGGAATCGAACGGGTGCATGGTGCCTAGCTTGGCTTCGTAGGTTGTTACTTCAGGGTGTGCTTTGATTGCATCCTTCAAAAAGGCATCGAGGGTTCCAGAACCAGCCTTGCGGGACCGTCGAAGTATTACAGTTGTAATGTTACGGGTAGGTATGCCAGCCGAGCAAACAATGCTAGCCTCCTTCCAGAGAAGAATCCATGCTGTAATCGTTTGCCACCAGAGGTGCTTCATTCTAGCTAGTTGGACACCTGCATCACTAAATTAGACAAAGCGAAAGCTAGCCACTTGCGATTCTTTCCATGAAATACTTTCATTGAGTCGAGGTCCTGCTAGCGCTACCAAGAACACCTTCAGACTATAAGACCCCATCGAGCACGGCCTTCTCGGTGTCCATGGTATTCAATAATTCAGATAGTACAGGTAGTTTTGGGTAATAAGAAGGGCAAAATTTGCCCTCAACCCTCAGTCTCTTAACGATTTTTAGTACTACAGTACAAGAAGGAATTCAATTTTTAACAGGAGAAGTACAAAATTTTGAGCCTCAGTCTCTTAACGTGACAACCTCTTAACACCCGAAACTACCTGTAGATGTCTGATTTGATGCACTAATTTGGTATCACTAAATTATTAAACGGAGAACTAAGTAACTGCTAACTGTCCAAGTCCGAGAAGCTGGGGCCCATGCTTTTATTTCTTACGTCCATCACCAAGCAAATGCTACACTGGATTGTCCAAACAGACAGCACACCGCCTTCATAATATCACTCGAAGTTCGATTCACAAAATAATACAACAAGCAAGAAGGGCCAAGTGCGGGGGCACATAGGCAAGAAAAAGGAACACAGGCACCTCGCGATCCCTCTTATACGAAGGGCACTTGGCTGTTGCTCAAGCGGCCACCGAGAGCTGGTCGCGCAGAAGCCCACGCGCGCGTTTCTGTGCGAATGACTTCGATGACTGCGCCGGTGCCAGCCACACCTTTGCTATTGGGATCGCTCTTAACAGCAGATGATGACGATGCCGAGGCGGAAGATGAAGTGGGAAGCGCCGAGTAAGGTGACAAGTTGCTGATTCCTTGGCGCTTGAGAGCAGCGGCTCCCACCGTGGACGTGAGAATGAACACCGCACGACGCAAGTCCACCATGCCCACCTTCATTCACGCGCAGGGTTCACAAGAAGACACGCGCAAGACACGCGCAAGACACGCACAAACACGCGAAGAAAAGCACTATTACCATCGAATTACACTCGAAAAGCAACGAGGAAGACGAAAAAACGACAATCGAGCGGCGTATCGCAAAATACAACACAAAAGCTATACGATAAGAATAATACAAGGTGATGATGCATCGCATAGCGAAAGTTTGATCTGCCTATCTCCTCTTCTATGCGGTCACCTCGGGCACTTCAACGGTAGCGTCTTCAAAGAACCGCTCCAAAGCAATCAGCCCTCCTGCGCTGCCAAACCGCGTGCCGCTTCTGCTGTGACGGTCGTCGGCACCCCACACGGGGGCTTCCGACGGGTGGCTGAGCTGCTCGATGTCGTGCAATACGATCACGGAAGTGGGGCACTTCAACAACTGGCTGGCGATGTCCACCTGGAGAGAAGAAAAAAAAGGACGCGAGGAGAAAATAACGCAGCGAGAATGAGTGAGTGCAAGAAAGAGAAAGAGAGGGAGGGAGATTCAGAAGAATAAAGACTGCGCTCGGCAGCGATGATAATCCCAGTGGCAGTAGTTCCTCTGAAGCCATCATTAAAAGGCCTGCTCAATCATCTACCAAGGCCTCGGGGCGCACGTTTTCTGTGTGAAAAGCTTCAAGACTTCGTGGGCAAAATGAATTCACAGAAAGTAATGGAGAGGAGGGCATAGGCTACTTTTAGTCAACACCTTGAGTTGATCAACAGACGTGGCAGCGGTGCACACAATGTCCAAAATGGAACTAGCAGCTGCTCCCTCCATAAAGACCGCGGCTGCCACTGCTTGCGCTACCTGTGGTGCCGATAGAGAGAACCACAACGACAAACAAACTTCATCGATACGAGCGCATCAAAGGAAAGAGGCATCGGCGAAGGCAAAGAAACACTACGGGCACTTCTATTCTTGCTTTAGACCTTCCCTACGGTCAAATAATCACCGAATCCATCCCATCATATATCCTCTCATCAGACTCAATCCTACCGCGTGTTTGTGTGGCAAGTTTCCAGCCCCCGCGAAATGCAAGGTGACTGCTCGCGTGCCTTGGGCATAAGGGTCTCGAGCTGCGTCGAAGTGAGACACGAGCCGAGGGTGCTCAAACTTCACCATTGCGTCTTGCAATGAAGAAGGGCGAACAAAAAAGAAGAAAACAATGTAAAGAGGTGATTAAGAGGTAGGTCGAGTGAAGACCGAACGCTTGAGAGAACATCCGTAAGGCCGAGATGATGAGGGGTGATTGATGAAGCGGGCACGCAGGTTCACGAAGGAAAACACATTAAACAACTTCGTCTCCGCAGTTCAGCATGAGCGCTCAACCAAAGAACGAATTATCTCTTTACACCCCTGAAATTCACTCATCTTCGCCGCATACCCTTACCGTAAGCGTACGGTTGATAGTTGGGCCCGCCGAGCTCGGCGCGGAGTAAATTCAAAGCTGCGTGGAGGCGCGTGCTGAGCTGCGGCTCCACTGCCACTGTACCACACTTAGGCTGTCCCCAGCCACCATAGCTCCCGTCGTAAAGCCGATTCAGGCCTAGGAATGAAAAAAATCGTGAAGATTGCGCAGGCGCGTACCGGCGAAGGGCGCCGCCGCTAGAACCGAAGAGAGAAGCCACCAAACAAGCGACTAGAGCCACGCCCAAGAGGAGCTTCGAGGAGCCTCCAGCCGAGGGCAGCGAGTTGGAAGGATGCACGGGTGGCGACGGCAGAGCGCGGCGGTGGATTGATGCAGGCGGCGAGGCGCCAGGCCGCAGCACAGACCGACTGCTGCGTTTGCCAATGCTGCTGCCTTGACCATTCTCGTGACTCTTGCTGCTGCTTTTCCTGTTGCTGTTGCTGCTGTTGCTCCAGCCTGGGGCCATCGGAGAAGGTGAGCCTGGGTACCTGCTGGCAGAGCCCACTGGCGGCGCAGCTGCGACAACGTGATGCCCAACCGCTCGGCTCACTGCTGCAGTGCTAGTCGACGGAGAAGACTTGCTCGCGCTTTTTGGGCCTGGTTGGTTCCGTTCAAAAATGAATCAGCCAGGAGAATTAGTAGTTGGTTGGCGGAGTATTGACTGTCGGTGCGCGTATAATGCTCAGGAGCACATCATCGACTAGAGCAAGGTCACTTTGTTAACACACTTACGCTTTGACGCCGAGATGTCCGCGGCGCTAGATGGGCGCCTCTTTGCAGGCATGTCTTTATTATCTTTGCTTAACGAGAGAACGGTTAGACTGCTGCAGTGATGCAATCAGACTTCCCTTGTCCAGTAAAACAGCAAGAGCACCTCGACTCGAATAAGGAAAGAAAACGAAAAAGCTATCTGTAAGAACTCCAAATTGCTCTTCGCCCTCACGGTTCTACAAAAGATTGAATGGCGTCTTCAGAGAGTTCTCTCGGGGAATGCACCTAGTGTACTCGAGCGCCTTCCAGGCCTGGACCTTGAGGCCAAGACTTTGGTGTGCTATACAGTTGTATGTACGTAGTGCTACACAGTAGTATCGTATAGACAGTTTAGTTTGGCCCCAAAAAAGACACGAAAAGGTCGAAAAGCGACGGCCCTGTGGTAAGATTTCTAGCTCGTTTAGCTCTCATATTAGCTCGCTTGACCTCCCTGTAACAACTTTTCTAACCACGCGTCCGTCAAAACCAGAATATTGACACAACTGCTGCGACGCTAACACCGTTATGAATACAACCGCTAGCTGCTCTAACTAAATTACTACACTGCTCGCACAAACTTAGCCAAATAAATTAAGAATATTTTAATCTATAACATAGTTGTAGCTTGGGAGGGAGCTAAGAATGTATGAGCAGATTCTATGCATAAATCAAAGGTTACCATTCATGCGCCAAGCTGCGCATGCAAAATGACACAATCTCATCGATAATCTAACAATGGTTAGGGTAAGAAGGTCTCCCATAAGTGTTAGCTTGGACTTCTCTTTGATTCTACAAGCTTTGCTCTTAAGCTATGCTCACTGCTACGACCATGTGCCAAGAGCAGTGCCCCCCACGGATCCAATAGTTTTTTCGTCGGCATTTCCTGGCCTGGTGCCTTATTCGAAGACTCCACGGGCTGCTGTTGAAATGCAGCTACTAAGACAGGAGTATTTTTGCGTGCTGAACGAAACACGATCATTTTTCTCAAACGCCACGAGTGTGTCGCAGCCAAGTCAAACAAACCTCCTATTCCTAAGACGAATGCGAAAGGCAGGCTCCACGTCACTGTCAGACTACTTGCTCAATGTCAAGCGCGTGTGCAACAGCGGTATCCCAAATGATGCCACAGTAGTCAATCCTGTGCTTCAACTTGACGAAGTTGAGTACGATGCTGTGAACGCAAATTGTTTCATCGGGCATGGAAGTGGCTTGTTGAAAGTATCTGATGCTTTTCTCATTACGCACTTGCGTCATCCAATTTCGCGAATCAATTCAGAATTCTGGTTCAGTGGACCTGGGTCGAAGCATCGTTTCGTAAATGATTCACATTGGAGAGCTTGGATCGAAGAATCCAAACCGAGGCCCGACGGTATCATCTCCAAATTTCGAGGTATGTCAAGGAGTAAATTTTACGCCAGCACCTATCACGATAACTATTACGTGCGGCTCTTTTCCAATCATTGTGGCGAGTGCACGAAACGTTTCGACGGCACTTCATTTGGTAATACCTCAGTAGATGGATGCTCAGTAAGGCAATCTAAGCATCGTTATGGAGGCCCGCTCCAACATTCAGATTTGGACATTGCTAAGGAAGTGCTCGATAGATTTGACCTGGTCTTGATAACTGAATGGTTTAAAGACCCAGCTCTCAAGGTATTGCTGGTCAGAAGGCTTGAGGCTGCGTTGAACGTAGAACCGCAATCGCTTCTTGCGAGACGGTTGGAATCTATCCTGCCCCTAAACTTAAAGCGGGTAACCGCCACTAAACATACTCCTGGTGGTGGTGACGATGGATATAGGCTGGCGCCACCTTCAGCACTCACAGAATTTTTGGAAATGGACAATTCTCTTGATTTAGAATTTTACGCCCATGCTAAAAAACGCAGCACGCACGACTTGCAGCCCTACAGGGAAGCTGAAAGTTCTTGTAGGTCAACGTATGATAGCTGACCAGGGCGCAGACGATGACAGAATTTTTATGCTACATATAAACTCTACACTCTTCGAGCACAACCAATTGTTGACGTCGAAAGGTACTGCATACTACTTAGGTTGCCCGGGCTTTTATCTATCGTCGTTTATGGTACTTTGAGGGGGTATTATTGGACCAGTATCCGTTTGTCTGACTCTCGTCTTTTGACTCACAGTAGCGACAACATTGTTTGGCATGTACGAGCTCACATCCATTCGGCGCTTTTGTGGGCAATATACTAGTACAAGTATGAAGAGTGGCATCAAGACTTGGCAGATGCCATTGCCGGCGAATTGTTCTGCCGCTGGATCTAGAATTTACCCCCAGTTCCAAGTCGCAAGGCATTATGAGACGTTCGTCGCAATGTTTTTCCTGGTGACAGACGACGCCATTACTGCGCTCTGGGCCGGAAATGGGCGCGCACCGAAAGCGTTTGCGCAACTAAATAACCATTTTTCTTCTTTCATCTCGAGTGCCACAATAAGCTTATAAAAAGTTAAGCCGACTAATAATATCTAATAAGAATAAGCTTCATTCGCGTCTTCCATTTTAGATTTCAATGGAAGGAAGAATTCCTTGCAATGCCATTAAAGATTGTAGCCAACACCAGAGCACAGTATCGACACACCACCGACCAAATCATATGATTGCAAGCCTATCTACGCAAGTAGGAAAAACGTTCTTGTAAACGGCGTTGTCGGCGCCCACGCGTGGAAGTAAGTTGGTCTCGTTCATGGGCACTTAGAGTAGCGAGCCAGGCCGTGGCGCTGTCAAACGCAGCTGAAAGCGTCGACGCACGCACGCAAGGGCCATTGCCGTATGTCTTTTCCGCATCCGACGCGCTTTCTGCCAGCCCTGCGTCCACCATGAAAACGCCGGTGGTGGTACCCTCGTTGGAGTACCTTAAGCACAAGGCGCCGCTCCCGAGCCAGGCTTCGGTGCGGGCTTTGAACACGTACGCGAATTTCGTGCGGTACAAAGGCACGCAGGCTTGGGCCCCACCGCCGGGTAAGTGAGGTGGGCGCGTACAGGCGGGGTCGCCCGTGGTGTGCAAGATGTTGGTGGTGAGAATCAGCGGGGCCCACATCTGGTTAGACTCGCTGAAGCCACGGATTTTGGAAGGCACGATGCTCCACTGTTCTGGTCGTGGCTGAATTTTCTCGTGCTCGCTGGCGATCTTTTGAAGGGTAGTCGTGTCGTTGATGTCTTCGCGGTTCATTTGCTCAGTTCGCGCAAATCCACGCATGACCTGAATCACGTGTGGAGATTGAGGTGGTCGAAGAGATAAGAAGGTTCAATCCAGTTGTATGCAAAACAGATCGTTCTTCGCAGCATGAGATAAATATCATTGAAGTGCAAGTTCTGGCTTCAAAGTTGTGGCCTTTGAGAGACCATTATATTTTTTGCAGCGTTAATTCAATTACCAGGTTTCGCCACACGTAGCCCTCGCAGCAGGCTTGAGTGTACGGCAGCGGTTTCGCCGCGTACTGGTACATCGCTTGGGGCGTGCCCATGGCGAAATGATCCACCACCACTTGAAAGGTGCGCTCGGGCATCGCTAACCAATGCCCTTTGGCTAGCTTCGCGCTTGGCCTATCTCCGAACTCGCGCTGCATCGCACGAAAGTCCATGGGATACAGCACCGTGATGTCGGGCCTTGCCTTCAGGAGCACAGCGTATTCAACCCCCGATGCTTTCACGAGCTTAAACCCTAGATATACTTTCCGCCACTGGCTGTACCCCGCACCGGTGCGAAACGGCCGTGCTGCGCCCCGCAGTCCTGGCTTGTCGAACGTTGCTTCGATGTCACCAATCCACGACGTGCCACCTTCTACCTTCGGCTCATCACGCTCCAAGAGCTTGAGGTGCATGTAAAACGACTCTTCTACGTAAGCCTTAGTGGACGGGTGCTCCTTGGCCAGCTTGCGCGCCCATCGTGCTTTCGTGCTGTTCACGTGCGTGAGCTCGTCGCCCCAGACGTGAAAGTAAAAATCAACGTTCCCGCCGCTAGCTTCTACGACGTTGCTTGTCCAGCTGTGCACGCACGCCGCAAAAGTGTGCATGCCCCCAGCGAACACCACTGCGAACCGGTCAGTGGTAGGGTTCGGTGCCGGCACAGGTGTCCACTCAGGCAAAGCTGTAGGGTCGCCGCCATTGACGGATTCACTCAGCTTCCGCTCTTTAACGCGCGATTCGCGGTACAGTGCCTGGGGCATCCGTGTCAACAGTCACGAACCAACAACGATGTAAAGGATACAAAATATGCTTAGAGCCTACGACTGGCAGCGATAATACCTCCATATAGAGGGGAAACGTAAGCTAGAAATTCCAGTAGCACTAGATATGAAATTGTCAACCTGGGCAAACTTGCCTAGCGTCAAGATATGCTATCTGCGTGAGAATGCAGTCACCTTCCAGGGATAGTCTCCGGGGCAGTCGTCTGCACAGGAGCTCACTTTGCCACATCCTCTAACAAGGTCTTCGTCACCAAATCGGCAGCGGCCCCAGGTGGAAGAACACAGGCAGCACGTTTCCGGAGGCGATCCTTTTCGCCCCACTGAACAGTTTGTTTGCCCTACCACACCCACAAACAATGAAGCTGCTATCCCAAATCGAATGGCGCTACGGCTCGGCAGCATAGTCTAGACTAGTAATTTTGAACACGTAGGGTTTCGAAATTTGTCCGATAACTTTTCAGCGCGTGTGGTGAATCATAGCTGGCCTCGGACTTGGGCAGGGTATAGTCGGCGGCCGGCTGCACAAACGTCCCGAGTCCCGGGCGCGGATTAGCTACAGGGACATTTTCTGTATTAAACAGCAACCTGACCGAGCCTCTTCGTCGTCCGACGCGACGAGCTGCGACGCTGCGACGAGCTGCGACGAGCTGCGACGCTGCGACGCCTCCTTGTTGATGACACGATGTTTGTTGACACAATCGATGATTTACAAACCTATCCTCCTATAAGTTAGTTTGAGCCACTATGGCTTACCAGAACCTAGCGCGCTCGTCACGCTTTCTCCTAGATCGGTCCTATGCTCCCCAGCTAGCCCACTCGAGATTGAATGGATTGGTATCTTTCAGTTCGGAAGCTGAGTCAGCATTTGCCTCAAATGATATTGGGCACCGTCTCTGCGATGCTGATTACGCGACTTACTTCAGCACTGCTGCAGCGCAACGGAGACCCTCAGCTATTCGAGCGCTCATGCCACTTTTGAAAGTTCCGGGGATGATAAGCTTAGGAGGCGGGATGCCCAACCCAGAAACCTTCCCTTTCAAGAAATTGACGGTGCGGAACCGTAGCTTTTTGATAAAACATTCTACTTCTCTCAACGCCTGAAAGACATGCGAGTTTTATAGGAGCCACATTCACATGCCTTGATCTTAAGTAATTTTATTCGGAGCTGCTTCTCTTGCATTGCGCTTCTTCAGGTCGAGGTGGTCAATGGCGAGGAGTTCACTCTCGAGGGCGCACAACTCAAAGAAGCTCTGCAATATTCCCCGACGCTTGGATTGCCGAGCCTCCTCAAACATCTTGATGCTTTACGCCAAGCGTATCACGCACCAGTGCATTTATCTTCGACTCCATCGGAAAGGGCTGATGCTGACATGGAGGCTCAGGCAGACTCGTCGCGCTATGCCTCTATGGTTAGCACCGGCAGTCAGGTAGGACTCGTTCAATGCATTACACTATTTGCTTTCCTTGCATTATCAATTCGACGACTCGGGTTTCTTATTTTCTGTCTTCAACGTAGCGTTCTTTTTTTTGGTGGGCAGGACGCACTGAGCAAGGCGTTTGAAATGCTTCTCAATCCGGGCGACCATTTGCTCGTCGAAGCACCGACTTACAGGTATTGATACATAAAAGAGAGCATAATCGTAGAATAGTATGTTATGATATAACCCTTTTCAATTCTTCGTTGCCTCTTGTGATACGTGAGTTTTTTATTACTCGACTAGCGGGAGTTTGGCGTTCTTGCGGCCCATGGGCGTGAATCTAGAAGGAGTGGCCACGGATGCTGGTGGCTTGATCCCCGATGCGCTTGACGAAATTCTCGACAGGTGAGTGAAATAAGGTCACATTCATGTAATGTTTGAATCCACTGTACTTCAACTTTCACTTATTCCTTGATTTTGCTTTGTATCAAACTTCTCATTCACTTTCTTCTTTCTGGTGCTTTTATCATACTTCATCTCTCTTCTTATGTTCTACGTTTCGTATTCTTCCCAACCCATTTCTCAATTCTCTTTTTCCTGCCCCTTCCATTAAAGCTGGGAAGCCACACGGCCGGGTATCGCCAAGCCTCGCGTGCTGTACACCATCCCCAACGGCAGCAACCCTACAGGGGGGTCTTTATCCACGGAGCGCCGCTTGCAGATTTACGCCACGGCCAGGAAGCACCACCTCCTCATCCTTGAAGACGACCCGTATTACTACCTCCAATTTGCGCCTCGGTATGACTTCCCATTGATGTTTCTGTTCTCTGGTACTTGGCCTACCTATTTCGACTCTTCGTCACAACCTGCGGGTCTATTTTTGTGTGGTATAATACAGCGAGCACTGGTCGCCTTCGTTTCTATCGTTAGACGAAGACGGTCGAGTGCTGAGGTTTGATTCCTTCTCCAAAGTGCTCTCGGCTGGCTTGCGTTTAGGTTGGGCCACGGGCCCTTCTTTCCTCGTTGACAGGCTGCAACTGCACATGCAGGTAGATATTGAGAGGGAAAGTCTTGATGTAGAGTTAAATGCACCGTAGTTGACCAGGTGACACACGGTGTTTTTACCCTCTCTAACAGGCAACGAGCTTGCACGCCTGTGGCTTATCCCAAGGCTTAGTGGCGGGCTTGCTCGATACTTGGGCATCGTCGTCGTCGTCTTCCTCAAATGTGGGGGGAAATGGCAGCAGCACCAGCAGCAATTTAGGCGGCCTCGTCCCCGCATGGGCATCACACGTGGCCAAAGTGGCGCAGTCGTACCACCAGAAGCGCGACTTTTTCTTAGCGGCTTGCGCCACGCATTTAGTTGGAAACGACAGCAGCGGTGGCAGCAGCGGTGGCAGCAGCAGCAGTCATGGCAGTAGTAGTGAGAGGCTTGCAACGTGGTCTATCCCAGCTGCGGGCATGTTTTGTTGGCTCGATTTGAGTGCTTCCGGCGTGACTGACAGCGCGCCGTTTGTGAAAGAAGCCCTTGCTCGTGACGCGAAAGTGTTGCTCGTTCCCGGCAATGAATTCATGCCAGATCCTGCGCTGCCCACCCCTTTTGTGCGTGCGTCTTTTAGCACTGCGTCATCCAGTGATGTCGAAGAAGCTCTCCGCCGCCTCGCAAGTGCACTCCGATGTCATGAAGCAAAAACACCTTGATCCTCGATGGGGGTCATCTTTTTTTTATATACCTTATACTTTTGTTGTACTTCTGTTTCCGAGGTATGAATTATGAACAATTTTTGTTGGATCTCAGATCAACAACCACCTAGACACGGACACAGCAACAAAGAAAACCGCGGGTTTTCCGGGATTTTACCCACTTCATTTCGGAAAAAGATCCGGTGAATTATAGTTTATCTGAGGGCTGAGGGAAAACCCAGCAGCCACTTCGGTTTTCTTGGTTACTGCGTACTGCGCAGACACCGCCAAGACAAAGACTTAACAAAAAAAGTAAACCCAGGCGCTCTATATATCTTCTCCGAACCAAGCAGCCACTTCGGTTTTCTTGGTTCCTGCGCAGACACCGCCAAGACAAGAAAAAAAAGTAAACCCAGGCGCTCTATATATCCGCACCTCAATGCCCAATGTCCCTGCCGAACAAAAGAATGGCCGACTTCCGACGTGATGCGTTATAATTTTCAATTGTTGATGTATCCATTGTGATTCAAAATTAAAACAATGAAATAATTCAGGAACCCATTTGGCATTCGTGAATTGAATATTAAAATAGAAGACCCGGTACATTTTGCCTATCTCCGAGGAACCTCGGCCCTTGTGTAAACAATTTGCACATGAACCATTATAACTTCGACCACAGCGGCTCCGTGTGCTTCAGCGCCGCAAACACCGCTGCGAGCTGTTTCTTGCCCTTGGCGCTCGCATTAGCGTGCATCGCGTTCAAAAACCGCGGCGACACGAACGCAGCCGCCAGCGCGGCGCTCTCGGTCTTGTTGACGGCCTTCAACCGGGCTCGAAGTTCCGGGTGCTCGCGCAAGAACCGCTTTTTGCCCTCGCGAATCCACTGTTCACCGAGCGCCTGCGCCCGCGCCCTCAGAGGCCCGCCGTAGTTGCTGTCGACGTCAGAAACGACTTCTTTGACTAGGCCAACGGCCTGCGTGGACAGTAGAAAGCACAATTGAAAATGGTGACAAAGAAGAAGAAGAAGAAATTCTTGAAGGAAAAAAATATATGAAATGATCAGTTCTCTCTATCATAAATATATTCAAAACGCCTAGGGCAAACAATATCCTCAAAGGAAGCACAGAATCGCTTCGACTGAGCGGTGCTATGAGTTCACGCCACAATAATAGACTATTGTGTGAACTTTCTATTCAACCTGAGCTTCTGCGGCATTCGGGCACCAGCCTTCGTCGCCAAGCATGCGCGCTGCAGCATCTGCGCCCATGCGTTCGGCAAACCACACTGAACTGCACCCTTCCGGCACGATGCCTAGCGCCTAGTTATGGAAAGCAGAGAAAAAGAGGAAGGTACAAAGTGGGCTGTGAGAGTCAGGTTGACAGCAAACATGAAAAGGGTGGCTGTGTCCAATCTATGATGGAAGTAGCACTGCTACTTCATATGTGTGATAATTGCGATAGGCCTGTATTGCGCTACTTTTGCTTGCGATTTACAACACAGCAACATCTCGTCAACAAAAAGAACTCTATAGAACAACGTGCCGCAAATGGTGTATGGAAGGTCGCGGTAGGGTGCGCGAGAATAGCGTCGCACAACGTGGCCGAGGTTACTGCAGCGCCAATGGAAGGTCCATTGGCTGCCACGATCAGAGGCTTCGGGAAATCGAGAAAAGTATCAAAGAGCTTCTGGTTAGCAACTTCCAAATGCGCTGCTAAGGCCCGAGGAGGCTTCACGGGAAAGCTAGAAACGAAATCTACGCCACTGCAATAATAGTCGCCTCGGCCCGTCAGCACCACGACTGCTACATTTGAATCATTCGCAGCTTCCTCAAAACTGGTTAGCACGCTGTTCAAGAGGCTCGAACCCCACGCATTTTTGCGGCGTGGGTCGTTGAAGCACAGAGTCAGGACTTTGTTGTGCAAACTACGCTGAAGGACTGCGTTGTCGTCCATGATATTCTACAGTTCTGTAGGGCTATGGACGAGGCGCTCTAGAAGTAGCACTATCTCGATTGAGGGTAAGAAACTCCGGCGTAGGAAAAATCGGCTTGTAGAGAGAGTGCGAAATTCTCCTATTATTCCTTCCAATTGGTACTCTTTTTTCGCTATGGCTAGATGAGGTATTCCTCCACGTATTATGGCATTGTTTAGTTTGCTCTAGCTACTAAGTAGCTCTTGCTTTTGTGAGATTTTGTTCTTAACATGGTCGTCGTCCGTCGTCTTCACGAATTCAACGGGTAGAATGTAATGGAACCCAGCAAACCAGCAATCCAGCGCGTACTAGCTAGTGAGATGAGAAATAAAGCCCAGTTAAGCTCCTCTACAGGGGGATTTGTTTTATTATGGCCGATTTAGGATGCATCGATGTATGTGTAGTCCTTATGAACTCAAAGACACACCCCGTGTGCAGGTAGTGCGAGTTATCG
>Ga0307979_1001188_pt1 | contig 18460 bp, 11 predicted proteins | sample OrgLakmetage1058_FD_201833 | JGI IMG/M metagenome (GOLD analysis project Ga0307979, IMG submission 201833) | Saline water microbial communities from Organic Lake, Antarctica - #1058 | ecosystem: Environmental > Aquatic > Non-marine Saline and Alkaline > Saline | place: Antarctica: Organic Lake...
CATATTTTTCTATACAAATATTAGAGGAGCCTGATACTCAAATCTCAGGTCCAACGGACCTGATATCAGGTATCAGACCTGAGATATCAGCCTGATATAACAACACTGCCTACTACTGTTGTACAGTCTGTAGTACTACAGAAAGAGTAGTACAACAGTACTTATGTCTGTAGCTTCACACGCAGCAAAAAATGCTCGACCTCGTCGGTCGGATGCTACTTTAGCTAGGGCAGACACTACTATAGTACAGACTGACTACTGTACAGATACACTCTATCTTACTATCTTGGCTACATGTTAGCTGGCGGCTAGACCCAAGACGCCGAGACGCCACCGCAGCAGCGGATTCTGCTCCACTCCACCGTCCATCTTTCTTCTTGCGTCTTACAACCGACATTCAAATACAATAACTTAGATTGCTCTCTATACTAGCTAGCTAGTAGCTGCTGGGAAATAGTACTTACCAATCACCACCAATAGCTCAAGAATCCGCTTCAAGATACTTCGTTGCGTAAGTATATATACTAGTGTGCTCACTCACAATTGGCAATTCAAAGTTCATTTAGTGGAGGCATAGTGCACTGCTTCGGTGTTGTGATCAATTTTGTGAAGCGAGCTTATTTTATTCAAGATCTGTAATAGTTTATAATCGACGTAACAATCATAGCCCGTATAAAAAGTTACAGTAGGTTCAATGGGTTTGGATGCAAGCAAAAGTTTACTCCAAAAGGTGTTCACCTTTTTCGTCTTCGTGCAAGGGCAGAGCAATGCTATGAGTGATGAAATTCAAATGCCCGCGGTTTTGGCAAGCAGTGACACTTGCCATGTTGATAGCTCTTCGAGCTGGAAGGAGCAATATGATCTCCTTGCGAACGTGTCGCCCGGTGGAAGGGCACCACCGCTGCTTGTGCAAAACTCTTCGATCCATGGCCGTGGCGTTTACACGCCAGTTTTAGTGGAAGCAGGAGCTAAGATCAGCTTCTTGTGGTTTGATTACGAGGAGCACCCAGGGTTTGAACCAGAGAGCCCAAATGACTCGACTACCTCCAGTGATAGCAGCAGTGCTGCACCTGGTGATGACTTCCTGCACAAGGTTGGCTACATCCCAGCTGGTGGAGACTTGCGAGTTGAGGATTCAATTGACGTAGCTGACGCCAAGAGGCTTTGTGCTCTGAACGACGCTTGCACCGCAATTACTTTCCCCAACGCAACTGGCGAAACCATTGGCAGCGTGCAAGTCAACTTCAAGGACAAAGTCGACGTGTCAACCACTGCTGCTTCCGACTGGTCGTCGTGGTTGAAACCGCACTCGCCCAAGTACAAAGCCGTCATGTACCCCTGGACGTGCTCCGGCGACATCTTTCCACACTTGTTGCCTGAAGACCTTCCACCCGTGGGGATGTTGACTTGCGCTACTCGTTTAATCAATCACGACTGTGCTTCGTCGTGTGACGCTATCCCTGAAGTAAGCACCAGACCATTCCTCTTCGATCATTGCAAAATTAAATTCGTGCTTTCCTTTGTACTTTTTGACCTGTTATGCGGCCATTTTGTATTGTGCATTGTGCATTGGTTTGGCTCTACTCTGTACAGAGGATGCCTGAGGACTATGAAATCCCAGGCCTTCCATATTCGCGCGGAAAATCGGTTCGACGATTTCAATTGATTGCTCGCCGAGGCCTTGCTGCAGGCGAAGAGCTGACCTTGAATTATTTCCAGTTGCCGAGGTATGACTTGTTCATGATTACATTTGTGTAGTTGTGGTTTAGGCTTACCAGTCAGTGAGTGTCTAATAATCAGCTCTCGATTTACCCATTGCTTGAATTAGTCCTTGATGGATGCGAACAGTAGTTCCCAATTTGACCCCCCTCTTTCTCTTTTATATCATTCTTATCGTCATCTGTTTACTTTCCGCTCATTTTTTGTGATTACTGCAGTTACATGTCGAAGCCTCCTGAGTTCGTGAACGACCGCCCTGGGTGCTTTGCTGCGTACGGCGCGCCAGATCCGAGCACATGGGCGGACGGAGCACCCTCAGTAACCACGAAGGACGCCACGTGAATTGTGGTGCACTACCTGCCGTTGAGTGGAGTGGGCCATTTTTTTTTTAACGTAGAAGAGTTCTGAAGGTTACTTCACTATCCCCCAGTGCCCCAGCCCCCAGCCCTGCAGGATTTCAATGCCGCACATGGAGAACACAAGGGGACATCAAGAGATCCTATATTGGGGTGATGTGGATGATGGGTGTTGGGTGCGCACTTCTTAATTATGAATCACAAGAGTTCAAATTTGAATTACAATTAAAAATTGAAAATTTAAAATAGAGAATTGAAACATGAAAGTCCTAAGATCGTAGCTCGTAGCTATCATCTATCCTAGCTATCTCTCATCTCACATCTCAAGTAATGGTTAGTTTTAACCGAAAGTCGTAGAAACTAGAAACCGAATTGGACAGGGCCAAGTCAAATGGCATTTAAACGGCAGGAAAGAAAATTTACAATGAAAATTTATTCGGAGGACTAGTGGCATACGGGCTTCTTAGGGCTTATGGGGAAACCTAACCCTAACCTCGGTGAAGAATTTCTTTTAAAAAACGTAAGCCCCAAAGGACCAGAAAAACTGTCACGAGACAGAAAGAGGAGGCCACGCATACACGCCAAGGGTGGTGCTGTTGGGTCTAAGTTCAGCTGCTTTTTGGTTGCCCCGCGCTGCGGTTGCTTGCAGTTGCGCGGGCAATGAAATCCAAATATTGTTGTAGGTTGATTTGGGCCTGGGGTATGCCTTGGTCGGCAGCCTTTTTGTACCACCGCATTGCCTCGGGAATACTTCGTTCGACGCCGTTGCCCTCTGCGTGCAACTTCCCCAAATTGTTTTGTGCCTCGCCATTCCCTTGGTCAGCTGCTCTCCGGAACCATCGCGCTGCTTCATCGTAGCTTTGCTTTACGCCGCGGCCTGCTTCGAAAAGCTTTCCCAGGTTACACTGCGCGTCGGCGTAGCCGCTGCCAGCTGCTTCCATGTACAATCGCACTGCTTCCGCATCGCTCTGCACTACCCCCCGGCCGTTAATGAACAAAACTCCGAGGTTGAACTGCGCCTTTGCGTGTCCTTGCTCAGCTGCCTTCTGCCACCATTGCACCGCCTCTGCGTCGCTCTGCGCCACGCCAGTGCCACCCATGTACAAGTTACCCAAATTGCTTTGCGCTTTTGCGTGCCCTTGGTTAGCTGCTTTCTTGAACCACTTCGCTGCCTCTGCGTCGTTCCGCTTTAAACCGCCGCGGCCCTTGTTGTACATCAGACCGAGATACAACAGCGCGTTCGTGTACCCTTGCTCCGCTGCCTTCTTGTACCACCGCACAGCCTCCGTGCCATTCTGTGCTACGCCGCGGCCCCTCTAAAACATGTCTCCTAGACAACACATTGCATTTGCATTTCCTTGGTTGGCCGCTTTCTTGTACCACTTCACTGCCTCAACGCCACTTCTCACAACGCCGAGGCCCTCGCCATAGAGATTGCCCAAGGCCATCTGCGCTTCTTCACCTCCTTGGTCACCTGCGATCCGCCATTGGGCTACCGCCGCATCTACATCGCGCTGCGCCGAGGCTGGGAGGGCCGACCACGAGGCCTGCCCTCGCTCCACCCGACGATGGACCCCCATGTAAAGTCCGAGGGCTTCGTAGAAAAGCTCTTGAGATCCCGGTGTAAGGGAGGTGCGGCACAAAGGGCAAGTTTGCTTCACTCCGAACTTTCGCAATTCTTCCACGCAGGCGGCATGAAATACGTGATTGCATGGCAGAGTAGATGAGGACACTCCGGCCAGTGAGTCTAAACAAATGCTGCAGACTTCGCCATCGGTGGCTGCCTTGGGTGCATCATGCTCGCAAGAAGGATCCTGCTTTTGCGGAACCCGGTCAGCCTTCGCGACACAGCGCTGTTTATGGCCAGCTTTCCAGTGAGCCCGTTGACATTCTCTGCTACAATACACAACAAGGCCACAACGGGCGCACGCCGAAAGCTTTGGAGTACCGTCACTCCCTTCGTTTATTGAGCAGTTACTGCACGTGTTTCCAAGCGGAACTTTCTTGCCTTTTCCAACGGTCTGTTCGACTGACATTTTGAAAATATACGCCTCTGACTAGCAAGATTGCAACGCGTAATGTGTCGGCGCGAGGGGCGAAAGAGCTGCGAGATTAGGCGAAGCAGACTCGAAGACTCGAAGCCGCGAGTGCGAGAGAACGCAAAATTTCAAAATCGAGTATATATATATACACGTTCCCCTTTAGGGGGGGCGTGTTGTGAGTTGTGACCCACCTTGTGTGACCACTGCTTGTTCGTTGTGTGCTGTGTGTGTGTGCGCGTATCTTTTTTCTTCGTTGATGCTGCCAAATGATTAATTTTTGCGATAGACTAATAAGCGATTGGGCGAACAGAAAACAGTAGTGCCTAAAATTTGTGGCCTACTTGTTGGTGGTTGGAATTTATTTCGAGTCTGCCGTTAGCTTTCACGCTCTTTTTCATTCTACATTGCCAGATGTCCATCTTGCCTAGCCATATTAATTGATGGAGAGAAGTTCAAGTAAAAGATAGACCACAGTACTGCTATAGTATGCTATAGTATGTGTGTAGTGGCTAGATTGCTAAATGGCACCAAGAGAAAGATGTTTCCGCCTTCTAAAACCATTCCACGTTGACGCCTATTTTTAGGTGGTTGCAATGTCAATTGAGGAAACGAAGGCCGCAGCATCCAGCGATGCCTCGGCGGTGGTGGAGCACAGCGACGACGACGCCACGAAAGTGTTTGTGTCTCGTTTGCCTTTACAGTGGACGGATGCTCACCTTAAGGACCATTTCACAGCGGTGAGCGCAAATAATCCCATGACTAGCGTTGGGAATTGCATATGCAAGCAAAGTCTCTTTTAAACTTGTTTTCTCGCTGCTACTGTACTAGTGATTGCGTAGACTTGCGCTGCCTTGCTAGCTTTGTTTACATGGGCGTTGCGCTCCCTTTGCGCGCATTAAATAAACTCATCACTAAGTTTTGTTGGCACCTTTTCGGGACGGCGCTCAGTTGTTTGGGCCCGTGACGAAAGCTACGGTGCGCACGGACCAAACCACCGGTGCTAGCCGTGGGTTTGGCTTCGTGGTGTTTGAAAAAGAGTCCTCGCAGCAAGCAGCCTTAACTCAAAAGTCTTTTCGCGTCGCGCACAAGACGGTGTGTGTATTGTAGACTTGATAGAGCCCTGTTCTTCCCTGATTCAGCATAGACCTTTGCCAACCATTTCAATTTCTGGAGAAGCTTCTTCATTTATCGAAGATCTTCGCGCCACTGCCTCCTCCTCTAACCATGCTTCCTTTAGCCCACAAATCCACTTCTTGACTTTGTCGACGTTTTCCTCACTCTTCCAGGTCATGATTCGTCCTTTGAATCGTAGTGACAATGACGCTAGCAACGCCACGGAGGGCGCCACTACAAAATCGCAGGTAAAATACGTCACTACACATCATGCCAATCCCACTTCCTCTAATAATATTTTTTTTGTTCTCATTTATTTTTGCTTGTTTTGAATCCGTGCATCGTCGCTCTTCGAGTGACCTATTTCTTTGGTAGTGGGGTCTCTTTACTTCCCTTGCCGTACAATCGAGGTATCTAGTAATCAATACCGTCGCGTGCCTCAGAATTTCTTCTCTCTCCACCCACGGTATCTGCATCTTCTGACTCCTACTTACGTAGGTGTGCTTTTCCTGGTCCGAGGGTCGTTGCACGCGTGGGGATGCTTGCAAGTTTGAGCACAGCGGTCCTGGAGCCTGCCTTGAAACCGCCGCACCGGGGCAGGTACCGTCTTGTTTCCTACATGTGACTATGTGTGCGAGTTGTAGTGTAGTGCAGCGTACTGTAGTCCAGTCCAGTGTAGTGTAGCGTCGTCGTTACATGTGCTTTTGGCGTTACCTGTTTGTTACGATTGAGTTCCTTTCACTATTCTTACTATGTTTCTCGGTATCAGAAATTACTGTATCAATACGTTGCGTACTTATTCCCCTTTTCTTTTTCTCGCGCCTTTCTTTTCAATGATAACAATATATATATATATATATATTAGGGCAAGCCCAACAAATGCCGCGTGTTTCGGCGCAAAGGCTCCTGCCCTGCCGGCGACAACTGCCCGTTTCGCCACGTGCGGCCTTCATCCTCTGCTTCGACTTCTTCATCTCTTTTGACGTCAAAGCAAGGCTCTGCTGATCTTCTTTCGGTAGACGGGGAAAATAAATCAAATTCAGATGCTGCTGCGGGGAATGCTGTACTTGAGAAAGCAGTACCGTTGCGGAAGGAAAAAGGCATTTGCAACACGGTACGTAGGATGGGGGTAAAGGGGTTGGTGAGAGTGGGTTCGATAGAGGAATTCATCCATATTGAGGGCGTTTTTTTTGTCGAAACGCAGAGCTATCGGTGTATGCATTGCGGTGTCATTGTTTCGCGCGCACCCTTCCTCTCCTCTCTATCACTTCCCCATACGATGCAACGCTCGTCATTGTCGTGCTCATGCGTGTGCTCTGATTGCTGACAACCACTCTCTCTCTCTTTCTCGTGTGGTTGCAGTGGCGGAAGAAAGGCAAATGCCGAAAAGGTGACAGGTGCCCTTTTGGGCATCCTGTAAAAGCAACAGCAGCAGCAGCTTTTGAGAACGACAGTAGCAACCAGAACAATGACAGCAGTGGTGGTGCTAATGGCAGCAATTCGATGAAGAGGCGGCGAATCGACGGGAACACGTTGGTTCTGGCGAAGAAAGCAATGAAGAGGGCTCAGGGACAAGCTGGAGGAGGCGATGATGCTATCACGTTTCTGAAGGAGTAGCGCTTTCTTGGTTTCGAAAGACGTGTATTTGGCATATGTAATGGCACCACTGAAGTTTACTCTAGTACGCAAGAGGGCACCCAGCCCAGTCAGAATCGTTTTGCGCGCTTCTTTTTTTCATTTCTTTTTGGGTCTTGGGGATATAAACCATTTGAATCGAATCAATTTCACTGATATAATGTAGTAATGCCAGTTGGTGATATTGCAATGGTCGCTTAGGTGGACTACTATAGTCTATAGTGGTTAGTGGTTCATATGACTCGTCACAATAGGCGACAACTGGATTCGCTTTTTTTCAGCTGCTATGAGTAAAGACCCATCGCAATGCACAATTCCCTAGTAAAAGACATGAAGCACAAAGAGCCGTACTTATCCGCCTTGCTTCTAACCACCCGTGATAATCGAGAAGAAGGCAAGCCACTCTTGGCTAAACTCCCTTCGCCCTTCGGACTTGCTTTGTTTCGTACTTTCGTCTTTCCCCTCTGCGGGCTTGTATGTAGTTGCTATTATGTACATATATAATATGTATACCCCATTGTAATATGGATGCCTGGTATGGCGCACGTTTGCAATCAACTGGCCTTAATTCCAAAATCAAACCAAACTTCAAGAATAAGCACGACACGAATGGCTACACAAAAAGAGCAGAAGGCCCAAAAGCGCCTTGTGCTTTATTACTGCCCCTCTGACCGAGCTACTGTTATGGTCGCTCAGGTGGACTACCACACTACTCGCCCAATACGTACAGCAATAATGCATTCACGCAATTTTATCATACGTAATGCACAATATATTTGGGGTTGATAGCATCCATTTCGAACATAACAATTTCATTGCCGTCTTCAACAGTGTGCGAATTGAACCCTTCTTTGCAACCCTCTCCATCCCTTCTTTGACTCGCCGTCAGTTTGTAAGTCTTGCCACGAAGGAGTTCGCACAAGAGAAGACAGCCCTTGTCGTAACCAACAGCTGTATGTGTATTGAACGAAAAATAAATCCCTGCACCATACCAACCTCGATCGGTTGCTGATCCAACTTTAGTGAGCGTGAATCCTGTGGTGCAAATGGCCTTCCCAGACTTAGCGCTCGTGCCGTGAAACCCCAAGGTCACTTCAGAGTTTATCTTTTCATCCTTGTACTTTCTCTGTTTTGCTTCAAAGGCACCCAGTAGTTGTTGATTGTAAACAACCTCAACACAGACGATGCATTTATTCGCTTCACGACGGAACATTCTGTGAAATTGACTCTCAACGAAACGGTAGTGATACTCGTCGATATTTTCGGGGTCGTGAAGAGCCGTATTGGCAGGAATCTTAATCTTCCTTAATTGAACTTGCCCAACATTCAACATTTGCTGCTCAGCGATGGCACGTTTAGCAGCTGATACCCCCTCATAACTAGAAAAGTGCACAATATACCTTGGAATAGCCTGCGCTTCATCGTACACAACCATTTCGTCGTACTTCACTCCACCTTTCTCGCGACTGTCTCGCTGGGCATAAACTGAGTCGAAACATTTCTTTTCCATAATTTCAGCAGTAATATCCAAAAACGGTGGAACCGCCTTTCTCACATAATATTCATGCAGTGGATGGTTTTCATTGAGGCCTCCAATGCGGCAAGACCTTCCCATGAGTACCTCACAAAGAAGCAAGCAGTTCGACCCCTTGGTATAGATCTTCTGAGCGCTTTTCGACGAATCTGTCGCAAAATAAAGACCACAGCCGAACATGTTCTTACTTGATCGGGCCGGTAACTTGAACCCATCCTCACAGATGCTTTCCACGTCACCAGCACCGGTGCCATGAAATAGTTGTAAGATATTTGGTTCGGCCGCTCCACTGTATAGCCGCTTTTTTGCTTTTAAGAACTTGAGCTCCAACGATTGATTCCACAATTTTTCAACTCGTGTTACAACAATAGGATACCCGTGTTCCAACTGAATGTACTTCTCTGTTCGGTCGCACACGGTCGTATATTCAAGAGCATCTGCACACTGTGCATCAAGACTACGCCGATAATTCGGGCATTCCCTTGCCTCGACCTCTTCAATTTCCTTTTGGACTCGATTCATTGCGTCTTTTTCCCGAGCTTTACGCTCCTCCTCCTCCTTCTTCCGCCGCGCTGCCTCAAGCTTCTCACATGCCTTACAAGTAACATCTACGGACCGTTGGTAGCATACACGCTCAATGGAATGACCAAAATGGCACTTATCTTGGACTTTTCTGTAACAAATGACGTGCAGGTCTCCATTGTCGCCTGCGGGGCCGTGGCATTTTTTGTCGCAAAAATGTTCACCACACGACATCACACATCCACAAATCTCATTGCAAATGCCTTCCATTATATGATTTACTCCATCTTCGTCAGCCTCCACACAAGGAGCGCACATAGTAGCATGACGCGGGCAACACAATGGAATCTTTGGGCTCAAACAACTTCGAGCACTCATGCTTAATATAAATGATTTCCACTTCTCAGATGCTGCTTGAAATGTTTTATTGTTTCCGACGAAATACATTCCAAATTTTGCGCGACTCTGGGCAACAATCCTGCGTGCTGGTTCTTTAAGAAATCCAATAGATCCACTCGAGTTTGATCGAACTAAAGATATAATCAACACGTCATTTTCTGAGCCTTGGTATCGATCAATACTACTAATAGTCGCCGAGTTTTGTGATCGTAGTTCGTGGAGTTGTCTTTCAGCAGATATTGCCATGGCACGCAGGAGTCTAGACTTACCTTCGCTCAATACCTGCCTAACGGAGCTCGATTCGGCTTTATTTACGATTCTTTCAAGCGCTATGCAGGAGGCCGCCGCACAAGCAATGTCCCCTACATTCTGACACTTCGTCGAAAATGTAGCCAATGCTTTGAGCGAATCAATTAGATCTGCATCAGAAACTGCTGCAATCAGTTTTCGTAGCTTGATCGCTCTTTGGTACATACAATTGACATTTTCAGAGCAACTTTCAATTTTCAGAGCAACTTCAAGAGAAGCAATGGCATTTTGCACATCGCCTACTTTCAATAATGTATCAGCAATGCTGATTGATTGGTGCCATGAATTCTCACGTGACTTGCAAGAAGAATCTTTTTTAATAAACATTCCTAACTGATTCCTGGATGCAACACCATGAATTCTATCGATAGGCCAGCCATTTCCGCTATTATCCATTAATGCGGCAATATTCTTCTTGATCAGTTCAACTTGAGCAGAATAAGATGCCAAAATAGTAATTCGAGCTGCATGAACGCCGCCACGAGTCATGTGAGAAAAAAGAGCTGCCACAGCGCGAATTTCTCTTTTATTAATGTGTGATTGGGCAATACTGTCTAGTGTTTCATCACTGGCAATATCCCACCAATACATTGCTGTACCCATGCCACAAGGCGGTGGGAGCTCACTTCTTGATAGTACTCGATGGCTGCTTTCTAATTTTGGATATTCGTCGTTAAGGAGCTTTGCAAATTCTGGACGCATCCTGGCCTGTTTAGTGAGAGTCACGTGCGAAACCTTATTCTTCACTAGTCGTTCCATCATTGAGATGTTGAAATTGTAATCCCGCGCAAGATTATGGTTTTCAACAGTTGGCCGAAGCTGTTGATGGTCGCCAATAAGTATCAGTCGTTGAACCCATGGGCCCAATCCAGCCATGAGCTGTGGTTCCAGCACTTCAGCAGCTTCTTCGACAAGCACGTACCTTGGCTTCAGCTCCTCGATGGTATCCCGGTAAATCGCTGCCCCAGATATGGTCATACCAACGATCTCCATTCTACTTAGCAACTTGGTTTGATCCGCAAGCTCAAGTACCCTTGCATGCTCAAGGGTCAACAAATACGCATCCATGGCTAAGTCATAGTCTTGCTCAGCCCTAGCAAAATCACTTTTAGCCATAACACTCATTAACTTTACTTTGCTTGCCTTATCAAGACTCCAAATGTCATCTTCATTGAGTAGCATTTGCTCTTCCACGTCATCAGTCTCTTCCAACAGGTTATATACATTGCGAAAGTCATCACAGCCATCGTCACCACTCCTGTCGTCGTCAAACCTCACAGCTGTTTCTTGAATTGAGCGGAATTGATTGCGTTCATTCGCCTTGATGGACAATTCTTCCCATGATTCTGCAGCCTTCGTCGGAAGGGCGTGCGAAGACCTTGAAGCAGTATTGTACGAACCTGTTTTGGCCATAGTGTTGCAAAATTTACGATCTGGTAGCCATAACTTCAGGATTTGTCTCCAATTGTTAGGAAGATTGACTGGAGTTTCTTCCAGTCCAGCATCAATACTGCATTTTTCTTCCGGGGACAACGTCCCAATTTGGTTCAACAACAGGCTCCGAAGTTGGCGGCGAGTCTGTGGCCCTAGAAAAGTAGCAGAAGAGAATTGCCTAGCTCGCTTAAGTGCCTTCGCCTTTTCCTGAACTTCATCGCGAAGAAAATCTGCGTGCTTTCTAGCGCTCTCTGTCTCACTCGATCGCCGCCCTTCGGATCGCATCAATTCTCGGATGTGGCGTTGCTCTAAGCAAGATCCAGGGCTCGAAGCTCCGCCAATGCGAGCGACACCTTTAGGCCATACATTGAAGCAAGCTTCAAGAAAGTCATCTAAAGCCCGATTTTTGAACGTTAAAATCAAAATAGGGCCACCGACTTCGTCTTTCGCTTCATCTTGACCTTCTACTATAATGCTCGAGAGAAGCTGCACTATTTTGACACCAACAAATGTTTTTCCAGTTCCAGGAGGTCCTTGAATGATAGATATCTTTCTTGTCAAGGCAGAGTGTATCGCCTCTGCTTGGCTTGAATCGAGGCTTGTTGTCCAAAAGCAATTACTTCTTCGACCAGAGAATCCGTATTCTTCTTCAAGCATCGAAAGGAATTGTTTCAAGACAATTGATTTTAAATTGTGCTCTTCGCCGCAGTCAAAGACTATGGATGCATCTAAGGAGGCACCATCGCAGGCAAAACCTCCACTCACGAGGTTGTTTGATTCGTTACCTTTGACGATCAACTCGAATGATGGCACAGACGCCTCGGACATGCCCTGTAGGACTTCAATAGCGGGTGCATACGCCCGATAAAAAGTTGGCGACTCTGCAATCATTATATGTCCACTTGCTTGAAGCAAATTACCGACCAGAGAAGCCTCGCTATCAGCATTTAAATCAGAGCATAGCTCGGTAAAGAGTCGTAAATTTCCTTTGACATGACTTGCATCCGCCCCTGCAACCGTAGCCCAAATGAGATGCTTACTCTTAAGGTGCCCTTGTGGAGCCAACAAGAGTAATGATCCGAACAGTGGTGGGCGACTTACTGCATTTGAATTGCACGGCACAAGAAATTCTAGGATCGTGCCTTCCATTTTGCTGCGCAAATTTGGAGGAGACATTGCAACCACTGAGGAGCATAGAAAGACGCGCATCTGGTGTTCATTTAATGCACCGGCCCCGAGTGCTCTGAGCCCATTTCGCATTGATGCAAAACAGTCTTCTCGAAGCAACCCAACGTAAACTTCCATGTACCTATCAAAGGTCTCATACGAACCACCCTCCGAAAGTACTTTGAAAAGATTTGGGCGGTCATCCTCAACTCTCTGTAGCAGAATTTCATTGCACGAAAGGAACTCACTGGAAAGCAAATACATGGGTAAATCCCGCCATGCGTAGCAGGAGATGGTGTCCCCGCCATGCAACGAAAGCTGGAGAAGAGAGAGCATTGTTTTGGTAGGAAGGAGTACGGATGCCTCGTCGTAGTGACTTTCTGAAAATTCCTTCAGCATAAAGAATATAAAGCGGCGACTTTGCGATGGAAAAAACTTCCAGGCTTGCAAGAGCATAGAAATAAATTTCTCGCGTCGAACGTTGTTTTTACTTTGATTGAACAGCTCATTTAGGAAACAATGCTCAAATGAGGATATTTTTGAAGTCAGCATCATATGGACACTTCCGCGCGCCCGTCGTCGCCTAATCGTCGTACCGCTGTAGCAGAGTGCCAAGAGACCTTCCAAGACGGTCAAGATAGAGTCAGTAATCATAGGTTGCGATAGTGAAGCAATGGCGTCCCAAACTGCAAGAGTGGCCGTTTTATCTTGCTCCAAACATGCTAGAGCATCATTTTGAAGCTCTCCATTCATTAGCGCTGATTTGAGACTCTCAAGATAGTCCACGAACCGGCAATAATTGGCTTTTGAACATGAAGCTTTCACCAGAGAAGCATATCGCACGCACAAAGTCTTATCTTTCTTGCCTTTTTCAGCAGCCCTGAGCTTAAGGTGTCGAATGATAAGCTCATCCCCTTTGGAGAGAGACAGACCAGCAGTAAAGACGGCGCCGTCATTTTGAGGTCTGATCGTCCCCGAGTTAGGCTTGCCATGAAAGAAAAAGTAGTCGTTTTGCTGATGACGAAGATCTTCGGAAAATTTTAGCGGTTTTACGAATCCAAATAAGCTGCCAGATTTGTCACTCATCAAAGGCGTGCAAATTACCGCGCAGAATGCGCCGCAGGTCATCTTTTCGTCTACTAGGCAGATCTCTTTCGAGGAACACTTTTGATCGATTTTGTGCACTTGCGCGTTGCTTGGGCATCGCTTCACAAATTCGCTCCGAGCTTCAGTTACCCATTCAAACCCAGCGAGTTCTCCTGACTTAAGTACACTTTTCAATTTCATATTCACTTTCCTCAAATCAAGAACGCTCTGGACTACTTCTCCAGCTGCGGCAGCGTTTAGTTTTCCTTCAGCTCTATCAACTGCATCTCCAAGAACTTTGCCAGCGCGAATTAGATCACAGTCAATCTTGTATTCCCTCTGAGAGATTGTTTTATTGCTCCGAATTGAGGTGCTTTTTGAGGCTTGTGTCGCTTCGACGCTTGAAGGCTGTCGCGGAGATGGGTCATTGAATACAGGTTGCTCATCGCTGCGCTCAACACTTCGCTCGGTGGCAACTTTTAGAGGCGCCGTGCCATCACGTACCAAATCAATTTTGAACTCTTTTTGGCTGCACTTTGCTTCAGTCAATTGAAATAATGCACCCTCAGGCGCTCCTGCCGCATCAGTACTCGATGATGGCTGTGGTGTTATTGTGGTACTCTCTTCGTGGTCCATGTTTACAGGTAGATCAAAACGCTGCTTGAAACGGAAGCAGAGCTGCTTCAAAGAATATCAAATTATGAAGTGAATAAAGTTAGTACAAAAATGATACAAGTCAGTCGCACTTAGAGAGCCCGAATAGTTCACACACAAAAAAAAGAGATAATAACTTCATAAACTTGGTACATTCCACATGAGAAGAGCACTTTACATCTATCTTGACGGTGCTTTTTGCCAGGGGAAGCTTACCACTTTTTGCGCACAACGTGAATATACCGCACTCGGTTCCAATAAGAAGCGGACGCTGTGTGATTTTCACCTTTAGACCCAACTTGCCAACTTGTCGTGCGGGTCACATCAAAATTAAAAGTTGGGAGAATGTGGCGTGACGTAAAGTAACTCTGATTTCGCCTGTCTTCTTTGGACGTGCCAAATCCTCTCGTTGTTCCCACTAATGATGATGAATGATAGTACTTCGAATGCCAGCCTGGACAAAGCTATGCCTGTCTCTCTCCTTTATTCTGCTGGTGTAGGTTCCAACCTCTGCGACACGCGTGAGCCCTCGAGTCGCCACTACAAACTATAAATGGTTTTCTCATTTCAGAATCCAAAAGATATTCGTGAAATCATTCAATGCGCAACTACGAGAAGTACACGGAAATCAATTTCGCGGCGAATTGTTAACTCAAAAGAAAGGCCAATAATGTAGACGTTGCGAAATGCTTCAACTTTCAACCCTCATCCTGAAACTTAAGATCTAGCTAGAGAAAATGCCAAGACGTGTCTCGGATGTCCACACTATTACAGAAGTAGACCAATCAAAAATATTTGAATAATGCTTCCATTAGAATCGTCTCGTCAAAGCAGTGGCGATTTAGGAGCGTCCTCTGATATAAAATCTTCCACAAGAGCCCACTTGACCTAAATGCGCCGTCTATAGTCCAAACAAGTCCAACCACCTCACGAGAGTTATATAGATGCATACAGCACGGCTATTTTTATAATGCAGCCGACCATAGGAACCATAGTTCCCAAGTCATGATTTAGATACCCTTGAAAGGAGGCGCTTACAAACAGGATTTTTAAATCATTTGAATCGCGACATGCGACATGGGCCTTTTCTTCATTGGCATGGCGTATGGGAACTAAATACGGGCGTAACTGAAATCTGAAATCTTAAAAGGCACATGCCACATGGCCTGATTTCCTTGAGACGAAAAACCTACTTGGAAGGTCTTTCTATTTCTATTACAGAAATCGGCGATGAACGCACTAATACAGGCGGTGCATAATTAGCTCAAACTCTCTTCTCTCTTCTTTTAAGCAATAGCCAGCAGTAGATGAAGGCGAGAACGATGTAGAGGCGCATGTCCCTTGAATTGTTTAGTCCTTACAAAGCCACCTCTGGGGGCTTTTTATTCGACGATGGAAACTTCGCTAGGAGTTTGGTCAGGACTACCCCTACACCTATGCCTGCTGCCATGTCAATAAAGAAACACGTGACTGAGGTGCAGGCCAACACCGCTAGTTTCGACTGCGCACCCAACGAAGCCACTACTGAAGTTTGTTCGGGCTGCTGCTCTTGCTGCTGCTGCTCATGCTGCTGTTTTCGTGGCTTCTTGAGAGCCTCCTTTAGCACTTGCTTTGAGTAAGGCACTTGCACCGTTGCAGCTGCCACCGTAAGCATGAGGCCAGACAGGGAAGCCACTGGAATGGCACCAATCACTGGAGCGAAGCACACCACGCTCAGTGCCATGGCCACGGCATATGCACCCGACGACAACCGAGTGCGTCCTCCGGCTTGGCCGTTCAGCACGGTTTGAGGTATGAGCCCACACCCCCCGAAGCCGCCACAGAGCGCGGAGACAGCGTTGCCAAGCCCGAGCCCTAGGAGAACCCGGTCTTCTGATTGTTCGCTACCACCAGCTACAACACTGTCGCTGCCAGTAACACTATTCTCATCACCAACACGACTAGCACCGCTCTTTGATTCACCATCCTCCTCTGTTGGCAAATTGCTGCTACCATCAGCAGTTGCAGCAGCAGGCATCGCTGCACCTTTGCTGCCCGCCGCAACTTTTGCCGCCAGTAACGTTTCCAGTACGGCAATGGCGGCCACACTCATAGCCGCAGGCACACACGCTTGCCAGAGCGATAGGGGGGCAGCAGCCAAAGCATGCACGTCCAGTGGGGTTGGCAAGACCCGCCAGCCACCCGCAAACGTGTTCATGGCGTCAGCACCGCCACCCGCTGCGGCTACCCCCGCCAAAGTTGCGACCTGACAGCTGGCCGCCCACGACGGTGCCACCGCCGGTAAAAGCGACGCAATAACCGTAGCAGCCGCCACGCCCGCTAAGGCAGGAGGCACCGCACGGGTGAGTTTAGGCAACCAGGTCATGGTGGCCACCGTCACACCCGCCAATCCGAGCGCAGCCGCCAAGGGTACACCCGCTAAAGTTGTGAAGAAAGTCAACTGCGACTGAGCCAAGAGGAGCCCGAGGCCTTTGAGCAAACGGAAGAGGTGCCGCAAACACCACCAAAAAAAGCAATAGAAGTGAGAGGGTGAAAGTGGCATTTCAAAGGTAGATAACAAAAAAGTGGCCTTGGAGAGTAAAAGGTTTTTAGGCGGAAATATGACAAGCCTGACGAAAGCAATGACATAAAATCAACAATTTCCTGCCGCAAACCAAATCTCTCTCGCAGACAGCCACCTACTTAAATCGCACCATTCAAGAAGCCTTTCATCACGTTATCGTCCACCAGGCGCATCGCCTTCTTCCCCACTTGGCTCACGCCACAAAGCAGCTGCACTCCGGCTGCCAGAAATACACATGGAGCCATCGCTCCTGTCCCGTGCGCCGCTAACAGCGGTGCTAGCGGTACCACTACCACCCCTGCAGAGCCTGCAATGAGGCCTGGGCTGCCGCCAACTAGGGCAGACACGAGACCGAGCACGACCGACGACCAAATGCCAACGAGTGGGCTCACGCCCGCGATATTGGCGAAAGCAATCGACATGGGAATGGAGGCTAGCGCAACTACAAGCCCAGAAAGCGTCTCATCTTTGATGGAGGTGGCAGCCTTAGGAGCTGAAGTGCTTGAAGAAGCTGTTGCTGATAGAACGGTTGTTGGTGTCGTCGTCACTGCGTTGCAATAGCCACGTTGCATCACGGCAGTTGGAAGACGTTGGTTCAACGTAGCTGAGCGCTTGAAGTTGCACGTCGGAAGTGCACAAAATGCATTCGAATGAAGAACTAAGGTGCTTAAAATAGAAGAAGATAAAAACGATTTCGTTGAAGGCAGCATCGTCTATGGTGGCCCCTTTCCTTCGCTCGTATTAACCCTTCAGACCTGCGTCATCCAAGAAACGTAAGGTTGAAAATTAGAAACTGAGCTGTGGGGTCCATCCGCCGAGAGCGCGGGCAGAGGTGAACAAGAATGATCACTCTAGCTTATATGCAGGACATGATCAAAAGAGAATAATCGACTATTGATGGCGCCGCGATGGCGTTGTAAGTTAATCCAGAATGCATCCTTGAGTAGCTTGGCGCAATTTTTCGTAGACTGGGCAGTGTAATGCGTTTCATTTCATGCGTCATTCAAACGTGAACTTCGGCGCGTACCAGCACTCAACTTTAGATTGCTCTTCAAAGAAACAGCTCGGACTAGAAGAGTATGTATCACTGTCGAACGGTACGCCTAGCTAGTCTGTCTTGTTGTCTTGTTAGTCGAGGCGGAAGCTGCGCGGAGCGCGGAGAAGGAGGGAGTCGAGCTAGAGCTCAACGAGGGGAGCCCATACCCCCACATAATCTCACATGAGTTTTTCACAAAAAACGATTCATCCCGTTTCTGTACTGTAGTAGGCTAGCTATTTTAGCTGCTTGCTAGCTGTATTACTGCTTCCAGCTAGTTAGCTTGCTAGCCTACAGAGCTTCGCAGCATTCCTAGCCATAGCGTGCGTTGCTTCCATTGCCTTTTTGGAGGTCTTCTTGATACATTGACCCCTCTTGGAGATCATCCTTTATTGCATTCCTTCCTATGCCTCGAAGACGCCCAGGGCACTCTAATCCTCTTGCTAGGAATGTACCGCCAATGAAATAGCCGCGGCATTCTGGAACTGAATTCAAATTTTTAGTAGCTCAATGCGATGTTCTAATCGCCTTAATTGTCAAAGGCAGTCGTCGCAATTTTATTTGGTATCTAGTTTACGAAATTTAGCGCATCAGGATGGATCCAAAGGTGCTATTACACTCGTAAACCATCCCAAAGCATATCGGAAACATCTAGTACAATGAAAAGCGTACTCTACTCCACTGCGCTCAGCCGTTCTAATGCATGTGCAATGTAGTCATTTGCGGCCTTCCCGATCTTTCATGCACGCCTGCGGCGTACTGGAGCAGCTTATAGGTTGCGTAAAGCCAGCAAATCGTGCACAATCCCAAAAATGATGGGGTAGCTGCGAGAAGTGTAGCACAAGCACTCGAGTAAAAATGGAATAAATATAAGGTGACTTGGCCAATTTA
>Ga0307979_1001189_pt1 | contig 18442 bp, 20 predicted proteins | sample OrgLakmetage1058_FD_201833 | JGI IMG/M metagenome (GOLD analysis project Ga0307979, IMG submission 201833) | Saline water microbial communities from Organic Lake, Antarctica - #1058 | ecosystem: Environmental > Aquatic > Non-marine Saline and Alkaline > Saline | place: Antarctica: Organic Lake...
TCATTCGAAATACGACACTCAAATGACCCAAATACTCCTAGAGGAATACATCTTTATTGAACAGCACGTTCCTTAGAAGTATCACATAACATTATTAGTCTAGTACTGTGCCCGGAAAAAGACCCCGCCGACTTGATCGGAAGGAAGACGCCAGATAGAGCCATCTGGAACGCGCAGGCATATTCTACATGTGCAAATACAAATCACCTCTGGGAGTGTGCTTTCTGGCTCAGCGCCCGGAATTCGTTCGTGGAGTTCGCCGAACATTAACGAACACGGCGATTTTAACGAACTTTTTGTTCGTTTAGGCCGGGTTCGTTAGTTTTTCAAAAGCCGAACTCCTTATTCGTTTGAGTTCGTTAATTTTGACGAAAGCGAACTTCTGTTCGGTTCGGGTTCGATAATTCCTGGGTAACAGAACCCGCCTGCCAGCTGGTCGTCGTTTGCGCAAAAGCACCACTTATGGTTATGGCTTTGAAGTGGCCAAAATATGACGCTTTTTGCCCTACGGACGTAATTTCGTGAAAGCAGAGAACGGCCACCTCGAATCTTGGAAGGTCGAGGTCGGATTCCACTTTTTTTTGGTGTGCGCGTTCGCCGAACGTTAACGAACACGGCGATATTAACGAACCTTTTGATCGTTTAGGCCGGGTTCGGTTGTCTTTCGAAAACCGAACCCTTTGTTCGGTTGGGTTCGTTAATTCTGGCGAAAGCGAACTTCTGTTCCGTTTGAGTTCGTTATATTTGAATAGGCGAACTTTTTTTCCAGTTTGGTTCGTTTCCCATACACTAACGAAATCCGGGCGCTGTCTGGCTTTCTGCCCTTTTGTTTTGTCTTACTTGCCTTCTTTGCACTGGGGGAGTATATTCTAATCTAATCTAATCATATATCATATACCAAACCAAGCACCAAGAAAACCGTACATCGAGGCGGCCTATAATCGACTGTATCGACTGCGAAATTCTACCCTATATGCTCTGAGTAGCTAAGAGATTCTCACTAATTCCGGGGACAACCAGGGTAAAATTCGGGCTCTCTTGACGGCGGCCTCATAAATCACATGCAGACGAGGGCTCAAGAGGTTCAACAAAACAATCATTGATGCAATCACTTCATATTTCTAACATTTCCTCAGCATTTCCCAAGGACTCAAGCCACTCCTCAAGCTGTTTCAACTGTTCCTCTGGCAATTCACGCCGCACTGCGGCGAGGAGCCTAATCATGGATATGTCTGAAGTGGATGATCCCGCAGCGTCAACTTCATTTGCTTCTGAAATCATCTCCACGAGACGAGCTTCGGAAGTGACACCATTAGCGGCAAATATTAACAGCAGCGCTTGGCCATCGACCTCGCCGAATAGGGCATTCACGTCACTTCGAAAGCTTAAAAATTCCGGGGACTCTTCGCCGTCCTCTCTTGTTTCGAGAGCTGAACCTGCTGGATTTGAGGCCGGAGAAGCAGCTGGGTCTACTGCCGCGGGATACTCTTTGCTTTCGGGAGATGAGCCGGCGGCAGGCGCATTCGTATCATTCGCGGCAGGAGGTTCATTGGGAAGAGGAGTATGGGGGCAGGCTTGTCTTAAAGCGGCGTGAGCGGCAAAGAAAGCATCAGCATCGACAACGGCATGTACAGGGACGTATTTGTTGGCCAAGCATCCAATCACGCACTGGGGAGAGATGCATAGAATCGGACGCAATTGTTATGTAATTGTCTCGACGGGGATGGACAATTTTGAACGTAGAAGGGGTACGCAGCTGTAAAAGCAGATCGTAAGAGCGCGTACAAATAAGCTTTCTTTCATTTAACATAGCTGTGGGGGTCTTCTCACCTCAGGCTGCTCGTGCCCAGCGCGTCCCTCAATGAGGAAAGCCAGCGCGAGGTCCAGTTTTTCAGCCATTCCAAAGCCCCACGCAATTCCTCGCTGGGCCAGGTACGAAAAGTTGCTGTGCATGTCCACGTCCACCTTCAGAGAAAAACAAAGACGAGGAGGAAGAAGAAGAAGTAGAGAAAGAAATGAGGTTGTGCAAACTACGTTACAACTGTGTTCACGAATTATTGCTGGTGGCCATCACACGTACAAAACTGATACTTTGGTCTCGGCAGTTTCATATCTTTCTTTCAAGCTCGCGCCAAGAAAGGCTGTAAGGGGCGTTACACTCTTGACAAAATTCAAACGCTCTTCACCACTCATCCAACTCCTCGCATCACCCTACTGCATTTCTCACGTGAAAGTAGCCATTGCGCGCTCGAGGCTGCGAGTTCACGATTTGGAACCCTTGACGCTTTTCTGCCTTGGAACCACTCCCAGCAAACAAGACTGGCTTCCCGTTGTAGCTGGACACAAATGCCGGGGCTCCCACCTGGAGTTGGCAAAAGACCATAAAAACGATTATTGCAGGAAGCTTGGAAGGCAAATCACCCTGTTTAAAAGTAGAAAAGACCATCCTCAATCGAAGGTATTCAAGGTATTGCGAGGCAATTACTGCTGAATTTCTTGAAGTCACCTCTTTGAAATTGAACCCAATGCCAATGGCCTTGAAACACCCATTCAGAATTGGGTCCGTGGCTGCATTTTGACACCATCGCCGCAGGAGTTGCACAGCGGGAGGCACACCATCCACATTCACGTCCTCGGGATGGCCACTCGCGTACGCCGCTTCTAATTTGCGGAGCGCAGCGGCCGTGGCCTTGGTGCAACGAAAGTAGAAGCAGCTGTTCATGGTAGGGGTAGGCTGCTTCGACGACGACCCGAAGAGGGCTTTCGGCACCCGAGGGATTTGCATGTTCACCACGAAGTAAGGCTGCACCGGTGAGGCACGGCCTGGATCGCGCTCGGGCGGCAGAGGCGGCAGCTGCATGTGTTGAGCGAAGTTGCTGATGGGGCCCGCCTGCGGTGGCAAGACGGGACACAGACGCAAACAGACAAACACACGAAGTAAGAAATAGACCAGGGCTAGCCTGCAACCGTTTGCAAAGGTTCTAGCTTTTCGCGTGCTTAATTGAAGGCCAGCACCTAAATATTATTGTATTATTGTAAAAATACAAATGCATACCGAGTTCAAGCAGTCGGCGCCAGCAAACTCGAAGAGAGCGTTCTCAGAAGGGACTTTCAGCTTGGAGTGAGCGTACCCATAGTCCCGCACCTAAGCGGGCCACGACATAAAGTTAAAGCATGGAAGATAACATTGCGTAAATCCAGAAGAGGCAATTTTGAACCCTCATTTCGTATGATTATCCTAGCGAAGCATGAACCGATTCATCCAAGAGACCTCCCTCGAAAACTGTTGAAACCCGTCAAAAACATTCAAGGCTATTCTGCACATGCACCTTAAACACCGATGATTCTGCCGGTCCCAATGCTCCCTTCCATTTCAAGTTTCCCGAGGTCTCCATTGCATGCGTAACCGTAGCGCCCATCGCTGGCTTGTTTGATTCATTGTTCACTAGCTCCACAGCCTCACTTTGTGGTGCAGGCGCTGGCTCACTTGCTGTATCACTTGCTGCCACAGCAGACTTATCAGAGCAACCGTTCGCCTTTGTAGCTTTCTTTTCAGCTGCTGCTTTCGCCTCAAGGAGAGCCATGGCAGCCGCTTCAGCGTCATCATCATCATAATCGTTAGAGCCCTTCGAGCTGCTTCCTTTCCTGCGGTTGCGGGAGCTGTTCTTACTGCTGTTGCTATCGCGAGGGCTGGCGGAGTTGCTTACACCAGTAATATCACTAGCGCTAGCTGATCGTTGGCCTCTTTTCAGTGAACCTTTAGGGGTTGATCTTTTAGAATGTGCTGCGCTGCCCTCTGCGGAATTGGAATGCCTCGAGTAGGAGCGGCTGCCAGACCCGCTTTTCTTGTGCCCGCTACCGCCACTACCTTCGGCAAGATTCCTAGCGCTACTACTAGTGCTGCTAACCGTGGTAGAAGAGGAGCGCGCCTGTTTCGAGACAATGGATTCATCCAGGGAGGTGCCGAGGATCGGACCAGTGACGTCATCTGCTGAGGCTGAACGCTTTCCGCGGCTCCCGTGGGCGACTTGGTTGGCCGAGATCTTCTTGCGCCGTCCTCGTTCAGGGCGACTCGGCTTGTCAAAAGGGTTCGGCAAACCCTCATTGTAGCCCTGTGAAAGAAATGCTTGAAGAATGAGGAATGCATTCGTTTGCAAATGCAGGCTGGTTGCTCATCACCTTCTCGATAAGCTGGTCGGCTAGTTTCCGGTTAGTTTTTAACTTGAGGTCATGGCGAGGCATAACACGGATCTATACTTCGCGACAATACAAGAGAAGCCCAGTTCACGCACTTCAGTGCATTTGTTTAGCGTTTGCCTCCAAGTCCTTGTTGCGCAACGACACCACCATCATGTTGTGTTGGGTGTTGGGCGCAGCAATGTACGTACAGAAAAAATGATAGATTTTCGGGAATTTCCAACGAAGGACGGAAAGCTCAAAGAGGCATTTTGGACACTCACGTCTCACGTTCATGACTACAGACTTCTGTACATACTTCATGACTGAATAGATCAACGCAGTTCGATGTTTATTACAAGCTAGTGGTACCTGCATCTCAAGACTGCTCTCACTGAAAAATGTCTCTGTGTGTGTGTGTCACATCAGATTCTTATCCGGGTAACGTTACATACGTACTGTAAATGTTATACTGTGTACATCTGTACATGTTTTGTAGTGCGTACTGGGTACTGGGTACGTGTGTTCTGACACTGCCACGTTGCCACGTTGTCACTGGCATCTGACATCAACTACGTTGATCGTGGCGCGTCGGCGCGCGCGCCGCTGCAGTGCAGAATACTTTAGCCCCCCCTCTCCCGGTCCGGCTCTCCCGTCTTCCTGGCCTATTGGCCCCTTCTTAAAGCACCACACTGCGTTGTCCTTCCGCCTTCCGCCCCGTTATTCAGAAGAGTCCTAACGTCCCGCAGCTCATCTTTATCTTTATCATATTCGTTAATATAAGGAAGAAAAGCCGGGGAAACTAGAAAACCAGATCAGCTAAGGGGCGCTCGAAGCTCGGCGCTCAGCCACCTCTGCTAGGTGCCAATTGTATCGTTACTCAGCGAACAGTATACAATTAGGCAGAAATGGGCTACTTGGCCGTAGTAATGATTTGGCGATGTGCCTCGCAAAGAACTATACTTCCTGCCACCGCTGCATTTAAACTCTCGACCGCTGGGCCATGCGCACCATTCTCTGTTGCACCGGGCGATAAAGAATGCGGCGCGGAAGCGAGCGGGATGGACACGTAATCTATACGCACACTCTCGCTTACCTCCAGGTTGCTGCCCTCAGCTGCGTCGGCTGCATTGCGAAGCCAAGGAGACAAGCCAGCAGCTTCGGTGCCTACCACGAGCGCGTGGCGGCCTTGTGACCAGTTTACCTCAAAGTAGGGGGTCGCTGCAGGCCGAGCATCGGCGGCGTGAAGCCACAAGCCATCGCTGCTAGTGCCACTGCTAATACTGCTGCTGCCACTGCGCTCGGGAGCAAGGTAAGCAGAAAGGGCCGTGGGCCAGTCGGAAGCGGAAGCAAGGGGTATTCTGAGGGAAGCGCCCATAGATGACCGTAGGGCCTGCCACACGAATAAACCCAGCGATGTTTCCCATGGTCAAGTCATTAAGAAGGATAAAAAGCCCGGCATTTTCGACTCAAACTCTTAATCGAATAATCAAGCCCCAGCCCCAGCCCAAACATTCAACCCAATCCAAAATCCAATCATCAATTTTCATTTCTTTTATTCTGTTTTTTTTCCTCGTGTCTGTAGTTTGCGCTGCGAACACACGAATTCACCTACCTTTGTAGCCCATGGGTCCGTGCAGCCGCCCACCAGGAGCACACCGCCCGCGCCACACGCGGCTGCCGACCGGACCAGCGTGCCCAAATTTCCTGGGTCCCGCACCCCGTCCAACACGAGCACGAGCCTTGCTCGATGGTTCCACGGCAACACCGGCCGCGGCATCGTAAGCACCACACCTTGGGGTGAGTTCGTGGTCGCCACGTCAGCAAGCACTTCCGCTGTTGTCGTAGCTACGGTTCCCCACGGCAGCCGCTAGAACAAAAGAAGGGAAAGCGCAGATGAGTGACCACGGTAAATGGACGGAGCACACATGGAATACTTCTAAAAACAAAACACACACAACAGGAATGAGAGGGACCAAAGATAAGATGCACCTGCAGTGCAGCTTCGAGGCGAGCACCTTCGGGCGACTCAAAGGCTGTCGGGTCTACGAGAACTGAGGTGGGCGCGGGCACAGTTGAATCTTCAACGAAGGATGCCTCCAGGGCATCACAGCACAGCCGTAGTCCTTCGAGCAGTACTAAGCCAGTTTTCTTACGCCCGTTACTCGAGTGAAGCTGCTTGGCAGCCTTGACTCGTGCATTACTACTGGACGTCACGCTTAGAGATGAATCACGGGCCCATCGACGGTACTCCTCCATAGCTTCACCTGCAGAAAGATCCAGTACCAAAATGATAAGAACCTTGCAATTATCAATATCGTCACACCTCATGCTCACTTCATTCAAACTATAAATGAGGCATGTAACATTCTACTATCATAAAATCATCTCAAATTTCTAGGCCTAGTTCACCGAGCATACCGATGCTTGACAACCGTGATATTGAAGGCCGCGGCTGTGCCAGCGGGTGCCATGCCAACACCGTCCTAGAACTAAGTAGCAGAGGCAGGGACCGCCGCCAGGACTGCATAGCATATAAGACCATATTTGGCACCAACCTAGTGTGTAATTGTGTCCGATATATCTACGACAGGAGGCAGCTAGCTCCAGCTAGCCAAGGAGTGCTTCTTAGCTGAGAAAATCAATATCTATCTTCATTTTCTTTTTTTTGAACCCCGAGACCCCGAGCAAGATCTCAAGACAGGTTTTTACTTTTTTTCTCCGACAGATCTTGTGAACTCGACAACATCTTCACTGAACTCTTCTGATGACTGACATCTCATCTGACGATCTGACCATTCATTCATTGTCATCGATTTCCACAAGATACAACTACAATAGCCCATCTCAACACAAATCTCTCTGAAAAGCAAACGGTGCGATGGTCATGCCATTACCTGACTTGCATTGTGTGTTTAATGCTCATTCGGATTGAATTTGAGTGTGATGTCTGTCTGCACAATCCATGGGCGTGGGTATCTCACAAGTAGAAACGGACTACAGGCACATCATGATATCATGATGATGGCGACGGCGTGCTAGTGAAGAAATTTCTGTCATCCTTGATGAATTGATCTACTTCTCGGTCTAACCCTCATACTTTTATTACTTTTCTGTCTTGTGCCGTTTTTCAGCTCAATCAAACACCATGGCTCCTCCTGAAGCAAAGACCGCTGCCAAAAAGAACTCGCTGCTCGCCAACGCCGCAAGCTCCGCCATTGGCGGCATTATTCACGCGTGCATTGAGCAGCCCATCACCACGCCCGTAGAAGCTTCTATTACTCAGATGCAGATCAACGGCAAAGGTTTTTTCTCCAACTTCAAAGAATTGTATGGTCGCGGCATCTGGAACGGCCTCTACCGAGCTTTCCCCACTGCCATGGCGGGTGCGGCGCCCAAAGCAGTCGTTCACTACGGGTCAGTTATGCATCAGCTTATCGCTGCTGAAGTCGTTACGAGATTGACCTTCAAAATTTCTGTTCATCGAGAGTTTTTTTTGTTCACATTCCTTGACCTCCTTCGTATTCGCTCAGGTTTTTGAATTACTGGATCAACTTTCACGTCTCCGATGGCGACATCCGAAGCGCCACCAAAATGCAATCCGCCATGATTGGAGCGTCCACGGGTGCTTCAGAAGTTCTTATCACTTCGCCTATCAATTTCGTCAAATTTCGCATGCAGGTGATTCTTCATATTAATTCTTCAGCAATTTGGTCCAACGCTGCGTGATTGTTGGATTTGAGAAGGTAGTGCGCTGACATGTTGTACGATTGGCCCTTGTTCTTACAGCGCCCAGAATGGGGCTACACGGGCATGATGGACGCCATTGTGACCATCAACCGAGACGAAGGCCCGCTCGCGTTCTGGAAGGGCGTGGAAGCTGTTTTTATGCGAAATACCATTTGTATGCTCGGCATGGTGTACGGCTACAAAGAGGTAGGCGCAACAAGTCTCAGGTCGTAGAAATGTCTTCTTCTTTGAAATGGCCAAGGTAGCCAAATCATTTCTCCCATCATTTTTTTTTCGGCTTTATTTTCACTTCAAGTATGCCACGCTAGAATTACACCACCAGCAACAGAATCTAGCCAGCGCGGAGGTTCATCTTTTATCCTTTGTCCTCAGATTGAGAGCCGGCTTCCAGAGAACTTCCAAACAGGCCGCCACTTCGCTGCTGGCGCCATTGGCGGTATAGTGGGCTCGTTCCTGTCGTACCCGTTCGAAATGCTACGGGCAGCCAAGCAGCACAACCGCTCCTTCATGGACGAAATGGTACTGTTAGTACATACTAGTTAGACGTTTCTCAATTTCGGTTTGCACGAATGCTCCATCATTCAACGAGCTGCTGAGCGCCCTCTATTTTATATTTCACCCCAGTCCTCTCACTTTCTTAATACTGCCTTCCCGCTTCGCTAGGTTCGCCAAGGGCCCAAGCGCCTCTTCAACGGCTACGTGCCCGGCGCTTGCCGCCTCGTGGTGACCTCCGCAGTGATGGGCCAAATTTTGCCTTTCATCAAGGACACGGCCGTGGCCATCGAAAAAGTGATTGGCGTGAAATAAAGATGCGCTGAACAATGCGCATTAGTGCGGTTGGCCTTTGTTTCCGTGCTCCATCAGATGGAAGCCATTATCCAAATGCCGAAGCTCTCTCGTTTTTCATGCGCCCTGCGGTAAAGATAAGACCGCCAAGGATCAAGGACTGAACCACCCAATTTTGAATGTATATCGGCCATGTGCACCGCGAGATGGCGGCCCACAACTCAGGAAGAGGGAGGCCTGAAGTTTGTACTGCTATTGCCCACTAAGTCACTACAAACACCGGACATAGCCAATTGAAGCCCATTTACTATTTGCTTTACTACTCCTACTTAATAGCAAAAGCTAAAAGCTGGAAGGCTTGCGTGGAACAAGGCCCTGGTGTCTGGTGTCGGAAATGCGTTGCGATAACAGACAAAAGATAAGAAGCCAAACCGCAGCAGTTGCCGTCAATGGCAATGGGCAATGGGCCCTTTCGTACCCCCCCCCGTCTGTTGACTGTTAGCCTGCAAGCGTAAGCAGGAAGCTGCTCGCTCATCAATTCCAGCCCTTCTTGGCCGTTTTGTAGAGGTCCAGTGCTATTTGTTGTTGTTTCTTTACACAATTGGAGAGTACAACGTAATCTAATCAGTCTATTTCGGCGCGTGACATATGCGATGTGGAACTGCAGTAGAATTACGAGCTAATCTTGATCGACATTACCACGAACATCCCCAGTGTATCGTGCCCGCTTGAGAATGAGTTCTTAACCCGTTTCAATAAGTCCATATTTTCCGCAGGGTGGTTTGGGCACTAGCAGGGAAAAGCAGCCTGAGTTTCTAGAAGCAAGGAGCAAGGCCCCTCGCTTTCTTGTAAAAATTACTACCATCTTACTCCTCAAATTGTTAACATCAAGGTTGCCCTTTAATCGCGATGTACTACAAAGCAAAACAGCTTATACTAGAGGAGGAGCTAATCAAGTACACATTCACGAGTGGCCATGGAAGCTCAGATAGCAGTCCAAAGTGACTCACTTTCCCATGCTCTGATGTTGTTGCTCAAGAGAAGAATTTCCACCCGCCGAGGAGGAGGGCGTCTCCCCTCTGGCTGGAGGCCACGCCGATATTGCCATGCGAGTGCGGCGTCTTTTGCCACGCTATGCTGCCACTTTTTCTTGTGGCTGTTGGGGCGTTCCTGCTTACTGCCAGCTAACGCGGTGCCTTCTACCTGGCAACCTGGAGCTTTCTGCGAGTTCGATCGGGAGCCCGTTCGAAGTACATGTGTGCCTGATTAGCTCTTCATCTAATGCCAGAGGCATTGCTTTGTACTTCTTTCTGGTAGCCCTCCAACTCCGGTTCTTTGGGGATTACGATAGACCAGCGCATCTAAATTTATAAGAATAGTGGCGTATCGGATCACTGTATTATCGCAGGCCCCGCCGACGTACTCGAAGCCTGTGCCTCCTTCCGAGACCCTTCAGGGGTTCGTGGGAGTAAAGACCAGCTGGCAGCTAATGGGGGGTCACATCTGAAATTTCACCCTTGTTGGCTATAGCATAGGCAAATCGAGGTGGGGTTCCTCCTGACCGAGCTCATACGAGCTTACCACTGTGGCCCGATATTTTGACCATATCGAGGGGGAATCCCGAACCCAAGGAGCACGAAATACTATTGAATTTATAGCCTAGAATTCGCCAAAACCGCTCAAAATCCGCAGTGCAGCCAATGCTCTTAGTTACACCACATGCGACATACTTAGAACTACTATGATCATTAAACCGCAATTGCGATGTAATATGGCCAAAGGAGGGCAAAAAAAATCCGCTTTTGCAGGAAGTGACCCCCCTTTAGCTGCCAGTTAGACCAAAGATGAACATTGCATTGCGCAAAAAGGGCACTCAGCCCAGTCAGACTTGTTCTGGAGGATTCATAAATACGCAGCATTTTGATATTTCGCTGCTTCTTTGTAATTGGGGATTATAATAAAATCTAATCTAATCTAATCTAATCGAAGAACCGGCATTAGATGGCTATCAGGCGGGAAAATGAAGCCAAGTAGCTCAATCAAAGAGAGATACTATTATTTCTGTAGAAGGAGAGCTGATTAAACAGTATTTCGACACAAGCTCCGAGGGCCGAGGGACCGGAATTACTTAATAAAGCAGGTAGATTAGATAGGTCAAATATTGGGCGAACTTAATGAGTACGGCCACAGGGGTCGCGTGCTTGCCCCAGTCATTGGCCGATACGGGGGTGTTTCCTCTGACAGACTCATTTTGGACCTCGTCGCTCGGGAAATGGCTCGCTAACACACGGCATTCTACAACACTGGCATTTCGGAAGCCAAAGCTTTTTCAGACAGGAGCTCTCACGAAAATGGGGCCACGCAATTGCTCGGGGATGGGCGACTCTTCTTTTGGATCGCCTGAGGGACTTCGTTGTAGTCCCCTCCTCTGCGGGCGGAAACTCTTCTTTTGAGACAGGCCCCGAAGGGCTGGAATTAGAAGACTAACAGGTAGCTAGAGAGGAAAATGAGCTGAACTCTCAGAGCATTGAGGAGCGTGCCACTTTGGACCCCTACCATCACTTCCATGGCCACTCTGGCATACTGGCATGTGCGCCTGATTAGCTTCCTAGGCATAGTTTGCGCTGCTTTGCTTTTCTTCTCCGGCATTGGAGCCTTAATTGGCCTTCTGGAGCGAATTCGCTAGCGCATTTGCAGCTCAAGTGCATTCTTTATGTGCCTCTGTGACTGCTGTGTACTTGTATTGAACAGTATGACTTAAGAGTACCTTACCGTACTACAGGTAGCTAGCAAGTATGATGAAGCTGGCTTTTACACTTCTGCATTCGATTTAATTTTTCGAAAGTGAGTTAGACTGCAGCTTGGAGAAATATGCTAGCCGCGTTGACTCGGGTGGGGCTACGTAGTTTGATGACGAGGTTTACTTCATCTCAGACACATGCCATCCAAGATTACCTAGAAACTTTTGTGTCTGCGCTGGAAATAGAGTTTAAAGCTGAATGCCAACGGAATCATCGAGAGGTGCATGATTTGCCTACGCATATCCTCGCTAGCCGTGGTCTGGCCCTTGGATCTGTCGCTGCTACCGAAGTAGATCCTGAAAAAGGGTGTACAGTTTTGCAGCTACGAACTGCAAGAGAAGAGAATTCAAAGATCGGCAGCCAAGGAAGCCATCTAACACCTGGTTGCCAGGTACTGCTGCGAAACTCCATAAAGCGTAACTTGAATTTGAATGGGATCATCATAGCAAAGAGCTCGTCATCGATTTACGTTAGGCTCACCGACGAGGATCGCTTCTTGAAAAAGCGTCTGAAAAATCCTCAACTATTCGAAGAAGGGCGTTGGAATGTGTTACGTGCCGTTAACAGGTCTAGCCATGACCTTAAAATGAAAGGGATGTTGGCCTTCTGTGATTCAAGTTCTACGCCCCCTCACCTATTGAATCTTGTGCTCGAGGCATTCTCCTTGAGTCAACAACTTTTATCAACACAAGCGAGTCCGTTTACTTTGTATGCCAGAAATAAGCAATCAGCCGCCCTTCTCGAAGGTGCATATGCAAATGATGCACTGAATATGCAACAAAGGAGCGCAATCGGGAACGCACTAACATCCCGTGTGGCACTTCTTCAGGGCCCACCCGGCACGGGCAAGACAGTATGTGCTGGTCACCTTGTCCAGGAATGGAGAACGAGGGTTGAAAGGAGTGACTTGAACTCCGTCGCAGAAGATTTACTCGACCAAAACAACGTCTTCCATGGAAGTGAGCTTTGCGATGCATCAAATCGGGTTTTACTCGTCGCTCCTTCGAATGTTGCAGTCGACAATCTTTTAGTTAGCTTTTTGAAGTCGACCGGTTCAGATTCATTAAGCATCGCTCGCCTGGGATTCGCTACACGTGTTTCAGAAGAGGTTTTGCCGTTCACTTTGGAATCTCGTATGAAAGAACATCCGCAATTTGATCAATTGGTATCACTTCGCTCGGAAGAATCAGACGCGTTGGAGCATCAAAGTCTCTGCCAAGCCCAGGATTTGCGTGGTGGGGGCGGTACTATGTACTTTGACCGAGGAAGAAATTATGCAAAAGAGGCTCAGCGCATTCAAAGCATTGCCAATAAATTGGAACGGTCAATCAGCATGGAATTGATTCGAAGCTGCGATATTGTTGCAACAACTTGTGTATCTACAGGAAGTAGTATCCTAAATCAGGAAAAGTTTGGGTTAATAGTGATCGACGAGGCTTCGCAGGCGACCGAACCTGAGGTTTTAACTTCTTTACAGCGACTCGAAGATTCCGGCCAAGTAGTCTTAGTGGGCGATCATTGCCAGCTTCCACCAGTCGTCATTGCACATGGAATGAATATGTCAACCGACGAGGCGCAAGGTGCAGCTCCGCTCGGGATGTCTTTTTTTGAACGGTTAGCTCGCTTAGCAGTGCATGAGGGTAATATTTACGCCAGAGGGTTGGTATCATTTGATCTTCTTCAGCAGCAGTATCGCATGCACCCGGCTCTGAGCGCCTGGCCCAGCAAGCATTTTTATAGCAGCCTGCTTTTGGATGCAGTGCACTCGAAAGATCGACCAACCATACTAGGCCTGCATTGGCCAGCCACAGCGACTGGAAATTCATGGTCGCATAGCCCTGTAGTGTTTCTTAATTTTAACGAATCTCCAGAAGATGAACCTATGGAATTTCAGGATCAATTCAATTCTTTTTCAAACGAGTCAGAAGCACGGGCAGCTGTGGAAATCGTCAATGCGGCGCTTCAAAACGATCCTACGCTTACTGAACGCAACGTCGCCATAATCACGCCTTACTTGGCACAGCAAACCCTGATCCTTGAGAAGCTGGTAAATATTGGCTTGGATCCGCAGCACGTTGAAGTTCAAACCCTGGATGGTTTTCAGGGGCGCGAGAAAGATCTTATTGTTTTGTCTACCGTTCGATGCAACTCGCAGCATGACATCGGGTTTACAGCTGATTGGCGGCGTATCAATGTTGCCCTTACTCGTGCTCGCCGGGGACTCGCTGTCCTGGGCAACGCTGCTTCTCTGCGATCGAGTTCAGACTGGCATGACTGGCTGGATCATGTAGTCGAAGTAGGTGGGTATATTGAAGTTAGAAATGGGAATATTGCCCCATTTATAAAGTGACTTCACTCCAAATTTCTGACTGCGACTCGAAATAGCAGCACTGCCGATCCCTATTTTAGTATAAAGGGCCACCGTGAACCGTGACTCTCCTACTTCCGACCTAACTATACACTATACGGAAAATTCAGAGAGGAGCCGTTCAGTCGAGGAATGCCCCTTAGTTGGGATAGATAAAGGCGCACTATAAATAAGGTTCACTTCCCATGCTCCAAATCCCAGATAATAGATCTGGTCCATGTCGGGTCGATATTGGTCTTCAGTTGCATTTTGGAATTTGGAACTGGGTTCTCGAATATAATGCATATAATGTAATGGATTGCGGCATATAATTTATTACGCAAAAGGACACTCAGCCCAGTCAGACTTGTATCTGACACCAATACGTAGCTTTTTTGCTATTTGTTGATGTTGATGTTTCTTTGCAATTGAGGAGTATAATCTAATCTAATCTAATCTAATCTAATCTAATCTAATCTAATTTGGCAGTGCAGCAGCTCCTTTTCGCAGTGCAGCAGGCGCTATACTTTACCGAACTATATGTGCCTCGGTCTCTTCTGTACTCGTGCTAACTATATGGTTGCATAAGAGCTCTTATTTATCTCTTTATCTCAATTCCCCGCTGTTCTAGCCTTCTCCTAACATTATATATTCTAATCTACGTAGCTCACCGGTAAAGTCTGTGTGTTTTTCCTATCGATATCGGCTTGACTCAAACTCGGCACTTAAAACATGTTCCTCCTTTTCGTAAAAAAAACCCGGAAAATTTCTGGTTCACTCACAACTATAAGTTACCTTTTGAATTTTCGGGAGTTGGAAGTGCCTTTTGGGGGTCAGGGCTGGCACAGGAATCGCACTGGAGCGGTATAGAGAAAGAACCATTGTAGTTTTCAGCGCTGTGAAACATCATGTTGGTTGTGTTTGGCACCGAAGTCCCAGCAGTCTGGCTAATTTCGTCTTCAGTTTGGCGGACGTTATCAAAATTACTACGACAGCCTTCGTTTGATGATTTCAAGAGTCGGGGAGAGTGAGCAGCTTCAAATTTGTTTGGAATTTTCCCAGCACATGTCATGTAAATCCAGACGCAGTATAAGATAAGTATTGGAATGTAAGCGCCTAAGAGCAGGAGTGACGACCAGTAGCGCGGGCTATCTAAGGCTTCATCATTTCCGTTCACTAAGCTCACAGGGTCATCATAAAACCCATAAAGCTCGCCGCCAGCCCAAACGAGGTTTGCTATAACCCTGGTAAGTAAAATGCATGTAAATTAAAAGTGAAGGCCGAAAAGTACTATGACTACACATGGGTATAATAGCAAATGAATAGTGTCGCACCACAAGAACTGCGAAATATAGTGGGCATGGTCCACAATCATATTTTCTGAAATACAAAGAACAGAAGGAGTTAGTTGGAGTGAATAAATTTTGAATCAGGGCAGCACTTCATGAATCAGAAACTCCTTACCAGCAACTGCAGTAGTCACCACGAAGTCGATGCCAATCAGAACAGTGGGTGGCGTTGCTAAAAGCCAAAGCCATTTCAACTCAGCGTTCCAGGCATAGTCTTTCAGCATCCATAAAACGATATGTAGAGACTGCGGAAACAGATACAAAATTAAGGCCATCTGTATAAGAGCGAACTGTGCAATCACGATCGAAATGGTTTTAATGCTTATATTAAGCATACCTCATAAGAACTCCAGGTTTGAAATATGTGCATCTCCGGAAAGATTGCACGCAAGCGGCATGTGAGGCCCAGTTCATCGTAGACATCTCTTAAGCCTTGATCTCTCGAGCGCAAAAGGCCCAAAGGAAGTACGATGAAATACCACGAAGCAATAAATACCAGACCTCCCTCCATAAGTCGCTGGGACACGTGCTGCCATTCGTCATAAATAGGGCGAGCATTTCGGTAATAGGTGTCGTGAACGTCTCCAACCATCCACACAAAGTTAGCGCTTAACCAGCAAAACTGAGCGATTCGGTGCCAAACGTCTTCAAAATTGGGCCGAGGTCGCTGAACCACAGACCTGGATAATTCATGTGACCAGGGCAAGCACAAAAGTGGGAAAGTAAAAAGAAGGGGGATGACTGGTCGTCAACTAAAGATATTATAAAACGTGCTCCAACCTCAGCAAAGCCGCGAAGGAAATCACGAGGGCGAGCACGCCGAAGATCCAGCTTGCATAGTACCAGGACTGTGTCCACGCTAGGTCCTTAGCTATCCAAACATAAATGAAGACGTTTTCTACGCCGCGCACCGTTAGAAACAGGGCCGCCGTCAACTTTTCAGATGGACGAGTGTTGTACGCGTGCTTTCGCCTTATTCTCCGTAACCGGCCCTGCCCAGATGTTGAACTACCTCCAACTGGTAAATTTTCCACGCTACCGGCAGAGTCACTACGGAGCCCCAAAAAGAGAGGCTCCTCGCTGTTGCTAGCACTTTCGGCTTGGGAGCATGGAGACTCCGGTGGTGTGCGAGACAATAGTGGTTTTTCATTCAAATCGGCAGCGCTGACTTCTTCCTTGTTGGATACAACAGACGTATCTTCCATATCTTCCTAGAGCTAGGGAGTTAAAGATAGATTCCTCGATTGCTCGATGCATCTACCACATTAATAGTCTTTTAAAAAATAGCCAAGAAGCTTTCCTACAATGACATTAAGTGTACCATTAGCCCTCAGGCCGTCATGCTGGGACAACTATTCCAAGACTACTATACTGAAAGTGAAATTAGTGGCCGATGGCCGATGACACCAGACACCAGACACCCAGACGACACCAGAATTAGAGGCTTTCACGGATTTCACTGTTATTAGTGAAAAAGCACACATCATTTCATGCAACATTTTTTCTTACTTTTTACAGCATCTCCGCGTAGACGACTATCCGCTGCGTTTAATATCCTCGATCATCGTCTCTCTGTCTCTGCTCGTAAGTTTTTGTTTGGCTTCAGCGGGAGTGTATATGGCAGAACTTCAAGACACTTCTGGGCCATAAGCTAATATCACCTTTATCAAATCAGAACTGCTCATTAGTGGGTGATTCGTATTATAAAGTAAACTTTACAACAGCCGCTATCTCCAGCTCGGGAAGTGGACAGGACAAAGCCATGGCGGACTTCTTACAGCTCGTGCGGCCCCAGACCTTGGACTTGATGCAATACGAGCGAGTGTGGTGGGACCCAGGCCACCAGCACTTCGTGGTCCTGTCAAATGGCGTGTTTTCGGCCCTAAGCTCAAGCTCGGTTCCGGGAAGAGGGCTGACTCGGCGGTCGCGGCCGGTAGAAGCACAAGGTGGAAGCGGTGCCAAGCTCGCGAAGTATAGCCTCGACATGGAACTGCTAGCACTGCAGGTAAGGTCCTGAAATACAATTATGACTGAAGCATTTGTATTGTTTAGTCTATTCATTTGTCATATGAACGATGCTCCAGGTGAGTGACACAGCACTGGTAGTCGTGTGCGTTGAGACAGGCGGGCAGTGGCGCATTGATTGCAAGAATTCTTCAGGCAGTGGCAGCGGCGGTAACAATAACGCGCTGCTTCAGTCTGGGTTTGTATGGTCTGAGCACGGCGGCAACTCGCAAGATCTCGTGCTCATCACGCAGCAGGGTGTTGAGTTTCACAAGGTAGGTTGAGTTTCACCATTTGAAACGGCTTGAATCATGTTCAAAATCTAGCCGCACCACAATGTTATCCTGCTTGCTAGGCATCTTGTGTCTTGTGCCGTTTATCTAACCCGTTTCATCATGCGTGTTTTGCTATTTAGGTGTCAGTGAAGCGCGGCCAGTGCAAACTGTCGCGCACCCTCTCATACTCTACGCATGCGTGGTGGTACGCGCCCGAGCAAAAGCTGCTGGTGCTCGCCGATGGGCTTCAGCCAGGCAGCCAAATCCGGGCGTGGTTTCTCAAGTCTACCGTGGGCACCAACCTGCCGAGGCTCGAGCTGCCGCCCCCCGACAAATGCCCTCGTTTTGCGCTCCCGCAAGCGCCTGGCATGGAAGATGGCTTGCGGCCTGCAGATGTTGCCTTGGTGAGCGCAGTTCTCCTCTCAGTTTCATGCTCTATCCCGTCCCTCTATCCCTATAACACATTGATCTTGTGAGAACAAATGGCGTATGTATGACTTTCTCCTCAATACTTTATCAAACCCTCTGGTCAGGTCTGCCTTTACGGCGATATGTATCTCGCTCGCATTCACGCTTCCGCGGCTGCTTGCTTTCTCGCGCGCTTGCGGCCTCGAGAGCCTGCGGTTTGGACCCACACCCTCTCTTTTGCTTCGAATGGTGACCTAGGTGGGCCGAATAGCGACCAGACCGGATTGGCGTTTGAGCTCAGCGCAACGGACAACTTTTTGATGGTGAGCACACCACCACTTTTCCCGTGATTGCAGTTGTCTTTGCGTCTTCGTAGCTGTTTCTCTCCCCTTTTAAAATACGATTCAAATTTGATTTGTTTTTTTACACCTGCTAGGTGCATGCCAAGGCGCCAGCGAATCGCACCTTCCTCTTTGACATCGCAGACCGCCCTACGGCAGAAACGCCCACTCCTAGCTCGGCAGCGGCCAAAGCCCTGGATGCAGC
>Ga0307979_1001192_pt1 | contig 18432 bp, 13 predicted proteins | sample OrgLakmetage1058_FD_201833 | JGI IMG/M metagenome (GOLD analysis project Ga0307979, IMG submission 201833) | Saline water microbial communities from Organic Lake, Antarctica - #1058 | ecosystem: Environmental > Aquatic > Non-marine Saline and Alkaline > Saline | place: Antarctica: Organic Lake...
TGGTAAGTACTGTAGCGACATTTCAGATGCCGGCTGTAAACATTCATTAATTTCGTTGATCTATTTTATAAATTCATTTGTCCCTGTAAGTACTACAGTACGTACACTCTGTAGCTGTGGAAGAATAGAAAACTTCTCGAGGTGTGTACTAGCTAGCTAGTAGATCTACGTATCGTGTGTCCGAGTGTTGGTGCGAGCTCTAGCTAGGAGCATACCTTCGAAGCTTAAAGGGTTATACGAGGACAAAGGGTTCTTCATTGCTGCTCTGACTCTGGCTGTGTTCGGCTGCAATTAGTGTCGCTATTCCCTCAGAAGCATTGCCAGTAAAGATGATGAACGTCAATGCAGCCATGACTTTGGCTAAGTCGACTGCAGAGGAATTGTACGTGGCCCTTTTTTAAAGCTAGGCGGCTCTTGCGCTACTTTGACCAGATTTGTGTTAGAACACGATGTTTGCACAATTTGTTGCTTTCTTCTCGCCGCGGATAACGTGCGTGTCATTCTAGGCGCGTCAAGGCCCGGGGGACGGAACTTGAGAAGCGGCTCTTGGAGGCTCTCTCGGGAGAGAATTGGGGAGCATCGTCTTCTATTCTCAACCAAATTGCGCAGGATACCTACGACTAGTAAGTTTTGCTCATTAAATGCTAAGTCTATGGGTTTCTGCACTTGCGTGGAGTGTTAGGTGAACTTTCTAACTGTTGTTTGATGCGGTGATGTAATGGCAGTGAAAAGTATCCGGTGATTATGAAAGCCATTTGGAGTGCGATGGAGAACACAGCAACCAGTTGGCGCAAAGTTTTTAAAGGCCTAGCTCTCCTAGACCACCTTATCAAGAACGGGAATGAAAGGATTATTGAAGAAACTCGAGATCACATGAGGAGGATTCGGCCGCTGGGCGATTTTAATTTTTATGAAGCTGGGATCGACCGGGGAAGCGGAGGTAAGCATTTTTTTGAATTGTGTACGTAACTTCGCGAGTAATGTTTCTTAATTGAATATTATTCTGCGTCAAATTACCCAGTCCGGGAGAAGTCGAAAAATATTGTTGAGTTGATTCAAGACAACGACCGCATCCGAGAGGAGCGTGTGAAGGCGCGCCAACTTCGTGAGAAGTTCTCTGGAGGAGTTGGTAGCGGATCTAGTACGCCACAGTACGGGGGCTACGGAGGTAACAGTGGAGGAAGTGGAAGCTTCTCTTCTAGTGGCGGCGGCATCGGAAGCTATAGCAGCGGTGGAATTGACAGCAATATGTCGTCTTCGGGAAGAAGAAAGTACGAAGGCCACGGCAGTGGGAGCTCGAGGTACAGTGATTCGGGCGGCGGGGCGCGGACGGCGAATACCGGGCGATACAGTGACGAGGCCACGGACGTAACACCGCCTGCTCCTCTGAAGTCTTACTCCCAATCGAGCGAAAAGAAAGAGAAGCCAAAGAAGTTTGACATCAAGATCAAAAGCAGCGGCGCAGCTCCAGCGGCGCCAGCAGCACCAGCTCCTGTGGCACCCGAGCCCGATCTGTTTGGCGTCACCGATAGCGAACCACCTCCATCAGCGCCTGCTTCGGACTTCGATTTGTTTCAGTCTAGCCCAGCTCCGCCGGCAGCTGCGGCGCCTCCAGTCGTAGACCTCTTTGCGGCGGCACCTGCGCCTCCTTTAGCCCCGATGGCTCCTCAAGCTTCTGGGTTTGGGGCTATGGCTCCTGACTTGCAGCCCCAGCCTTTCCAATCACCCACTGGCATGCAGCAGCCTAGTATGGGGATGCAGCCGATGATGCAAGCTTACGGTCAGGGGAATTATTCCTCGCCGCCCCAAGGCCAACCACCTATGGGCCAGCCCATGATGCAACCGAACCAACCGCCGATGATGCCGCAACAAATGTCCATGATGCAGCCTAACCAACCGCCGTTGATGGGCATGGGGGCTCAGCAGACGGCACCGCAGCCTGCTCCTGTTCAGGTTAGTTACACTTGTATCTACCGCTTTTTAAAGTTCTGTCATCACCCAGCCTTATCCCTTTGCTTGTCTCGGTGGGTTTCTAGGATGGCTTCGGCGACTTCCAAGCAGTTCCAACAGCCTCAAAACCAGCGGTAGCCACTGTTGCTGCTGCGAATCATGTGAAATTGACTATTCTTTTTTTATTGTAATAAGCGTCTGAATGTTTTCTCTCGTTTGTAACTTGTTGTATCTTTCGGAAGCAGATTGGCAGTAGCTTGGTGGATCTCGGAGGGCTGAGCCTGAACGACAAGAAAGACAAGTCATCGGGCGGTGGCGGGGCCACCCCCACTGACGACAAGTCCAAGTTCAAGTCCCACGACATGGGGATCGCCACTTTCAACACCACGCAGCAGCCTGGCGGGTTGATGATGGGCAGTGGGAACATGGGCATGCCTCCGAGGGGCCAGCAGCAGCCCATGCAGCAGCCACCAATGATGTACATGCAGCAACCGCCATTTCAGCAGCAACAGCAACCAATGTACCAACAGCCGATGGCTTCGCAGCAGATGCCTCCGCAACAAATGCAGCAACAGTTCTACCAGCAGCCGATGCAAAACCAGCAGATGCACCAGATGCAATACCAACAGCAGCCACCAAACCAGGTATGTTGATTATGATGAATGTTGAGTGATGAGAGCTTCTTCTTGTCAACCTGCGTCCAGTATGACTGATTCTTTCGCCCTTTCTGTTTTCCACGTGCCACGTCAGTGGGGAGGCTTTTAGGGCTAATTGAGATGACTGACAAAAAATAATCGAGAGGCGCTGGGTGGAGACGCACTTAATTCGAAACAGGGCGCTGCTGGCCGCACAACCAATGGAGCTGCGGCGTGTTTGAGCAAACTCAAACTTATGGCGGTGTCAGTTTTATTTCGCTCATTCCGCTTGAAAACAACGAGAATATTACGTGGGGTTCATTAAGAGTTAAGAGCACAGAGTGAACGCCATTTCTGAAAGCGCAGAGCGCAAACCATATAACTAGCAAAAAAATAATGGCACTGGCGCCTCACCGCGAGCCGTTAATTAAAGAAGCACCAGGACACAACTAAAGACAAGAAGCGAGGTGCCACGCTTGTTCGCTATTCGGCAATTTTGAGTTGGCGCGTCCTATCCTTCTTCAGCACGGCACGTTCTGCGCTCCATTGGATGGCAACTAAGGCACCGCTTAAGCGCTTTAATGGCATTTCCACTTACCGCTTTCGTTATCTTGCGTTGATGGCCGCATGCATCCTGGATCAAATTGGTTAAAGGCGTCTCTGCGTATTTAACTGGCACATCGATGCATTTTTTGTTGTGTTCTGGCTGCGGATTAGCATGAAGCATGATCTCTCGATGAACTCAGTGCGATTAAGTTCCTTCTGAAATGGAATGCCTACGCGGCCGATGTTGAGGCTATTGTTATGCTAAGAAGCGTCAACAACTGCTCTCCTTTCTGTTCGTCATCGTGTGCTGCCATTGCCAGTACCACTGCTATTGCGGCCACTGTTGCTGCTGTTATTGCTGTGATACAGGTTGGGGATTGAATCAATGAATGCGCACGGCAGCGCACAGACGAAACATGGAATTGGCTCTGTCTCACTTTCCGTCTTGCCATGGCCCAAGCCATTCTCATCGTTGCCGTGCGGAAAAGTACAGACATGCAGCGCGACCACTGGAACCGAAATGGAACATGCATTTCAGCTGCTGGCACACAGGCTTTTTGCCCAAATTTTGATCTACACTTTGATGGTTAACGATAGCTACACATGAAAGCCGTACACGACATGCGAAAGTCGTGTGTATTGGACCAAGGAGAAGTGCGCTGGTACTCCCTGTCAGAAGTTGTGGCCCGAGCCCCGGTCTAATTTCAGGTGGAACCGTCCCTGTAAATCGACATGTATCGAATGTATGGCACCCGACAAGCTACTGCCTTGACTTTTATTGGAAGAATACCACAAGAGGCTACGCGCGGACTCAAAGCATGGCTCATCGTGGCTTCATTTGAGGCATACCGGTATATCGTACAGGAAACTGAGGTAGTTCTTCATGGGCGGGAAATGGCGGCTTTGACGTGGCTCTGAGCTTACCTTTCGGGCAATAGAATGGCAACCGGAATGGTTTAGTCCAAGCTTCGCAATTGCATTGGATTTGTTTTAGGAAGCGGAAGTTTCATTACCGTATGCTATCAGCGGGGGCGGCGAATGCGGATATAGCTCCGACCGCAAAATACCACCCAAAGAGGCTTTTTGGCGATATTGATGATATTGAGGCCCTAGGCTCGATTCCAGTTACAAAAACGACCCAAAAATCATTTGGAAGACACCACTTAATTGTTTGAAAGCGCTATTCGTGATCTAATTTTGTATTTATGTCCCTATAATGGCCCATGTGCAAATCGGGGGTGAAGTGGCCGATTGGTATTGGACCGCCGACCAGAGAGCAGAGAGGTCTGCCCCATGAGCCCCATGCCCATGAGCAACGGAGAACAAACCGAATCCCAGGCACGTAACGCGAGAAAGAAATAATTTGTAGTTCTTAAGTACCTCACTTATGCACGTAATGCCCTTTGCTTTTACTCAAAACCGGGATCTCGGATTGGCGGTTTCCTATACGTCGCACACCGAATTGTAGATTTCTATTGGGGATACCTCGAAAGCGCAATGGGCCTGCGCCAATTCCAGCCAAGGAATTCCCTAATTCCGGTGCACAAAGCCGCCTCTCTTTAAGTCAGGTGAATGACATACATCAAAGTACGTCGTCTAGAAACGAATGCACTTCATTGATCTCATCCGCACGTGCCACTGCCAGTGCACGCGAGATCGTGATATATTGAGGAGAGTTGTCGCGGTTTGTGACAACCGCGAATGATGTGCGCGAAAGCGAGCAGCCAATAGCAAAGGAGTGGCGCGAAGTTGCTGTCGTCTCGTCTCCAGACAGCTTGATTGGCTCGCTGAATATAGGAGCAGTGCCATCTTGCAGGAGATCAAAGGCGTGAAGGCAGGGCTCAGAGTCCAAGACAAAGAAGACGCTAGGCCGCTGTGGGCTCCATTGGACCTGAACAATGCGCGTTGCCTCGCTCAGTGGCTTCGCTTTTGTGCTCGAATGCTGAGCATGTGAGGCGTGCCATGTCGTTAGAGGCGTTTCGAATTCAGCATTGAACAGGCGAATATATCCGTCGGCATAGCCGGCCAAGAAATAGCCCGACAAGAATGGCGAGGAATGTACACAGGTCGCATGGCACGCGTTGCCACCGGTAAAAGTGCGAGGCGAAGGAGGAGCCCCAAACCGACTCCGCTGGAGCAGCCTCCCGTCGCTTCCGAGGATTACAAACTTATTGGGGTCCCAGGGGTAGAAAGATATCCCCTGTACCGACGGGCCAGGGCTCATGGAGTCTAAGAGGCTGGTGAGGGTCATTTGCTCGAGGTCAAAGCACAGGGCTGACGGCGAAGAGCCGCCGCGAGGGTCATCGGCTGGGCCCCACACTGAAATGACGCGCGAACACACCAGCCGCAGCGCTCCCGAGTTGCTGTTGTCGTTGTCATCGAGCGACGCCCTTTGCGAGGACTCGTTTACGACCCAAAAGCACACGATGCCACGGTCATCTAAGGATGCAAACTGAGTTGACGACGACGACGATTCGACGCGTGAGCTTTGGACACGAGAAGGAATTGGCGCCAGAGCGACTATCGAAGACGTGTGCATCTGAGTTCGTGCTGGTGAAAGGTGGGTACCGAAAGCCGGAAAGTGCACTGCACATTGGGTTCCAAGGTCCGCAGCCGTCTGGATAGCACGTACAGAAGGGGCTTCGCGAACATTCCAAAGTTGAATCCCGCCTTCGACCGATCCTGCAAGCACGACAGAGCTCGAGGTCGGAGAAAAGCACGCGCATGTGATATCATTATCTGAGACTAAGACATGCGACGGAGCATCAGGCGCCATCAGGTCCCAGACCACAATGAAGCTCTTCCCTTGGAGCAGCCCGGTGGTTGATTTGTGCAACGCAAGCATGAATGACCCCTGAGAACAAGAGGATCAGTACTTCGATCTCAAAAGGAGTGGCATGTCGCAAGTTGCAATGTTCGAAGGAAGCGAGTACCTGGCATGAGCAATGAATGGAATGGGAAGCGCCCGGCACCGAATGCTCGAGAGGAGTCCACCGCTCATCCTGGAACAAGCGAGGCGCTTCTTTCGATGGATTTCGAAGTGCATCCTTCTCGACTGCCTTCGCTTCGCCTTCCATCAGGAGGGCCTCCACTGCCTGAATTGTGAGGAATGATCCGAATGTAAAGAGTTGACTCAAATGTACGAATAGAGCTAGGTGCTTCTCAGCAAAAAATACCGGTGTTGCGTGCCGAAGAAAGTGTGCCAAGGTTGCTTGCGATGCTACGCTTGACGACGCATCCTGATGGTGAAATTCGGTGAATTTGGCGAGTCCGTCTCCATTTTTCAAAGCAGCTAAGATATTGACCAGCATTGTGTCGTCATCCCCGAACTGAAATTGCCCCCCTTTGCTGTCCGTTTCGATTTCATCCGTTTGCACCTCAACTGACCGGTTGTCTTCATTGGATTGGGAGCCTTCCTGCGACACGGTCTTGATCAAGCTGCGCAGTTGCCGCAAATACAAATCGTAAGTGCTCATGGAGGGCTGCTCGAATATTGTGCTGCGCTCCTGGTGGAACTGAACGTTTTTTTGGATTTCCTGCGACGCAAAGCTCACCCGTTACACCATGGCGTGTGCACACTGAACACAGGGGGGGGAAGAAGTAAAGCCGTACCTTGACGCGAAGGACCCTGGGGTCGTCAGTGCGCAGCGAAGCTCCCCCGAGGTCGGCCCCGAGGTCGGCCAGATACTTGCGCACAGGGCGAGGGGTCGACGATGGCGCCTTAGAGCTCTTGGCCTGGCCCTTGGAGCCGCGGGTCGCGCTTTTGGCTTCGCCTCCTTCCTTGGCTTCAGCGGTTGGTCCTGTTTCTGTGGCTCGCACGCGATGGCGCTCCATCGCTGTTTCGTTTTCGGCCCTTAGCGCCTGTTGAACTTCGCTCAAGTCCCTTGAACTCAAAGCATCATTTGCATCCTCGCGGTTTGCTCGCTTGATGCTCACGAGGGCCGTGCGATTGGGCACGTTTTCGTCATCTTGCTCGAAGCCTTCATCCGAGTAATTCTACAAAACAGCGTAGGGGAGTCAGAAACTTCATTCGCATGCATTGGCTATAGTTATACGGAGAGGTGCGCATATTTGGGGCAGCAACACAATCGAACTTAACCTATGCATGAATACTTTTAGATTCAGCTCAACTTTCTCGACGCCTCAATAGCTGTTCTTACTTCGAAATCGTCGTCACCATAACCATCATCATCGTCGACCGTCTCAACCGCAGGATCGTTCTCTGGTGCCACGATAGGAGTTGCCGCTTCAATAGCATTAACTGCGACCTTCTTGGGCCTAGGAGGCTCTGCTACGACCCCAGTTCCTGCCAGTAAACGAAAAAATATAGATTAGGTGGTTTGCCATGAAATTATATAATTGTTTGATGAAGGAGCAGCCAAATAGAATACCTCCAGAACTAGCTGCCGTTGTTCCCGACGAGCTTTTCGACGATTTCTTTTTAGCAGCTTTCTCTGAGGTGGCGGGTGGCTTTGACTCGGCAATTGGGGGAACAGGCCGCTCCTGTGGTTGCACTGCTGTCGGCTCCTCTAAATTGGGCGGTGGCTTGCCCTTGGATTTCTTCTTTTTTTCAACCCTGCCCACGCGAAAGCAGTGGTATTATCAAAATATACATACACACCACTTCTTTAATTCATCCATGTGTAAAAGTTTGTCGAACAGTTGGAGATCGTGCTTCAACGTACTTCTGAGTAGGAGGGGGTTTTGTGTCGGCATCCATGATGCCCACGTGCACACCCCGAGGGCTCTCGTCGGCCAACGAGGTCGGACTGCGTGCTAGATATTACCACCTCCTCTAATAGACTCAACCCTAGCTAAAAAGCGGACACAAATTGATGGCCCGTTAAGTTCCCCGGTAGGTTAGCTTATTAGCTTTTAGCGTGCAGCCCTTGCTGCTTACTGCTGCGTTGTCGCATTCAAAGTACAGAAGAAGTTTGAATGTAACTTAAGAAACTGATGATGACAGATGACAGATGCAAGAACAGCAAGGCAAAATATTTTATCCCTGTATTAGCTCCTGAACAGCTGATGATCTGATGATGATCATGTAAAGATCCGATGATCCGATGATCTGATTGATAACATGATTACGATTACGAGGTAGTAGCTGATCAGTCTGTCTAAACGAGTGGAGTTGTGCATAGGATAACCAAAATAGATAGCACGTGAAACACCTGGATATTTGAAGGGCATAAGGCAACGTAGGGCTGAATCAGAGTTATTTTGAAATCGAATTGATAGAGAATTCAAAATTTGAGCTTTGAATTTTTGCTTGATATTGCTGAGGATACATTTGCGGGTTCTTTCGCGCAAACCGTTGCGTAGAAGATGCGTTTGTTTCGAAGCCTGTTCTGCTTCGTGCTTCTAAAGGCATTTCATCCGACCATGCAATTCCAAATGGGGTCAGTTCCAAGGCAGAATTTGGTCCGTAGGTCGGGGCGGATGCCTGTCGCCGACGGTGGTGATACAGAACTCGTCAAAGGGCTCTTGGTATATATATTTTTGCACGCGTATCCCTGTCCGTTTCGAAAACTGTTTGTCTTATATAAGGTATCCTGCAATATCTCTGCTTGGACTTCACAGATCAAGCTGATTGAACTCGATGATGTAAGCGAAGCCCCTGGGGTGCTGTTTCCTCACTTCGGAGCACTTCTCTCCGCGAATGTCTCCCACGCATCCGAAGAGTTGGAGAAGGAATTAACTGATGCTGGCTTAATGACCGACGAGGGCCCAGCTTCGATAGCGGGTGCAACTGGTGCGATTTGAAATGTGCCATGCTGCTTTTGCGCGTCGCATTCTTATGATCCTTTCACAATTTCTGTGCTATAAAAGATTGAATACTACAAACCTCTATTGCAGCGCTCACATTCTGATGATACGGCTTTCATGAACATTGTGTTTGTTGTGTGCAGACTACATGCTGAGTTTTCTGGAAGAGGTGACCTCATCTGCGACTTCTATGCTTGAGCGCCACCAGAAATTGTTACGAGACATCGTGTTAGCTGCACAGGATGATGACAGTGGGCTTACGTCGGTCCAACAAGTTTTATCACAAAATCGAGAGCTCCTGGATTCCCTCTTTTTGAGCTTTCTGCGTGATGAGGTATCTCGCGTCAGTGAGACCAATAAGGTGCTCTGTGATTTGATTCGGTCGGTAGAGGAGCTAGTACGGGGCGAGCTCGAAAACTTGACGGCCGAAGACGCAAATGCTTTTGCGCAGCTTCTTGGCACTAAGGATGAAGGATCAATGAAGGATGAGGTCAAGGCTCTGGTCTCTGCTCGTGACTTGTATGGGAGGCGCCGGCTATGGGGTACTGTCCAAGCAGTGAAAGCAGAGGCGGAAGGTATTTCCAGTCGCGACCACGACAATGTTCTGTTGCTTGCGAGTATCATGGAGGCAGAGCTGCTTCAGTTACTCAACTCTGAGGACTAAGCTAACGGCACTGCATCCAGGCAACAGGGAGGACCGCCCGTGAGTGGGGTCAGCTGCGCCCATGGGGCTTAAAGATAAAGAGAGGGGTATAGGGCTGGCAATGAACTATGAATTAACGACATACCTCAGAGCTCTTAGTCTAGTAGCTCGCAGTCTAGTTTAGTGCCATTGCCCATTACTATGCATATCAGGGGTTATAGTTGACGTCGTATTATCGGAGCGCATCGAACTCTACTGGCCCTCCTACTTACATATCAGCTGACTGGCCTTAGAAAGCCTTAAGCATGCGCTGAGTCTGAGTCGACAACGGTTCGACAACGCATTTCCATTAATTCTCCCTACCTGCTAACTCGATATTTCTATGAAGTACTACTGAAGTACATTGTCTAGTCTAGTTAATACTCTCCCAAAAACAAAGAAAGGCAAGTACACAGCAGTCACAGAGGCACATCAAGAATGCACTTGAGCTGCATGTGCGCTAGCAAATTCGCTCCAGAAGGCCAATTAGGGCTCCAACTGGCGCCTTTCCTCCGAAGAAGTCGGCGGGATGCTGAGTGAAATAAATAGTATAAAAATAAAGAAATTCCAACTGCGTGTGCTTTCTGCGACACCCTCCTGTGAATTAAGCACTAAGCATACTTAGGTGCGATGCGAGGAGCGGATTTTGTGCCTCTTTTCTCGCGTAAACTACGAAACTATGTACTCGCAACTATGTATAATAACCTTGGAGATTGAATATTCCCACCTCGCTAGAAAGAAAATTTAAAATAAGTCCTTGGTCTTCACGGACATATCCCGGGTCAGGTGATTAAAAGCCGAGCTACCGAGGAAAATAGCACAGTCGGACACCGCTATTGCTCATCCTCGCCGGCGTGAAAGGCGCCACATGTTGGGTGGGTTGAAACGATCGTAGAGCGGCTCGATTTTCTGCATCCGCTTGGCCTTGGTCATGCGGGTGGAATCGGCTGTCTTGTAAAACTGCGGGGCGAGCTCCACGAGCCACTTGGGCTCAATGCACATGACTTGCCGCATGTACTCCTTGGTGGTCATCACCAGCTCGTGGTAGATGAGCCACTCGGGGTTTTTGTTGAAGAGCGCCGAGCTGGGGTGGATGTAGACGGGGTTGCCCTCCACCATGGTGCGGTAGCCCTCCTGGGGGTCTCGCTTCGCTGCGTTGGTGAAGTAACCTGCGCAGATGGCGCGCTGCACCTTCTTGTAGTTGCGGCCCGCTGAAAGGATGTCCATCTTGTAGCGGTCCAAAATTGACACCAGCTGTTTCCTCACATCCTGCCCTCGCCGCATCGCGCGCGCCTGGAGGTAGTTTTCGTAGCACCAAGGGTTCGAGAACTTCGAGCTCTTCCAGCCTTCCCAGATCGCCAGCAGCGTCAGGTGGTCGCCTTCGGGCTGATAAAACTTGGCCTTCTTCATATCCGCCTGCGCTTGCTTCTCCTTAGGGCGATAGAACGGGTTCTCAACAGAGAGCATCGCTACGACAGTAAGGATTTCTTCCGAACAACCCAAGTCGACTGACACGATGAGCATTTTGGCGAGCTGAGGTTCAAGTGGAAATTCTGCCATCTTTCGGCCGAGGCGCGTGAGAAGGCCCTCGTCATCTAAGCTGCCGAGCGCGTAGAGGGCCTCCATCGCTCCAACCATGGTCTGCACCGGAGGCGGGTCCATGAAATCGAACCCCAGGAGATCGTTGATGCCCATGGCCTTCAATTGCAGCACCACGTTGCCCAAATTCGTGCGCTGAATCTCAGGCACTGAGGTTGGCAGCATCTCGGTGCTGAAGGCGCTCTCGGTGTACAGACGGTAGCATTTGCCCGGCCCTGTGCGCCCGGCGCGCCCCGCCCGCTGCTTCGCGCTGGCCTGGGAAATGGGTGTGACCACCAAGGAGTCCATGCCCATCTTCGGGTTGTAGGCTTTCTGCTTGCAGAACCCCGGGTCGATGACGTAGTAAATGCCGTCAATGGTCAGACTGGCCTCTGCGATGTTGGTCGCCACCACACACTTGCGGCATCCTGCCGGCGCAGCCTCAAAGATGCGCGACTGCATTTCCGAGGGAAGCGAGCCGTACACGGGTAAGATGATGAGCTCCGGCGCGAGCTCTCCGAGGGACTTCATGCGCACGTGGAGCGTCTCGCAGCAAGTGTCAATTTCTTCCTGGCCCGTGAGGAACACCAAGATGTCGCCCGCAGGCTCGCTGAGGTGAATCTGCATCACAGTCACGATGCAGGCATCCAAGTAGTCTGCTTCAGGCTCCTTGGTGTACATGATCTCGACGGGGTGAATGCGCCCAGGGATGGTGAAAATAGGACAGTCGAAGAAGTAGGTGGAGAACTTTTGTGCATCGAGGGTAGCCGAGGTCACAATGAGTTTCAGGTCTTTGCGTGCATCGAGCAACTCCTTGAGCAGCCCAAACAGCACGTCGGTGTGGATGGTCCGCTCGTGGGCTTCGTCCAAAATGAGGGCTGTGTAACGCTTGAGGCTGTTGTCGGCAAGGTACTCTCGCATCAGCATTCCGTCGGTCATGTACTTGATGACCGTCTCAGGCGATGTCATGTCCTCGAAGCGAATGGTGTAGCCTACTTCTTGGCCCAGCTGGCAGCCAAACTCCTCCGCCACGCGCTTTGAGACGCTCATGGCCGCCACGCGCCGCGGCTGAGTGCAGCCAATCATGCCGCTGGAGGTGAAGCCCATCTCGGCCATGTACTGCGTCATCTGGGTGGTTTTCCCGGAACCCGTTTCACCGATCACCACCATGACTTGATTGTCTGCAATGGCTTGGCACAGCTGCCGCTTGAGCTTCGCGATGGGCAAGTCTTCGCGCTGCTCCTTCAAGCTCTTGACTGACTGGTGCCCAAACGCGAGGCCTTTCTTTTCCTGCAGCTGCTTCCACTCGGACATTTCATAGCTCGCGCCGAGGTTGACGGACCGCAGTTCCTGGGCGAAGTGGCGCTCGCCGGCGTCGGGCATCGGGTCTTCCCACGGCTTGTTCAAGTCCTTGGGGATGGAGTCAATGAGCGCGTTGGCCTGCACTTGCTTGAGCTCGCGCCGCTCCTTGGCGAGCTGGCCCTGCGTCAGCGCCGCGCGGTTGAGGGACCCGTCGGGATTGGCCACAATCTTGACAGGGGACAGCTCCTTCGTCGTGCGCGTTTGGCCGCGCAAAAAGGCAGGCTCCGCATCGTTGAGTTCTATGTCGAGCTCTTCCTCAGTCTCTTCGAAAGCGCCCGCCATCCCTGTGCCGCCCTCCGCGTCAAAGGTAGGGTACTCAGTGACAGGCAAAACGCCCGATGCGATGAGCTGCCTCGCCTCCCACAGCTCTGCCTCGGACAGCCGCTTCCCCTGCGGCGCTTTCGAGTCCTCCTCTTCCATGCGCTCGCGCAATGTGCCGAGGTTCAGGCCCCGATTAATCTCTGTGGTTGATTTTGGGCCCTCAGCCGTTCGCTTGAGGTCGTCAGCCACCTTGGCGAGGCCTTGTTTGGAGCGCGCAGGCATCAGGTCAGCGCCCGTTTTTTGATCCGCTTCCTTCATGGAGAGGGACATTTTCGACCCCGTAATCGATATGACCTTAACTTTGACACTTTGGTTGCGCGTGACTTCCTTACCAGGATCTGAAACCATACCGCTGCGAATGTGAGACACGTGTACCAATCCTTCCTTGAGCTCGCGCTGCCCTCCTCCAACTCCTTCAAGCTCCACAAACACCCCAAAATTCATTATCTTTGTTACTTTGCCCGAGTAAATCCCGTACAGTTCAGGCCCTGCATTAGGGTCGCGTTTCGCCACCGTGGGTCGGTTGGGGCTCGAGCTCCGTTTATCAGGGCTACGGCTACGCTTGCGCCCATCTCGACCTCCGCCTTTCGCAAGGGCCTCCTCAAGAGGTATTGCTGACGCATTCCGCATGGCCAAGCCTGGGAACTCAACGTCGCGCTGATCTCTCGGGACCGCTGGGCCACTTGGGCCAAGAGCTGAAGCAGGGCCAGAGTCTTTGCCATTCCCGGGGCCAACCTTGGCAGGCTTCATCTGCTGGATAAGACGGAACAATGACTGCGCGAGTGCACTAGGAAATTCCGCTCCATTAGCTTTCAGTTTCGCTTCGAATGCGGCACAAGAAGTAGTCCCCTCTTCGAGGTGGATAATGAACTCAGCGAGAGTCTTGTCACTGAGACCTAAGTGATTGTCGAGTTCAGTGCACACTTTCGAGACAAGCTGGAGGCCCAGTAGCCCATCCATTCTGGGAGCAGGCAACCAAGAAGTGTCCCAAGCCTCGTTTCCTTATCAGTGATGTATGCTATTCAGGCGAGGCACGCAGGTTTGTTGATCTGATATACAATAAGCTTCTGGCAAAGGTGCTTCTGGCTTCTGGCCCTTCCTCGAGGCTTGTGCACTTCTTTGCAGCTGTTTGCTTGTACTACAGTGCAGCAGTACAAAAAAAATTGCACTAGTATGGTATAAAAATAATGCAGCAGTACAGTACAGGAACAGGAACAACGGAACCACGGAACAACTATACAGAGTACTGTAGTACTGTAGGAAGCTATAATATGGTATACTTCAAAATATTCCGCGGAGCCGCTGGGAGCTGGGAGTGACAAGAAGCTGAGTACGTGGTTGCATGGTTGCATCAATATCAGATCGGTTGAATGAATCATCGATCGCAAGTATAATATTACAAGTAGATCCTTCGTTGCTACTATTGGAAAGCGCTCTTGAGCATTCTCAATCATTAGTCTAGTCATTCCTATGCTGCAGCTTGTTTTATTTTGTGCTCTCAGCACGAGGGCTGCAGGATGGGCGCCGCAACAGCAGCGCAGAAACCACTTCAAGTCGCGCTCGCCTTTACCCGAAGCCTGCGCGATCCCTCCTCCTAGCACTACTACAGTCGAAACCCGTGGCAACAAGTATCAGAAGACGTCGAAGTTGCCGCTAAATCCGTCCTTGAGAAATCGCAATTTGAACAGCGGCGTTGCTCCTTTCGTTGACAGTGGCACCGCCCAAGCCCGTTTGGACCCAGCACCTAAGCGCAAGGTATCGAAATTGCAATCGATTCGAGACAACAAGCATGACTGGAAAAAAGCAGTGCGTATTCTGAACGAAATGGGAAGTGGAGGCAGAACTACGGCAGCATTTGACGCAACTATTCGCGCCTGTGCTGTGGGTGGACAGTCTCGGCGGGCGTTGGAGCTCCTTGACGAGATGGAAAAGGAAGGAATCGTAGCAACTGGGTCGACCTATAGGTCCGTTGTGAACGCATGCGTGAAGAATGGCGACTGGCAAAAAGCTTTAGAAATCTTTAGCCTGATAGAGGATAGGGAACTTAAGCTCACAACGGCGGCAGTTAATTTGGCAATCAGCGCATGTCGTCAAGGGAAACAGTGGGAAAAGGCATTGTTGTTGCTCAATTCCATGCCAGATCGTGGTTTACAGCCAGATGTCATTACTTTTAGCGCTGTTATCTCTTCATGCCGCAGCAGTGGCAATTGGCGAAAAGCTGTGGAGTTATTGCAGTTGATGGAAACCCGAGGGGTTAAACCAAACACTATCGCTATGAATGCAGTCATTAGTGCGTGTGAGAAGGGCGGTCAATGGATGAAGGCACTGGATTTGCTAGAGTCCATGCCTGGGCGTGGGCTGCGACCTGATGTCATAACTATGAATGCTGCTATCAGTGCGTGTGAGAAGGGTGAGCAGTGGGAGATGGCACTGGATTTGCTGGAGTCCATGCCTGGGCGTGGGCTGCGACCTGATGTCATAACTATGAATGCTGCTATCAGCGCCTGCGAAAAAGGCGGGGAATGGCAAAAAGCAGTAATACTCCTTGAGTCCATGCCAAGGCGTGGGCTTAAGCCAAACGTTATAACTTTTAGCGCGGCCATTAGCGCATGTGAGAAGGGTGAGCAATGGCAGAAAGCTCTCGATTTGCTCGCGCACATGGAGAGGATTCATTTGAAGCCGAATGCAGTCACTCTAAATGCAGCGATAACAGCGTGCCATCGAGGCAGGCAGTGGCAGCACGGCGAAACACTGTACGAAAAGATGCCGATATACCGCTGTCTTCCCGACGCGTATACCTATTCTGCCATGGTATACGGCTGGGTGATGTCGGGCCACCCTGAGAAGGCACTGAACGCACTTGGGCTCCTCGCCGCCACTCGACGAGACCTTCTAACTACCCGTTTGCTGAACGCCGCGCTCAATGCGTGCAACAAGAGCCCTGAGCCTCGGTGCGAGGCTGCCCATGACTTATTTGTTCTTGCAGGGGAATTTGACATCGAGCTCGATCAAGCTAGCCTCAGTATGCTGATGTCTTGCCATGCCAAGAGTGGAGATGGCGCTGGTGTCCTAACTTACTTGGATGAAGCCTCAAGAAGAAGCCTTTCCCTCAGCACTGCGTCGCTCAACTTCGTCTTGTGCCAGCTGGGCCACCGTGGCCTGGCAACAGAAGCTTTACATGTGCTGAAACACATGGAAGCCCATGGCGGTTTGATGGTGGAGGCGTTGTCGTACCATGCAGTCATGACTGCGTGCTTTCGAGCGGGCGACTACGAGTCACAGTTCAACGTGCTGGCAGCGATGCGGGCAAGCGCCTTGCAACCAGACGAAGTAGCGTTTAGCCTTGCCCTCAAAGCATGTGAGCTCTCGGACTTCTCATCTCCTGAGACCTGGGTGAGGCCTACGGAAATCATTCAGGACGCCGAGCAATGTGGGGTGGCGAGCAGTGGCCTGTACGCGCGCACTTTAGCCCTTCTCGCTCGGCACGCAAGGCCCAAGGAAGCCAGCAAAGTGTTTCGCGACCTGATCTCGCACGGCAGAGAAGTAGTGCCCGAGCACTGCGCTTCTGTTGTGACGGCGTACTACAAGGCTGGCGACTCGCGAGGTGCAGCTGAGACGGTCGAGTGGCTTGACGCCGGCGATCACCCACTAGGGGTGGCGGCTTACACCTCGGCCATTGCGGCATGCCGCTCCGAAGGCGACTGGAAGCGTGCTCGTGGGTTGTACCACGCTTTGAGACGGCGGGCCTGCGCACCCAATGCGCCTCTTTTCAACGCTCTCCTCAGCGTGTACTCCAATGCGGATCCGCACGAAGCGGCAGTAGCGGAAGTGTTGGCCGATATGAGCGAGCTCAATGTGGTCTACGACACGGGCACATATACGTCTCTTATGTCGCTTCATTCCAGAGCCCAGGCATGGCCCGTAGTCATTGAGCTTTGGAGCGATGTGTTAGCAAACCCTTCCATTCAACGTACGGCTGCTGTAGCATGGTTGGTCGTCAACAGCGCAAAGCATTTACGAGACGGCACAACTGCCGAAAATGTTTTTGATGTCGTGGAGAAGGACAACATAGCTGTTGGGCCCGACTTTTACTGCGCTGCCATAAAGGCTTGCGCTGATGATGGATTGAGAGCATTGAAGCTCCTCGATCGGGTGAACAAAATGGGCGGCGCACAGGACACACTAACAGCTGATTGCTTTGCTACCACCATCTTTGCTTGCGATCGTGAGGGCTTATGGAGGGACGCCTTGCAAACACTTGTCCTCATGATCAAGGCTGGGTTTCAGCCTTCAGTGGATGTATATAATGCGGGCGTGCGTGCATGCGTTCAGAGCAATGAATGGGGTATGGCGTATCGCATCTACGGGTTCATGAGACGGAGCGGAGTGCAGCTTCAAGACATCGATCACTCAGAAGCTATTGCAGATTACGCGTCTTCAGAAGGCCTTTCTATCGAGAAAGTGGCTCCGTAGTCAGCAAATTCGCGTTTCTGTAGTGGATTCTACAATTGTATCGTCTCCTTTTTGTATGCATATTCCTTGATCTATTTCAAATGTTCTGCCATTTCTTTCTATATGGCAGATGATATACGGCCACGAATGCTTTATTTGATCGCCCCTGTTAATACCGCCGAAATTGTACCTAATCAAACTGGCTTCTTGAAATTACTAACGACTTCCTATTAGCTATTAGCCATCTGACTTACGTGCTTATGGCTAATGGACGTCGGGCGCACCAGGGCGCACAGCTAACGGCGAATGCCTACATATAGATATTATATAGGAACTAGGACCAAGGAGCCTAAAGCCGCAAAACGAAATAAAAAGAATAGATCTATATAATAATCTTAAATGGTGCAGACCCACGGGCCCATGGGCCATACTCATTACTCATAATGCTCATACATGGTATTTAATATCTACTCAGCTTTAAAATTCAACAAGGGCCAAACCAGGCTTTAAGCAAGGGCCTATCTATTTTCCTGCTTTCTACGCCCAATGCACATGCACAGATCAGATGAATACTCTGATTATGACACATATGTCGAATGACCTATCAGTTCTCAGTTACTACGGAGTTGGCTTCAAAGATATTAATTAATGCCAATCCAGATATGCTCTCGATTGATGTCGCTTGTCACAGGTATTGAGTTTCTGGAGTTCAGGCGAATGGGGAGTGGCTTTGTAATTGTAAGGACTTTATACTAAACTGTGACTGTAAAGCTAGGTTAGGATTCCCGCGGGAAATTCCGCGGAATTCCCGTGGAGAGGGAAAGTTTCACCAATCAGGCCTGATATCCGCGACGGGGATTAAGCAGTAACGCCTGAGAAAAACATTGAGACGATGACCTTCTGAGGCAAAAATAGCCCGGAGAAATGCCTTGTGGTTGTGGACCTGGAACTTGACACATGGCACATGAACAAGCACTCAGTCTCGGTCCCGCCGCCTTGTTTGGAGGAAAGGCGCCAGTTCAAGGTTGCGATTCACGTACCCGCGGGAATCACGCGCGAGGTCTTAAAAATTCACTTCACGCGGTATTTACGTGGGAATCACGTGCGGTATATATACGGTATCGTCCTCAAATATAC
>Ga0307979_1001193_pt1 | contig 18426 bp, 12 predicted proteins | sample OrgLakmetage1058_FD_201833 | JGI IMG/M metagenome (GOLD analysis project Ga0307979, IMG submission 201833) | Saline water microbial communities from Organic Lake, Antarctica - #1058 | ecosystem: Environmental > Aquatic > Non-marine Saline and Alkaline > Saline | place: Antarctica: Organic Lake...
CTACCCACACCTACCCATGCCCAGTGCTCCAGTTCGCGCCATAATTATATTCTACGTCCACTATAAAAGGATTTCGTGCCTCTCATACTTTCAGACTTGGTTCATCGGGCGTCTCATATTACTCTCGTCGTGGATTTTGGACGTGTAGAAACCCAATCCTACTGATATTTTCAAACATCATCTTCGTGCGAGGGTACGTGTACCCGAAAATCTTCGGTGGTGCTCTACCGCAACCAGGCAGAGACGAAAATGCGGTCTCTGAACAGCGTGGTGCTAGCGCTAGCTTTCGGTGCAGGCGATGCGTTTGTACCGATTTCCCCGCGACTCGCAAACCGGCCGACCGTCGATTTATCGGTGAAGTCCCCGGCCACCGTGCTTCATGCGCAAAAACAATCGCCAATGCAAGCTTTTGTTGCGTCATCACTTGGCCTTGCAATTGCGCTGCAGCCGCTCACCGCCATGCCTCCTGACGTGTTTGCAGCTGCTCCGTCTGCTGCAGGCCTGGGTGCTGAAACCACAGCTAAAGTGTCTACCAAGCCAGAGGCCAAGGAGAAGCCAACAGCTGAGAAGGCAGCCCCAGCCAAGAGGACTAGGCCAACTGCCAAGACCCCCGCTACTGCTACTACCAAGAGCACCGCAAAGACTGCCCCAACGCCTGCGCCTGCAGCGCCTGCACCCGCTCCACCTCCACCTCCACCCCCAGCACCACCTACCGCTTACGAGCTCAAGCAGCAGGCCACGGCTGCAGCTGTCGCTGCCGAAAAGCAGAAGCTCGCGTCTGCACTCAAGACTACGAACGCGGTGAAGGCCTCGCAACCCCCACCCCCTGCCATCGTGAAAAAGAACGTGCCTCCACCGACCACTGCTGCAGGGGCCGCAGCTTCGAAGGCAAAGAAAGTGGCCGAGCCCCCGAAGCAGCTGAGCCTGGAAGAGTTAGACGCCAGAGTGACGTCATCGAAAGCTACGGCGAAAGCCGATGCTCTGGCGAGCGTAGCAGCCGCAAAGGAAGTGACCACGGCCAAGGCCCAAGTGGCATCCGCGAAGAAAGCCGTTGAAGGAGCCAAGGACGTGGCGGCAGTGAAGGCGGCTAGTGCGGAGAAGGCCAAGGCAGAGAACGAGTTGAAAGCGGCGACGGAAAAGGCGATGGCTGCCAGCTCCAAGGTACTACTTGATTTTCGAAGGAGCATTGTGTACTTAGCCAATAAATTGTCAGCTGTTTGCGGCACGTTAAGAGTGCTCGATGTCGTATGATTGTAATGTAGTTTCTACCCACTTATAAGCTCCAAAATTTGCTTGCATGCGTCATGCACAATTGCAACTCAATCGAATCTTGGGTTGGGCGCCTCTTCGGTGTGTGTTCTCTTTTGCTATGAAGGCGGCCGCGGCAGCGGAAGCCACCAAAGTAGCACAGGCAGAATATCAGGCAGTGAAATCCGGAAAGAGCTTGCCGGTCGCTAAGACCACTACGGCGGCTGCCAAGCCAGCAGCAGATCCTAATGCTAAACCGCTGACGAAGGCCCAAAAGAAGAAGGCTGACGAGAAGGCCAAGCAAAAGAAAGAAGCTGACAAAAAGGCGGCAGAAAAGGCGAAAGCGCAGAAGAAGAAGGCCGATGAGAAGGCCAAGGCGGAACAGAAGAAGGCGGATGAGAAAGCCAAGGCTGAGAAGAAGAAGGCCGAGGAGGTAGCGGCTGCTCAAAAGAAAAAGTCGGAAGCGGCTGCGAAGGCGAAGGAAGCGGCCATCCGGGAACAGGAAAAGAAAACGGCCGAAGTGGCGAAGAAGAAGGCTTTCGAGGCCGCTGAAATCAAGGACAAGGCGAAGAAAAAGGCGAGCGCTTCGGCCCAGGAGGCTTCGAAGAAGGCCAACGAAGATGCCAAGAAGGCTGCCGCGGAGACCAAGAAGCTCAACAAGGCCAAGGAAAGCGAACTGAAGCAGGTGAGACGACTGCGTCTTGTTGTTGCCCATGTTACGCTTTGAGGGCAGTGTATTGATTAGTTTCCCTCGAATTTCACTCGCTGCTTTTTACAAATCGCCTGTGCAGTAAATTGCGTGTTTTGTTTTTGTTAGTGGTTCGCTTACACGTGTCACCCACTTTTTGCATCAAATTGCGAACAGGAGAAAGCTGTGGGGGCAGCGGAGTTGGCCAAGGCCAAAGCTGAAGCGCTGCCAGAGGACAGCAGCAGCAAGGCCAAAATCACCGATGCCACCAAGGCCCTGAAGGAAGCCATGAGCGCGTCGGCGGCCGCGCAGAAGGAAGTGGAGAAGGAAGCCAACAAAGTGAAGGCGCTGGAGGCCGCCGCAGCGCAGACGGCGAAAGTAGCGGCGTCGGCGAAGGCAGCAGTAGCGGCGATGTGAACATTAAATGACTGCTTTAGAGTGATCTCGGGGTTGGGGGCGCTAACTTGAGTTGAAGTTAATCATGGTTGATGTTTACTATCACTTTCTCGGGTGGCAAATGGCAGGGTAACAAGTGACAACAGACCGCAAATGTAACAATGTAACCATTTCCATAACTAAGATTTGTGTTATACCACATGTAGCATATCGCATATCGATGCCCTCCGAAATTCAAAAGCCAATGGCTAATAGCAATGGAAATCAATAGAGATAAAGTGGTAACTGGTAAATAGTTGTTAGTTGTATAGTTGCGCACTCAGCTGGTGGCGTGTGGCTCCTCCGAAATAATTTCAGCAACAGCATCCAAGAATAGAGAATAGAGGGCTAAGCAACAAAGAACCAATCAACGACAACGGCCAGCGCGCCAACTACCAACAGCCAACAATTCTCATTTTTGTGCGGACACATGGCCCTTCTACTTCTAATCCAGTCAGATCCAGGCACTGAAAAGCAGAAAAAGCGCATTGACGCAACCACTATTGTTCGTTGTTTCTTAATAAAAGGATTCAAGTACTGCGTACTGCAGCAGCTGCTTGAAGAAATTTTACTTCTCGCTAGCAAATCACCAAATATTACTCCTTAAATTCGTTTCGTAACGCGTTAACGCGAGTATTCCTGCAACTGAGTTGATCCGTTGATTCTCCAAATTGGCACTGGCCTTTGGCCTTGGAACATTGCGCTATTGGCAGTTAACAGAAATTTTCGCCATGAGTTCAGTGGATTATTCTATAGAAATACCCTTTTTATTTTGTTGGTATTGATAAAATGGGTTATCGGAGGATTATGGAGCTAGTAGCAGCGAGCAAAACTGCTGCTACGAAAAAAAAAGAAAAAAGAGTTGCTTGTTGGATCTCGCGTATATACGATATACCCCATATCCCATATTCGCTTATTCATACCTATAGAGCCAAGGAGAAGGCCACGTGCCCTTTTTCTAAAGTATAAAGCGGCTGCCCGCTTGCTCGCTACTTATACCTCGTTCTAGATTTAATAAGTCTCAATCATCAAAACCTCACGTTTCTGAGATGCTTCCATTTCTCCGTGAATGTGCTCTCGCTGATAGCAACGGGCCAAATTCCCTTTCATCTCTCTCTTGCTCGCTTACTTGCTGAATCTTCATTAAGTGAATTCATATCATTTGTATTTCTCAAGAAGGGACACCACTGCCAATTCTTTTTCTTTTTTGGCAACGTCCAAGGCCGTTTTGCCATCCTGTGTAAGCGTTGACCAGCAACAAGCACACGCAAGCACATACCAACAAAAACGCACGCAGCCAACATTTATGTCATCAATTGAGAAGCCACGGAGGAAGTCACAACCTTAAACAGGATAATTCAGAAAATAACGACAGAAATGAAATCTTAGTGATAAGTAAGTAGCACTCTCAGATAAAATTGGGTTCACCGACTGACTAAAAAAATCAAGCGCACAATATCTCTCCAATGTGAATGTCTTAACTTTCCTCTTACATTGGTCTTCGCCTCCTTATCAGCGCCTGCATCCAACAAGAGTTTCACAGTTGAAGTATGGCCTTTGATCGATGCCCAAATGAGCGCTGTCCAGCCAGCCTACGCAGACACCGAGGGAAAACATAGAAAAGAAGAAGCACAACGAAAGAGACAGCAAAGATTCACCATACAAAAAGGGAAAGAGAAAGGTGGGATGAGCGGGAACTGGAAAGGAGTCGTCAATAGAAACGTATGTTTGTATGTGAGAGGAGAAAAGACTGCCATAAGGCGCATGCCGTGTTCAGAAGAAAAAGTTTGAAGAGAAGAAGAAAGAAAACCCGCACACACACACAACAGGTGCTCATATTCAAGATATTCCAAAGCTCAAATGAAAAAAGGCGGTGAAATTTGATTTCACGATTCCGAAACAAGTCTCAGATTTTACAAACGACATGATTAAGGTAATTTAGTGAACACATACACTGCCACAACAAAGACAAGTTCTAAAATTTCTTAAACACTCTCACGTGTACAATTCGAACTCCTCTTTTGACTCTCTCAGCCTCTCCCAGCCTATTTTTAAAGCAAATACGTACACAAGGAAGATAAACATGAATTATGCTTGCATTTAAGACCCTTTGAACGCATCTCATTTCTCTTACCTCATCTTTTGCCTCCTTGTCAAACCCAGCTTCCAAAAGAAGCTGCACAGTTGCGGTGCGACCTCCTTTCGAGGCTGCCATGAGCGCTGTGCCGCCTCTCTAATAATATAGAGATATAATCCATGCAAAAAGGAGCATAGAAAGAAATCGAACAGAGATATTGAACAACACATGAAAAGGGAGACTGTGAGGGAGTGAAGAATAAAAGGTGTACAGGTGGAATACAAATGTGAGAGTATGAGACTGCGTGTAAGCGGACAAACAAGCAGGCAAAGAAAATCAGGTGCTCAAAATCTTAAACCACTTCGAAAGCAAAACATGACCTTAAAGTTTCCGAATACGGTCTCAGATTGCATATATGAAACAATCAAAATCATTTAATGAACAAGTACACTACCTCTCCTTTCTCCCCATAATTTCATTCAAATATCTTGCAGTGACAAAACAAACAAATAAATCAACTCTACTCTTCGTGCATGTATTATCCTTCGCAAACATCTCACAACGAGAAAGGAAAAACGCACGCATTTAGTCTGCACATGTGTAGTAAAGAAAATCTTTTGGAGAGCCCACGTGCCTCCCTCTCTATATTTTCTTACTCCTGTGGTGGCCCCCTTGTTAGCTCCAGCGTGTATCAGAAGCTGCACAGTTTCTCTGCAACCATATTCCGAGGCCACAATGAGCGTTGTGCAGTTATACTATTACATATATAGTGAGAAAGGCACCATGCAAAAAGAAGCAGAAAGAAATAGAGAGCAAAGATACCACATCAGAAGAGAAAGAGATAGAGGATAAAATTTTGAGTTAGAAATGAAGAAAAAGAAAGTACGCAAAACGATTCTGTCAGCACTTGTAGGGGTAAAGACTGCTTCAAAAGCGAATACGTAACGACCTTCCAATATTCCGAATCAAGTCTCAGAAATTTACGTGCGAGATAATTAAGGTAAGGAGGCCATAAGGTGAATTCCCGTTAAACACATATTTTTTTCCGTTCATTTTCAAAATAGTCACTCACTCACACAAGCATACGCGCAATCTTAGCTTCTCATCTGTCTCTCTCAACCCCTTCTAGACAAAAGACGCCGCACAAGCATCTTACCATTCCTTCGACCTCCATGTCAGCCCCTGCATCCACGAGGAGCCGTGCGGGTCCGATCTTCCTGTGAACCGTGGCCACAGTAAGCGCTGTGTCGCCATACTATACATACAAAGAGGGAGACATCAAGCAGAAGGAAGCAGAGAGTAAGAACGAGCTATCATGCAAAACAACTTGAGAAAGAGAAAGACAAGTTAAGTGAAAAAAAAAGACGACTAGGCAAAAGATTCTGTCAGCAAGTACGAAGGTGAAATAGCTTCAAAGAGATGAGCGGGCAACCGAACACAGGAAATAATTCAAAAACAAAGGCTCAAGTTGAGGGTGATCCAAAGTTCAAATCAAACTACTGTACGAAACTGCTTCGAAGGCAAAAGACGGCCATCAATATTCCGAAACAAGATGATGAGGAGGGCATAAGGGGCACTACCAGCATGCAATATATTTTATTGTGGAAGTACTAACACACACGCGGGCACACACGCAATCCCAACTACTCTTAAAACTCTCTCAGCCCCTTTAAGGATTTCAAATACAAGAAAGAAAAACGAACTCTCTTTGAATAACCACCCCTTGAAATGCTCCCCCAAATTCACATGTACGACATTCAACGAAAAAAAGGTAATGTGCTCTCTCTCTTCCTCTATCAATCTCTTACAAAATTCTTAGCGTTTATGTCAGCACCCGCTTCCAGAAGGAGCTGCACAACTGCGGTATGACCGTTCTCCGAAGCATACATTAGCGCATTCATCCCATACTATACATGAAAATAGAGTCCATGAAAATAACAACAGACACAAACACAAAGCAAAAGCTTTGATAAAGATGAGTGAGAGTTTCAAAGAAGACAGATTGATAAATGCACGCCTCTCGCTACAAGGCGGAAAAGGCTTCATGTATGCCCGCCATGGTGGGAATGAACATACTTGAAAGAAAAAGATCCGAACAATAAATTAGTGCTCTCTTATAATGGCGTTCTAAACAGTACCATAATGACTAATGATCAAAACTTATTCAATACTTGTAGAAACATGAGTTCCAGAAAGATTCTTAAAGTGTACTCTGTTTGATCGAGTGGAAAGAACAATGAAATCAAAACATTACCAGCTTCTCTTACCAGGTCCCTACACTCATCGACGTTGGCACCTTCAGCAATACATTTCTTGACAAGCTCTTCTTTGCCTCGCATGGCCGCGTAAAAAATCACCTTCGCGGCAGTTATCTGACGCGAAATACGCGCGAAATGAATATCAAGAGAAGGAAAAAGAAAACATCGATATGTGGAAAGAGAGTCCAATAAACACAAGCAAGGATGTTTTAAAACACCACAGATAAGCAATCCTACTCTATCAAGCTCCGTAGCGTCTATCAGGAGCTGCACAATTTCATGTCGATAATGAAAGAAAGCATGATGGAGCGCTGTGAAGCCATCCTACATATATTGAGAGAAAGGCATCGTGCAAAAAGAAGCAGAAAGAGGTAGAGAGCTAAGATACAAGAAAGAGAAGTAGGCAAAAAGATTCTGTCAGCAAGTTTCAATGTAAAATAGCTTGAAGTAGGCGCGGGGCAAAAGAGCAAAGTAAACAACACAAAAACAAACGCTCAAGTTGGAGTTATCCAAAGCTCAAATAAAAAATCTGAAACTACATCGAAAGCGAAAGAACACCTTCAATATTCCGAAATAACTCTCAGATATTTACATACGAGACAATGACTGTAACGAGGGCATGAGGTGAATTATCAACAAAACATATATTTTTTTTGAATTCATTTTCAAAATAGTCATTCACTCACACACATGCGCGCAATCTTAGCTTCTCATCTGATTCTCTCAACCCCTTCTAGACAAAAGACGCCACACAAGAAAAATACACGTTATCTTATCACCCCTTGAGGTGCTCTCCCATCTAAAAAAAATAAAAACAGCACGCTCGCGCCGCCTTGTGCACATCTGGCACAACCAACGTTGAGGAGAGGCTACATGCTTCATTACTCTTTCCCGCACACAACTTCTTCCAAATTATGTGCGTGCGGTCCTTATTCATTCCTCTATCTCTCACCTTTCCTACGGCCTCCGTGTCAGCCCCTGCGTCCACGAGGAGCTGCACAGTTGCGGTTTCACCTTTTATCGTGGCCACAGTAAGCGCTGCGTTGCCATACTATACACACAAAGAGGAGAAATCAAGCAAAAGGAAGCAGAGAATCGAATACAAAGCCAGGAGATTAAGAGAAAGTAAAAGAAATCTTGAGTGAGAAAATTATACAAAGACGAATAGACTAAAAAATTCTGTCAGCAAGTGCCAAGGTGAAATAGCTTAAAGTAGGCGTGCGGGCAATCGAGCAAAAAGTAAAAATCAAGGGCTCAAGTTGAGGGTTTTTCAAAAGCTTAGAAGGCGAAACATGACCGTCAGTAACTTAAAACATATCTTGAATGTTTACATATGAGATGATGAAGTTCGGTAGAGCATAAGGTACTTTGGCCGTGGGCGATTATTTGAAAAAGCATTCAGATTGAAACATATCCAGCCTCTATTACCTCATCCCTGAACTCATCGACGTTGGCACCTTCAGCAATACATTTCTTGACGAGCTCTTCTTCACCTTTCATTGCTGCTTTAAATATCGCTTTGGTGGCAGCTGCCTGAAGCGAAATAAGAGCAAAAACAATATCGAGGGAAAGAACGAGGAAACATCGAAATGTAGAAAAAATGGGAGTCCAACAAAAACAAACAAGGATGAATTTCAAAACACAATAAAAAGAAAAATCCTATCCTATCAAGTTCTCTGACTGGCTACCGCAGTTTGAAATGCGGCGGTCCATAGCGTGGACGCACAAAGAATTCACAGGTTTTGAATAGGTGCATTAGAATGGCACCGTACCGCTGCTTTTGGATTAGCTATTCGTGCTGCTTTTCGCATGGCCTTTGCCTCGGCTCGCTGAGCCTATTCAGCACCAGAGAAATCAAGGGCGCTTAATGTCAAAACAGTGCACGAGAATTGGACTGACGTGTAAAATAAGAAGTGAACAGCCGATGAAGATACAGAGAACGCCATGAAAAAAAATCTAAAAAAGAGAATTGAAACGTACCGCTATACGCTTCTGCCAAGCAACAACAGTAATGAGTTGGTCCGGGGCAAACGGCCAAGTAACCTTGCTGAACTTGACCTGAACTTTGCCTTGCCCGTGCAGAAAACCCACCACCGTGCCCACCTCGCCTGCAGCGATGTCGTCATTGCTTAAGGTCCAACACCATGTACTCCCCATGGGACGGCCAATCGCGTCACAGGCATCATTGACCTTCTGCTCTTCTCGCTTTGCCTTTAGAGCCCCAGAACGTCCAAGGGTGCAAACAAACAAGGCAGTAAACGAGTTATGCTCAAAGGTTGTTAAAAGAAGAAAGGTAAATAAAGTTGACGGGGCGCCCGACAAAAAACAACATGCGGAAGTGCATAAGAAAGTACCGCTTCACGCTCCTGCCACGCCTCGAGAGTGATCAGTTGAGCCAAAGGCCAGGTACCCTTGCTGAACTTGACCCGGACTTGACCGTGTTCATGCGAATAGCCCACCACCGTGCCCACCTCGCCCGCTGCAATTCTAGCGTCGCTCGAGGTCCAACACCACTTGCTCCCCATGGGATGGCCCACTGCGGCACACGCCTCAGCCACCTTCAGCTCTTCTGCTTCACGCTTCGCCTTTGCCTTGGCTTCTTCTCGCTTCGCTTTCTCATTTGCTTCTTGCTTTGCTTTTTCATCGGCTTCTCGTTTTGCCTTCGCCTTTGCTTCTTCTCGCTTCGCTTTCTCTTCTACTTCTTGTTTAGCTTTTTCATCGGCTTCTCGCTTTGCCGCCTCTTCTCGCTTCGCTTTCTCATTTGCTTCTTGTTTAGCTTTTTCATCGGCTTCTCGCTTCGCCTTCGCCTCTTCTTCTCGCTTCGCTTTCTCGTTTTCTTCTTGCTTCGCCTATACACCCAGACCCAGAAAAGTAAAAGAAGTAAGAGGAGTACAAAGAGTCCAGTAGACATGCATGTTTCGGCACCTCGCGCAAGCGTTGCACTTCAGCCTCAGCCGCCAATGCTCTTGCCTCTGCCTCAGCTGCTTTTGCTCGTGCCTCAGCCTCTCGTGCTCGTGCCTCAGCCTCTCGTACTCGTGCCTCAGCCTCAAGCTTCCACTTTCTATCGATTGCAACTTTACCATCATCTTCGTTTTCTTCTTGCTCTTCAGTGATCGCGTCCGGACTGACACTTGGACGCACCAGCGCTGCAGCATCGCCCTTCGATTCCGCCACAGATGCTGCCGTTGGCCGCAAGCTCGCGTCTTGAATCAACAAAGCAGCGGCTAGTGCACCGAGGGATGGACAGAGAGCTACCGCTTCGGCCACAAACTTGTTTACCTTCGAGCGATTCAGCGCGAAGAGGCCGCCGCTGCCGCCGCTTTCTTCGATCCAATCTTCCAGCGGCTGCCCGAGCGCCAAGCATGCTGCGATGAGGCCGAGGACCCAAACGTCGTCAGCAGGGCCATAGCGCTCTCCGAGAGCCTTCTCAGGCGAGCGGTACATTTCTGCGCCAACGGCCTTGGACGCTTTCGACTTGGCGAGGTTCAAGCAGGCGAGGCCGAGGTCAATGACAACAACCCGTGCATTGGGCGCTTCCGAAGCAAAGAGCACGTTGTCGGGCTTCAGGTCGCGGTGTTGGACATTGTGTTCGTGCATGTGCGCCAGCGCCGACGCAATTTCAAGCACCCACCGCAGCCTTTGCTTCGGTGTTGGCTTGGGCGAGGATTTCATTTTAGCGAGGAGCGAACCACCCGAAAGGTACTCCATAGCGATGGCCCAAAATTTGTTCTTCTTGCCGTAGTAAAAGCAACCGTAGTAACGCACGATATTTGGATGGTAGAGTTGCCCAAGCACTTTGGATTCTTTCTTTACTTGTGCTTCTTCTAGCTTGGCCTTTTTAAGATTGACGAGCTTGACGGCGTAAACGACCATGTCATTCATGTTCAGCATGCGAAAAGTTTCGCCAAATTGGCCTTCACCAAGGGAAGCTTTTTCTTGGTCGTCAGGATCATCGAAGTTGTACGGTTCATACCTATACACTGAGGCCATGTCTACGCCCCTGCATTGGCTGAGCGCTTCAAAACGATTCAAACGCTCCCGAGCTGCTCGCTCTGTGCTTTCGACGCCATGCACCTCGCCTAACACTGCTTCCTTAGCACTCTTCACTGCCTCGCTCGTAAGCTTGCCATCAGCCTCCAATTTCTCAAGCAATTCTGGCACGACAAGATTCAGGATGTTTGCTGTCAGGGCGGCCACGATCTCGTCCGTGTTGTCCTCCGCGCCGCGCCTACCACCGCCACCGCTGCTCTCGTGCTGTTCCATGGCCTCGGCCACCGCAGCCGCTGCTTTCGCGGCCACGAGAACAACTTGCGCACCCGCAGCAAGGTCTGTTTTAAGACTTTCCAAGATGCTGTCTAGGCGGGTTTCCAACTCTGCGAGGGCGATGGCTTGAGTGCGCGATTTCGCAAGGAGGGCGTCCAAGGAGGCACTCTGGCCTCCCAGCTTCTGCAGTGCCTCTGTTTGCGACGCTGCACGCTCACCCGCTGCCGCTGCTGCCGCACTAAATTCTTGGCTGAGTTGCGCCTGCAATTCTGAAAGGTTGCAGTTGGATTCGACCTTCACGGTGGACATGAGCTCTTGCAGCGCGCGGTCGAGAAGCGCAAAAAGTTGCTGAAAATTATCGCGGTATTTGCACGCCTTCGAGATACCCAAACGACTGAATGCAAGGTGCCGGCTCAACATTGATGATTCACACCACATACGAGCGCGCGTCTCGAGATCAATGAGAACGTCCACCACGCGAGCCAGGGAGGGGTGGTTATCTGGGAAAGTCGCCCCAGCAAGTGATGTCATGAGCCGATGAGCGGCATCTGCGCGACGGCCTGCTTCCTGGACGAAGGCATCGTTACCGCTCGAGGCTTCTGCATGCGCCGCAATGGCATTGCAGAGGACTGCGACAGCCGTGAGAACGAGACTTCCAGGTTCGACGCCGAGAACGCTCACACTCGCGAGACTAGCGAGAGTAGCTTCTTGCAAGATCATATTTACAAATCTGCGCCAAAAAAACACGCAGACAAGCCAGGACACGAGCAGTCAGAGAAGATCAGGCCGGCAGACTAGCTGAATAAGTCATACTGTGCATGCACATAGGGTTTCCCGCCAGCTACGCGATTTTCACGCGTGTGATCACATGCTAACACAGATCGCGCTCATCGATACTATTGTGTAGTATGCATAATTTCATGACACTTTTAGGCAGGGCATGCAGAGCAACACAAGAGCGAAAACATGAAAATCTGAAAGAGAACGGATACAGTCTCTATCAATCCAGCGAAAGAAAAGCTCACTTTGCCGGTGAAGGATGAAACGATGGCGCCTCTGCTTGCTACTTGCGGCTCCAACGAGCTCCAACCCCAGATGGTGCTGGTGTGCTGGTGTGCTGGTGCTTTTGCTGGTGGATACTTTTTAGAAGTCTAAAATCGGGGAAAAGGAGGAGGGAGGAAAAAATTGCACTACAGTCAAGAGGGTGTCTTTTTTCCAGCCGGACGGCCAAAACCCACCTACCCACCCCATCCTCACGTCGCCTTGTGGTCTGATTGCCCACCTCTTGACTACAGTAGTATGGTATAAAAAGAAAAAAAAGAGGGGAAAAACAAACTCAGTAAATCCGAGAGAAAAACTGTGCTGCTCCTAGATAGTTTTATCCCGGGTTGAATGGGGGTTCCGGTGATTACACGATCGCCGGTTTAGCTTGGGTTCGTAGTTGAAGAAACGAGGAGAGGGATAGTACTTACAGGGGGTACGTTCAGTTGCTCGCTCCCTGCCTCGAGACGACTCGAGGCTGGGTCGTGAACCCCCTTCCCGAAGGGTACGCAAAAGAGAAGAAAAATGTTTGAAGGGCAACCGAAGTAGCTCACCTACTCGTTCGGGAGCAAGAGGTTCAAAACTTACTATAAAAGTTGTGAGGTCGCTCGGTGGCTTTGGTTGAGCTCCCACCGGTTTCTGGCAGTCCCAATTCCAGAATTTCAGTTGGGAGTGGAAGTAGTACGACTTCTCTCACTTTCCGTCTTTCTCGCTTAGTTTCGTATTAGCTCGGCGCCTAACTCGGTTCCCAGCGCCTCGCTGGAACAGCTGCCTTACGCGGCCCGCGCCGCTACTTCAGCTGTGCGGCTGGGGTTGTAACTCCGCACCTCACTGCTTGCTGGCATAGTGCGCTTTGGCGCACTCAGCAACAGAAGGGCCGGAATTAAAGGGCTAACAGATACATAAATGGAAGGTTACGCAGATCAATACGTTGATTTTGGCAATTACCAAAGATTTAGTTCAGGTCCCGAACGGCCGGAATAAGGGGGCAATTGGCTATTAGCCAGACAAAGAAAGCAATTCACAATTCACAGCAATACAGCTAATATTTCACCTGAAGTACATAAATGTCAGAGATGGATTTTGTGTGCTGTGCGATTGCGCGCTGAATGAGAGTATAGAGGGGAATCAAAGTCTTGAGTTCAAAGTTAAAGCAGTATTGTACTAAACATATGCAATATCCGAACTCGAACTAATACAAACCCAAATGGCACAGAAGCCAATGCTGCGGGCAGAAGTGGGAATGCGTGTGCGTTGCGCAAACAATGCAAGTGCGGAATGATTCAGGAGGGAGAGGGGCATTGGCCAAATCCCTCGGAAAATTTGTGAAAAGTGAGAAATTTGTGGGTGTTGTACATTCCGTAGAACAATAAAGAGGAAGGTGCGCGAGCAAAGAAGCTCGTGACACGCGGATTGCGAGGTCCACTCGGCAGAGGTCAAAGTGTGCCTTCCGGCGCGCAAAGCGCCTATTGTTCTGCCCCTGAGCCATAAGAGGCTTTGACGGGACAGGAACTCCTTCCTCGTCCGCGGAGTGGAAGTGGAAGTGAATAGAAAAGCCCCCCCTTGAAATACAAACAGCAACATGCAAGCGGCACTGACGCTAGTTGAGGTCGCCTTCCAGCGTTTTTCGAAACCTTTTCAAGGCCCTCCACCTTGAGAGCAAGTCGACCCGTGTATTCATGGTGCTTCTATCTCCTATCTCTATGAAGAAATTAGTTTCAAAGAACAAGAAAGAAGATAGTAGGCCGCATGTCTAGCATTTTGGGGCTCAAGTCCGCTGATTGAAAATGGCGAATGCTTCGCGGAAAGAAGGCGACTGAACGCTTCCGAGCACAGGCTGATCGGAAACGGCTCCACCTAAGCCCGCGCGAGGGCTCGGCGGGCGATTGCTATGGGGTGGCGGCAGGTCTTGAAATGACACCGTCCGCTTTTTGGTGGGAGACGTTGCCCTTGTCCCTGCTTCAGTTCCTGCTGGCGCTCCTACTTCTGCTGGTGCTGGCGCTGACGTTGAAGCTGGCGTAGAGGCCCCCGCTGCTGCCGCCGCTGCTGCTGCTGCCATGCGTGCAGCTTTGCTTTCCGACGCTCCTTTGCTGCTGCTAGTGCCAGTGTCCTTGGGCTCGGCTATTGAAGCGGTCGCTGGAAGGTTCGCCTTTTGTTTGTTAAGTCCATTGCTGGCAGCTGACTTAGGAGGAGGCAAAATGGATCGCACGGGCGGCGGAGGTGGCATCTGCTGGCGCGGCGATTGTTGTTGCAATGGCCGCACTGCAGACCATAGTGGGGAGGACGCCGAGGACCGAGGCAAAATCGAGCGTGGTGGTGGCGACACTGCTGCTGCTGCTGCTGCTGTTCCAGAAGACGGGTCACTTCCTGGCCTTGCACGTGGCGGCGCTGACACTGCGCGCCCGTTTCCTACTCCTCCACTTCCTGGCGGTGCTGCTGCAGCGGTGGCATTGTCGTCATCTGACGAGGATGATGACGAAGTTGCGTAGAGCGAAGGATTGTCGAGGAGGGTTGAGCCATCCGCCGGGACTGGAGAAGCAGGCCACGGCCCCGGTTCGTTAGAAGGTGGCTCTGACGAACTCTTGCTCGGTTGAATCGGGCCACCTCGGTCAATGTTACTGCCACCGTTGCGCGCACTCGCAGCGCTAGGGCTGCTTGGGCTGCGAAGAGCTGAAATGCCTGTAAGAGTTGCAACAGGCGTAGCAGCACCGGCGGCGCGAGCGCGAGGCCCCGCTGACTGCGAGCGTACTAGGCCAATCTTCGAAGGATCTGCGGACGAGCTACTGCCAAACCCACCACCGTTGTTGCTGCCTCGCTCGCTGCCGCTGTTGTTGCGCACCATCGACCACCGTGGCGCCGAGGGTGGCGGCGCTGCTCGCGGCGACAGAGCCGATGCAGGAGGCAACAGCGCGGACGGGGGGCGTGACGCACTGCTCTTTTCTTTGTTGCTTGAGCCTGGAGCTGCTGTTGCTGCTGTTGCTGCTGATGCACCTTGTGACGGTTGTGAAGCATTCACCGGGGTGCTAGGCGCTTGCGCTCTGGTCGCGTGCACTGGCACAGGCGAAGGCGAGCGAGCAGCCCGGCGGTACGGCGGCAGGCCAGCATCGGGCGACGGGGATCGGCGGCCGTTGGCTCGCGTCGCGCGCAAGAGGACTGGGTAAGGGCCCAGTCCTTGGTCCCGTGGGTTTACAGAGGGGGACTGAGGCCGAGGAGAAGTTAGACGGTTCCGCGGCGAGTCATTGCTGCCACTGCTAGCAGCGCCTGGATTGTTAGCGGTAATTGGAGCAGTTTCTGCACTAGCAGCAGTTTGCGTCGAAAGGTGGTCGCTACTGCTGCTGTTGTTCAAACCATCGTCTGCAACGGGAGGCGACTCAAACGGAGGGTCAGCAACGACCGCAACCGCTTGTGGAGGCGAAGAAGGAGGTTCACTGTCCGGCACCAAAGGCACCATCGGTGGCCGCTCCCGGCGTGTGCTCTTCGCTCTGCTGTTGCTGCTGCTGCTGCTGTTGTTGTTTTGAGGGCTGAGGACTGCACCACCTTGCTTGGGAGCCATCAAGTTGAGTGCTCGCGTCTGCACAAGAGAGCGCACGGGCACCGGAGCACTATCTGCTGCTGCAGCTGCACCACCAGCACTATTGCCGCTTCTGCTGCCATCATTTTCGTTAGAGCTTACTTTCTTCACGGGGCCAGCAGCCCAACCTTGGGGCAAACTTTCGGTTTGAGGAGACTGGATCGAGGATTTCGGACTAATGCTGGTGCTATTACTGCTATTGCTACTGTTTTTGTTGTCACTCTCCTTGCTACTCGAGCTGGGGCTGCCGGTCTGTGAGGTAGCCACAGCAGGTGATGTTGCAACATCAGCTGGTGCCACGGCGATAAGGTCAACCTTCGTCACTGGTGCTGCCACCACAGGAAGTGCTACGGCCGCCGTCACAGGAGCTACCATAGGAGCAGGAGTAGGAGCAGTCACAGTGAATGGAGCAGAAGGAGCAGCAGCTGCTGCTACCGCCGCCGCGGCTGCGGCTACCGCTTCCGTTGCGGCCTTGTTTGCCGCGGCCGCGCGGCGAGCTCCCCTGGTGCCTGGGACCGGGTCCGCGATTTGCCAGGTCCGAAACGCCACCGACAGGCTTTGGTTGGAGAGGCGGCGCAGCTGAGAGGTGAGGCGGGCCATGGCTCTGCCCACTTGCTTCGCTTCGCGGTAGTGGCGCTTGCTGTAGCAGACGCTGCACGCTTTCAGCTTCGGCGAATTGAATCGGTGGCACACAGCACAGGCCCAGTCCGCAGATGGGTCCACAGAGGCAGAGCTCAGAGACAGGAGAGAACCACCCGAGGACGGGCTGATGGGGCGGCTAGCAACACTGGCTTCGTCATCTCCATCGCCTTCTTCATCATTATCATCAGATACATCATCTTCACCTCCGCTTTCTGTCTCACTACCAGAGGATGCAACATCGTCAACAAAATCCTTTGCGCTCATTTCTTCCTCCGCTGAGTCCTCGGATTCCATATCAGCATCATCTTCTACTGATGGAGATGCTTCAGCTGCAGCTGCAACTGCTGCCTGCTGTTGCTCTCGACGTTGCTCTTCTTCTTCTTCTTCTTCTTCTTGTTCAGCTTTGACCTTCGCAGCAGCAGCTATGTCAGCCTTTCGTTGCGCACGCTCTTTCGATGCCTCAATCGCACGTCCCTTCTCGTCTTCTCCTTGTTTCTGCTGAGCACCCCTAGCCGCCTGTGCTTGCGCTTGAAGTAACGATGCCTGGGCTCTCTCTGCCTCTTGCTGTAGCAACTCCATTCGGCGTGCTTCGTCTTCTTCCTCTTCGGCGTGCCTTTGCTTGTTCTCAAGCGCGAGGGCTTGCTGTTGAGACCTAGATGACGAGTTAGCTTTGCCTACAGCTGCAGCTTCAACTACTGAGCTATCAACTCTATCATCATCATGATCGTAGTCGTGATCGCTGAGGCTCTCATTAGACTTGCTGTTGTTCCCTTCGCTGTTTTCTCCTGACTCGTCGTCATTGTACTCTTCTAAATCACTTCCTGCAGCATCTTCGTAATCGTCTGACGCATCCGATGCTGCACGCGGGCTCTCTTGCCCTCTTCTTGGACTTGGGCTCTCTTGCTGTCTTCCTCGCACACTTGGGCTCAGGACCTCGACACCGTCATCATTGAAGTCATCATCATCGTCGTCATCGTTGACATTATCATCGCTATCGCTCCTGCCACTCTCCCGCGACGCCGCAAAGGCTGCAATGCCACTGGGAGCTTTCCCTACACCTATGGCAGTGGTGGCGGCAGTGTTTGCACGGAGAGGTGGAGGCGGCACCGGCGGGGGTGCAGCAGCGGTCACTAAAGTAGCGGTCGTTGCTGCTGCTTGAGAGGACTTCTTGGGAGAGGTATCTCGCTTAGCACTACCGTTGGAACTTGATGAGCCAGGTACCTCTCCAGCACCTTTCGGTGTGGCAGTTTTGGCCCTGGCAGCGTTAGTAGTCATCACATCTTTGGCGGATGGAGTGATAACTACCTCTGTATGGGTGCCATTGACAATTGGAACAGGAACCTTCGAAGAAGTAGCCACCGAGGCAGAATCCGCCGAAGAGGGCTTGTTCGAAGTCCCCGCTTTCTTCGATGACACAGGAACAGTAGTGGTAATCGATAACATAGAAGACGGCGCGGTAGTTGGTGAAGCAACAGCAGCGGCTGTTCCCGTTACCACAGAAGTTGGTTTGGCGTTGCGCGGAGCTGTTGGTGATATGGAGCGAGCTTGCTGCCGTTTCTGCTTCCGCTTTTGCTGCTCGAGCTCTACCAGCCGCCGATGCCCCTTGCTCTTGCTAATGGGAGACGCTACTGCTGTTGTTGTTGAAGCTGCTGGTTTAGGGCTTCTTGATGTTGTTGTTATGGACGGCGTTGGCGGCGAAGTCGGACGGCTTAAAACAGCGAGCGGCGATTGTGGAGACATTGGTCGTATGTTCGCTAGGCTAGGACTCGTTGGAGCGCTGCCCTCGTCAGTGCCATCGTTGCTATTGCGAGAAAGAGGCCGCAGCGTAGATGCCAGCGGCGACATGAGAAGATGAGAGGTGTTGGTTAACGGCGGCATGTGCTTTGGCGCGGAACCTTGAGCGTGGGCCAGGGCACGGGCATCCTGCAATAATCACCACCACAATTGTGAATTGAAAGTGAGGAAGGGAAAACACGAAAATTGCAATCAAGACTATGACGTGATTTAACACAGAAGCAAAAAAGTAAAAATATGAATGTAAGCTGAGGAAGGTGCGAAATCATAGAAAAGACTGCTTTGAACTTCAACAGAATTCAAAACCCATTTCTTTCTTTCTTTCTTTCTTTCTTTCTTTCTTTCTTTCTTTCTTTCTTTCTTTCTTTCTTTCTTTCTTTCTTTCTTTCTTTCTTTCTTTCTTTCTTTC
>Ga0307979_1001194_pt1 | contig 18423 bp, 18 predicted proteins | sample OrgLakmetage1058_FD_201833 | JGI IMG/M metagenome (GOLD analysis project Ga0307979, IMG submission 201833) | Saline water microbial communities from Organic Lake, Antarctica - #1058 | ecosystem: Environmental > Aquatic > Non-marine Saline and Alkaline > Saline | place: Antarctica: Organic Lake...
TCGACTCTCGCACCGCATTCATGGTGCTAGTGGTCGATATTTCGGCTCAATTCAGCCGGTTTGGTGCGCTCGACCGCCAGTGCTGAATTACCAGATTGAGCCACCTGGCCGGGCAAACGCGCATGATACCAGCGCAGACAAGCACTGCGTGTTCGATGTGCATCATACGAGAGCCCTCGACGCATTTGGTCGACTCTCGCACCGCATTCATGGTGCTTGGGAAAGACTTTGCTTGCTAATATTTTCACCCGTTTATTCTAGAGGGCTTAATACGTCGTCTTTCTCCGATCAGGTCGGCGGGATATGAGTTTTCGTGTTGATTTAAAGTCTGATTTTTTTTCACTGCTCAAGAAGAAGTAAATAAATATTTCTTTTTGTGGATTTCCGCAGCTCAGTCACTTGTCCCGTTGAATTTGTAGCCTGATAGGCTAGGAGTTTAAATCTTAAATCTTTGACATCTGACCTCTATTGTTCAGTTCTAGGTGTTGTTCTTCTGCTTGCTTCTGAGTTCCAACTGAAATTTCCTTAGCTATTCCTAACCTGCTGTTCTAATTGGCATGCATTTGGTAATATTCAAAAATTTTAAACGACTAAAAACCTATAACCTATATCACTCTAGCACAACACTACAATTTTTAAATATCAGCCGATCAGCCCAGAAGAAATATAAGTGGAGTAAAGAGGAGTGACTAAGCCTCAGATGTCAATCAAAGTTCTAGTTAGAAACGCAGGAGTCGTATTAACTTCGCACTCATTTCCAGAAAGATCAAATTGCACATTCCTCTGGGAAGGGCCACCTGGGACTGCCATTTCACTGCTTTTGGTGAGCGAGTTGGCGCACTTAAGAGTGGACTTGGGATGTCCAATGTTCCTTCAATCACAGGCGCGCCGTTGCATTCCCTTGCCACCAGACAATGAGAATGAGAAAGCTGTAGACAAATCAACGTCAGAGTCCAGAGTGAGTTGTGGTGTTGGCGCATAGTTCCATGATGCCGTGTTGCTTCCTCCTACAGCAACAGCCTGTTCATCTGCAATTGCATCAACAGCACCAAAAAGCGAGGAAACAAGCCAGTGATGCTTTTCAAATAAAAAGCTGGACCTCTTGCATAAAATCATCCATTACCGCTCGGTGCCTAGCCATTTACTTTCTCGTCGAAACTGTAGGGCTGCGCCGCGCCTGGGCACGCTATGGACGCCACGCTCTTCAACGCTAGCTTCTAGCCACCTCTAACGTCAGCACTCGGTATCACCACCTGCCTAATTTGAAACGCATGATAAGAATTACACAGCACGAGGTCTAAGTGTAACTCTGGGAGAGAGGAAAGCTGCGAAGCCATAGATCTTCGAAGACAAGCCTCTTCTGCTGTCAAAGCACATGGTCTGAGTTTGAGAAACCAACGCAGAAAACAACAAGCCCTCATTCATCACTCAAAGCCTACCTTTACACGAAGTCTTCTAGTCTTGGATAACAGGGCTTCCAAACGTTCGAATATACCCGATTCCTGTTCGGTACTGCTTCACCTCCCCGAAGAACGAAATGAGTGAAGTCCTTCTCATCTCCCCTCATACTTGCAGCCCTCCGCTACGCAAGTGCGACGCATAGCCTCGGCGGCTTCATAACTCCTGTGTTATAATAAATGCGCAGTGTAGATGATTGAAGGGCTGACAAGCTAGCTTCGCTAGACGTGGTGCGCCGCATGGCGGGGGAGCTAAATATTTCTTAGAGATCATATCCTGATTGGCTGGAGAAAGATTCACACGATCACTGAGTGAGATGATGCATTTTGTCGATGTGAAGATTATGTAAGAGGATAAGCTCCACAAGCTCCATTCCTCGAAACTTCTTCAGTGGCTGAGGCTTGGCTCGAAGCTCCAGGGTACTTCAAATTGCGTACAAACCTTCTGGGCCCATCCTTTCAAGCGCAACTGGTATGAAATTGAACTAGATGAATGCATTGCAGGTTCAGACGTCGCTTGTTTGTGTTGCTTTCTGTACATAGACAGCACTCTCGTGCATGCTCGATCCATCATGGTTCATCGAGTCGACTTTTTAGTCGCATTGAATTCAAATGCATTCCAAGTAAATGTCACGCAGACTCCATCTATTCGTTCAATCAGATGCCGAATAAGTACCCTGGCTACCGCTACGGGACCTACCATCGCTCTCGAGGTGGCTATGGTGAACCCTGCGATCGACGGCATGCCCCCTCGTGGAACGTGGCGTCCGAATTCCTCGACGAGTTTTATCTTGGCGATGAAAGCGACGGCGAAGCGTTCTTCGCTGACGATGATGCTCATGAAGGCACGGCAGAATATTATGATTGGTTTGACAATATAACTTTGCAGGCTTTCGTACGTCCCCATCGACACAAGAAGGCTAACATAGGCGATGTCGACGCTACATCGCCACCTGGAGATGGCACCTTGAACACATGCGCGAAATCCTCAGACAAAGCCAGTGTGAATTCGCCAGCACCGTATGCCACTTTAAAAGCTTTACTAGTGACTCCAAGCACTTGCTCGAACAGCCGAGCTCAATTTGCCCGACTTTTGATGCAGCGGAAACCAGCGCGCCCGCCCAGTCTGGTCCGGCAATCGAGCGATCCAATCTCAGGTGCATTGCCGGCACAAAATTTACCCAAATCATTGAGTATGGGGCGTAGCTTGAGCGCACCGTCTCTCATTAGTGATTTCGGTGCGTCTATGACAAAGCCCTACACTGAGGTGTTTCCAGGAGAAATTTTACTGGGTGCAGCGGTGTTACCGACCATGAAATCACTGCCAGCAGCTGCCAAGAACGCAGAGCTTTTGCCTACATTGTGCCTGGCCGCCACAATTCGAGGGCAAGGTTGCAGTGAAGCTGCTGTGGAAGTGACGTGGCGCACTGGCCGCGGCGGTTACATGGCACGCGTGCTGCCAGTTATTGGTGTGTCAGCAGAAGCTTGTGTTGGGTTGGAAGAGAGTTTTCAGCGCGATGTGGGTGCTTATTTAGATAAGCTTGCTGGCGAGAATTGGCAAGAAGTTGAAGGGCGAAAGGAGGTGCGAGTTACTGCAGTGCCTCAAGCAGCACTCACGAGTGCGGTTGCCGCTGCGTGGCCGTCTTTGGAAGCAGCTCTTTCCAGTGTGGCAGCAGGAGGAGGGCGCCGGTTGCTTCTAGGCAGCGCAGTAGCAGCAGGAGCACGTACTGCTACTGGCGTAGGCACAACGTCGCTGTCGGCTTTTGATCGATGGCTGGAAGCAGAGGCTGCTGAAGCCACGATCGAAGCTTCGCTTGAGAACGATGCTACTACAATTCCAGCCACAGCGCTCATCTTTGGAGAGCAGACGTGTGTGGTGTGCGCAGAATCCTCGCCAATTCCCAACCTGTCGACGGACGGCCTTCGCGGTGGTGCTGCTTTGGCGCATTGTGGCCACTGGACATGTGCTGAGGTTAGTTACTCTCTCATTTAGACTTATTCTTCTTTAAGCTTTGCTGCCGCATGTCGCGTTGCATACATTTGTTTTCGTGCCCAATTATCTCATTTATATGCATCTTCATGAATGCGCCATGCAGTGTTGGCAAGGCTACCTTACGGCCGCTGCAGGCAGTGGCGCTGCTCGAGTCGGGTGCCCTGCTTACCGCTGCCCCAGTAAATTGACGCGGGCAGCCCTGGCTCATCTGGTCCCTCAGGGCACGCAGGGTGCTGCGCTTTTCGCCAAGCTCGAGCAATTCCGCGCGGACAAGGCTCGGTTCCTGCGGCGCGTAAACCCAATTACCGCTATTGAGGAGGACAACAACTCTGAGACTGGAGCCAACGCTGTAGCTACTTCAGAAGGCGATGTTGCCGCTACATCATCGCCGTATCCAGCTCGCTACTGCCCCAATCCTCATTGTGACAACTTGTTACGCGCTGAAGTGTCTACCAAGCCAATCAAAGCACTTGGCAAATTGCCAAAGAATGGTTCCAGGAAGAAGCAGAGCGGATGCGACCGCAGCAGCCGCAATAAGAGCTATAGCAACGTGCCCATGCTAGTGTGCAGCTCTTGCAGTGCCACCACATGCGCCGCGTGCGGTGGGGACGAAGGCCACTTAGGCCTCACCTGCGACGAGCAAAAGCGGTATGCAGCGGCGGCAGCGGAGCTCGAGAAAGAAGCTGCATCTCTGAAATGGCTCAGCGATTTCACCAAGGTGCGAGCATAGACAAGTGATACACTCTTGTTTCTCTTGCTTTTCTCAGCATTTTTCTGCTTTTATTCAATGGATCCTTACTAAAGCGTCCTTCTCTGTATCTTCATCACCCTCATCATGTTCTGTATTGTTGTTTGATCTTTGCCTCGCATTAGCCATGCCCAAAATGCTCCTACCCAATTGAGAAGAACGGCGGGTGCCTCCACATGCGGTGCCAGCAGTGCTCGTATTACTTTTGCTGGTCTTGCAGCGGCCCAGGCACCTCGTGCCAGTCCTTTCGGTGCCTCAAGAGTGGTAATAGCGGCAGTGGTAGAAAAGCTAATCTGGACAGTATTCCGTTGTCGACCTGGGAATTGAACACCTCCCAGAAGCTTCTCTGCCACAAGGCTGCAGCCCATGCCCTTGCACGCCGTCAAGCATTGCAGCGCAGCAGTGGGGACGGTAGCAAGATGTTAGAGTCGCAGCTCTTCGTGGTGTTGTACTTGCTTTGGTTGCGAAGCTGGGCAGATTTGTCTCCAGCTCCCGGTTCTTCTCGAATTGCTGTGCCTCAATCGGGTTGCACCACAGCAGTTGGAGAAGCCCGGTCTTGCGTAGAGCTCGTGTTGCATGTGTTAGCTGAGCGCACCCATAAGAGCCGCCAGGAAAACGTTCTTAACCATGAAATCATTCGTGTGGGCAGTGACAAGACCGATGGTGGCCTACACCAGAAAAGTCAGCGAGCACGATCTTTACGGAAAATGCAAGCCCAGGCAAGTCGACAGAGGACCCGTGGACCGAGTAACAACGACGGTCGCAATGGCAACAAAGGTGGCCGAGAGTGGCAGAGTGGCAGGAATGTAAGCGCATTCGAAGCGCTTATGCAAGATCGCGAACTGGCCGAGCTCCTAGCTGCACCTTGGCTAACCTTCAAAGCTGCTGCGGTGCGTGCTTGCAAGGACGCGATGACCGTGCTCGCTGCTGTGACACCACCATCTCTACCTGCCTTTGTACCCTGGTCGTCGGAGGATTCGAAACCCGATAATGCAGTCGCCGTTCGCTATGGTAGAGGATCGAAGAAGAACCGCGGGTCGAGCCGTCCAGCTGAAGACTTACTGCGCCGCGCTCATGCGTTCAGTGGTGACGGGCTCCCTGGAGGAGTTGCACGAAAGGGTAGGATGCCGGGTAGCACGACGATGCAACGGGGAGTGCCTCCATGGCAGGATAAGCGCGGGCTGTTGCTAAGAAAGGAATCAGGGCGGGCTTCGATGAACACCCACGAACAAGACTCCGAAGAGGAGGAAGAAATCAAAGAAAATACGGATGAGGTCGAACAAGAAGTTGTAGAAGGGCTTGACGAGGATGCTGCGGACGACGACGAAGCAGCATGGATGAAACGTGCGGTTCCATGGAAAGGCCGCGCAAAAGCCTTGGCTCTATCGCGCACACAGCACGCATGGGGGCTAATGGTTACGGAAAACGACCGTGGCATGTGTGAATCCTATTAGATTAATGTGTAAACTTCACCTTCTGCCTCTTAGCCCTCTGATTCGGGCCACTTAGGGACATAGGGCCTGTATCGCAATGCACAATCATTTGTATTGCTGATAGTACCGATCCCGATTTCTCCCAACTGAACAAATGCCAAGCCATATATTCACAAAAAAAGTGAATGAGCAGGATTTCGATTTCGGGCGTTCGGTGCACTGCTATTGCTCATTCCTGATAATTTTCGAATACATCTGGGCTCCCATTCAACATTAAATAGTCTAGTCTAGTCCCGTTAATATTAGTATCCTCCCAAAATCAAAGAAAGGCAAGTACACAGCAGCGGTTTACTTGGATACTGGAAAGGGGGATAGTGAGATGTCCGCCGTCCGCCCTGCCCTAGCACGTGGGATTTTCGATTTTGGTACTGTTGGCAGAATAAAGGTAGCTCTTTGATTAAAATAGATTCATGTAGTCTTCGCACTGGGCTATGAATTCTCACACCTCCCGAGTTGCCTCACTCCTCATCACAAAGGCAAACGAACTGTTCTCAACGTCTCAAATGTACTGAACTTCTGGCTGAAAGTACTGTACCACATTAATTTCCCCCTTTCAGGAGGTGGAGGAGAAGCGATCCAATGATACGTAATTGGCTGATAACAACAGTTGGTGCAAGTAAGTTCTCACTCCACAGTTCGAGGACTTCTACAACGGAAGCCACCATGGCATCGGAAGCACGACCGTTTCTGGCTTGTAGTTTCGATAGATTTTGCAAGATAATGGGGCTTCGATAAGGTAGTGATCTAGTTGTTGAGAGTAGCGACCAAGAGGGGCTTTATGCCGCACGCTTAGGCGCATAAATATTGATCTCATTTTGATGGCATGCTGCAAAAGCGAACTGTCTGGAGGCCCTTAAACGACTAGTCAGCTTTCTAGTCAGGAAAGCCAGATAATATGTGGGCTGTTATGGCAAGCTTGTTCTATGACCCGAAGGTGCATGCGTCCTTCCACACAAGAGCCGGGGGTGCTACTGACGGGATTCGTCGGGTACAAAGCCGCAGGGGTAAGGACTTGTACTTCGGTGCGGCAGCCCTAATACTTCTTACAAGTTCCGCTCCGTCCACGATGGCTATAGAGCCAACGCAGCTTCCAATCTCAGTGCCAACGCTGCTGCCGATTTCATCGCCCACGCCTCAACCAACTCCAGCGCCAAGTATATGGCCAACCGCCGCACCTACTCTGGAGCCAACACTTGTGCCAACGTCATTACCAATACCAGTGCCTACACCAGCACCCTCGCCTCAGCCAACACCAGTGCCTACAATAGCACCGAAACCTCAGCCTACATCAGCGCCTGCATCAGCGCCCACGTCTGTACCAACGCTGCAACCAACACCAGCGCCTTCGCCTCTACCCACGCCAGTACCTACACCAACACCAACGTCAGTGCCTAGTCCTCAGCCGTCGGTGTTGCCAACGCCTTCGCCTACCCCTGTGCCCACCCCTGTGCCCAGCCTTCTGCCGACATTGCTTCCAACACCTGTGCCGTCGCTCACGCCAACTCCTCTGCCGTCGCCTGTTCCCTCGCTGCAGCCTTCGCCTTCTCCATCCCCCGTGCCGTCGCCGGAGCCATCGCCAGTGCCTAGCCTGATGCCGTCGCCGTTGCCAACACTGCTGCCTTCGCCGTCCCCTACGCTGGTACCGAGTGCGCCAACATCCCTTCCTAGCTCTTTGCCCACACAGTTACCGACCGTCGTACCGTCGCCGGTTCCAACGGTCATTCCGACACCAATACCCACTACTGCGGTTTGCGGGGTTGGCGAGTATTTAATTGGCGATGGCAAATGCGCTCTTTGCCCCGCGGGACAATACCAGGTGCTCTCACTTGTTTTTTTCTGTACTGAAACTATTGCGACACTATTATCTCAAATCGAGTACTTTAGCCCGTTAGTGTATTGCTCATTCGGTGCTCACTCTTTTGCTTTTATTCGTGAAATCTGAACAGACCAATCCCAGCTCGGTGAGAGTTTGCCCAAACTGCACCGTGGGCACCTACAGCAACGACGAAGGCTTTGAAGTGTGCGAAACATGCCCTTCTGGCAAGTACGCCGAAAAGGTCGCGTCTACGAGCTGCACTTCTTGTAAGGCTGGCTACTTTGCTGCCGCCTCGTCGTCCAGCAGTTGTGATGTCTGCGCCCCCGGCACTTTTCAACCGTCGACTGGGAGATCCTCGTGCAAAACTTGCTTAGGGGGGCAGTACCAGCCCGAGTCGACCGAAATTGCGTGCCTTGCATGCCCCGCGGTACAATACACAAAACATCCTTCGTAATTATATTCCCCGCGCAATTGAAGGACAATTTGGAATTGGACTTGGGTTTACCTTTATCTGTATGCATGTGTGTGTGTCGTTTCCTCCAATTTAGGGCGACTATTGTCCCGCGGGGTCCGTAAACACCACCTTGTGCCCTGGCGGCTACCACTGCGGAGCCAACGCCGTCATTCCTACCGGCTGTGCAGCGGGCACTTACTGCCCCCCTGCCGCGCGTAGCGAAAAAGTTTGCCCCGGAGGCACCTACTGCCCGGCTTTGTCGTTCAACGTGACCGTGTGCGCGGCTGGCAAATACTGTCCTGCAGGTCGATCTCTCTTTTTCTTCCGTCTTGATGTTGCCGAAGTGCTCCCATTGCAAAGATTTGCTAAGTGCTTTGCCTCTTTAATAGGCGAGGCAACTTCCCTCACTTATCTTCTCGGTTGTGTGCTTACGTGTTTTTTTGTGCCACCTGTGTCTCCGCCCCTTTGAACTCGTGGTGTTTCATCAAATAGGCTCTGGCTTTGAGCAAACCTGCCCCGCTGGAACCTACTGCCCTCGCCGCAGCGTATCCCCAACCACCTGCCCGGGTGGGTTCTATTGCGCGCTCGGGGCTTGGAACATCACGGCCTGCTTGCCCGGCACTTACTGCCCTAGGGGTGCTAGCGGACCCTTAGAGTGCCCGGCCGGTTACCGTTGCGGAGCCAACGCGTCTAGCCCTCAGGGTTGTGGCCTTGGTCTGTACGCGGGGGCGTCCTCCAGCGTGTGTTTCATCTGCCCCGCGGGGAGTGCCTGCCCCAGTGACGTGGCCAACGCCAACCACTCGCGCTGCCAGCCGGGCACCGCTGCTCCTGAAGCCTCCAGCACGTGTACTGCCTGCTCACCCGGGTGGTTCAGCTCCAGCGCTCGGGCGTCGGAATGTTTGGCATGTGCGGCGGGCCGCCAAGCCCCCGCGAGCGGTGCGATTAGCTGCACTGACTGCGTGGCTGGCAAATTTGCCGCCACCACCAACAGCAGCAACTGTGCAAGCTGCCCTGCAGGTGCCTACGCCGCCAACGCCAGCGCCACCAGCTGTGACCTCTGTGCCAAGGGCCAGTACCAGGAAAACCAGGCGCGCACGTCTTGCGTGGCCTGTGCAGCTGGGAAGGCCCTCAACTTCACAGGCGCTTCGCAATTCGCGGCCTGTGCGAGCTGTTTAGCTGGGCGCGCCTCAGGAGTTGGCTCGGCGGTTTGCGCGCGTTGCGATTTAGGCACGTATGCCGCTGGGTCGGGCAATGTCAACTGCACTACATGTAGCGGAGGCACTTACAGCAGCACCCTTGGCTCTTCCACTTGTCAAGCGTGTGTCAACGGATCCGACTCTTTGCCTGGTTCTACAGCCGCTGACCAGTGCTACTTTCCCTCGCAGGCACCCACGCCATTGCCAACCCCGCTGCCCTCGATGCTGCCGTCACCACTACCGTCGCCGATGCCTAGCCCTTGGCCTTCTCCTCAGCCGTCACCTTTACCTAGCCCGCTCCCTTCCTCTATACCCACACCTGTTCCGTCGCCTGTGCCCTCACCAACGCCTACTCCAGTACCCACTCCACAGCCCTCGATGGTACCTTCACTTGATCCTTCGCCGCTTCCCACTCCCTTGCCCACTCCAGCGCCGACGTCACTTCCCAGCCTTTCGCCGTCTCCAGAGCCTTCGCCGTTACCGTCGTCCTTGCCAACCTTACTGCCCACACCTCTGCCTAGTCCTTTGCCGAGCCCTGCACCAACGCCAGCGCCTTCTCCTGTTCCCACGCTGCGGCCCACTCCACTTCCTTCTCTCATGCCGAGCCCAGTGCCCACGCCATTGCCAACTCCGATTCCCAGCCCGATGCCAACGCCTTTACCGTCCTCGGTACCATCGCCGATCCCGTCTCCGCTGCCATCGTCCTCTGACACGGCAGGCTTTGAAGTCTCGCTGGCGTTCACAGGGGTGACTTCAGCGGATGATCTGACGCGGGCCGTGGTGGTGACAGCGTTAGAAGGATTCTTGGGCAATGCAGACCCAGAGACTGCCGTGAGATCCTTCTCGGTAGAGTTTTTCGACGACGATGGCAACACAACCTCTACGACTCGCAGGTTGCTCGACATGCCACGGCAACAGCAGCAGCGCAGATTACTGGGTACCGCAGTGGTCTCGTTTGAAGTAGTGGCGTCGCTCAGCGAAGTTGGGGCGGCCTCTGCCGACACTTTCGAAGAAACGCTGATTTCATCGCTTGAGAAAGCTGTGGAAGATGGCTCACTCAGCACAGCGACCCAGACGGCATGTAACTGCAGCGCAGCAGCTTCCGAAGTGACCCTAGAACCAGTACAAGCGTACCCAACCTTGCGCCCAACGCCATTGCCCACTCCAGTGCCGTCGCCACTGCCCTCGGCGGTACCTACGCCAATACCAACGCCAGTGCCGTCGCCACAGCCCACTCCAGTGCCTAGTCCGATGCCGTCGCCGCTACCGTCGCTGCTACCGTCGTCACAGCCTTCACCAATTCCTAGCCCTCAGCCCTCGCCAGAACCAAGCCCAGCACCCAGCCCCGCTCCCTCGCCAGTGCCTACAATCTTGCCTACTCCTGTACCAACGCTGCAGCCTTCGCCAGCTCCCACACCTTTACCCACGCCAGTGCCTAGTCCTCAGCCGACGCCATTGCCTACATCAGCTCCCACACCTTTACCCACGCCAGTGCCTAGTCCTCAGCCGACGCCATTGCCTACGTCAGCTCCCACACCTTTACCCACGCCAATGCCAACCCCAGCACCTACATCATTACCAACGCTAATGCCTACACCTTTACCATCGCCCGTGCCCTCTCCACAACCATCGCCGCTTCCAACGCCTATGCCATCGCCATTGCCTACACCGTCGCCAACACCGGTGCCTACACCTATTCCTACGCCCATACCTTCGCTTATGCCTACGCCTGTACCATCGATGTCACCGACACCATTTCCGACACCAGCTCCCACGCCTGCACCTTCGCCTATGCCTAGTCCTCAACCGTCGCCGACACCTACACCAATGCCTACTCCTGTTCCGACACCGATGCCAACCCCAGCGCCTACACCAGCGCCTACGCCAGTACCCACACCTGTACCAACACTGATGCCTAGTCCTCTACCGTCGCCATTGCCGACTCCTTTGCCGACTCCAGGGCCATCACCGGTGCCTACCTTGACGCCAACACCACTGCCCTCGCCAGTTCCTTCAGTTAAACCTACTCCGGTGCCTACTCTCAAACCAACGCCAACACCAAGTCCGAGACCGACTAGCTTGCCGTCACCTGTACCGTCGCCTGTGCCATCCCCATTGCCCACGCCTGTCCCATCTCTCATGCCGACACCAGTGCCATCTTTGCAGCCCATCCCATCTCCATCCCCGGTACCGAGTCCATTGCCAACCCCCGTGCCGACACCGCAGCCAACACCAGTGCCCACGCTGCAACCTACTCCTTTGCCCACACCAGTCCCTTCACCTAAGCCCACGACCTTGCCTTCACCAGTGCCCTCGCCATCACCGTCGTCATTGCCTACGATAAATCCATCCCCTTTGCCGACAATGATACCAACGCCAAAACCGTCGCCGCTGCCGTCACCTCTGCCTGCCCTGCGACCCACACCGATTCCCAGCCGCATACCAACAGCTTGGCCGACTTTAGAGCCTTCGCCCTTGCCCACTCCAATTCCAACCATATTGCCCACACCAGTACCCACCGTTGTGCCATCGCCATCCCCAACGCGCTATCCAACACCTCTCCCGACTCCGTTGCCAACTCTCGTGCCCAGTCCAGTGCCCACTCGGAATCCAACGCGCTTGCCCACGATATTGCCTTCCGTTGTGCCCACACCACCACCTACTCACGAACCCACTGCACTACCCACAACGTTGCCCACTGTGATACCCTCACCACCTCCAACCCACGCCCCAACGCCTTTGCCTTCCCCGATGCCTACGCCCGTGCCTACCCCTGCACCGTCGCGAATTCCAACACCTTTACCCTCGCCTGTCCCTACGCTGGAACCAACTGCTTCACCTTCGCCAGTTCCAACTTTTAGTCCTTCTCCAAAGCCTACGCCGCTGCCCACGCCCCTTCCTACGCACCCTCCCTCCCCCGCACCGACTCCTGTTCCTTCCATTCAACCTACTCCACTGCCGACTCTTCCTCCCACACCTCTACCAACCCCTCTGCCTACCCTCGCGCCGACACCTACTCCCACATTGATACCTACCCCAGTACCCACCCCAATGCCCACTCCTCTACCCAGCCCTTTGCCAACGCCACAGCCGAGCCCCCTACCCACACCTGTGCCTACACCACTACCCTCCCCACGACCGTCGCCACTTCCAACGCCATCGCCCACCCCTGTGCCCACCCCTCTGCCCAGCCCTCTGCCGACATCGCCTCCAACACCAGTGCCGTCGCTCACACCAACGTCTCTTCCGTCGCCTGTTCCCTCGCTACAGCCTTCGCCTTCTCCATCCCCCGTGCCGTCGCCGGAGCCAACGCCAGTACCAACCATAATGCCGTCGCCGCTGCCAACCTTGATCCCTTCTCCGATACCTTCACCGGTGCCGACTTCCTTACCAACGCCTGTACCCACATTAATGCCCACCCCGCTACCAACGCCTGTGCCTTCCCTGGTGCCTTCTCCTATCCCAAGCATAATGCCTTCTCCGCCACCTACTCCTGTACCCACATTTCTTCCAACCCCTGTGCCAACTCTTTTGCCTTCCCCTATGCCGACGCCAGTGCCGACGCCATCACCATCTCCTGTCCCAACGTTGCAGCCTTCGCCATCACCAACACCTGTGCCGACGCTTCTCCCGTCCCCAGTGCCGACACTTTCTCCTACACCGTTACCTTCGCCTGTCCCTACACCAATACCGAGCCCTGTACCTACCCTTCTGCCAACACCGATGCCCACGATATTACCAACGCCGTTGCCCACGCCACTTCCGACGCTGCCGCCTTCTCTGTCGCCCACGCAAATGCCTACGCACGCTCCCACGCCTGCGCCATCACCTATACCAACGATCTCACCCACACCGGTGCCTACGCATGCGCCGTCGCCTATACCATCATTACCGCCTTCAGTTGCTCCCACGCCGGTGCCGACGCACGCTCCCTCAGGCTTCCCTTCTTTGATTCCATCCCCACTCCCAACTCTACCACCGTCACGCATACCAACATATGCGCCAACGCCATTGCCCACGCCGCCACCGACACCGTCGCCATCGCACATCCCAACACCGTTGCCGACTTTACGACCGTCTATCGTACCCACTTCAAAGCCAACGCCGAAGCCAAGCCCTGTGCCGACGTCACTTCCAACGCTAGCTCCGTCGCCGTTGCCTACGCCAGTGCCAACCCTTGTTCCTACACCAGCACCTACTCCTGTGCCGTCGCCACTACCTACAATGCATCCTTCACCTGTTCCAACCTCTATACCCTCCCTGTTGCCTTCGCCATTGCCTACATTGTTTCCAACCCCATCTCCAACGCCAGTGCCGTCGACGATGCCTACACCTCTGCCAACGCTTGTGCCAACACCGCCGCCTTCCTTCGTTCCAACGCCTTTGCCGGCTCCGATGCCCTCAAGCACTCCATCTTACGCGCCCTCTCCAGGGCCCACTTTACAGCCATCACATTTGCCAACGTTGACACCATCGTTTTCTCCATCGCCTGCACCGACATTAGTCCCACTGTCTGCTCCTACGAGTATTCCGACTGCTTTGCCTAGCCCTAACCCATCAACGATCCCTACGCCGATCCCAACCTCATTTCCGTCACCATCACCGTCACCTGCACCAACACTTCAGCCATCACCGGTGCCGACTCTTCAGCCGTCCCCTTTGCCGACACCATACCCATCCAGCTACCCGTCACCTGCGCCCACTCCTGTGCCCACGCCACTCCCTAGCCCAACTCCTACATTTCAACCATCGCCGTTGCCGTCAAGCACACCAACTCTGCAGCCGACCCCTGTACCTTCTCTGGGGCCAACGCCAAGCCCTACACCACTTCCAACAGATGTTCCGTCTCCAACTCCCTCGCAACCTCCGTCCTTATTGCCGTCTCCGCTTCCGTCCGAAGTGCCTACGCCTTTACCCACACTGCCGCCCTCGCCACTGCCCACACTACTGCCAGGTCCTCGTCCGTCGACTATGCCAATTCCGTTACCAACTCCCGTGCCATCTATCGTGCCGAGCGCACTCCCTTCCCCCATCCCGAGCCTTCTACCATCGCCTCGTCCTTCGCCCCTGCCATCGTCTGCACCTACATCGATTCCAAGTCTAGTGCCCACCCCACTGCCCTCTTCAGTGCCCTCACTAGTGCCCACGCCACTGCCAACGCTGCCACCAACGCCGTTGCCGTCTTCTGTTCCCAGTTTGGTTCCCTCGCCGCTGCCGTCGTTGGTTCCTTCGCTGCTGCCTTCTCCTTTGCCAACTCTGCAGCCAACACCAGTGCCGGGCCCTCTGCCGTCGAGCGCGCCGACTTGGCTTCCCTCTTTGCTCCCAACGCCGTTGCCTACGCCTTTACCATCATCCTCACCAACACCAGTGCCTACGATTTTACCTACGCCTCTACCCACGCTGCCGCCTTCGCCACTGCCGTCGAGCTCACCCACTTCGTTACCCACTCCAATGCCTACACCAGCACCTACCGAACATCCCACGCCCATACCTTCAATGATACCTTCACCCGAGCCGACGCCCGTGCCAACCCTTCAGCCGTCATCAGAGCCATCTTCATTACCCACGCCATTACCAACCTATATTCCAACGCTGGAGCCCACACCGCTACCAACGCTGCCACCTAGCCTGATGCCAAGCCCTCAACCTTCACTGATGCCTTCTGCTGCTCCCACTCCAACCCCTTCGCCTCCTCCAACGCCAGTGCCTTCGCTACCACCAACTCCAGCACCAACGCAAACTCCTTTGCCCTCTTTGTTCCCCACTATATCCGTTGCGCCTAGTCCTGTGCCCTCCATCAGCATACCACCTACCGCTGAAGCTCCTCGCATAAGCAATTTAAACATTGAACTGAGCCGTGATACGCCTATATCTTTACTTTATACCGATGAATCGGACGTAATCTTAACCTGGAATTCCTTTGATCTCGATGAAGGCGCGCCACTATTTGCGTACTTTTGCCGTAGCAACAGCGATATCGAGGACGATGCTGCGAGTGGCGTGAATACTGACTTGTTGTGCTCGTCGAACACCGAACAATGCACTTTGTTATCCGAGCAGTCAGTTGTGCCAGTGGACACGGGCGTTTTGACGCTTGTGTCCTGGTTAGAGGGTTTAGGCACCTTCAAGCTCTGCATACAAGGGTACGTGGTGCACCTAGATGTGTGCATTTTTTTGTCACTTTTTTTGTTTAAACTCAACGGTTGCGATCGAAACTTGCCGTTCATGTTGTTATTCATCAGTAAACTATTTTATTTCGTTCTTCTTATGTTTTCGATGAAGTGTCTGACTTTGTCTCGCTCTTGTCCTTCACTTTAGTTATGCAACCTACGCGTTAACACCAGCTGATCAGCCCACTTTATACGAGCCCTTCACCTACTCAGACGCTTTTACGGTCGTGTATGCTCCATCGCCTGCGCCTACGCCTCAACCCTCGTCGGTCAATACGGTCACGGTGGTGGGAAGTTTCACCATCAGTGCGGCCAATCCGCCTACAGCTTCTGATGAAACGGCCGTTGAAGATGCTGTGCTGAACGCCTGCGGAAATGACGCGTTTTTCAAGAAATTTTCAATCACGTATGCCGCCAGCCGCCGCCTCTCTCTTCAAGCAACATCAGTTCCGACAACACCTTCCCTTGAAGCGATTTCAGAGACTGGCAAGGAGACGATATTGCAGTCCAACTCTCTACCTCGCCACCTGAACCTGATTGCTTGGCATGTTTCGTTTGAAGTCATTACTAACAACTTCGCCTCCACGGGTGCGGATTCCCCTACTCATTGGGCTACGAACATTTTCAATATCCTAACAAGCGATTCTTTCGCCACAAGTCTCGAAGCTTCCATGTCGCAATCCATTGAAATTGAGCCGTTCTCGTTTGAGGTCATTGCGCTCACTCGTAACCCGAGCCCTGCGCCTAGTCCTGTGCCCAGCCCTGTGCCTACAAGCGTCCCATCACCAGCGCCCACTTCCATACCAGTGCCTCAACCTTCAGCACCGTCGATTCATCCTACTTCGTCGCCGCCGACGCCACCGCCCACCACTCAAAGCCAAGGGGACAAGGCCAGGAACAGTACTGCGGCCACGAGCACAGTGCTGGTGGCGTCCCTCTGTTCGGCAGGTTTCTTGGTAATTCTCGGAGGAGCGCTACTGGTGCGGCGACGGCAGCAGCAAATGGGCAAAAAAGGCAGCAAGTCCAGTTCAGGTGCAGCCCAAGACCCGGGTGGCGGTACAATAGATCCGTTGAAGGCCTTTGCGGAAGCGGCAGCTTATCATGCTGGTACACTGCCATCTTCCGAAAGTACCTTCAAAAATGCAACCAACACAGGATCTAGCGCCGACTTGTATGGACCTTATGGCACCCTGGGCAAAGAAGAAGCGAAATCAGAAGTGGAAGAGCACGACGGGTCGCAGATCGATATCAGCGATGACGACGAAGACGAGCTAGAAGTGCCTCCTCCTGAAGTCGAAGCGCCAACCCAAAAACAGAGCCTTTGGGGTCTCGTGAGGGCGAAAAGAAAATCGCTCGCAGGGCACTCTCAGATCCCAACCGTAGAACTTCTGCTTGACGAACTTGAACTTCAGGTGATTATGTGCCTCGTCTGTCTGAGTGGCAAATGTCGTTGAGTGTTTTCTTTAGCTCTGTGTGTGTGCGCGCCTTCGTATTTGGTTTATGCTTCTTTCATTGAACCAGCGTAACCTCTTTTTTTTCGCACGTATCTGTATGCCATTGTCTCAGGAGTATTGGCCCGACCTTCGTGACGATTGTGGAGTGCTCAATTTGTCCGATTTAGCTGCGCTTTCTTTGGAAGAGTTGCTAGTGGGGGCTGGCATGTTGCTGCATCAAGCAAAAGCACTCCGCAGCCACCGCTTCTTGAAACGTGCCATCAAAGAACATCGTCTGGCAGCAAAAGCAGCGGCTGCAGCAGCGGCCGATGGCAACTATAAAGACGATGTTCTTGAGAACGCTGCATTAGCAAGTGGCGACGGGGAAAGCTCATTCGACCCAGTGCTGAAACCAACAAGGGCTCTTTTTGCATCGGTACCATTGACTCAAGAGGAACTTTCCGGCGGCATTGATGGGTCGGTGCCGAATCAATCACTTGTTGGAGCTAATGAGAACGACGGCAATGTCGACAGCGCTCTTTCACAAAGCGGCGAACCCGATCGACCTGGCTCGGAATCACTTTTGAGTCGCCGAAAGTCGACGGCAGCAGCGGCCAAACGACGGTTGTCAGTAGCGCAGCAAACGCGCCGAGCTTCCATCGCAGCCGTGCTTCCTGCGCCCTCCTCTTCTTCAGCCAGTTCCAAGAGGAGGGCATCGACCTCTAATTCTACTGCTGCTGCCGGCTCATTTGCTAATACCTCCTCATCGTCTAGCGATGAAACGCCTTTCCTGAGTCTGTGTGGCCTCTCACCCAGTCGGCTCGAGGAACTCACGGCGAAATTTGCTTCTTTGCCTGACCCTGTCGTCACGGAAAGCGACTTCCTGTGGTTTGCGTCACTCGCCAAAGACGTAACTTTACAGTTTGAAGTAGGTTTATTTGGTAATGAAGTGCGCCGCTTCCGTAAAGCGGTGCAAACGCGCGAAGAAGCAATCGCACAAGCAGCCGCAGCAGAAGAAACACAGAGAATAGCAGCAGAAGCAGCCGCTGTTGCCGCGGCAGAAGCCTCTCATGCGGCTCATCTCGCCTCTCTTCACGAAGAAGCAACGGCAGCGGCTGCTGCGGCCGCAGAAGCAGCTCGGGTAGCAGCTGAGGAAGCAGCGGCATTGCCTTTATCGCCTCCTTGGTGTGAGCGATCGGCTACAGAGGGGGGAGATGAGGATGGCACTGCAGGCGCAGCCACGTTTTACTACTGGAACCAATACACGGATGAGACCACGTGGGAGCGGCCACCTCCGCTGCCTGAGGCTTGGTACGAAATGCCGCCGACCGATGCTGACAGCCCGTGCCACTTCTGGAACGAAGTCACCAACGAGACGACCTGGGACCGACCAATGCTGCCAGGCGCCGTTGCTGCAGCCGCTGCTGCAGCCTATGCAGCGGAGGCTGCAGCGCGAGCAGAAACTACAGCAGGTGGTGGCGCAGCAGTACCTCGTGGTGCTGAGGGTGAGGATATGATCCATGATTATGATGACGGGGCAGTCGCGATCGAATCGGCTCCGCAGGCACCTGAGTCACCAACAAGCCATCTACAGCCTTTTGCAGCTCAGTTCGCTCAGGAGCAGACAGCTACACCGCTTTCCATGCAACAGCGCAGGAATACC
>Ga0307979_1001196_pt1 | contig 18410 bp, 19 predicted proteins | sample OrgLakmetage1058_FD_201833 | JGI IMG/M metagenome (GOLD analysis project Ga0307979, IMG submission 201833) | Saline water microbial communities from Organic Lake, Antarctica - #1058 | ecosystem: Environmental > Aquatic > Non-marine Saline and Alkaline > Saline | place: Antarctica: Organic Lake...
GACGCCTCGAACGTGATGAAGTGGTGAAAATTGCACGACGGGTCGTAAACGACCGGCGATACTCTAAACACCTTACCTCACTAAGTTTGAGATCCCGGTTGCACTCGAAGCGTTTATAGCTTCGAAGGAGGTGCTGGTCCGCCGCCCAGCACCTCCCGGCATTCGCCCATTTTTGGAAATAAACGGTCAGTACAGGCTTTTTTTTGTGCCCTTTTGCGAAATGCAATGTTCATTGTTCATCTTTCCTCTCATGAACCCTTCAAGATCAATTCTCGGAAGGAGGCATAGATCTCGAGCACGTCCGCGATCTCCTCTCAGACTTATTCTCTTCTATAGTTCGCCATTCCTTAAAGTTGACCGAAAGCAAAGGCCAAGGGTAGCGCGGAACAGTGCGCAGATAAACCGATCCCTCTACATGGAGGATCGGTTTTTATACATCCTCAGGAAAGTATTTGATGAAACTTCCGGCTGGATAGTCCATAGTCTGAGTCTGAGGGCTGTGTGTTCGCAAGAAAGTTCGCAAACAATGGGGCCTATGTGGCTGGGATTTGAGTTTGATAAAAAAAAACATAGAAGCCCGTGGCCTGTGTTTGTGTTTATCACTCACTGCCACCAGCACCTCGGGCGTCGGGCGTGGCTCGAGGCGCATGTATTGTCCTTGTGTTGAAGGTTGAACTGAGAAAGGTTTTCAAATAAATATTAATCGTTGTAGATAAATGTTTGAGCTTCTTACTCGTTTACTTGATATTTATTTCAGTACGCTGCTTGTAGATACATCACTCAATATGGCAGAGTGCCTGGCCATAGAGAAAGCCCTTTCTCTTTCTTGAGCCAGCCCACCTGCTTGATAATGCGTTTGCCTGCTCCAATTAATCCTTTGAATTCTCACTGGTCAAGATCGGCGCCATTCGGATCAATTTTGCCGTGCGCCACATCCATGATTTTGACGTGGTACTGCTTCGCGGCGAAGTCCTTCTTTTTCTTCTTCTTTTTCCCGTTGTCCGGCTTGTACCGGATTCTGCGGCCTTCGCGCGCTGCTTGTCCCAGCTCGGCCATATTGGCGTCAATCAGCTTGTAGTTCTCCACAATGGCGTTCTCCTCTTCTTCGTTCTTTTCCTCGGCTTCGCGCGCAGCCTCCTCTTTGTTGAACTCCGCGCTGCCTTCGCCGAGCGCCATGCGCGCAAGCTTCTCTTCGATGGTGGTGGTGTCCATTTGGACTAATTGATCGGCCGTCGTTGGGGGGTATTTGCTGTCGTAGTACCTGTGGTTCTCAGACCCACAGCACCAAGCACAAGAAAAAAACAAGATGAGAACCTGACAGCACGTAGCGACGGGAGCTAGAGTGCTCTTCTTCAACATCATAAAAAAGTGTCAAGTGGACGCACTTCCTCTGGCTGGGCTTGGCGTAAAAGTCGAAGAAGCCCATGTCGCGGCGAATCGCTGCTTGCCGCTGCTTCTCCAACATCGCCAGCGTCTTCCGCTTGATGCGCTCGTTCTTCTCCTCTTGGGCCATCTGCGTAAAGGCAACAAGTAGCAGAAGTTCACATCGAAGCCAGGTCGTGACTAACTAGTATCAGCCAATAGACAAGGCAATGGGTTTTTTTTAGTTGGCCGCAACGAATTGAAACGAACCATTTCGAGCAGTAAGAAGTCTTTCTTTTTCTTCCACCATTTCACGCCCATAACATTGCGCACGATGCTAATCTGCAACCGAAAGCACGGAAAGAGCACCTGTGGGAAGGTCTCGTGCAAGTTCCGAAACCTGTATTGAAAAATAAACAGGTACACGGATGCAGTGCAAGCATTAATTAAATCCAAGTTGCTCCTCATATCGGGGCTCCGATCCAATGCATAAACAGGTACACGGATGCAGTGCAAGCATTAATTAAATCCAAGTTGCTCCTCATATCGGGGCTCCGATCCAATGCTTGAACATGGTTGTGCACTCGTGTTATTAAACTGCAACTTACTCTTGCCAAGTAAATTTCCCATCACCATCCACATCGAGGTGCTCCACAGTGTTGATAATATTACTCTTTGCTTGAGCGGAGCTGGAATGAATCATCTCCACGAACAAAATGAACTCGTCCTGGTGCATGATAACAACAAATACACCAAACGAGGTCACCCCAGACAACAAAGAGGAAAATGTGTAAGACAGAATTGGATGAAGAACTTAAAAGAAAGGGTGAAATTAGCCGACAGTAGGCTCATACACAGAAGAGTTCGCACCTTGTGAATGAATCCATTTTTGTCCTTGTCGAACATAAAGAAGCAAAACTTGAGGATTTCGACCGTTTCGAATAGAGCATACGTCATCATACAAATGACGAACTGCCCGAAGTCAACCTGCGCAGAAGATGTTGAGGCAAAATAATAAATGGAGCCAGATTTATTAGGGAAAAGGAGCAACTTAGGCGTGCGGGTCGAGGGCATAAAGCGAGGTAGCTTGCCTTTTCTTCCTCCTTAATCTCGAGGAGCTCAAGCACAGAATCAGTAAACATGTTACGCTGTTCTCCCAGAATGCCGCCAAAGAGATCATTGATAGTAATTTTCCCCTCCTTTTCTTTGTCCCAACGCTTGAAAATATGCCATAAGATGCCAATGTCATTGTGCGTTAACCGCGCGAGGGCAACGGAGCGAATAATATTGGGGTCAGCTAGCTGCCCTTTGGGTGCTCGTTTCGGCTTACGGCGGCCGCCTATCTGGATGCCAAACGGCATGATGTTGTAGGCTATGAAGCTATGTTGTAGGATAGACCACCGATCCTCGTGGAGACTGGCTAGCTTGGCTACGCTATTTGTTTATCCAACTTAGGTTCGTAGAATTTAGACGGTAGCTTGGACTACTCGGCCGGGCAGTCGAAGCTCAATTGAAATAAGATAGGCTTTCGAAACTGAATGTGTCAATGAAAGCTCGCGAAGATTTCGAATATAGTATCGCATATTCAGCATAATCTGGGCTGCGGCTATGGCCTACTCTTCAATGCCGATACGGTAACGATGACTGCTCCGATGACCGCATCGGCAACGGATGGACCATTGGAAAACGAAGAATTACAAAAAGACACCACAACTGAACCAAGGACCGAACAACAGAAACAACTCAGAACCCTGAGAATTCATGCTCGATAAATATACGGTACTTTTTTGGTTCTTCCACACACACACAAAGAGAAAAAATTCACAAACCGTTACGCGGACTACAAGGTTGGCTCGCTGTGCTGGGGCGGTTAAAAAGCTTGGAAGACGCCTAGGACCCTCGTTATACGACATCTATCGTATTGTTGAGAGAACATTCGAAAGCGACCAAAGATTGCGTCAAGTAATTTAGCAGATTCTGTCACTTTTGTTGGTGGCTTCGTAGTCGTGAGGTCGAGGAAGTGGGTTTACAACACTACAACTCGACGGTTGAAGAGAAAACAAATCGTGCTGAACGGTAGGCATGCTCCCATATCGAGAGGCACAGTTGCTCCACAAAATCGCTTCAAAGACTCCGCCAATTTCGGCCGAGGATGCTGCTGCTGTCGGCGGCGCTGGTGATGTAGATAAGGTACTCGCACCGGAGTTTTCTCATGGTTGCATAGTCGTGGCCTTTAAAATGTGCATACTGTAGTATCTCTGATCAAGCCCCTAGGGTACACCTTCCCACACTAGTTAGATTGGTAGAAGGGTTGTAGAATTAAGCATGCACGAAATATCTTTATTTCACTTTTCAATTTCTTTATTGGGGACCTAAACGTCCGTGGCCGTTTTCCTCCTTTCCTCTTTGATTCTGTGTGAATAGTCCTGGGGAAGCGCACATGCGCGTCTCAATAGATTGGTGCGGCTAGCGGCCCGACAGCGGGCTATCTCTGGGCGGTCGGGACGACGGTCAACTTTCTGCCCACTGGAAGCGGCAGTAGCGGTGTTAACCTCGCATGCGAAGTCTCAAGCCATGGCCATTGGCGCTGGTGGTGAAGGCGAGGGTGGAGGCCGCGACCTCTTTGAAGTGTTCTTCTTCCTTCTCGACGTCGGAGGCGGCTCGGCAGTTGATGCACAGCGCTACGCATGCGTTGCAGAGGACGTGAGTGCGATTCGTGAAGGAAGCGACGATATGCTTGAGCCCGTCAGTGTGGACACCTTCATCGGCAGGCTCCTTCGCTTGCAGACTTTGTTTGGGGTGGGCGAGCCGTTACGACGCTACGAGCTCGACCTCATTGCCTCCATGGCCTCGGAGCATTCCCCGCACTGTAAAGGTCCAGTGATCACCTTTGGGGGGCTGCTCGGCTTCCTCTCGTTTGCGCCAGGGAATGGGCCCGGGAAGTCGGCAGCGCACCGGCACAGAGCCTTGCAGCGGCGCGAGCGGAAAGCGGTGCTCCAAACTTTGCGCTTGAAGTTATCTGAAAGTTCGGTGACCGACGACCCTGAGAGCTTCCTCGAGGCCCTTGGCGCCCTAACGGACAGCGACAGCAGTGGGGTGGTGTCGCTAGCCGCGGTTGAGCCCAAGAAGCTTCACTCGTGGTTCCTGAAGCACTGCCGCAGCGTTGGGGTGACGGACCTGACGCGAGATGAGGTGCTAGCCCTGCTGCGCGACATCAAAGCTTCTTCCTTGGACAGCCACTACCGAGACAGCGATGCCGCGGGTCTCGCCGACGGTGGTTCAGTGGTGTCCTCGGACTGCTTTGTCACCATGCGCTGCCTGGAGGCTTTCCTCAAGGGCGATAACCACTCCACCAGCTCCACAGCACCGCAAGGAGCAGCTGCAGCCAGCGGTGATACTGCCACTCGTAACAACAACCACAATTACGTGATTCTCGACGTGTGTGTGGGGCCAACGGCTCCGAGAGCACTCGCGGGCGGCTATGCTTACCACCAGGTGTGCGTGCACTCCGCAGGAGGGGGAAGCATCAAGTCGTCGTCATCTCGTAGCTCTCGGGCGCACACGAACCCTCACCAAGACAGCTCGCACGGAGGCTTGAACCTCGGCTCTTCGTCCATCCTATCGTCCCCACCCGTGTACGTGTGGTGCCTGCGAGGCAAGAGCGACAGCAACGACAACCATGGACCCGAAGCGGAGCCTCCTCCATCCGGAAATGACGACCACGACGATGACAGCAGCTGGCCGGGGGAGGAGCGGCACATGTGGGCCGGCACGCCTCGCCTGGCACCGGTGGTAGACTTGCGCATTGAAGAAGAAAAGGCTTCCAGTGACCTGGTTGCCGCCGGCTACACATTTGTAGGCGCGGTGGCTCGCGCCAGTCGTTTCCTGTGGCTGCGGCGAGCACGATCTCGGGCCGAAGCAAGGGACTTGGCGCTGACGGAGCTCGCGTTTACAGCCGGTGAAATGCGAAGGATGGACGATCGGATGCACTTGCCACCGAGCCACCATCACCGCCGCCATAACGCTACGCGAGGTGGGACATGGGTGGAAGTAGGGAGCCGAGCCCTTCAATCGGTGGCGTTGTTGCGCTCGATGCGACCTCCTTCGAAACACCACCAAGGAGACGAGATGGGCGATGATTACGATGACACGAGGTCAGGTCTGCGGAAGGCCCCCTTAGCGGGTAAGAAAGACATGAAGCTGTGGTGCCGGCGCGACTCTGAGAACGCCGTGCCCTCCGACCGCCTGACCCTCTGCCTCAACCGGTGGTCGGAGCCCCAGCGGCGGCGCGAGCTTGAAGATGCCGTGCGGCGGGGCCTGCGGCAAATGCCGCCGGGAGTGCTGTTAGAGGGCACGCACTCGCACCGGGTCGATTGTGCGGTGGACCACAATCGGGTGTTCAACGAGGTGACCGGCGGCAGCGGCACCTTAACCTTACCTGTGTGGACCAAACTCCTGAGCTTGGCTGGACTCTTAATCGACCCAGACGACAACGTTGCGGTAAACCAGGACATTATTTAAAGTCTTTTCATTGTTGTTCCTCGTGTACACTGCCTTATTTACCTCAATCTCACTTTCTGCCTCCCTTCGATCTTGCGACAGTTGTTTCGCCGCTTGTTTGTGGCGGGCATGGCATCGAGTGCTCCCAAAAAGAACGGCACGGTCACGCAAGCGACCTACGTGGCCTTTGCCTCGCGCACCGAAGACGAGATCGACGGGATTGCCGAGCAAGTGAGGCACGACCTTCGGTGGCGGTTTGGGATCTCTCGTCAAGCCGGCGTCGACAGCCATGCGCGCGCCCAAGCCCAGCTGAAGGACGCGTTGGCGCAGGTGGCGCGCGCTGACAAGCGGGGGTTGAGTCTGGAGCATCTGGGCTATTTGCTCGCTGCGGGTGGCGGGCTGGACGCGCATCTGTCGAGGGCGGAGCTGTGGCGCCTCGCTCAGAGGTTCGATGCCAACTTTCGAGGCACGATTGACTTGAAGCGGTTCATTCACTTCATCGGAGCGGACGGCGGCTCCGAGGACGCCAATGGCAATGCTAAGACCTCACACCTTCTGCGAGTCACCGGAGCTACGGATGCGCTGAGAGATATGGTGGAGGAATTGCTCGGGCGGCCTAAAATTGGTAAGAAGGAGAAAAACAGCAATTGTATTTTATTTGTGTGCTGGCAATATGCTTGTAGCTTCTCCGTGTGCTTTCTTCTCTTTTTCATCGTTTGTTCCGCCACCTCGCCTATTTGCTACGAATACTTCACTCTAACAGGCAACCTCGAGGAGGCTGCAAGCGAGGTGTGGCGGTCGCTGTGCAACGGTCACTTTCGAAGGCTCGGGAAACCGCCGGTGAAGCCCAGCCGCGGCGGCATTTGGAGGTCAAATAGGGGAAGGAGGGGGTATTTTTTCTTAACCTAGGGTGTCGTAAATTCATTGAAACACCGCCTTCCAAAAGCGTTACTCTCATCTCTTCCGCTCGTTTCATTGGATGTTACGTTCGCTAACACGTGGCCACCGCAAACAGTTGCATGGGCGACAACAGCGCTGCGTTTCGATCAGTCTTGCTCGATCCGGAGGACTTGTCCGTGGCCGTGGAGAGGCGACTAGTGGGGTCTCGGCAGACTGGCGATGGCCTGAGGCTCAGTCACACGGAAGCCACCCAGCTCGCTTTTCTTGTGGCCCCCTGTAACCTCACCGGCAAAATCAGCCGCCGCGAGGTAGGAGTGGTCTCATTAGAGAAATCACAAGAGACTCGCCCGCTTGCACTTCCCCATTTGATGTTTCTTGAGATCTCCGTTGAAGGGATTTTTTGAATTTCAAATAATATGCCACGATAGGACACTATAATCTCGACGAACCAACTCACTTGTTTTCTCATGCCTGTAGCTAAACTTCTCTCCTTCCTCTTCAGTTTATGGATTTCTTTGCGCCTTCCCATGAGCACCGGTTGCTCCGTCCCATCACTGCGGTCCTGGAAGAAGTGAGTGGCTTCGACAAGTTGCTCGGGAAGTACGAGGCGTGGCTAGCGAGTGCGCACAAGGCATTAGCAGGGCAGCTCAAGAAGGGAGAAGACGACGAAAAGCGGGCGGAACTGTTGCGGCATTATGAGAGCAAGACCAAGTCCTATGTGGCAGCGCGTGACACGACCATCAACGATCTGGTGGCTCAGGTCAACGCGCACTTCCGAACTATGCCCAACGATCCAGCGGTTGGTGCGGTGGATTTGGTGCGAGTGCCGTGGGCTAGTGAAGCGTCACTGAGGCGAGAGGGAGAAATGAAAGACGACAACGACGAAGACGAGGGGGAAGGAGAGCGTGACAGGGAGGGCGAAGGAGGCGAGGGATCGTCACAGTTGTCGCACGGTCCTCACCCGCCATTCCGGAGCGCGAGTGAGGTGGCGCTGCTAGTGCTGCACTGCCAGGCAGACTACTTTGAGGAAGGGTTCATTCAGAACGACTACAGCGGTGAGGACGGTGGGAATGGCTCCGACAGTGAGGACTCGGAGCGCAGACAGGTGCGCAACCGCAACACCAACGCCGTGCCCCCTGCGCCGAAGCCCCTAGGGAGCAACCGCAGTCACGGGAAAGGAGGCGTGCTGGCCGAAGCATCAGGGGGAGTGCACATGGTCAAGTTGCGGTCTCTGCTCGAAGGCTTCTGCAAGTTGAGGCTGGGACCAGTGCCACATGTGCCACACGGAGGAGGTGCGGCTGCGGTGCCCCAAGAGCCTGACAACCATGACGGAGCACCCTCCTCTGTTGATCCCTCGAGCAGCGACAAGAAGAAAAAGGCCGACGGTGACCTGCCAGCCGTGGCGCTCGTGTTGGGGGATGCATTATCGGAAAAGTTTTTGAGTGGGGTGGTGCGTCAGCTGGCCACCGGTCAAAAGAAGCGCAAAGATCCGGAGGTCTCTGACGGCTGGCTTGGAGGTGTGGCGGGTGCAGTGGTAGGGCTTTTGCAGTCATTCGCGCACCCGACAGTAGACCCCTACCCTTCGAGAGGGGTGGTGTCGCCTCGAGACTTCCGCAAAGCGCTCGCGTTGAGTGGGGTGATGGTCACTGCCGATGAGGTGGAGGACGCAGCGGAGCCTTTCCTGGTCGCTTCTGGCGGGACGCAAATTGACTACGAGCGCTTCATCGCGCTGCTGCGAAGAGCGTGGCTGGCCGAGTGGGATAGTGACGGAAGCGACAGCAGCAGTGACAAGGGCGAGCTCGCGGATGCGCGGAAGTTTCTCGGATTATTGCGCGTGCACTTCGAGGCGCTCTCGGCCCTCCAACTGAACGACACCACCACTACGAACTTCGACATCAGCCAAGGAGGTGACGTCAGTGGCATCGCTGTTGATTCCGGCCTTTTGCGATCCCTTCGCAAGCTCTTCAAGCGCGCAGACGGTGGCGATGGGCGGCTAGGACCAGCGGATTTGCTTGAGTGCCTTCGCATCGCTACCGATCAAGCAGTTGCACTAGCGGAGAAGCAGTTCTCGCACCGCTTTACCGCAGGCGATGAGACATCAGCAGCAGCGGTGCCGCGGTGGATGGGCGACAAGGAAAACTTGCCCCTTGCGGGTGGCCGAGCCCGGAGGTTGATGCGTCGGCTCTTTGAGTTTCTCGATGACGAAGGTGACGGGCGTGTCGATGGCGAAGAAGTGTTGATGTTGCTGGATCGAGGCACGGTAGGGGACCCCGCGGCTGAACGCCGAGGCCAACTCCTAGAGCACACTGCGAAAACGTTTACTTCTGGAAGGGGCAGTGGTATGCGTGGCAGCATGCGGTTCGGAGGAGGCGGTGGTGACGATTACGGAGGCCGAGGAGGAGACAGCTCCGACGACGACGACGAAGACGGTGATTGGCTGTTGTCCGGTATCGTGAACCCTGACGCAAGCAACATGTCGGGCTCATCGTTCAGCCGCTTCGGCCGCCTAGCGCGTGTCACCAACACCGCCAAGGACGAAGAAGTCGCCCTGCACCCTTCGATCGCCAAGCTAGCGAGGGCGGTAGCGGAGCGGTGGCCGAGCGACAAAGATCGGGCTGCTTTGAAGCAATACTTGCAGCGGCACGTGCGTCAGAACGGGACTTTGGGCGAGCAGCGGTTCATGCGTTTCTTGCGGAAGGCGGGCCTGTTGAGCGATATGAGCCGACGGGACGTGAGCGGGGTGCTTGCCATTTTGGACCCGAGCAAGAGCCAGACCGTGCCGGTGAAGCTGGTGCTGGAACACGTCATCAAGGTAAAGAGGGAAGAGTGGGGCGATATTGTGACTATTTTGATTGTTTGAAGGTGGTTATGCTTGGAAGAGAAAGGAGAAAGATTGAGGTTTTAAGGCACATTACATGTGCACTGCATGTGTCACTGAATAAAACTAAAATTCATTCCTATTTCTAACAATTTGTCACGCTTCATGCTAAATTGAAATTGAAAACCACAGGAGGAGTCAGTGAAGAAGGAAGAGAAGGCGGAAAAGACGCCAGAAGAAGAGCAGAAAGAAGAAGCCGAGAAGCGCATGCAGAAAGTGCTCAAAGAGAAGGAAATCGACCGAATTTGCCGCCATGTGCTCGATATTTCCTCGGAGTACGGCTCCCTCACTGGCACCGGCAATTTGATCCCCGCTTTCCGTCATTTTGATCCTCGAGGCCGAGGCTGCGTGCCGCCTAGCACTGCAAGCGACGTCCTGGCATTCTTGGGGTGTAACCTAGTCGATGAGGAGTGTTCGCTGCTGTGGGGCTGCGTAGATGGGTTCAAGGACTCGCAAGAGATCGAGTACGAGCGGCTGGACCACATCGTGGCGCTACGGGCTGGTCATCTCCCGAATCAAGCTCCGGAGTCTCCCATGATGATGCGACAAACCCAGCAGCACGCCACTTTTACCAGCCCACACGTGTCCTTTGCGGTTGGGAACACCCCCAGTCACGCGAGTCGGTTCTTTGGTCGGCAGCCAGCAGCGTCCGCGATTCGTCCTGGCAACAATCGCCTGTCTTCGTCTATGCAACAAACGCCACGGCGCTCGCACGGCGTCGCATCTGGCGGGCGAGACCATGACGACGAAGCATTGCTGAAAGCTCTGGCGCGGAATTTGGTGACGGCAGGGGAAAGTGAAGCAGCGGCTTGGGGGCAACCGACTTTTCAAGCGAGCACGTTCTTCGGGCAGCGCTGCGACCCTAGGGGCGAAGGCGACTGCTCTTTGGAAGACTTGGCTATGGCTGCAGAGCGGTTAGGGGTGTCGCTTACGAGGGAGGAAGCCGCCGCATTGGACGCCTGTTTTGGGGTCGGCAGCGGTGGCGTGGATTACGTCAGCTTCGGACACTTCATCGATCGGATTGGTGGGCGAAGCAACAACCAAAAAGATGCTCGTCGGATGCCTGAGAATGGCCGCGGTGCAGCACTCAGTAAAACAGGAGGCGACGTTCGAAGCAGCATTGAGAAGTCCGCCGACACCTTACCGCATGCAGTGATAAGCTTGCTGCGGTTAGTGGGTCCCACGATCATGGCTCAGCAACGCCTAGGCTTGGATGCCGCGATGACCTTTGAAATGCACGACCCAAGTGACACCGGCTGCTGTTCGGTGGAAGCGTTTGTGGAAGCGATGCGTCAGTTTGACCTTCGGATGAGCCTTGACCACTTGCAAATGCTGGTGGGTGCCTTTGCCTCCAGTCAAGGAGACGACACCGTGAACTATCGAGCGTTTCTCAAGCAGGCAACCTTGGCCACGCATGGAGATGCACAGCAAGACGTTTACCCATCTTCATCTTCTCGGTTCAACAATAACCGCGGCGGATTCTCTTCATCGAATCGTCTCATGACAGGAGCGCGGCTTGCGCCGATGCCCGACCCTCTACGAGCGTCATGGGATCCCAGCTTCGCACAAGACCAACCTCCTTCTCAAGCCCCTTTGCCTGGTGGGCGCTCAGTAGCTGCGACGGAAGCGCCTACCCTGATGATCGACACCTACGCGGGAGGCAATGTCCTCTCTTCGGGGGGTGCTCTGAGTTCACCGTCTCGCAGTGCGGCAGTGGCGATCTGGGGCGCTGGCACACCTCTGAGGCAAAAGGGCACCATTCCCAGTGAAGTTAAGAGCCAGCTCGCGAACGCAGGGAGGTGGATGTGCCTCACCTGCCTCTTTGCCGACAACACCCCCCTCAATGCGCGCTGCGATGTTTGTGGCGCGGGCAACCCCACAGGAGCAGAAGCCCAGGTGCAACAAGAGTGCCCGGCCTGCCATTTCTTCAACTCGCCCTTTTGCTCCTCGTGCGACATGTGCCACCGTCCTCTGCGGGGCCACGCATCCACATCGCAAGTGCCGCCAGAGGTGCCGAGCAGCAAGATGGACGAGACGTCGTTTGCGCTGCATCGAGCGCCAGCTTCCTCGGGGCGGCGCAACCGAAGAGAGGTAGAGAATTCCGGGTGGGCTTACGGGAGCGACAGTGACTAAGAAATGAGAACGGATTTCAATTCTTACCGAGAAAAAGACAGAAGAGAAAGAGAGGAAATGAATGCTTAGGTAATGCAAGAGAGCTGGGTATTAATTAATTTGGCGCTTATTTAGCACGTAGCACGTCCATTGAGCTCGTTCAATTTTTAAATGGCATTTGGCAATGGCGACGACAAGACCTCTCTGAGACTTGAGACAGTGAGACAAAGGATCGGGATCTGCCCGGGAATGGGTAATGGTGTCACGTGGGTAACGAAGTCACGTGGGCATTACACCCCAAGGGTTAATAAAAATCAAAATGAAGATCAGCTTAGTTAATTAAGTCCCTATATATTCTTTTTCATTTCTAGATTTCTTGCCGAAAATCGAAGACACAAATTCACAAATACAAATCCCGAATCGCATGTCATGTCAGACCAAGAGCTCAGTAACATGCGCCTCTAATGAAATAAGTTGAAGAAGACTCTAGAAAAAAGTTCAAAGCGAAACGGCCCCATTTCGAGTGCATGGAAATATATCGAAGGCAAGTCTGAATGAATCCTTCAATGGGCGCATTCGGCATCCCGAAGGCAAAACGGCACCACCATCCAAAATTTATGTGCGAGCAGACACAGTAGGCACGTCGTTCTTCATTTCGGATCAAAACTTTGTCGTGAATGAATCTACTGCGTCTTCTTTTTGCCTTTGAAAGGTTTGGACATGGCTCCCTTTTCGGCGCTTTTCTTTTTCATGGTCTGCACTTTCCCGAACGCAGGCGAATTCTTTAGCATGTCCGGCAGGATCACGAACTTCACCTGAGATTAAAAAAGAGGGCTTGAATACTTCTTGGCACAAATATTGCACATTTCTGTAAGCCAGTAAAATGCATGTACATCTGCATTTATAACCTACTCCCTCAGAAGTTTACCTGTGATCCGCGGATGTAAACTTGTTCGAGTTTGGAAACTCGGCCGTCCTTCGCCGTCAGGGTAACCTACACGGAAAGATAGAGGCTTAGGCTATGCAACTGCGCGCCCTAAGAATATTCTTAAAGGCAAAAATGCTAGACAGCAGGAATGGGTTTTGCTGCGCATTGGGATCTCACGTTTTCCATAAAGCAGTTCATTGTGTCTTCGGCTTCCGTCAATGTGCCTCGGTAGACTTCCCCTGAGTACAGGATTGAGAAGAGGTGAGCATATACCACCAAAAGGAACAATAATTCAATTGGAGGTAGGTATCAATAGCTTACCATTTCCAAGTTCGACCGATACAGTGTGTCCTTCGCCCTCATGGAGCAGCCGAATAGGCACACCAACAGTAGCTGCAAAACGAAAATAGTTGAAATAGTTAAAATGAAAATCGATGCCCCGGCTAGAAATTGTAGCGGTGCATACATAAGCAAAATAAAGTACCTTTAGCCATCACTACTTGGTCACTGAGTCTGCGCAGAGATGTCTAAAGTATGAAGCGTGTGTGCTTGAGTGCTCGCTGCTCGCCTTCCTTAATGTGGTGGAGACGACTTCTTGAAGAGAGAGATGCAAAACACAGTACTCTCTGTCTCTCTGTACAGTATGTACATACATGCACATTTTCACGTCATACTACATTAGACCCATGCAACTGGAAAATATGGAAAATGCACCAAAAACTCAAACACCAATCAAAACAAGCATCACATCTCGTCACCAAAACAATTTTTCGTCACGGGTCACAGGATTCAGCCGGATCTCCCGGACGCCAATCCAATGCGCACCGGTGAGTGAATAACGTGGCGGACAATGGCCAGTAAGGTGTGAACGTTCGTGCAGCTCATCGATTGCCTTTTCTGGATTGTGTTGTGTTTGTGTCCAGCCTCCCCACGCCCGCCTCCTCGAGCTGGAGGCGAGCATCCTTTCTTCGCATTGCATCGGAAAGTTACGGCGGCGCTAAGCGGTGGGTTCGGCACCTAGGCTTCCAATGCTCGTATCGGAGCCGTACGCATTCCCTAAAAGATGATAGTCGTAGCTAAAAAAAAGCTGTGGTTGTGAAATTAGATGATGTTCGAAGGCGTGAGCTACACAATGCTGCGCTGAAAATTGGTGTTGTCGTACGAAGCAAATTGTGTTTCGTGGCGGCTTTTTCTACCCCGTATGCGCGCAAGCGCTCATTTTAATGTAATGCCATGTAACCGAATAATGGTTCTACGCTCTGCTATGTTCCAGGTCCGGGTATTCCGCTGGTGCAGTTTCGTACGGTACAGCTCGGAGACGGCCAATTGCAGTTGCAGAAGCGTAAAGCATGCATGTATCAAGTAAGCGGAGATAGTTGAAGTATTGTCTGTTGATGAGCTGATGTTGAACTGTGAAAATCCGCTTTATCATCCGTAGTGTAGATCTTGTTGTGCACGGCTTCTTGCGTTGGCTGCTTCTAGGGAACCACAACCTTTGAGAAGCTTTTTTCTGATGAAACCTTGCTGTCATACCATGAGAAGCCTTCTCATATTCACCCACGCCCCACTTCCTTTCTTCCTCCGCGCCCTTCCAACTGGCATATTGTACAGAATGCAACAGGAACTGACCCAGGCAGCGTGCAGATTTGTCGTTTGGACCCTTCTGGCAAAGAAAAGGCGACCCCTGTATTAGTGCATAACAGCATTCACCTGGGGCAAATACGAAGGGTGCTGCATGACATCGAAACGGCCACTCTTCAGGTGACTTTTCACTCGATACATTACACGCCCTTTCATCTTCTGGTGCTACTGCCTGGAGTACCCATCTAATTCTTTTCTATGGGCGGCAAGTATAATGACTTTTTCGAACCTAAACATGTTTCTTTCTCACTTCTATTCTTGCGTATGGGACATCATCTCTTTAAACTCTCCTTTCACAGCGCGCTCTCGCAGAGAAAGTAGTGCCCGGCGATCCCGAGAGCCGAGCTGTTGACGCGAACGAATGCTTTTCACTGGTGTACAGCAACCAATACGTGGACTTTGAGATCTTGCCGTCGTCTACCCTGAAAGGGGGGGACCTCAAACGGTGGCTGGTGTGGCGCTCGATCCTCGAGTCCATGTGCGTGCCCATGCCGCCCCCAAAGGCCAAGAGCGCCAACCAAAAGCCCCCTCGGGGGGCGCGCGCGGCCCAACAGGCGCAGTGCATGACCACGGCCGCCAACGAAAAGGATGACGTCACTCTTTTGGACAAGGCCCTGGAGGCGAGTGGCAGTTTCACCCCTGTAGTGGAGATGGGCACCTTACCGCAGGCCTTCTTGTCGCCCTCCAACGCCTCGGTGAAAATCTCGCAGCAGGCCGCGGTGCTCCACGGCCAACCCCTGAAGCGCACCGCAGGTGGATCTATGACCCTGCCAGGCGGGCCGGGCCCACATGTAGACTTGTCGGCCTGCCTGCTGCCCGAGGCGCTCCTGCAGACTTCCAAGCTCGACGCCAAGCGAGCAGGCTTGATCACCAGCCACGGGTGCGAGCCAGCCCCTTTCAGCAAGACAGCGGTGGTCGCGGCCAAGACCAACCAAGACTGCGGCTGCGTGATTTGGCCCCTCTGCGATGATCCAACGTTGCTCTTTCTGGGGGTGTTCGACGGCCACGGAGAGCTGGGCCACCGGGCGAGCAAGTACTGCATGCGCCGCATTGCCGAGTCTTTAACGGCGGAAGGAGCCCCCGAGCTCAAGGACAAGAAATCGTGCTCGAGAGCGCTGGTGAAAGCGTTTGAAGACTCGAACACTATGGTGGCGCAGAAGCACTTGGACTGGGGCAACGACGGAGGCTCAACGGCCGTGGGTATGGTGGTGTCGGGAGACAAGTGTGTGGTGGCGAACTGCGGTGATTCGCGGATCATTGTTGCGACTAGGGCCAGAGCCAACGCGCCTCTCAAGGCCAAAGACTTATCCACCGACCACACCCCGTTGTTGCCCGAGGAGAAAGCCCGGATTGAGAAGGCTGGGGGTTGGGTGGCGCAAGACGACCAGGAATCGGAAGCTCGGGTGTGGCTGGATCGCGACATGAGCTGCGGCCTTGCCATGAGCCGCTCTCTGGGAGACCTTGCTTTCAAAGCGATTGGAGTCACCGCCACGCCTGAAATCACCGAGTTTACCTTGACCAAAGCGAACGAGTTTCTGGTGGCGTGTTCGGACGGCGTTTGGGGCGTCATGTCGTCGCAAGAGTGCGTGGATATCGTAGCGGCATCGCAAGAAAGGCAACCGGGCAAAGAGTTGAACGCTTTCCTGGCCGCTCAAGAAGTCATTGCCGAAGCCGCAAGAAGGTGGAAAGACGAAGAAGGCGACTACCGCGACGACATCACTTGCATCGTGCTCAATTTGCCCTTGTTCAAGAGCTCTGGCCTGGAATCCCCGAGTCGTTCCACTCGTTCAGGCAGCCCTCGTCCTGACAAGACCAGCCGCCCGACCTCTCCTCGCCTCTCCCGGCCCTCCCTCTTGAAACCGAGCACTCCTAAGACTCCGACCTCTTCGTCTCCCGGAGGACCGTCAACGCGGCCTGCGAGCCCGCGGCCTGCTGGCAGCATGGGGTCCTGGTTGAAGAAAAAGACCACCCCCAAGGCCAAGGAAGACAACAAAAATCTCGGCCCAGAGACCACTACTGATGGTGGCACGCCGAACACCAAGAAGAAGACCACTTTGCGGAGAATCGTGAGCGTGAAGGAACCTCAACTCGTGTCTGGCAGCAAGATGTAAATAAGCACGTGTGGCGGAAGGAATGGTACTATTTTCAGGGGAAGAAAAAGAAAAGAGAGAAAGATAGTGCTTTATCGAGTTCGTTTTATTTGTATCGGAGGAGTGTGAAGCTTGAAGTGAGGCAGGCCAGGGGAGAACATCATTAGCTGAGAGCCCAGCCACTGCAAGACGGGGGCGTGACTCCGTTTGTGTTGGCGAGTAAGCGCTTAATTACTGATCGTCGAAATTATATTATAGGGAAGCTCTGGCCGTCCATTGCGTTTCATCTTTCATTTGGCCTTGATTTTCATTTAACATTTAGAATTCCATAAGCCATAATTAAAATGATACCGAACTCAAACACAAACCGAAACGCGAAACGGCCAAGATGCGATGCGAGCCCAAGAGCCAAGATAATTATAAGATTCCCAAGAGCCCTTTCCCCTTTTGAATTTTGAATTCATAAATCATAACTCAACTTAACTATTCAAATATATAGTCTATAGCGATATATAAGGCCATTTCAATGGCGACGGGGCTGCGATTAACGAAGAACGATGAACGGGTTTGTGCTGTTGTGCCAATTTATAATCGGCCTTGGTGTAATCTAGTGTCGTTCTCGCTGAAGGAAAGAGGACAAGAGAGAAGCCCTGGCTTATCTGATTACTCAATTACTTGGCAGTGGCTACCGACGCAAGCGCCTCTGGCGTGAAAGCATCGGGTGCCACATTATTCGCTGGAGGAGGAGGTGGAGCAGGTGCCTCCATTTCGTCGTCCTCGCAGTCTTCAATCCCGATCGAGAGCGACACTGGCACCTCCAGCACGGCTTCTGGTCGATCCCCCTTCACTGCTCGCGCCACCGTCACCGTCTTGACGTCATACCCACCCTTGCTGCCGTCATCACCCTCAGCTGAGCTACCCGTGGTCCCCAGCGTAACGGTGTCCCCTGCGGTCACGAACCCCTCCAGAATCGCCACCGCCACGACGTCCTCCACTAGCCGTTGCACGGTGCGGCGCAGGGGGCGAGCGCCGAAGCGGCGGCTGCTGCCCTCGGCCAATAAGCGCTGGGTGAGGCTCGGCTCCACCAACAAGGTGAGCTCGTGGGTCTCCAAGGTGCGCTTGGCGACGGACTCCACCATGAGAGCGGCCACCTCCCGCAGCTCGTCGCCTGACGTAGTACAGATGAAAGAGAGAATGATAAGATAAGTGGAAGATTCTGTGCCTATTCTTGAGATGTTTCAATGCAATTGAACTATTAGACGAAAACTTCTGACTGTGCCCTACCCGCGAGGCTTCGGAACACGATAATTTCGTCTAAACGGTTCAGAAATTCGGGCCGGAAGTGCCCCAGGAGCTCTCGCTTCACGACTTTCTGCATGCCGGCATACTCGATCGCTGCGTCATCAGCAGCGGAGCTAGCAGCGGCGGCCACTGCAGCAGCAGCAGCGGCAGCGCCGCCTTTCGGTTTCTTGGCCTTTTTGGTGGTCGAGGAAGAAGAGTCCGCGGCACTGGTGGTTTTGGTGTTCATGCGCTCGAGAATGGCGCGGCTGCCGAGGTTTGAGGTCATGATGAGCAGCACGTTGGTGAAATCAATGGTGCGGCCCTTGTTGTCCGTTAGGCGGCCGTCGTCCAAAATTTGCAACAAAATCTAAGCACAACAAGAAGAAAGGTACACACATGCGCATGCGTGTGGGATGCTAAACATTGAAAAAGAAGTTTCATCGTTTATATTCACAATGTACACACCCACACATGCGGCAAACATGCATGTACACACTCCTTTCCTCCTATTGGCTCACATTGTAGACGTCGGGGTGGGCTTTCTCGATTTCGTCCAATAGGAGCACGGCGTGGGGGCGCCTCCGCACCGCTTCGGTCAGCTGCCCGCCTGCCTCGTAGCCCACGTAGCCTGGGGGAGGGCCGGTTAAGCGGCTCACGGCGAAGGACTCCATGTACTCCGACATGTCGAGGCGAATCATCGCCTGACGATTTGAAGGGG
>Ga0307979_1001205_pt1 | contig 18315 bp, 15 predicted proteins | sample OrgLakmetage1058_FD_201833 | JGI IMG/M metagenome (GOLD analysis project Ga0307979, IMG submission 201833) | Saline water microbial communities from Organic Lake, Antarctica - #1058 | ecosystem: Environmental > Aquatic > Non-marine Saline and Alkaline > Saline | place: Antarctica: Organic Lake...
GTTTGAACCGGGATAGCCCCCATTGCCATGGCTTCTAACATAGAGGTGCTGATTCCGTCACTCTCAGATAGGCCAACATATATTTTTGATTTTGCAAACATCTCAAGAACCTGCTTGTGGCTCATGGTTCCTTTGCCGAAGGTCTCGATCTCGAGTCCTGTTTGTTTGGAGATTTGTTTTGCTAGCTTCAAGACAGATCGGTTGGCCGAGTAAACGATGATCTTGTAGCCCTGCAGTTCTTCCGCCATTTCTCTTACTGCCTCGAGGGATACTTTGGCTTTACCCACCCAACCGTGATAGCCCTTGAGGGCTATTGTCTTACGTTCACTGGGGTCCAGTAGTGGAATCGCGAAGTCAGCTTCAGAGAAGCCCCCTGCGTTTGGGATCACTGGCATTGCTTGTCCAGTGAAACCCAGGTTCCTTGCAAGGACGACATCTCTCTCACACTCGGCAGAATAAGCGTCTGCGAGCTGCAAAAGCTGTTGTAGCTTCGCTTTGTGCTTTGGGAACCGTTGAAACCAAAATATGTCGCTGCCCCAATTTGTGACCATGAGCTTCAGGCTTTTTGGCTTCTGATTGGAAAGCGCCCTGAGGCTCACGTAGCCAGCATTCTGAAGCTCCAGGGCATGGACAATACTTGGTTTAAACTTTCGGATTACTTGTCTCAAAAGCGACCCACGAAAAAAGTTATTGGCGAACTTGTCGAGGACCCAGAGAGGAAGAGCGAAGTAACGGGCGAGTGGGACTAACCGGAAGGTTGCCGCCCCAGAACCAGATAGCAACCTCTCAAGCTCAGGGTGAACTCTTCTATGAGGGGAACTAGGGAAGAGCAAGAAGTCGATGTCTTGCTCCCCAAACTGGACTAGCCATCGGGCGGAGTGGATGCTGTCTAGCATGCAGCAAACTTGGATTTTCTTTCTAATCAAGTGGCCCTCCTTTTTGGTGTTGTGTCGCGGCGGCGGGGTATTGAATAAAGGATCGCCCTTCGACCAAGAATGCAAATTCCTCGGTGCCGGAAAGCCTTGCACAAAAACACGGGCTTCGGGCAGGGCTGGTTAAAAGTCTAGATTTCTCCGCGGAACCCCTCCTGAACCGGACGCAAAGCCTTGGCTGGAAGAAGTTCCCCTAAAATGCTAGCAAACATGTGCGAGAAGGTTAACATCGAATTCACTTGGACTCTAAGACGTCTGTGGGCTTTGACTCGGAAAACACCACTCAGTACTCCCAACTTCACAAATCGACTAGAGAAACATTGCGCGACGTCTCAGCCTGGAAAGAAGTCCCGAAAATTGTTCAATCAAATTTAGATCACGAGTGTGATGAGTGAGGACAGACTGTTCAGAGTCTGAGTTTTTTGTGAATTGAGATAAACGCGACACGTTACTGGGGTGGCTAAATGACTTGGAAGCATTCAGGGTAACTCCAGAATCCGACATGAACTGGGCATAGTTGGAAAGTAGGCCGAAATATTTTTTCTTTGCAATTTCCATGTTCGTGTCCAGTAAAAAACTTTCTTCGTAGAGGCTGCTCACTCTTCGAATTCCTCTTAGCGGGAGTCGTTTGACCCTCGGGAGACCGAGGAAATCGCTCATCTCCTTTGTCCGCATGTCGTCACTCACAATTAGAGCATGAGCTCCCCCTTGAATTGCGGCAATCGCACCATGCAATCTGGATCCAACGACCAAGTCAACCTGCTCGAAATGCCCGATCCATTCTCTGGGATTAGTGAACGCGAGGACGGATTGAGACCGCAATTTATCCTTCAGCGCGAGTGCCTGGTGAGAAACTAGAGGCAAATTAGGGAAGAGAGTAGGCCCGATTACGTCGAACTCACTTTGCATTATTAGGGGCAGGGGCTTGTCAATCAACTGGCCACGCAGTCGCCGAGGCAGAAAAAAATCAGACGTTAGAGTTAAATTCCAATCTCGTTTTTTTGCGGGTTGCTCTAGGGCGTCTCGGTGAAAAACTCCTGGTCCGTCCTCGCCGTTGAAAAAGAAGGACGGGCATCCAATAGCCCTTGAGTTTGTAATTCCTATTCGAGATAACACATCCGAAGTGATTTCTCCACGTACCCCAATAACCGGGACTCTTTCCGCAATGTCGCGCAGAAACTGAATCAAATTTGGATCAAGTTGATTTATAAAGTCGGGCAACGCCATGTCGTGGAACTGAATCCCAATGGAAGGCATCACAACAGGGAGTGCCAATCGGTCCAGGAATCTGATTATTCCGGTGTAGTCGAGACCTTGCTGGAAGCGGTAGCGATCTGTGTTGGGACGACGGATGTGATCCTGCAACATCAAAATCACTACATCATGATGCTCCTTGATTCTGTCCTTTTCTTGTTCAGGAATACTGCCAAAGTCCAAACCGTTGACGTTGGCGATTCCTGAAACTTCTTGAACTCCCATCTGCCTTGCCACAGAGTAACCAATTAGAGAATTACCAGTGTTGCCGTTGGTCGCTTTCTCTAATGAACTGACGCCAGCTACTGGAAATTCTTCAGTCACTAAATTGTGGTTTATGAGAAACGGTCGTAATTGCATACCCCTCACTGTAGAGGCACTGATGTGGCAAACGGAACCCAATCACTCTTGAATGTAAAGCATTACATTCCTCGAAGATTGCCAAGAATAGACAAATTCGGTCCATGGCCATCTAAGTATTTGTGGTCACCTTAGGCTATTATGGGGCCAACCCAGAGGGGGCGGCTTTGACAAAATTAAGACCCGAGGCGGTTCGTCTTTTCTCTGAATCCTTGGGCCTTGAAGATAAGGTGTTGATCACTGGCGCTTCAGGTTGGTTTGGAAAAACGGCTATTGCCCTGACAAAGACCACTGGAGTTACTTATTTGGCGACCGGGTCAAGACCTCGAGTTATTGACATAGATGGGAATAAAGAAAAAGTCGAATCGCACGACCTAGACCTAATTTCGGCTTTCCAGCCAACTGTCGTGATCGATGCAGCGTTTCTGACTCGTGATAAAGTCGCCGTTATCGGGGCAGGTAAGTACATTGAAATAAATCAGGTGCTGATGAAGATTTCCAAGGAAATAGCTAGCCTCGAATCGGTCAGAAAATATGTTGGCTTCTCTTCGGGTGCGACAGTGAACCTCGCAGGACACAGTTCATTCAGCCTCTCGGACAACCCTTATGCTGCACTCAAAAAATCTTACGAAGAGCAGATGATGGAAGTGAGCAATTGGTCCAAGGCAAGTGTCGTTATCCCTAGAGTTTATAGCGTGACCGGTGCATACGTAAATAAGCCGCAATTGTTTGCCTTTAGTGATCTAATTCTTCAGGCTAGGGCCGGAGTCATCGAGGTTCGAGCGAAAAACAAAGTCCTGAGAAGATACTCTCCTGTCGAAGACGTCATCGCTTTAGCAGTAGCTCAATCAAAACAGCAAGGGCAGATCATCTTCGACACAGGAGGGGAGATGCTTGAGGTCGGGGATTTGGCCAACCAAATTAGGATGGAAATCTGTCAAGACGCAATAATTCATAGAGAGATAAACCCACATCTTCTCGCCGACGATTACCAATCTGATAACGTTCAGTGGTCCAACGTTCTATCCCTCAGCGACATGGAACAAGCGCCACTATCAGAACAAATCAGGCGCGCAGCAAGACATCTTGTCTAGCTATTGAGAAGTTTCCAACGTGACTCGAGCATGTCAATTCTCTTAGCATCCTCCGCTGTTATTCTGGAATAATAATCACGTTTGTTTTGAAGCCACAGCATTTCAAAGTGGACAGCGTTGACTAGGCCCTGTTCGATGTTGTTAATAGTTGTGGACTCTCCGCTAAATACAATTTTTCTAGTCTCAAACCGAGAGAGATGGACTTGAGCCACTTCCCTAATAACTTCTAGTGTGTCGCTCGAAACTGCTCCACCCATCACAAAGTCAAGCCCGCTTGACTTTGCCTGAGATGCGGCTTCCAAGACGTATTTCGTAATATCATGAGTGTTTATCGATTCCCTGGTTAAGCCCAGAGACCCCACAAAGTCAACTCGACCAAAAACCATGCCGTCCACACCCTTGTTCTGGCTTGCTACTTCGACCATTCCCGTTAAGTTCTCGAAGCCCGAGATTGTCTCTAGGTTGAAAAGAAAGTCTGTATCTTCCTGCTCCTCTTCGGTGTGGGTTAGGTTTTTTGCAGAGACGAACTTCGAGAGAGCGTATGGAGTTTCAACCATTGGGGCGACAACGTATCGCACCCCAATTTGTTTCGATTCAAAAAGGTCTCGAATAGCTTCACACCCTCCAATCTTGACCGTTAGTGGCAGGCCCGCTGACCTAGATATGTCTACGAGCCGTAGGAGCTCATCTATCCGGGTTCCCTCCGCTTCAAACTCGGCCTTTACGCTGACAACGCCGAATTCGTCTCGACCGCGCACCAGTATGTCCCGCATCTTCCGCTCTGTCTTATTCACCAAATTCTCCTTGAATTACACCCGGTATGTATCTAAATACCAGCTTACTCATCTCGTCCCCCAATTCTGGGTACATCAAGTGCAAGGGATTCGATTCCATTGCACCTTCGCTGGTAACCCGAGAGGCTATTTTGGGGAAGTACGTCTGCTCAGCATCTATTGGCACCTCAAATAATGCTGGACCTTCTTGAAGCATGAAATCGATAAATCGCCCGTCATTAATGTTTGAATTTGAGATTTTGAAATATGGAATTTTGTAAGCCATTGCTAAGTGCTCAAGGCTCGGAAGACCCAGTCCCGTCCTGGAATCACACCCTACCCACGCTCCATTGAAGTAATTTTTTTGTGTTGTGCGGATCGAAGCGTAACCGTCGTTTGCGAAAACAAACATCTTTAGCGGCAGGTAATTCGAATAAACGGTCCCGAGCTCCTGAAGGTTTTGGGCGAAACCTCCGTCGCCCTCAAGTAAGTATGTACGCGTGTGCCTATTTGCGAGGGATGCTCCGATTGCGCCCGAGAGCCCATATCCCATACTGGCCATACCTTTGTTCGAAAGGATTCTTTGACCCTGTTTCTGATTTAGAGATTGCATTGCAGCAGTGAAAGTTCCTCCACTACTGCAAGGAATGATTACGGCATCACGCTCGATTAGCGAGGAAAGTTCTGCAATGAATTTGAATGGGTCGATGTACTCGGCTCCGTTTGAATTAGGCTCTTCGATGGGTGGTAGGAGTGCCTTAACTGAACAGCAGAAATCAAGCCAGTCGGAAAACTGATTTGACTTGATTTCGGTGCTTAGAAGTGCCCTTAGAAAAGTGGATGAATCCATGTTCAGCGGGTAATGGGTTTTTGGGTGCCCTTTTGAAAGCTCCCCTTTGTCTATGTCTACTTGGAGAACTTTGCCGGTTTGGATGAACTCTTCCCAGGCAAATCCAGTCTGCTGTAGGCCCAATCTTGTCCCTACGGCTATCAGTAAATCGCTTTGCTGCATAAGCACGTTCGAGTATCTTTGGCCCCAGGTGTTGGGTCTTCCGAAGTAGGAGGGGTCATCACTCGAAATTCGGTCAGAACCATTCCACGTGGTCATTATGGGGATTCCCAATTTTGATAGGGGTTCGCGGAGCATTAGGAAGTCTTCGTAATCGCAACCTCCACCAACTAGGAGAACTGGGCGGTGAGACTCAGAGATCGCATGAAGGGCCTTGTCGAGCAATGATTCGTCGACTAGATCGAGCGACTTCTCCGAGATTAGCGGCTCCTGTTCTAAGCGAAGAAGGTCGACCGAGGCTCCTTGGGCGTCCAAACAAATCTCGATAAAAGCAGGGCCCTGCCGAGGGTTTTTACCGAGCCTGATAGGTCTCAGGAACTGTGACTTTGAAACTGGGGACCGAATTTGTAGTACCGCTTTACAAATCGGCTCAGCTAGGGCAATACCGTTGATTTCTTGGATACCACGCTGCCTAACGCTCCCATTAGATAAGTCCTGACTCTTCACCTGCCCACCAATTACAAGCAGCTGCCTACTCTCAATCCAAGCGCTTGCTATCGCTGTGATTGTATTTGTGAAACCTGGCCCCGCGGTCACGAGAACAAAAGCCTTCTCAGAAGCACCCCTTGAGCTCGCTGTAAAGTACTCAGCAGCAGCAGCAGCAGCGAACTCATGCACGAAAGGTACGCAGGTCATCTTGTCTCGGACGGAATTTAGAATGTGCATAATGTTCCCACCAGCAACAAAAAAACAATGAGTGTATCCTTCTTCAATGAGCCAAGCGACCAAAGCGTCTGAGTACTTCATGAGCTCACCTGACCGATAGCATGCTTCAGCGACGCCGATATAGACTCAAGGGCATTATCATCCACCGGAATTTTTATTTCTTCCAGAAATCCAGAGTCATTAGGAAGAATTAGATGCAAGAACCCGAAAGTATTTTTTTTATCGGAACGAACCGATGAATCAAAAGTGCTCCAGTCAACCGCCCTCGCGTTTCCCCTAATTTCCTGGCTAATGGGACTTAATAATTTCAGGCAAAATTCTGAGAGCAGAGCAACTCTCGGAATATGCGAAGTGCGCGAAAAGTGGATTGCGGCCAACATACCTAATGCCACCGAAGCACCATGAGAAAACTTGAAACCGGAAGCGCTTTCAAGGGCATGACCAAAAGTGTGCCCAAAGTTCAGCAACCTCCGCTCCTGGTTGTCAAACTCGTCTTTCTCGACAAACCATTTTTTTGATGTTAGCGATGTCTCTATAGCATTCCCGAGAGCAGTTGCGTCGAGATTACGCGGATCAGGAATCGACGAGACAAATTTTTGAAAATCCTTGTCACTGCGAGCAAAACAGATCTTCACGCCTTCGGAAACTCCGTCGATGAGAGCTCGGGTTGGGAGCGATCTAAGGTGGTCGGGTTCAATGTTTACCGTTTGGGGAGGGTAAACGTTTCCAATAAGGTTCTTGGAATCCCCAACATTTATCGAACTTTTACCTCCTACGCAGGAGTCGATCATACTGGTGAGCGTGGTCGGCTCATACGACCAACTGACGCCTCGCATGTATAAAGAGCAAGCTAAAGTGGCCAAGTCTTGAACGACCCCTCCTCCGACCACCAGAACCTTACTCTTTCGGTTCAAGCCAACTCTCTTCATTTTTGTAAGAATCAGCTCTGCAGTATCGAGGTTTTTGTTTGACTCCGCAGCAAGGACTGAAATGTTGCCAATTGCAAATGAATCTCGGACCGAGGGGACATTCCCATCAAAGATAAGAAAATCAAATTGGTCAAGAGACTGCAAAAGGCTGGCCCCCATTTGCACTGCGTAAGATTCCAGGGAAGTTTCTATTTGTATTCTAAACATGTCTTGAGTGAGACCATCCATTGTCGACTTTTATGCTCTGCGAGTTAACTCCCCTAGAGTTCGGTGACGCCAACCATTCGACCACGTTGGCAACCTCTTGCGCCGTCGCCAGGTTGCCGCCAGGTGTTGCCAGTTGGACTCCGGAAAGCTGGCTCTGGCTCAGGTTGGCTTCTGACATTGGAGATAAAATCACTCCAGGCAGTACGGCATTGATTGTGAAACCTAGAGGCCCCATGTCAATCGCGATTGAAGGAACCAACCCAGCCAGTGCGGCCTTGGTGGTTACATAGGAGAACTTCTCGGCCCGCGCTGTTTCTTGCCAAACAGAGCTAACTACTACTCCCCGGCATGGGGAATTAAGTAGGCCCGACTCCACGAGCATTCTTAGAGACCTTGCTATTAGAGAGACATTTACTTCGAACAGTTCCTCCAGCTCACTGGAAGTTGATTCGAGGAACGAGCCCTTTGCATTTAGTCCTTGCGCCCAAACGATAGCGTCAAACTGAGCGCCCGTAGCAACGAGACGATCGGGCCACGTCAAATCTGAAGTTAAAATATCAGCACTCGAATTCGAAGAATGACCAGCGGTTGTGACTAGCCAGCCTTTTTCCTTAAGCTGTTTGGCAATGGCGGCTCCCAAAAACCCAGAGCCACCAAAGAGAAGGGCTGAATGACTGCGCCCTTCAGTTACCAACTACCACACCTTCCAGGGCGCGTCGCCAGCATTCCAGATTTCGTTCAGCATCTGAGATTCGCGAAAGGTGTCCATCGGCTGCCAAAAGCCCTCGTGCTTGAATGCTCCAATTTGATTTACCGCTGCAAGTTTTCGCAAGGGCCCCTCTTCTAGCACGGAATTTGAATCCAGATAAGTGAAGATGTCTGGTTGAAATATAAAATATCCAATGTTTATCCAGTCGTTGACTTTTGGTTTTTCTCTAAAGCGCTGAACCAGCCCTTCCTGGTCTGCATCGACTACACCGAATCTACTGCTCGGCTGCGTGGTGGTCATCGTGGCAATGCGCCCGTGCCTGGCGTGAAATTCGGTTAACCGTTCTAAGTCTATATCGGCGATTCCATCTCCGTATGTCGCAAGAAAGGGCTCACCGCCCAGGTATTTCTCAACTCTTTTTATCCGCCCACCAGTCATAGTTGCCAATCCGGTGTCCACAACCGTTACCGTCCAGTCATATTCGTCGTGCGAGCCATGAAATACGGTGCTCGAGCTGTCTCCGAATTTTACTGTGAAATCTAAATTTGAAGCCCGGTAGTTGAAGAAATAGTTTTTTATAAACTCGCTCTTGTAGCCGGTGCAAATTACAAATTCAGTAATTCCTTGGCTGGCCAAAACCTTCATGATATGCCAGAGAACCGGTTTGCCTCCAACTTCGACCATTGGTTTAGGTCGAAACTCAGTTTCTTCGCGCATACGCGTTCCAAGACCACCAGCAAGAAGTACTGCTTTCAAGTTTCCCCGTTCAAGATTTGAATTGTCCTCTATCGTAGTAAACTTTGATTCCGCCCAAATAACTATTCGAGGTCTAATGTCACGTTCCGAAATTCTAGCCTTGGCGCAAAATTATTTCGACGCGAAAACCGAGCCGCCTTTCTTGCCAGGTGAGAGCCCTGTGCCAGTTTCAGGCAAGGTCCTGGACGGAACAGACATCGCGGCTCTAGTAGACGCCTCTCTGGACGGATGGTTAACCGCGGGACGCTTTCATGACGACTTTGAACGAGCTCTTGCAAAGTACGTTGGTGTTCGAAATGCGTTGTTCGTGAACTCAGGGTCAAGTGCGAACCTAATAGCTCTTGCAGGCCTCACGAGCCCGAAGCTCGGAAAGCGGGCTCTCAAGGCTGGTGATGAAGTAATTACTGTTGCAGCGGGATTTCCAACAACAGTAAATCCAATAATTCAAAATGGGATGATTCCGGTTTTTGTCGATGTGGAACTTGGTACTTACGATGCTGTAATCGATCAGGTAATGGAGGCTATCTCTCCAAAAACTCGAGCCATCATGATGGCTCACACCTTGGGCAACCCGTTCAACGTTGACGCGATCAAAGCTATTTGCAAAGAGCACAATCTTTGGTTAATCGAGGATTCTTGTGACGCTCTAGGCAGCACATACGGCGGCAAGCGAACAGGAAGCTTCGGGGATACTGCCACAGTGAGTTTCTACCCGGCACACCACATAACAACGGGCGAGGGAGGCGCTGTTTTTGTCAACAGCCCACTTGTCAAAAAACAAGTCGAGTCCTTTCGTGACTGGGGCAGAGATTGTTATTGCGCTACTGGACATGACAACACTTGTAAGAAGAGGTTTGATTGGCAGCTCGGGGACCTACCTAGGGGATACGACCACAAGTACATCTACAGTCACATCGGATATAACTTGAAAGCCACTGACATGCAGGCGGCACTGGGGCTTTCACAGATGAAGAAGCTGGACACATTTGTTCAAGCCCGTAAAGATAATTTTGAGTACCTCAAGAAATCATTCGAAAGCCTCAACGATTTTATTTTGCCAGAGGCCACACCAAATTCGGATCCATCTTGGTTTGGTTTTGGTCTGACAATCAAGCCTGAGAGTGGAGTCGACAGAACTGCGCTTTTGAAGCATCTTGACGAGAAAAAAATCGGCTCCAGACTCCTTTTTGGCGGAAATCTACTGAAGCAACCCGCATACAGAAACGTGGAGCACAGAGTTGTCGGAGACCTGAAAAATACCAACCTAATCATGACGAACACCTTCTGGCTTGGTGTTTATCCGGGTCTAACCAAGGAGATGCTTGACTATGTCGTCTCAGTGGTTCACGACTTTGTGGAGAAGAATTCCTAATGCACTTCTTCGTCACTGGGCACACTGGATTTAAGGGTTCCTGGCTGGTTGCGCTTCTAAAGTCAAAGGGCCATGAGGTTTCCGGGTACTCATTGGCGGCAGTAGAGGGTGGTCTTTTCGATCTGGCGAAACTAGATCAAGACCTCAAGCACCACACGATCGCAGATATTCGAGACCTGGAGACCCTTGACCGTGCTCTTGTTGATGCGAAACCGGACGTCGTGGTACATTTGGCCGCGCAGCCGCTGGTCCTTAGGTCTTACGAAGACCCAGTCGAGACGTACACAACCAATGTCAACGGCACGCTAAATTTACTGCAAGCGGTTACTCGTCTATCATCGCCTCCTACAACTCTTGTGATAACCACGGACAAGGTGTATCGAGATACCGGCAAAGGTTCTTATTCTGAGTTAGATGCACTCGGCGGGCACGATCCGTATAGTGCCTCCAAGGCGATGGCTGACATCTTGACTCAAAGCTGGGCCGAGACACACCCTTCACTTCTCCTGCACATAGCTCGTGCCGGAAACGTTATAGGGGCCTTTGACGTTTCCCCAGATCGCCTTCTTCCAGATGTCATTCGGGCACTAAAACAAAAAACTCCTCTCAGAGTAAGGCACCCTGAGGCCGTTCGGCCTTGGCAGCACGTTTTGGACTGCCTCAACGGCTACCTGATGTTTGTTGACGCCATTGAGGAAGGCCAGGACCTTCCTGTTGCCCTTAACTTCGGGCCAGACGCCGGTGGGATGAAGAGTGTTTTGGATGTACTTGGAGTTGCATCTGCAGCGTTTCCGGAATTTCAGTTTGAGACCATAGAAACGTTGGAGCTCAAGGAAACAAGGCTCCTGACTCTGAACGCTGAGCTTGCTCACAGTAGTTTGGATTGGCGCAATCAGATTGGCTTCGAACAAGCTGTATTGATGAGTTTTGTCGCGTTTGGGCAAGAATGGCGAGAAAGGCTCTATTTAGAGATCGACAACTTCCTAGACGTAACCTGAGTCGTAAAAATCCGTTGAGCCTGATCTTTATTTAATCGAGTTTAGGTGGCCAAAACTGAGAGACTTATTCTAGAAACGCGACGAAAAAGGAGTTGCCCAAGGATGCTGATAGATGAAATTAGAGCAGGTCGGGAGGTAATTGGGGAGCTGGATGCAATGGATGGTGACTATGTTGTCTTTCTTGGCCTCTTCAATGCAGCAAAATTTCATGAAAAGATAGAAAAGTGGCTTCCCAATCTTATGATCGAAGGGGTGCCTCTTCTTGTTGTCGACAACTTCTCATCAGATGACACTTGGGTTTGGGCAACAGGAGCCCTCAGACGCTTGTTGCCAACAACACAAGTAGTCTTCGTTCGTAATCCAATCAACCTTGGGGGCTATGGTTCGCTCGTAACCAATTTGGACTTGCTCAAAGAATCAAAATGGGTAATGACTTTGCACCAAGACGACGAATATGACCCGCAGCATTTGGAGTCTCACATCGAAAACTCGAACGAAGCATCGAACTTTTTGGGAATGATTTGCTCTGAGGCCATCAGCGTAAACGCTGAAGGCAAGAGGCTTGGCTACCCTCGCGGCGCCTGGTTTCTTGGCCCAGATCCCACGGCGGCAGATATTTTTATTGCCCATCTGAAGAATCACTCTTACCCATTTTCTGGAGCCAGCTTTAGGACATCTATGCTTAGAGAAATAAGCATTCCTTGGCACAGCACGGCATTTCCTGATACTGAAATAGTCCTGAGGGCCCTTCCGTCCTGGAGCTTTAAGTATCTGCGTTCTGCAACGGTCAAATATCTAGAGAATTTAGATAGCGAGTCTCACGCCCTATCGACGGAGCACAGAGACTTTGGTGGATTTTTGGCGCTCGTGAGGGTATTTAGGTCTGACGGTTTTCAACGTCTATCAACGCAGCTTGACTCAGCGGATGCTGAACTATTTGCTGTTGCTGTCCATGAGGCTTTGCTGGTTAGAATTCGTGACCCACTTCTCCAACGTCTGGTTCAGGTTGTAGCCCAGGAGGCAATTATTGAGTTTTCTGGACTGAGCCGAACGAGTGCCAGGCTTCTCCTTCCCTCTTTTTTAGAGGTGGGGGACTCTCAGGCAATCGCGAACTTGGTTAGTAATGCAAATTTTGATGTAAATCACTTTCAAGAGGCAAGCAGTCCTGCTGAGGAGAGCGGGTCGCAACTTAAACCGTTAAATAGTGGATCGAGTCAGAAATCTCAGCGGATTCTAATTGCCAGATTTATGGGAATCATTCCTCCACGGTTTGCTCGCGCAATTTACCGTCTTTTCCTAAAACTGCCTTATTTTCGAAAGCGACTTCCTCAATGGGATTTCGATTGGCGGCCAAAATGAGAATTTTTCGTTAGATAAACGCACGCTTGCTTTTCCAGGAGAGGCGATCCCCTGAATTCTACTGTTGCCGATCTTGGTGGCAGTCGACTCGCATGAGGCTTTTCATTAGGGAGCTTGTAGTACCAAATATCTCAAGTAGTCGGGTTAGTCTTGATTTTCATCGGTCTTAGCTTCGACACTGCTTAGATTAAATCTTGCTTGTGGAAGCAAATCCTTAGCTTGATTAGACTCCCCCAAATTGGGACATCTGGGAGCTTCTCGAATTCGTGATTTTATGAGGAGTAAGTCATCGAGGAGCAGCAGTCGTTCAACTTCTCATGCTGCTTATTTGTTATGTCATAGGCAACTCGGCTACTCAATCGTTTGCCGCCCACTTGAAGGGTCTTCTTATTCGAATCAACCGGCCTTCAAGTGGCGGAATGAATACTAAGTTCGCGAGAATTTTTCGAGACAGGAAACTTTAAAATTCCTCCTATTCCTCCTATTCCTACTCTCCGTGTCGAACATCTCAGCCGTAAATAGTTAGGTATCTTTGCTGAGAATGCGGTCAATTACATGAGCCAGCAGCCTAATGCCAACCTCTTCGCTGTCCCAAGTGCTGCGAGTAATGTTCTGTGAAGCCCAATCCCACGCTCTCGATCTGTAGTCTTTAGAGTCCCACCGGAGAGCCTCGTCCATGGCCCTCTCTATACTCGAAGTGTCTGACTTACTATGAATTACTAAGTCTTCTGGAATGTTAAACGCCAAGACTGGGGGCCCCACATAAATTGGAATTGTCCCCGCTAGAATGCAGTCAATTAGCTTTTCACTCATGCTGCTTTCGTCGTTTTCAATTACAAGGGACGCATGATAAGCGGACAGTACTTCAAGTTTATTTCTAGCTATTCCTTTGAAGTTTAAGGGTTTAAGGAAGGCGAAGGCCAAGTTAGAAATACTAGGAACCAAGAATGCTCTAACGCAGATTATTAATTCCTTCGCAATCATAAGGGCCTTGTTCCGATTCGGTTGGCCCCACCCGTTTCCAAAAAGGTCTATCCTCATATCTTGGGAGTACATCTTTAGTCGCAGCGAGTAGAGCTCGCCTGGCACAAAAGACCATTTATCTGAACTTATTGCGACTACTTTCTTCCGTCTAATGCCAACATGCAAAAAGCTCGTGTCCCAGTCCTGATGAGCCGGAAATATTGGCACATTTTTTTCTGCTGCACGTTTGATTACGAGGTTGAAAATTCCCTTTGGATTCTCGAAGCGATGGGCGGGAACGACCACTTTAGGCTCTTGTTTTACCAAGACGAGTGGCACTTTAGCCTTGCTCGCCTCCTTCAGAATTTTATCGAAGCGCTTATCGTAATCTACGCAAATGACCAACTCCGGGGCATCGGTCATCCCAACGCAAATATCGTAACCTTGGCGACGTGCAATTGCTGTAAGCCCTGTCTCCACGCCTAAATTATCGGCCCTACCCGCGTTTATACCAATAAACAAAATCTTGATACCCATGTCGAACTCTCCCTGCTTGAACTGGGTCACCGTCCCCCCCCAATTGTAGAGGCATCGCGGACTACGGCGTGGCGGCTCAATGTGCTTAAGTTCCGCTTTGGGACCGCGCAAATTAGAGACCTAATTATTATCTAAGCGGCGCTTACGGGAAACACACTACCCATTCGACGGGTCCTCTTGAAAGTTGAACACTGGACAAGCGTGAGGTTATTCATCAAGCAGTTTTTGCATTGATGTTCCAGCGATATTAAATCCGGACTTTTCATAAAATAGTGTGTTGCGCTTCTTGCAGTGGAGAGTGACCTTATAATACTTTTCTCTAATTGCTATGAGCGTCAGGTTTTCTAATATAGAGCGACCTATACCCAAGTTGCGAAAATTCGGATGGGTCACAATATCCTCAACATGACCAATTTTCCCTCCTCCAATTTTCGACTCAAGCAAAATGGTTCCAAAGCCCAAAACAACCCCATCATCATGGTGAGCCACAATTGAAAAAACATTATTCTGAAGAGCATGATTTAGCCAAATCTCATCATGTCTGTGGCTATCAGGAAGGAATTCAGAAATATTTTGCAGGAGAGTGATCACCTCGGACAGGTGGCGACGCTCCAACGGCGCAAAGAACAGCTTTTCTTCCATGCAATCGATCCATTCCTTTTAGCACTCAAGAGGCTTTCGCCGTCTCGAACAAGTATCCAAGTTATCTCTAATCTCAGAGTTTAGCTCTGGTTTCGCGGCCTTTCGGTGCGAGACCATGTGGCCCAGTAGGTTGTTGCTTCAAAGTTCTAACTCGGGCGGCGGGAGGGCTTCACTAGAGGAAAACCTTATCTATTTCGACACCCTCATATGGGCCAGATTTGAACTCATAGACCAGAGAATCCGCGGACAATGTGCGGTAGCCGTGGCCGCCCCGGAAAGATATTGTGATATCGCCTGCATTAAGCTCCTCCTTGGTGATAAAGCTTCCATCTTCGGTAAAGTAGTCTACTTCAACTTGGCCCCGAATAACCACCCATGACTCTTGAGCTCTCAAGTGAGAGAAGGACCTTTTCCGTTCCAGATGCACGTGGGCTCGAAACGAACTGTTCGCGGGTATCTCGATGATAGCCCCCTGGAGAAACTCCGCTGGGTCGGAGAAATCAATCCTGTTTAGATTCAGAATTGGTGCTTCTTTACCGGTTAACTTCAGAACTTCGTGGAGAAGCACTCCGGTCACTGGGTCCAAAATTTGACGCCTACGGAACTTAGGCATTAATTTCCAGCCGTACTCGTAAGTTGTTGCATCCAGCTGTCCACCATCTCCGTTATCAATTGGTCGAAACTCACTTCCGGCTCCCAACCGAGGACCTCCCTGGCCTTGGACGAGTCGCCCTTGAGATAGGGCAGCTCTTCGGGCCGAAGGTATTTTGGGTTCTGGAATGTGTAGTCCTCGTAGTTGAGCTCTAATCTTTCGAATACTCCGCTGACAAGCTGGCGAACAGTATGGGTTTGACCAGTTGCAACCACAAAGTCATCAGGTACGTCGTGGTTCAAAATAAGCGCCATGGCGCGAACATAGTCCCTTGAGTGGCCCCAGTCTCTAGAGCTGTCCATGTTTCCAAGCTCAAGCCGCTCTCTAATGCCTAACTTTATCTCGCAAGCTCTCTTTACAACCTTACTCGTCACGAAATTGGATCCCCGTCTAGGTGACTCGTGATTAAATAGAATTCCGTTGGATGCAAACAAGCCGTACGCCTTTCGGTAGTTTCTAACTATGTGATAGCCGTACAGCTTGGCACAACCGTAGGGGGAGACTGGATGCATAGGAGTAGTTTCCCGCTGATACATGTCGTCATCGACTGAATCGCCAAACATTTCGGAGGAGCTAGCTTGGTAGATCCTTGCTTTCGATGAACTGCTTCGAACGGCGGTGAGTAAATTTAAAACTCCTAGGGCATTTACCTGAGCGGTAAATTGCGGAACCTCGTAGCTAATCCGAACATGGCTTTGAGCACCAAGATTGTATATCTCATCGGGTTCGGATTCGCGAATTGCGCACTCCAGACTGTGGGTGTCGCTCAGGTCCCCGTAGCGGGTGATTATGTCGTCGGCTAGGTGATGGACTCGAGATTCCTGGTGTTCCGGAGTCGAATTCCTCCTGAGCATGCCGTGAACTTCGTAGCCTTTTGCCAAAAGGTGTTCGGCTAGGTAGCTTCCATCCTGGCCCGCTATTCCGATAATCAGTGCTTTTTTCATGATTGCTCCTGTGTTTTATTGGAAAGAACCGACACGGATGGCCAAAGCCTCAAATCAGGGTAGTGAGCCTGAGTCATGGTGTCATCGTTGGTATCTGGAAGCATGTCCATCAGCAAGATTCCGCGTGCTGCATCCTCCGGGGTCATGTAGCAGTGCCAACCCAGGGTCTTAATGTGCTTATCGCTGGAGTAGGGGAGTCTCAAATCGCGACCATCGTAAGACATGTATTTCAGCCTCTCGTATTCCTCAGGGTTGTCTGTCAAAATAGCGCCACCCCTGCCGATGGGTAAGCGCTTCTTGATTTGAAAAGAGAGGCATTGAAGTGCACCGCCTCCGACAAACATATCTCGAGTGAATCTTGCCGCGGAGTCCCAAATCCCAGTCTCTCCAAGTTGATACAGACCTGACCACTCCAGGTCCTCAAATACTGGAGTTGCACCAGCGTGTCGGATTTGCATGGGAAGGGATACATATGTCTGTGCTGGAATCTTTATGGACCCGCTCACCTCTCGCAATTTCATCGACAGGAAAAGAGCATTGCTGCAAGAGTCCGTCAGAACTGCAAATCTAGAATTGGAGTACTTGGCTAACTTATTTTCAAACAAGTCCACGATGTCACGAGGGTCATCCCAGGAGTAGCCGTTCTGTCGAATTGCCTGAGGCTCCGGTCTTTGCATTTCCTCGGGCAGAGACCCGAGGGGCCATGGGTTGTAGTGGTGGGACATGTGGGTCCTTCTATTGGGGGCCTGCGCTGTTGAGGTCGACGTAAATTTTTCAAACCTAGGTTTTCGGGGATTTTGTTATCGGACAGAATCCTACCAAGCGAAACGATGTTCTGAGACAGCCGAGGTTGCTTTTTAGGCGAAGAATGTTACGGAAACTCTGAAAGCCGTCTCCTCATGTCAGATCTTGAACGAACTCTGCGACAGAAAATCTGACAACCGTGGGGGGATGTCTTCCTGGGCTGTCAAATATTCATCCAAGTGAGACCTAGGGGAATCTCAGCTCTGGAACTTGCGAATATGGAGCTGAGTTCGAGTCTAGGGGGCGACTTATTTTGAGTTCATTCGAGAACGCGAACTTGTTTCCCTGCTTGGGTGTTTTCAATAGACACCCATACCATCCTAAATTCGTGTTTGAGGTATCTCGTGGAGCCATTTGAGCTGTATCCGAGGTGAATGCGGCCCCGAGCTCGAGATCTAGCGGCCCAAGTGCGACATAGGCTTGGGCAGATATTAAAGGAACATCCAGGCATGTTTTTGCAGAAGTACTTAGCGCTTTCTTTCAGTGGTGACGAACCCGCACGAAGCGGAAGTGTAGTCACTCGGGGTGCGAGGACCATACGCCGCTTACCCCATTGGTCTGCAGTGGTAATAAAGTTTGCGCAACGTAGTTTTTTAGGAACAGACACACGCTATTCGTTCCCCAGCTAGGCTTCATGATTGTTGATGGACCTACTGCTTGAATTGGCGGAAGAAGAAAACAGCAGATCATTAGTTCTGAGATGCGGATAATTAGGTTGAAAAGAAAGTGCTGGTTCGAATTTCTAGGCCCAGTCTGCGCGACATAAACTGAGAAACAGATCAGCCATGCTCGAAATCAGTGTTGTTGCGAGTGGGTGTGAATTAAGTACAGTTGGAACTTAGTGACCTTGGACGCAGTAGACCGGCATTATTCAACAGTCAGCTATAAACAATGCCCGTAAAAAGCAGCAGATCTGAAGCTTGTGAAACTAAATGGAGCTTAGCTTGCGCGGTCACTTTTGAGAGTTGGGACCAGAACGGAACCTAAAAGCTAAAATCTGAGCCCTTTCCGGTCGGCACGCTTCTTAGAGGTTGAAAACGAAAATTTCAGCACTCGGGTTGAGAACTCAAGATTCTCATAGCCCTCCGGGGTTGATGTAGTTCTCCCAATGGTCGTTTCACTATTGATCTCCTTCAGCAGCATTCGCGGCTTCAAGCCGGCAAGAATCATTGAACCCGACTCGAGGGCCTCAGGCCTTTCGATGGAGTCTCTTAAGCTCACCGCGCTGAAGCCTATAATCGATGACTCTTCGCTGATAGTGCCAGAGTCCGAGATCACGCACTTCGCCTCTAACT
>Ga0307979_1001210_pt1 | contig 18273 bp, 14 predicted proteins | sample OrgLakmetage1058_FD_201833 | JGI IMG/M metagenome (GOLD analysis project Ga0307979, IMG submission 201833) | Saline water microbial communities from Organic Lake, Antarctica - #1058 | ecosystem: Environmental > Aquatic > Non-marine Saline and Alkaline > Saline | place: Antarctica: Organic Lake...
AGCGTTGGACGGATGGTGCGAACAAACATCATAGCAAAAGGTGTCAGGCTTCAACAGATCTGCACGAAAAGCAAGAAGATGCAAGAAAGTGCCAGCGTGCCAGCCACCAAAATCCAGCTCATGATGGACTAATATGTTGTGTGTAAAATATATTGATACCATTTTTATCATTCCATTTCCATTTCCCATTTTAGATTAGATTATACATTATACTCCCCAATTGCAAAGAAACAACAATGAGTAGCACTAAGCTGCGTTTTGGTGAATCCTTCAGAACAAGTTTGACTGGGCTGAGTATCTTTTTGCACAGTGGTCGGAGTGAAGATCGCGGACGTACTTGAAACCTACTATGCCTCCTTTCGAGAATTGACCCATTTCCATCCACATCCACATCACATCTGCATCATCTACCCATCTCGCCTCCTCATTGCGCCATTCCCCGTCCCCATCTGCAGCCCGCTATAAAATATACTTATTGGGACTTCCTCAAAGTTGTTGGAAGTAGCCATTTTGTTTCAATAACCACCAACTTCTAACGTTTGGCCGTTAAGATAACTTGGGAATGAGGCGTGGGATGTGGGAAGCCAAAACGCAAAATCGAATTTTTGAGAACTAATCTCTTTACGAGGCCACCTATTTGTCGTGATATATTTGCAACTCCATAATACCGCAAAGATTTGAGGCCGGCCAGCTCTTTTCATACCATGGCAAACCCACTATTCGGCTGCTGCTGCTTTTGGCCTAAACGCGCCGCCGTGGCGTCCACTGCCCAGCGCTGCCAGAAATAGGATTTTATATTGCAGGTTAAGGGACAGAAGTTGCGTGTTACAAGCACAGTAGTGAACGTGCAACAGCACTAACGTAAAAGAGGAAGCTCCCGTGATTGGACAAGATTAAAACATTACCTGCTTCATTGCCAAGTCTGCAGCTCCCTAAAGACTGCACCCTCGTCATCATTCCCGTTTACCTCTCTATTTGCTCTTTCTATCTTGCTTCTCTCTCTCTCTTTCACACTCGTAGCGTGAAGGCTACTCAGCTCTGCCGCTTAATATAAGTAACACAGCTCCTAGCTCACCTGTTGCGCGAGGAGGCGCTTCAGTTCCGGACGGCTTAAACCCTCGAGAGCACGGCTGTGGCCGGCCAGCCGACCCGCTTTCGCCTGCAACTCAAACAGCCGCTGCTCCATCTGCATCAAAGCACTAGGGCGCTCCGCCTGAGATGCACGCAATTGTCATGGCAGTGTTCGAAAAAGTTGTGCAGGCTTCAGGAATACAGAAATATTAATGTATGAATATACATGTGGCACTCGTTTGGAACACATCAAGCTAGGATGTAAGTTCAACTCTCTTTCACACTCAAGAATTCGTTGCCTTCGAAAACTATTTAATGTGCCTTCTAGGAGTCTGATAGAACTGAATGCGGTTGTACGAACAGCAGCAACGCCTTAGTTTATACTGGTGGTGATGTGCGCACATACCTGCGCGGCAGTGATGCTGGTGGCGAGGTAATGCAGGCGCACCACCACGCACCAACCGCACAACGCGCACACGAAGCGGGTGACGTTGGCAGCGTACCACTGCTCAAGCAGTTCTTGGAACTTGACGCCGTCGCCTAATTCAGTATTGAGTGCGTAGTTGTCCCACCTGATGAAGACAAAGTGGGTGAACGTGAGAATTGGAAACTTGCGTGTGCATGGCGGCTTCAGCTGCTATACTGCCCACGATGAAACAACAAGGACAAGAAGAGAACAACAGGTTCCAAAAACAGAGCACACGCTTGAACATGGCTCCAAGTGTGTGCTGAAACCGAGTAAATAAGTTGGTCAAGGCATTACGTGGCTGAAATCATTGCCCGGCGCAGTTACACTTACGTCAAGAAGTTGTCTGGTATTTCTTCGCTCCCTCCGAACGATTCTTCTGCGATGTCATAAAACGCATTCTTCGTTTTCTTCTCGCCGTAACCATTCTTGCGGTACATGACCGCGTCACCCACGCTGCAAATCACAGTCGACACGAAGGCGATCAGGTACAATACTGCCACCAGGACTAACTCCAGCCGCTCCTCAATGCCACGCTCCTTCCATTTGCGCTCTCTCGGAGCTCCACTGCCACTGCTGTTGCGGTGGCCAGCGTAACTGCTAGAGTGCGCGTGCAACCCCGCGTGTGATTTGGGCGGAACCAAGGCTTGGGCTAAGCTGTCAATGGTGCCCAAGGCGCTCGTGATGGCGAGCACGAAGAGCAGCTGCCTGGACTCGTTGCAGTAGCGGCGGTAGCTGATGACGAACGCCTGGTCCGACGACGCCGTCCATTGCAAGATGAGAGGCGCCGAGCTGAAGCCCGCCAAGAGGCCTTGCGCAAACAGCCACCCAGCGCGCTCCACGGGGAGCAAACCGTGCACCCACGCGGCGTACGCTTCGTACGCTTCGCTCGATCCTTTCTTGGGGCGGGTACCTCTGCTCAAGCTGCTGCTGCTGCTGCTGCTGCTGCCGTGGCCGCCAAGGGAGCTGCCCCCGTGGCCCACGGCAAGAGACAGAGACTTGGCTTTCCATCTCCGGAAGGTGCCCGTGGCGCTTTCAGCGTATCGGCGCTGCCGCTTGCGCCGCAACTGTTGCAAACAGCAATGAGGAGAATCGGATATTTGTCCATGTTATTCATATGGTTTGTTCATTTCTGCTTCTATATCTCACCGAACACAGACGTAATATTTAAGGATGTATACGAATGTGTGCATTTAGATAATGGTATTGTTCAGACTGTGGTCTTTGTGCACAAGGCGAAAATGTGTCCTAACCTCAGCACGCCGCAGCCATTCTGCGCTTGCTCCTCTGCTCGATCCTGCGCCACCGCTCGCTTGAGAGTCCTCGAGTAACGGTCCGTATTCGGCTCCATCAACGTCCTGGCTTGCTGCATCCAAGAGTGCTGCTAAATCCACAGACGAACCGTCGCCCCAGTCGGGTCGAAGCAACTTTACTTCGTCTCCAGGTGCCTGAGTCGCCGCTGCGTGCGACCCAGGATGGTCGAAATCTTCAAGCGCTACGTCGCCAACGCCAAGTGCAAACTGCTGCCGAGCACGTGCCTGGTCCAGGGAAGTCAAGTTTTGTCGGTAGTGTAAAAAGGTGCCACCCTCTAACCTAGCATAGTGAGGCGAGGGATCTGGAGTCGTGGCCGTTGTTGGGGGAGCCCGAATTTCTGAGCTTGCAGTGTCAGCGGCTGGATCCACAGCCGGCTCAGCCGTTTGCGAGTTGCGCCGAGGCATGAAACTTCTAGCTGTTTAAATATTAGCTTGGCTATGATGAGTGCCCGAGTGCTGCCTCTGGAATCTTCGGAGTCTGGCTAGAACCTGCGACGGTTATTGTGAACTCCCTCCCTGCTCGCTTCGTTGCTTCTTGCTTTTTTGCGTCGCTGCGTCGTTGAAAAGCAGACCATCCCGCCACTTTCCTCCTTTGGGGTAGAATGTTGGTCAAATCTTGGTAAAAATGCCGAAGTTGCTTGCGTTGGGCTGGCTCTTCTGCTGCGCTCATGCTCGGCTAGAGATGAGCGTTGCGCGTCGAAAAGAGCCTACATATACACAGAGAGCACGTTTAGCCCGGAAAGCTGCGCGAGAGGCCAAAGTCGCCGCGCATTATGAGCTTATCAACAACAAGCGGGCGCTTCGTAGCGGCAGCCCCGATGCGGCTGCGAATGGACCACCACCTCTCGACCAATCCGACAAGCGACAGCTGCTCGCGGTTGTACCAATGCTGTCGTGCTACGAAGTCACCTACACTTGCGAGATAGCTCTGGGCACACCACCTCAGCGCACTTCCGTCGTGTTAGATACGGGGTCCTCGGACTTGTGGCTCTTGCGAACCGCCTACGACCACAAGGCTTCGGCAACCTTCGCGCCCGTAGACGGCGAATTTGAAATTAGGTATGTGTTAGTTTCCAATATGTCTGGCAACCCTAGCGTATTTTACTTATTGGCCCTCGTTGTAAGCCCTGGTGAATCTTCTTATGTGGCTCCTTGAATGATATTTCTACCTCCGTTGAACTTTACTCCTCTCGTTCGGCGCCAGTTATGCGGACGGGACCGAATTGAAAGGGCGTCTCGGGAGCGACACGGTCACATGGGGCGGCTTAGCTGTTCCAAAACAGGTGCGAAGGGAGGTGTTCCCGCGCAGCACGTGAGATCAGTCCTACCCTCCTCCCTACCACGCGCACAATAAATCAACCGTAGATGCTTCTGCGGGCTCTTCCTTCGTACATGCTCAGTAACGCACATGGCTGAAGTCGTCTGCCCTATCACTATGAACCTCGTTAGGTCTTTGCTGAGGTGAAAGACGACGGGTCCTACCTAGACGCATGCGGCGAAGAAGGGCTCATGGGCCTCGCTTTTGACGCTGGGTCCAACTCTCGAGCGGCTTCGCCGTTTCACAACCTCGTGACTATGGGCGGTGCGTTGAGAGTGCACCATCACTGCCTTTTGCGCGTACTTTTTTTTAACTTCAGCGCTATTCGTCCAATCACTACTGTCCTGTATTATATTCGATGCGTCGTTATTATAAACTGTTTGATGTCTTCCTTGTCATTTCATAAATGTGTCCCTTTTGGCATACGGCGGGTTTCAGTTTTGGAAGCACCAATCTTTAGCTTTTTGCTGATTGACGATAAGGGTGGCCTTTTGACGGTTCGTAAATACTATTGATACACCACTTGTCCGTGATTCTCTTGCCTTTCGATCATGGCCAGCCCTTCCATATCTACTTGAAGTTCGCTCCCTTTCTCCTGCCGGTATATGCGTGTTATTGCACTCGTGTTGCATAATTACGTCAATTTGTACGCCTTCGTTATTCTATCAATATATTTTATCCATGTCTTTTATGTGTACTCACACTGCCAATTGATGTACGTATGCTCCCAATCAAGGTGGGTGGCGTAGATCCGTCGCACTACCAAGGGGATACGCTGAGCTGGTTCCCTGTAGTGGGCTCGGGCAACGACGATGCGCCCTACGACGACGATGATGACGAATGGGACCTCGGCGAATGGCAAGACGACACCTATGCCGCCGGCCGCCTCCGCAAGTGGGAGGTATGCCCGATAAACCTGCCTGGTCGCTGTATTTGGCTTCATGTGTTGTTCTTATCATGGGAATAGATGCAAAGGAAGGCTTTTTTGGTGACGTGCCTTGTTTTTAAATTCCTTTTGTTGGAGAAAAGAGACCTCTAAGATTTTCGCACTTTTCCTTCGTTTTTCGACTTCGATTCTTACCTCATTCTGTTTTTTCTCGTTGACTTCGCGTGCTTGCTCACAAGGTGCGGCTTAAATCGGTCTCCATCGCAGACGGCTCCTCCATGAGCAGCTCCTCGAGCTCAAGCGAACAGTTGGTCACACACGCCACTGCCCTCCTCGACACCGGCACCACCTACCTTATTTTGCCCCGAGGTGATTTCGCCACGGTCACCACCGCGCTGGGCGCCACTTGCTGGTTTACCCACGATGGGGAGGGCGCGCATCGAGACGAAGCTGCTTTCGTGGCCATGAAATGCGAGGCGGTGCAGGTGGGTGGAAAGACGAGACGATTGATTGCTGTGTGATCTTGAGGTGAAATGTGAAAAGGTTGAGAGCGTGCTGTCTGGTTGCTTGTCGTTGAAATGGAAATCAGATGGGTTACACCAGGTTAACACCGACAGATGCACGATTCGCTTTTGCTTAAAAAATGAAGTTTAAACTTGTTGCGCATGCACTGTGATCTAACATTGTATACCTATGCAATTTTATCGTAATTATTCTTCATCCAGGCGGACTCCTTTGAAGGCAGTGGATACCATTTGAGCTATGTCATGGGCCCATGCTCGGGCGCTGCCGGCCTCGGCCTCACCTTTGGCAGCGGCAGCCCTAGCGACAAGGCAGCTCACGAAGCGAGCGCAACTTTAGCTGCAGCAGGAAGCAGTCCTACGGGCACGAGCCACGAGTCGAGCAGCAGTAAAGTGACTTTTGCCCAGCAAGCGACGTTTGACTTCAATTCTGAAGACTTGGCGTGGTCCCTGGACGAGTGTGCCGAAAACGAGTTCAGAGATTGCCTTGGCGGGTGAGGCGTCGTTTTTATTTTTAATGGCGCTTGCTCTTTGAAGTGAAATTAATCGTGTAAATTTCCTGTACTTCTCATAGTGCCACGAATTGACCTCTTCCTATCCCTGAAATATTTTCTTCGCCAAACCTATTCTTTGTTCGTTAATTTCATTAATGTGCTTGTCTCTTCGTGCAGCTGCTACTCCGAAGAATATCGTTCTTGGGTGGGCGACGGTCAATGTGACGATGGTTCGCAAGGGTTTTCGTTCAATTGTGCTGCGTTTGAATGCGACGGCGGCGACTGCCACGGGGACTCGGGCACTCATGCGGCTTGTTTGTGGGGCGACCCAGGCAACGTGTGCGAGCTTGGTCTAGACGTGGGCACTGCTACCAGAGACCACTGGACACTTGGGGACGTGTTTTTGCGGAAAGTCTTCACGGCGTACGATTACGCGAAAGGTGCGGTCGGAATGGCCTATGGGAACCCGCACCCTGGTGCAACGCTTGGAGGAGTCAGTGAGCCAGAAGAGAACAAAGACGACGACGACGAGACTTTCGAAGACGACGACTTTGAAGATGATGATTTCTTCGATCCCAGTGGAGCTGCCGATGATGGCAATGTTGGCAGTGGTACAAGTTTAGAAGCTGCCTCGAAGGAAAGCATGAAACATAAAGCAGCGCCGGTAGGATACGGAATTCTTAGAGACTGCACACTATGAGAACCATGTAATCCACTCCCACGTTCTATAGTCCTGCAAAAGCTTGACTTTTTCTAATTGTATATGTATTGTATGTTGTACAACTTGCATTGTCAATTTTTCAGATCGAGACATTCAATGGCGATCTCGGGGGATCTCGGGCACAGTCGCCTTCCTCATCCACAGCGCGTCTGCCGAGCATTGATGAGGAAGACGTTGTTGATCGAGGTGATTACGCCTATGATGTAGAAAAAAATGCATTGAATAGGGGGAGTGGGAACGCTTTAGCTTTGAAAAGTAAAGTGATTCATTACAAGCAACCACGTTGATGTGTTTGTTTTTAGGCTTCGCGAAAGAAGAACACAGTTCCAAGGGAAGCAGAAAGTACAAACCGGCACCGGTAAGTTCCGAATTTTATATGAATATTCGCTTGAGAGGGGCCTTGCTTTCAGTCGAAGTGAATCGCTCTTTTGTGCGTGTCAATGTCTTGCTTACGTAGATTGAGACTTTCAATGGCGATCTGAAGGGACTTCGGGACGACCAAAAGTCAAAGAACTTTGGTGGAACTAAGAGTGGCTCGCAATTGCCAACAATAGAGGAAAGTCTCAATGAAGTTGACGACAACAGAGGAGTGACCAACGGCTATACGAAGAAGAGAACATTCGTAAGCGGAAGCAACAATGGTGCTTTCGTAAGCAATGACTTGGACGTTTTCGACATCGAATACAGAAGTGAGAAAGAAGACAGCAAGGTACACAAGGCGAGCGCCAGCTCCAACGCCGACTCTAGCGCGAATCCTCAGTCGCATGAAGCAGTACAGAATGATGCTTTCCTTAAGCGGCTCCGTCAGAAGCAATCGATTCCAAAGAAGGCTCCGCAACAAGCGCAGCAGCCGCTGCCAGACTTACGTGACGGCTTGCTGCTGTATTTCGCTGCGGCATCTCTCCTGCTGGCAGGCTTCTGCATGCAATCAAGCAGTAATAATGAGAAGTCTGAAATAAATGTAACCAGTCGTAAAGCAGGTGGCATGATGTCAGCAGCACGTACGAGTGACAAGAGCATCGGCAATTATGGTGACTTCAACCGCGTGTGCAGCGACGAAAATGAAGCTGAAACTTCAAGTGCTGCCACAAATGGCCCCACAGCTCAAGACATCAGTGATGCCGAGGACGATGAAAACAGATTCGACGGCAATGACGAGGAGGCAGCTGCAAATTCTGCAGCTGCTGCAGGACCTGTGCTTCGAGGAGCGTGTGTTGGGCTTGGCACCAGCCTCTATTTCTTGATGTGGGCTAGCGAAAGCGCAGTAGAAGGTAGTGGATTTGCAGTGGAGTGGGCTAGTGGTGCTTTCGCTGCCGCTGCTGCTGCGCACGCGTGCGGCCTTCGCGCCAGTTTACCGACTACGCATGAACCTCGCATGGGGGCTTCGGGTTCGGCTGCTATTGCTCGCCGCTCCGAGGGGCAAGCGGCCGCAGAATGGGAAACGAGCAGGCAGCGCTTTCTTGCACGCATTTATGAACTTTGTGTATTGCCTGCGCATGCAGCTGTAGCAGCGTGGCATTTGGCTGCACTGCGGCATCTCCAGAAAGGCGGCGCGGCGACGCAAATTGAGTTGCTATACTGCATATGCGCAGCATCTCTATGGCTTATCTGTGGTGGAGTGGCCAGGTACAGTGCATCGGTTTGGCGGGAAAAAGAAGAACTTTATGCTATCAAGACGGGCATTTGAAGTGCACTTGGTGTTGATACTGAGTAGTGGGAATACCTAAAGCCATTTTCTACCACTCGCAGCCCTTTTAAGCGCATGGCCCATGGCAATGTAGAAGAGGTTCCTCGAAATGCAAACCCAGGAAGGGTGCTGTCTGGTTATATCCCCAGATTCCCAACCGAATTGCGAACTGAATCATAAGGACCAAGGGCCAGTAGGACTAGGGCAAGGGAAACAGGGGGGGGGCTATTAAAACACGCCCCTCTTCTCTTCATATTTCTCTCAAAAGTTTTTGTAATAAGATAGTGGGGTATTCGACATGAAAACAAAAACACGGAACCACGAGACCAGCGAAATTTCAGTAAGGAACAAGGCCATTCAACAAAGGGCCTCAGCTTTCGCTTACTTCATAATTCTTTGATTGCGAGAGGGCCACAAAAACTAGTTGCGGAATTCAAGTGGCTCATGATCGAGAGCTATGTTCATTGAATTAGTTGATTCGCAACCAATTATTTCATTGAAATCAATCAAAAAGGTCTAGTAATTGGTTAAGATTGTCAACTTTTGATGTTAATCCCTCCCAGTACTCATGGAGCTTGTGGACCCGCCGTCTCTTCAGCCGGAAGCGAGCTCCGGGAATGGACGCGGGAGCGTGGACTTGATTCCTCTGGGAGAGGAATTGATTCGTCGTTTGCCATTGTGAACGGAGTGCACCGTGAGGAGTCAAATGGCTCTTCTTCAACGGAGTCCATGCGCATTGCAAGTGGTTCGTATGCCTGGTTGGAGAATCGGCACGGGCGGTGACTTGGAGTACCGTCGCGCCGATCCTTATTGGCAGCTATGTTAAGAGGGACAACCATCGATGGCCACTCATAAGTCCGTTGCGCGTAAACCGCAAAGATAAGGTCGGCCACAATAAGTGCATACATTACTGCTTGCTGCCAGTATGCTTCCTTTACTAGCAGATAACATGATAGTAAGAAATGCGCAAAGATTAAGCCTGCAATCATCCTCTTAAAAACAGAGTTCCAAAGTAGACCACCGGATTGCGACTTAGAGGAATAAACGAAGAGAAGATTGTTCTTGTGGACCAGCTCCGCAATTACGAAGAATACAAAGGCAAACAAGCTTACAATCGGTGTCACGACCTGGTAAGTGAATGCAATAACCATGACGGACAGGACGGACGGGTAAATCCAACCATAAAGGGTCTCGGGGCAGCTCAAGTAAGCCTGGCGTAGTGATCTTTTGGTCCATTGCCGACTATCCGAACAGCATAGAGCAAATACCATTTGAATTCCAGGCCATGGTCGAGATAATTCCCATGCACATCCAAACATTGTTTTGATTAGAATGAATTCAATAAAGTAAGCTCCAGTCCGTGGAAACGTATCTACGAGCAAAGTCGGGATATCTGCCAATGTGTATTCGTCGAGAAAGGTGAAGTATGAAATTGAGCCCAGCGTAACCAAGATGTTTACCAACTGGAAGAGAAAGTATCGAGAAAATATGACTTCTTGAAGTGCAGTCTGGGTTTGAATCCCCTCGAGATGCTCGCCCGTAAGCTGAACCACCACAGGAATAAGAGCGAGAAGACCAAGCTGCAGAGTGATTGGAAGGAGGCGCACAAAAAGCGTGTACGCTTCAGTGTTAGGATCGACACCCCACTCTTTCAGTTGCTCTCCAGAGGCCACTCCGATTGTGGAGATCAGAGAAACGATAGCAGACCAGAAAATTCCTATAATCAAATAACAGAACACCGCGACCGCGTTGCGAAGGCGCCTGGATTGGATCGGTATTGTCACATTCTTCCAGATCAGGTCTGTTTGAGGTAAAACGTAAGTATATCTGAAGATCAAGAGCTATTGATAGAGAAACTATGAAATGGTAAAATAATAGAATGCAAACCTTCTGGTTCTGGAGCTAATGACGCCAAAAGTGTATTAGCTTTTTCGGACAAACATCCCGAGCATAAAGTCGTGACGGCGAGCTGAATACATCCGATAATTCGAAACCTTTCGTTACACGATTTCTTGTCAGCAGAGCAAAATAAATCCAAGTTTCTTACCTCAGAGGTCAGTGTAACGAAAGCGGTCCTCGAAACTGTCGCCGTCACACCATGCTGTCGAGAACTGCTAGTTTGAATTACTTTCCGCATGATTTCGTTGTAACACCACGAACTAAGAGAAGCGAATGCCGAAAGAAGTTTTCGAATGATTTGAAGGATTCCCTTCAATTGATTCAATGCATTATTCGTCATCTTATTCACCATACGACCCGCACCATATGCAGCAAGTTTAATCGATGATACAGCAGAAACACATATTCCACGATTGCTAACGTCTGATGATTGGCGCTCCGGGTCAGTTACTGGCGGCTCAGCATCACTGTCAGAACTGCTCAAATAATTTACCCCATCCGGGGAGACCAAGCTGCTGCAGGAATATGATTTCGAAGTAAGCTCAAGCAAACGAGATAAGCACAGTGAATTAACTTATTAAAATGACAACTTACTTTGAGTCTTCAGTAGGATTCTCATGAATTCTTGGATTGCAGAGCAGTGGAGTTCCCCTGAGTGACTCCTGTCGAAATATATTGGTTGCGGTCCGCTGTTGTTGGTGAACTTGGTCTTGGTCGACTTGGGCGTCACGGTTCAGCCGTTGTAAGAGGTCGCGAAAGTAAGGCGGTGCCTCAACTGCTTCTCCCTTGCATGTACACCATGAGGTCCATGTCCAATGTGACCAGTCTCGACCATATAAAACAACCATTTTAGTTCTTCCAGTTGCATGTTGATATGCTATAGCGCGCTCCAGAGCATCTACTACACGAAGCCGACGTTTATGTAGAGCCTCCAGTTCTTTCAGCTCGACCTGAACGTTTGCACAGAAGACTGCACCTGGAAATATGCTAGCTATAAATTTTTCAAGGGCAAAGTTACTACGTAGATGCTGAGGCACATTGTCGAGCCGAATGCTGTATCGAGACTGGTACCGAGCATGCTCTATCGATGACCTGGACAGAAAAGCAATTCTCCACTTGAAAAAGCACTTGTATTCGTGATTAAGTAGATAAAAAGCATGAGCTGTGAAGAGAACCATCATAGTCGTTGGGAGCCAATGCGTCGAATTATACGTTATATTATTGATTGTCAATTTGTTGAAATAAGTGAAGCCCCCGTTTCCATTCTCATATACAGGAATGAGAACGACACAGCCGATGAAGGCAGTAAACGCTGTAAGCCTGGAACACAGCCGTATGAACCTCAGCAGCATATAAGCCTGCCGTTTGAGGCGATGTAAATGGAAAATAATGAAGGAAATAAAAACTACAGTGCAAGTGGCAGCCGATGGGAAAACTTACATCTAAGCCCACTCGGTTTAAGGTTTCGGTTCCTGGCATAGTGAAAACGGGTGGGATCCAAGCGAAGAACTGTCGGGGTGGTTGTGGTTGCGGTGGTACTTTGAGTTTTTGCCATCTTCGGCGTGGATAATATATGTTTTTAGCTCTAGGACGAGCAACTTCATACACAATCCAAAGGAAACCAGCAAAGATGAGCTGGTAATAAAATACGGTCAGGATGTCCTGCCAAGTTGTTGACGCGATGTAGTCCGTGACTGTGGTTGGTGTCTCAGTAAAAAATGTCGATGGGAGCACCGATGGAATTGGACTGACAGAGGGCAAAAGTGATGGTGCCATCGAAGGCGCAAGAGTTGCCATGGTGCTGGGAAAATAAGTGGTTTCTACAGAAAGTTTTGAGGCCAATTGGGTGATTGACAAGAGGCGACGTACCGAATGACGATTTTTTCGATATTTATGTAATTATGAAGGGATCAATCCATAAGTCGGGATGCCACATTTGTACGTAGAAATCAGGATTTAGATCGCAATCCAAATTGCATAGTTGCATGCACTAACGATCTAAGTATGTGCCATAATTTTATGAAGTTGGAAGTAATCCCGAAGAGTTAGTTAGCTCGTTAGCTCTCGAGAGTCTTTTCGGAAAGCGTACAAATTTCTCATCTTCCTTTTGCAAATCCGATTCCGAGCGCGCACAATATTTCTCTGCGCACGTCGCACGTCGTACATGCATGTCAACTTCACCGCTAATAATTGGTCCATCATCGGATACGATCAATATTATTGGTCTGCTGCTTGCATTGCCTCCATCATCACAACCCACTGAAGCGCATCACATTCTTAGCCATTTCTATTGTATAATCATCAATTTGAGCGACGGGATGTGATGTGTGATGATACCGATAACGACACAATAACGACACACATTTTTGCAGTAAATGCTGAATCAACGAAGCATGGTGCACCTCATGGTGCGCTTATTTGGTGGACTGCTGAAGGAATCAGCATTCATTTTTGATGTTGCTAATATCATATCTTACTCCTCTATATGATCATACCATCGTACTATCGCGCTCGTGTTATGTATTGCGATACATAAATGGATTCTACATGAACGGACTCCATCGCCGAAGGTTCTTTAAAGGAAGTAAATGGAGAGTTATCAATTAACTCGGTTTACTGGGCGTGCTGCAGAGCCCAACGAAGTCTTCAAAGATTCGAAGGACTTACAAGGAGACCTGAAAACGCCATTTATTCCTTTTTAGATTTAAAAGGCCGCCTCTGTACGCACCCCTTTTCGTTCTAACCCAACACGGTTTTATTCTGTAGTAATTTGATTGCCTACTGACAGAAAGCCATTTGTTATTTTTAAAATGCACGTAAATATTAACCATTTAGCTGCTTTCGCTTTTTAAATCTCCACCTTCGTCAATGAGCGAATCGATTAGCATACCCTTAGATAAGTTTGAAGAGGCAGCGCTTTCTGTTCGGTCTTGACGGCGTGATCCCTTGACACGAGAAGATCGCCACCACGCCACGCCATTCGAAATTGCCAGCGTCATGCTGAGCCCAATGAAAATCATGACAGCAATAGTGGCTGGTTCGAGATAGTCCATGGAGCCAAATACCCATACAAGCAATACCGTTAACACCACTACCACAGCGCAACCTACCGGGACATCTATGCACCCCCTAAGGTTTGGTATCAACCTTGGTTGCTCGATACGCCCAAGGGCCACAATCTGACCCAGTACGTGTCGGTGGTGCACGAGGTGAACGAAGGCTGCCACAGCACAAGCGCCACCCACCGCAGGCACCGCAATACCAAAGGTCAGCGCTAACATAAGCGTTGACATGACCTGCAAAAAAGCGCGCTCCACAACGCGCTGAGCCAAGTAGTCCAATTTCGTTGGACTGAGGGAGAATTCAGGAGGCAACACGTTGGCGTCCATGAGTGTAGGCCATATGTTCCATGTCACTGCTTGAAGTAACGCCAGGCTCGCGCGCGCTACTCTGGAAGATTTCGCATTTTCGTAGCACCAAGGTGCGAGCCAGGGCACGATGCCCATTTCAAGGCCAGCCGGGAGAGTGGCTGCGAGGAGCACTGCCCCAAGGAAAACAGGGCCATACACAGAAAGAATCGCTGAAATGCAAATTTCGCCGTCATAGGCAAAGCTAGGCACGTAGGTGCTCGTCGCTAGGAAACTAGCATATTGATTGCATTGACCTGTTGTGCCTGTAGTAAGTGAACGGTATGAAATGGGCACATCAGTATCAACGGCAGGCTGTGGCTTGAATATGTAGTACAAACACCGTTTGTCTGTCACAAGCACAATCGTAGCTGGGAGCAAAATCATTGTTGTCGCGGAGAGTGCCGTGGCAATGGCCAATCTTAAGCGGAACCGAATAAACGTGAGCGCACTGTTTAGCACAAGCAAATCAACTGCGGTTTGTGCCATCTTGGGGACCACCAGAGTCCCGATTGCAGTCTTGGCTAGTGTCACGGCCACTTCGCTCGCCACCTTTTGTTGCTGGTTAAGCTCGCTTAGGACAACCAATACATATCCAATATTGGGGCCCACGGTAAATACAACAAGTGCTAATAGCAGGGCCACCAATTTCAGTGCTCGGGCAATTCTATCGAAGTACGACAGAGTTGATTTCTGAGATATCGTTTCGGCCATGTTCTCCGCGTCAAAGTCCCATGCATCAGTGACCTCTTCGAGCGGATCTAGGAGCTTATTTTCAACGATAGCACCGTCGCAGTCGTTGTTGTGGCTTCCGTATTCGGTCAGTATGCGGTGCCACCATGTAGCAAGGCCCAGAATGAGGCCCACGCACAATGCGCCGCCCACGCCAACGCTCAGCATCTGCACGTCACCGTCGTGCTTGTTGGCCAAGGTTGGCGCTGCCATGAACTCGCACTCAAAAGTTGACCTCGCCACTCGTAAGCTAAGCACCAGAGCTACGCTGCCTGACAGAGTGGAGGCTGCCATCACTCCAAGCGCCAGAATTCTAAGTTGTCGGTCGGCATGGTAAAGCTCACTCATAAGCTTTGATGGATTCATCATCGATTTAAAAGTGGCATGCCACTCTAGAGCGAGTCGACTGCGACAAAACATTACCATGAGCCCGACAACAACGGGCACTGCTAGGACCGCTATAGTGAATAAAGGAAGTAAGTAGTTCGAATTGCCGCAGCTGTATGCATCAAAAGCGTGCTCGTTGGCCTTCCGAAGCCCTGACGCTCCTTGGATCGACAAGACATAACTTGCGCTGTCGGTGTTTGCGCCACAACCAAAAAGGTTGCCATCAAGCAAGTTGAATGATACTTGAGCACTCGACACTTGCCAGTCAAGCACAGAAACTGGCAAGTCACAGGAGAGGCGATTGAGCTGTAAATTCATCGTGTTCAGATTGTGCGAGATATCGCCCAATGCCGCTGGCACACGGCCTTGGAGCTCGTTTGTGCTTAAGTCGAGCTCAGTGAGGGAGCTCATATTGTTGATTGCTTCTGATAGTGTGCCATTAAGGTGGTTGTTGGCGATGCGCAGCGTCTGAAGGTTTCGTAACCGCCCGATGCAATTTGGCAGGGGACCTGTAAGTCTGTTACCACTGAAGGCAAGGGTGCGCAGCTGTGGTGCTGAACACAAAACTGCCGGCAAGGTTCCTTCGATTGACGTGCCCTCGATTACAACCGCGCGCAAAACGGTGTTGGGTTCCCAGCTGCTCTGTGATATATTTTGAGCGGACGGCTGAAGAAATAGACTCGAGGGTATTGTTCCGCTGACTTTTGGGTTGTTTGACAGCAATATACTGACGAGCGACGGTAGCGCCCACTCCAACGGTATTGCACCAGAGAGGTCGTTATCATGCAAAAGCAGGGCTTCGAGTGATGGTAAGCTCTTTGCCAGACAGCTCGGAAGCGTTCCCGTTAAGATATTTTCGTTCAACCATAGAAGTTCAAGCGCGGTGGCTTCGCAGAGTTCTTCAGGTAGCGTGCCTTGGAAGTCATTGCTATGAAGTTCCAACTGTTTGAGATGGGCGAGGCTTCCTAAGCAACTTGGCAGAATGCCTGTAAGATCATTTTCATACAAGACCAAGACCTCCAGTAAGCTCACTTGACAGAGCTCTTCAGGTAGCGTGCCTTGAAATTGATTTATAGACAGTATCAGATCTAATATGTTACTGAGGTTCCCCAAACAATTTGGAAGAGTCCCTGTCAGAGAATTGTTCCACAAAGCCAAGAAAGTAAGTGAGCTGGCCTCGCAAATAGTGGGCGGCAGCGTGCTATGGAAGTGGTTACTATTCAGATCCAACATCTTAATTTGACCGAGCTTCCCCAGGCAACTTGGAAGAGTCCCAGTCAGATTATTGTTATACAGGAGCAAATATTCGAGCGCGCTCGCTTGACAGAGCTCCTCAGGGAGCGTGCCGTAAAAATGATTGATATCTAATTCTAACACCGTGAGTTGACTGAGAGTTCCCAGGCAACTCGGAAGGGTCCCAGTAAGGTCATTCTCATAGAGGACCAAGTAATTGAGAGCACTCGCTTCACAAAGCTCCTCAGGCAGCGTACCGTGGAAGTGATTTTTACATAATTCTAAAATGCTGAGTTGGCTGAGACTTCCCAAACATGATGGAATATTGCCTGTTAGATTGTTCCCATACAGAACAAGGTGCTCGAGCGCACTTGCTTGGCATATTTTAGGTGGTATTGTGCCATGGAAAAGGTTGTTTTCCAATGACAGTACTCGAAGCTGGGTCTGTCTAGAACCGATGCATTCAGGAACTTTACCACTAAGTCCTTGTGTCATTTGAAATGACATCGTTTCAAGGTACCCGAGGTCACAAAGGGACAAGGGTAGGGTACCAGAAAGAGATTGATTTCCAATATTACTGTCCGCATCGAGATTACTGTAGTCCAACACCCGAAGTGCCGTGAGGGCCTCGCCAATGCACTCAGGAATGGTACCTTGGAGATAGTTGCCACGAAGGTGCAGCTCTTCGAGGTCACACAACTGACAAAGGTCGTCAGGTGTGGTACCAAATATGGCGTTATGGTCAAGGTTCAGCACTGTGACATTGGTCAAGCTTTGGATGCACCTTGGAATGGACCCTGTAACATTGTTGTTCGCGAGAAGTACCGTAGAGATATTACCAAGTCCGCAAAGTGCATCAAGGGTACCTCGAACTGCGTTGGTTATGCCGGTGGAAACACCAGGCATGCTTGGGTTGGAAAAATCTAAGTGGAGTAAGTGACTGAGGCCGACAAGAGGTGGCAACTTGCCAACCAAGTTATTTTGGGGCATTTCAAGTCCAGTCACGTGAGAAGATGAATTATCCCAAGGCGCAACCACGTGCGTTGAACATTTTACCCCAAACCAATTATCCCCAGTCGAACCATTACCACATGGATTCGATTCACTCATCCAACCGTCCTTGATGTGCCACTTGGACCCACCCAAGCTATCGTATAGACGTGCAAGCGTTTTAAGTTCTACACCGGGAAGTGGCCAAGAGGCCTTATCGATATCTGTAGAAGCGGCGGTGGTGGGAGAATCATGGTATGGCAACAGATACCTAGATTGCTGCTGCTTGCGTTGATGCAAGATGGTCTGAGTATTGGCTGAATGATTGCTTAGCTGCAGCGCCCGTCGCAGCTCGGAGGCGTGGGCATGAAAGCGGGCGTGGACTGATTGTTGAGATCGTGATGATTTTTTGTGCACCTTGCTGGCGGTAGCTGAAGGCGCCAGATCATTCTTCTCGGCATATTGTGGTAATTTGTTGCTCCAAGAATTTGCTAAGGCCACATGTATAGCTAGCCCACACAGGAAAAGTTTGTGTGTCATCATATCATTATGAATTCATGCATGACAACGCTCAACTTTTGCGTTTCGAAATGTACCCATCAGTTGCTGCGCTGACGATCTCATTTTCGCTTTTGAATACCCTTATGACTTAAAGATTGAATTCCTGAGAAGTGAATATGATACTGCGCAGTTATATCCGGCAGAGTAAGTCGCTTTAAGAGCTTGAGTGAGTCGTGATGGTGCTTTAGGCGATACTCAAGCCTCTCACCAAAACAATTGAGCTAGGAACCCCTAGAGCAACTGACTGACTGATAAGTAATAGGCACAGTAACCCATCGTTTCCTACTGATTAAAGTCATGGGTATCTGGTTTCCATTCTCATGAGTTCTCTATTTCTATTTGCTGAAGCGCTTGCTACCATCTTATCACATCTTATCATCTTATCTTATCATCTTCTTATCATCCATCTCGGCCACAAAAAGTCGTTCGTACTAGCCTAGCTAGCTAGAGTACTGTAGGCTAGGGTCACAGTCGAAACATCAAAACGAAACCAAATCAGAAACAAACATGGTTTTAGCGCCGGTTTTGTTTCTCCGAAACAAACTTCGTCCTGCGTCCGGGCGTTTCCCCGTTTCGCGAAACGAAAC
>Ga0307979_1001215_pt1 | contig 18235 bp, 16 predicted proteins | sample OrgLakmetage1058_FD_201833 | JGI IMG/M metagenome (GOLD analysis project Ga0307979, IMG submission 201833) | Saline water microbial communities from Organic Lake, Antarctica - #1058 | ecosystem: Environmental > Aquatic > Non-marine Saline and Alkaline > Saline | place: Antarctica: Organic Lake...
CGATGCGCTAATGAGATACAGAGGGAATATTCAGAGAAGTAGCGTGAGTGAAGAGTAGAATGGGAGTAAGTAAACGATGGATTCATTTACTGAGTGGGCATCACACACATGAAAGACATCAAACACATTTTCGGTTTTTGTGCATTGTATTGCACACATATTATATGTGTGCACGCGTGCAGGTACCTCCATGGCGCCTTTTCCTCGTTCAGCCGGTGCCTCGGCCGACGTGATTTTCAAATTCGTGAGTTTCGCGAGGCAGGTCGCCACATAGAGCCGTACTTTTGTGGACGTGAACCGTAAATGCACGTAAGTCGGCAGCACCGGGTCGAGCTGTTGCGCCCAGCTCTCTTCGTCCACTTGTTCTTTCACGATCACCAACGTCAAGTCGCGCCTCAGTGAATTCACGTCTTCACTGCCTCGCCTTCTCGAAGAGCGCGAGGTCGCAGATGGAGACTTCAGCGAGGGTGTGGGCTGAGGTGATGAGTGTGATAATAAGGGTTGACCATCTTCCTCAGCTGCAGCAGCGGCAGTGGCGGCAGTAGTAGAGGAGGGCTTTGAATATTCCTGCGTGAAAGCCAAGCCACCACCTCCGTAATGGTTGTAGTTGTTGGCGTCTGTTGAGTTCACTGACCCAGGCATAGGTGAGGCTAGGGAGTTGGTGCCGTCGAGAGAGGGTAAAGAACCGCCGTCTGTGGACCATCCTTTGTTAGTATCGCCTCGACCGAAGCTCGTGTTCGTGTCCCCGTCGTTCCAGCTCACAATCTACATGTAGTAGGAAGGTTTGAGACAAGAGCCACACACAAGACGAAGGGTGATGAATCACACTCGACGATGCTCATGAAATTTTAGGAATCTGAGATACAAATACATTTTCAACGCGCGCTTAGTTTGAGAAGTCAAACACACACCTCGCTAATGTACGAGAGAGGCCATTTGTCTTGGTAAGGGTCCTTCTTGTGGGTCCCCAAAAGCAAATGGCTCATGTTCGAGTCCATCCAAAGCAAGTACGGAAGCCGTGGCACGCCTGTTTGTGGATACCACTCACATACTGGCCCGTGGCTCCCGTATTTTTGCACCTAGAGCAAAGCCGTATAATTCCATTCCAGAAAATCATATGAGAAAACAGAGAGATATAGAGAATCGAGCCCCAAAAGCGCTCGGCAAAAACGCCAACAACTTTGCATTGTGAACACCGACACAGTGCCCTTCTTAAGATTATAAGCCAGAGATAGAAACTAGTGCCTTTTAATCTTTAAAGAAACAGCTTAATAAGATTTTGTAGAGCTCACTTTAAGTCCGTCTTTCACGAACTGGCTGAAGTTGCGTAGGAAAAGGCCCAAAGAAACGCGTTTTGGTTTGGGGGGCGGCGGCGGCGGTTTCGGTGCGACTGGCGGCAGCACGACACGGCCATCTTCGTCTCGAGTCGCTTTGGAATTGAACACTTTGTCGTCCTGGTACAAGGTGCCGAGCTGCGTAAATAGCTGTGTTTTTAGCATGTTCTGGTGCAGCAGCACAATCTCGCCAGTTCGGTTTAGTTTCACCGGGTAGCAACGGCGGCTGTCTGGGGCCCCCATGATTTTCCCACCTAGCCCGTTGAGTTCTGCGTGCGGTGACGCTAGATCGATCGCGTGCACCATTACAGGGAGTCCTACGTCGAGCTTGGGCGCTGCTGGCAGGTTGTGCACTTTTCCGCACATGCAATGCAACACCCAGGGCTCGAACTGCGAGTGCTTTCGCAAGAACCCTCGAGCGTCATGGCTAGGGTGCCCTAAGAACCGCCAGTCGCCCGGCGGCGGAGGCTCTAGGCGCCAGTCCTGGGGCAAGTTCGAGAACTTCTTTTTGCCAGATGGCATGCTCGTACTAGTGTCAGCCTCTGGCCTGCTCTGCTACCATTGGCAGCTACTACGTTCAGCAGCTCGTTAGCATAGCTTCGAGCAATAATTTTAACATTTTAACGACTCCTCCTAAGGTACGATTCACGAAATATGGGAAAAAATTGAGCAGGCCAAAAGTGGGGTTGGATGGTTGGATTGTCGATATTTTTCCTCTAAGTAAGTTACACCGCTAGGCGCAGCTCGACAAGGCGCATCGATTGAAGTTATTTTCATGAGCATCCGGCGATGTTCGTTTTTACAGGGGGGTTTCACCACTACAGGGGAGGTATTTTCAGTACAGGGAGGGGGCAAAATCCTCCCTGTAGCGCCCCGAAGTAGCCAGATTTCACCACACAAATACAGCACGAATGTCAAGAAAATATTCGATGGGTTCCAGTTTGGGCAAATCCTAATGAATCGTAACTCCGCTTCCGAGGAATGTTTTGTTTTGTCCTGAACTGCCAGAAGGAACCCCCTTTGTCCCTCAGAAAAGAGGTCACCCACCGCCTTATCTCATTTCTGACCCGCTGGAATTCGTAGTTATAGTCGCTTCCGTGATTGACATGAAGGCAAGTAGGTCGGTCACTTAGGAGGCAAGAATACATCAGTTAATCAACTACTAGATACATACATAACCAGCTGCCAATAATCGCATCTACCTAACTGCCTACAACCTAAGTTTGGGTATTTTATTTGGCCGCTGCCGCTGCTAGTTGGGTGAGTGCAGGCGGCATCGCGGCATTGCTCAAGCTTCGATGTGTATCGGAGAAAATTTTTTCGAAGCTGCACACCGCGCCGCACAGAAGACGCCGTAGAAGATGGTCTTCTACTCACGAGTTTGCTTTTATGAGAGAGAGAAGATGGCCGAGAGGGAAAGGCGGGGTATTCTTGGCCACCCTAATGTAGTACGGAGAACTCCAGCCGCCACCTCGTTCCCGACCGCTGGTCGTCTCCTCGGGGCTCGCGCACCACGTTGACAAGGGCCATCAGAGGGTCATCAGCTGCCTCCAGTCGTTGACTACTTGCCCGCATAGTACGCTCTGGCGCACTCAGGAACAAAATATAGAAAAATGATCTTATCAATCTTTTCAGCTCGGCGAGTTACGTCGATTTCTGCCTTTTCCCCCGTTTTTTTCGGCCATGGTCATCTCCGGCAAGTCAATTCGAAGTTTGAGTTAGGGCGGGCTGGCGTCAGCAAACTCAGGGAAAATAAAAATTCAGCTCACGACAAAAGTTCCGCCTCTCCATTGCGCATTGGCAGGTTGCTTTCTTATTGCCCTCCATGCCGATGCCCAAGATTTGTACTATTTTCGGTGAATCGGTTTTTTTTCCCATATTTCGTGAATCGTACCTATCCTCTTCCTTTCACTCCTTCCTCCGCGTCTGTCTTTCACCCCTCACAAAATCATTTTTGAACTTCCCTGTACTGTAAGTACACTGCGGCACTCGGCAATGCGGTACTTCGTGAAGTGTGAAGTGTAAAGAGTACCGAGAAAGAGAAGGAGTCTGATAAGATCCACTTCTTCTCACTCCCCATCATATATAAACCTAAGTCGGGCTCTCCTTCGGTAAGGATATCTTAAAGCAGGTTTATAGACGATGGGGAGTGACTTCTTTTAGTATTAGCACGTATCTCATTACAAGAAATTTTGCTTTGTATTTCTGCCTGTTCGTCTTCCGGCCCCTCGAGACCCGTGTTAGAAAAACGAGACCGAACACAGAAAGATGAGAGAGCAGAGAGAGCAGAGAGATGGGGTGAGGCTAGTTTTCAGTCCCAATGCACAGCCAGCATTCACACGATCTGCTCTTGGGCATAGACCGGATACACCCCAGCAATGGCAACCACAGGAGATTCATATGTAATTGCTCATCTTGCTAGGTTCTTAGAGAGCACACCCCAGTCGCGCTCAAATTCAAATAAGCACTTATTTTAAGCCACATGTAGTCAGTACCCAAGAAAACCGCGGGTTTTCCGGGTTTTTACCCACTTCGGCTCAGCAGAAGACCCGGTGATTACTAAGAACGCCGAAGGAAAACCTAAGGAAAACCAAGCAGCCTCGTGGGTTTTCTTGGTTACTGCTCATGTAGTCGAATTTAGACAAAAATAGATACCAGCCCTAAACCTAACCCAAACCCTTCCCTTTACGTAAGTACAAAGCAGACACAAACCAAAATAAATTCGACCGGGATGTGGTATGATTTTTTACACCTAGACCCACATTAGCACAATATCGATACCGCACCTGTACATCTTAAACTTACGTTCTTTCTGCCACAGCCCTTTGTCCTTCGTGGCCATCGCCAGTCAATTGCCAATCGTCCGTATAGAAGATAGAAGCATGAGAGATGAGAGATAAAAGATAAAAGATGGGAGAGAGAGAGAGAGAGAAGCACAAAGCACGCATAGCCCATGCCTGTATGTCTCCCTTTTTATTCTTCTGGCTGCGCAGCGGGGATGCTTGGCAGTTAGTGCAAGTGGCTAGTAGAGGCAAGGTTGACGTAGAGCGCACTGGGTACTGCGTTTTGTTCTAATTCTACTTCTAGTTTTAATTCTAGTTAGGAACAGCAGGAGCGAGAAGAGCAACGGACACATCCCGACACCTAACCCCACGACCCCGCTTCCAGTGAACTCTCGCAATAAAAAATCAACGCCCAAGGCGCCTCTTTTTCCACTGACCTGCGCTCCTTTAATCCCCTCCATTTTTCACACAGGCCCCGACTTCACGTGGTCGCCGGTCTCCATTTCGCACTCCTCCCATGCCAACGCCATGAGTGTCTACTTAGCCGTGCCATTCTCTCCTCTTCTTTTCTCTCTACGGTTCCACCCAGCCCGGTGGCGGGTCCCAAGCTGTGGTCCCACTTACGTCGTCGTAATAATACGGTTGGCCTTCGGGGGTCATGACTTTGGCCCAATTCGACGCGGGCGGCGCAGGCGGAGGCGGCGGGCCCGGCGGTGGCGGTGGCTGCCCGGCAGGCAGCGCTCCTGCTGCTGCTGCTTCACTAGGCGCTTCGTAGGCGGGTTGAGCAGCAACGGGCTCCGGTGCTGCGGCAACGGGCGCTGGGGCAGCAACGGGCGCTGGAACAGGCTCCGGTGCTGCAACGGGAGTCAGCACTGGCTCAGGTGCGGCAACAGGCGTGGGTACTGGTTGAGGCGCAGCTGGCGTGGGTACAGGCGCCGGCGCAGCAGCAGCAGCGGCCACAGGAGCCGCAGGAGGAGCCTGCGTCATCATGGGAGGAGGTGCAGGTGTGCTAGCAGCAGGAGCAGTAGCGGCAGCCGCAGGTTTAGAGGTGGGCGTAGGGACAATGCCTTTGGAAGCGTTCTGCAGGGCTTTAATCCATAGGCGGGCATCAGAAACAGTAGGCGCTTTGAGCTCCATAGGCTTGCCGCTTTCTAGAAGCACAGGGAGCAGAAGAGGGAAGAATATGAAGAAATGCTTCACTTTAAAATGATTTTTCTTGTCGCATACGTACGGCGTAGTAGAAATGAAAAAAAAAAAAATGAAAAAAATGATAAAAAGTATCGAATTAGTAGTCCAACCTACGGGCGCAAATACACACCTTTGGTGGGCGTGAGTTTGAAAATGAGGTGGGCTACGGGGGCTTCGTGGTCACTTCCTCCAGCGTGCATAGCTTTGCCATCACACTACACGTAGCATTATTGCGTGGTGAGATAAAGCAGAGGAAAGGGAAGAAGTCTCAGCGGCGAATCAAATTACAACAAAAAGTAGAGGATGAATTGAGTTGCAAAGAAGACTCTCCCCTGGGGAACGAGTCAGTGCCTAATTCATAGTCGTATATATAAAGCAAAAAAATAAATCCCGCGTCCGCTGTGCTACATGCACTGCCGAGCTCATCTTCTAGAAATGGGTTTCTACTCATCACTCCAGGCGTGGGTGTGAACTCACCACAGCGCCCGTCACGTCGCAGTAGCCAATACTCTCCATGGTCTTTGTATCCGCCCATGAGAATAAGGTGCCTATGAGCGAACAATGCCGCGTCTTGAACCCGGAAGTTTGTGACAAGCTGCCCATGAAGTTGTTCGGCCGCTTCTTCTCCAGCGCACCCTATTTAGATCGCGGACCGCCGCCCCGTTATCACACGACAGACACGAAGGTGAAAAGATAGATGTGTGAGGCTAGAAAGCTCCCTTGAATGAGAGCAAATGTAGCATGAATATCTTACGGATATGGTCTCTTGGAGGCCGCCTTGCGACGCCATTTCCTTGCGACCCGCTACCCGCTTGTTACGGCACACACCGTCGCACGATTACTCCGCTGATTAGGCCTTACAAAAATACGTCAAATATTTGACCCAAATACGTCAATCAATACGTCAGTACCGCAAATTACGTTATATTAGGGTATATTCCCACTTGTATGTGCATGGCAAACGCCGTATACAGGCGTATATTTGATGACGTGTTTGTGATGACGTCAGCAGAAAAGCCGATACGTCGCGACGTATTTGCCTTATATTCTGGAGAAAATACGTCGGATGTTTTATTGTAGGGACTACCGCTGATCCACGCGACGCGGTACAGGGAAGGTGTGATGGTTGTGACAATTTTTCGACTGGGGTGAATAGTGAATAGCCGACGACATCGGCTCTGTCAAAAGAGACTAGGGGGAGAGGCATCCGATTCTTCCTAGCTGGGAGCGAGGAGGCTTTTCGGATTCGCAACCAGTTTCTTGTACTTGCAACGGCCGTGAGTGTGGCATTTGAGGGCAACTTTATGCGCAGTACACACCAGGCACAAACCGAGTTCAAACCACCTGATCTCTCTTCACTCTCTCTCTTCACTCTCTCTCTTCACTCTTCTCGTAAATCGACGGTCAAATTAAATTTTGTTTCGTCAGAATTTGGTCGTGTGTGTAGATTATCTCGAAGCTCGGACTGCACGGCGCGTTCTTTCTTGGGCGTGGGATCGAAAGAGTGGGGAGGCCCCTCACTCGGAGATCTCCGACTATCTTAATTTGAGTATATTTAAAGTTTAAGCTCCGATTTTTTTACTAGACCCGTTCATTCTCTCGGGCACGAAAAAGAGGGCAGCCCAGAAGTTTATAGAGCACGTGACATTAGCAGAGCGGCATTAAAATGGCTGACACCATGAACAGGTCTTCGCGGTTGGGAAGTTCGATGGATTCGGGAAGTTACTTGCCGCGAAAATCGCCGCGCAGAAAAGACGACGAGGTAGCTCTCTTGTCGGGGGCCGTTCAGCGCGCTGACGACAAGGCCAAGACTCCGGGCGAGGACGAAGTGGGCGCCGACGACTCCACCCCCACGAGCACCCTATCGCCTCCTTCCGACGACGGGAGTCCGAAAAACTCTTTTGCCCGCGACGAGGCTGGCAGCAAGGAGAACAGCGTGCCTCCGGCGCCCGATGTTGGTCTGAGTCCACCCGCGCTGCGGCCCCGCACCACGGAGGGCTCCGCGCCCCCACAGCAGCCGCTTTCAGTGCCTCTCGAATTGGCAGACGTCGTGCGTTTTGTAGGCAGCGACGAGTGGGTTAACAATGGTGACGAAGTCAGCGAGGTTACGGTGGGCGGGCGCGCGCTTCAAGCAGGCGACCTGGGGGTGGTCACGGCGGTGGAAATGGTGGACGAGACCCCGACGGGTAAAGTCACATGCTTCTTCGCGCGCGGTGAAGTCGCGCTAGCCGCCAAATTGCTCACTGAAGCCAACGCCGCAGACCCGGAACCGGAGCCGCCCAAGACTTTCTGGGCCCGTGCGTTCGGTCCCGCGGCAGTGGTGGTGACGGTTGCGCAGCTCCAGGAGAAGCAAATGCGGCGGCTGCCGTACGAAGTGCGCAAAGAAGCCAACAAGCTGAAAGCTGCCAAAAAGGCCGCCGAAAAAGCCTTCAAGAAGAAGCAGCGGCGCGCGAAAGAAGCTCTGGAGCGCGCGTTTGGGTCGCAAGACACGCAGGGGCTCATGGTGGGATGGCGGAAGTGGACTGCGTTCGTGTCGGCGTCGCAAGAGCAAGAGCAGAAGAAGAGACAACACCTCATTCAGCTTCTGGAAGGGTTAGAGAGCATTCACATCGGCGGCGACACCACGAATGACCGCCCTGCTCAGCCGGCGAGAGTGGCGTCCTTCGTGGAAGGGCGCTTGTCGCAAAAGAAGGTGGCCGAAGACCGGCAACACCTCCTTTTGGCACAACAAGGGGAAGCGCACACGCCGACGAGCGGCCACAGCAGCAACAGCAGCGTTGTGCCTGACTCCCGGTCTTCGACGCCCGCAATGCGGAAGGCTTTCCACCATTCGGCGGGCCATTCGTCGAGCAGCGATTCGCCGACAGCGAGTGAGATGTCGCTCGGGCAGACGCCGCTGCCGGAGAAGGGCGCATTGCCTGAATCGACGGACAAAGACGCAATTGTTCAAGAGAAGGACGCAAGCACCACCAAGGAGCCAGAGAGCAGCAGCAGCAGCAGCGACCCTGCCGGTCAGAACGGCACGGGCAGTGGTAGCGAAGGCAGTAGCCACAACGACGCCAGCGACAGTACCTTGCACCAACCGCCGTCGTCGGAGGCACTGCGGCAGAAGCTGGTCTTGGACGGTTTCCAAGTAGATCCTGGCGCGGACGAGACGGGGGCTCCTCTTTCCGAAATCGCGGTGGAGAGCCGTGTACCTTCCGACTTCCGCGCCCCGTCACCGCCGCCAGCTCAGCGCGATGCCAACAACAGCGGCAGTAACAGCAGCAGCCAAGGAGGAACTGCGAAGCGCTCGCGCCGGCCGAAGACCTCGGACTCGGTGCTGGAAAGCAGCAGCGTGGGATACGGGAAATTGTCCAACGAGCAAGCGCTTTCATCGACTTCTTCTTCGACCGCGTCGAAAAACCGCAGCAGTAGGAACGCTTCTGCGCAGCGATCCAGACCGAGCTCCAACGCGCGCGCACGGCCGCCTCGAACGACTGCTTCTTCTTCTTCTTCAAGCCAAGAGCGTGGAAGTGCAAACAGCAACAGTGGACGCGCGACGCCACGGTCGTCGTCGCGGCCTCGCTCGACAACATCAATTGCCAACCACGCGAACAGTGGCGGCAACAACAGCAGCGTCCGCAACGGCAACAGCAGCGGCGGTAGCGGCGGTGGAGTGTCCGTGCTAGAAGTTGAAGCAGCCCTAGCGCCCAAAAAAGCCAGCTCCTCCTCAACTTTTAGTGCTTCCGCAAGCAAACGTCTGATGGGCCGTGCACGCCCTGCCAGAGCTGAAAACCGCTCCAAGTCCCTCGAAAATGCTTCCTCTTCTTCGTCGACTTCAGGGAGCGCTCCAACATCGAGTGCACCTCACACAACAGGCAAGTCGCCGAAATTGTCGCATAGCGGCGCTCCGTCCTCCAAGCGTTCAACTCCAGTAAGCTCGAGCCATGCGTCGAAATTGGAGAGCAGTGTATCCTTAAGTGTGGAGTATGTTTGACACGAACGTGCGCTTGTTTGGTATAACTGCGACAGCAAAGTTTCTCTTTCTTTCTTTTATAAGTTCCTAGTTCCTAATCCAATAACTAGTGTATTGCATTGTGCATAGTGCACCTCCCTTCCTGTGACATGCAAAAAAAAAACACGCGTGGGCGTGGTATTGGCTTCTGACTTTGAGTCCTATTCATTTAATCCAATTGGTTTTGAAGAAATACTCGGACGGGCGGAAGCAAAGGAGAAAGGAGTTGCAGAAGCAAACACTGCTTAATTCAACTCGACAAAAACGGCAAATGGCAAATGGGAATTGGAATTTACGGGAAATAATTCATTTAACTCTCGTTGCGATTTGATTTATACTGAATTGGATTTGAGTTCTAACTATTATTTTAAATTAGATTATACTCCCACTCCCCAATCGCAAAGAAACATCAACAAATGGCAAAAAGCTGCGTATTGATAAATCCTCCAGAACAAGTCTGACTGAGCTGAGTGACCTTTTGCGTAATGCAATGTTTATATTTACTCCCATGAACACTTTAGGATTAATTCTCGGAAGGAGGCATAGGTTTCAAGTACTTTGCGACCTCCACTCCGGCCTATCCTCTGCTATGGCTCGCCATTCCCTGAAGTTGACCGGGAGCCCTTTGTTTTTTATAGCCTTCTTCAATGCCCGGCCCAATGTCATCTCAGGGCACCCATTCGGTCTAGAGTTTGTTACCCAACCAGTAAGCAAGTGTTACAGCGCCCGTAACTAATAATTCCTAATAAGACCATCAAACCATGAATGTCCGCAAACCCAAAGACCCACGTGCTCTACCAGAAAGTATTTCGCTACTCTGGCTGATTGAAAGTTTTGTATTCCTCCTCATGTTTTCTGGATACCATCGCTGTCTGGTAGCTGGTAGCCCTCGAGTGTGAGCCGCTTTCTTTTTTCGTGGAGCGGCCACGCCGGCTACGTGAGATTTGAGCATGCAAGCAGCCATATCTGCTGAGCTTCTGGAATGCAGGATTTTCCTCGCGCGGCCTAACGTCAGAGTAGTCAGAAGTCAGAGTAGCCCATTCACCTGTATCCGGAGAGTCGGCCGCTAGAGAGGACTCACGATCCGAGGAAGTTTGAGGAAACGTAAGGAGCAATAGGAAAGTCCCTGAGTCGACCAATTGGAGATTCACTCAACCCCAATAAATTTCGTCACCTAATTTATGTGCACACTTTTGTCTGAACAGAGCTGCCATCTCATAAAGAACGATGCTGCCGGTGGCCGGATATTAAAAGAGAGCTATTGAGCTACGAGCTCCTCGGTGAAATTTAAAACCCGAGTTCGATCTAATACAAACCCACGGGATACAGAAGCCAATGCTGCGCAGCTGCCATCCCGGTGTGACACCAGGGCCACTCCATACAAGTAGCGACGATTCCTGGCTCGGCGCGGCTACGAAGTCGAATAACGGCGCACTCTCGACAATTCAAAAGCAGGCTCGGCAGCGACCGTAGTCTGGTATCCAAAATATTTACAGATTCCACTTTAGAGAGGGATGAGTGTCTTTAGCTCTTCTGTTTTGAACCCTTTCCCCTGCACTGAATGATGCTATGGACTTTATACCGATGGACAGACTCGACACGTGTTTGCTCCTCTTGGTTTGCGTGAGTCTGAATATCCTACCGAATTATACACCGAGCGTTCATTTGCTGGTACAAGAACATCACCATTCTCGGGTCTCGAGCATTTGTAATAAATTGGAACTCATACTGCTTTTAGATATGCTGTACTCCTATCCGCCTGTTAGCCTAATATTTCCAGCTCCTCGAAGTCCGTGTCAAAGCATATAACAAGAGCCATAAGCACGAAAGCAATAAATATAAGAAGTATAACAACTACAGGGGCAGATAGGGCACGTGCAGTATAGTTACATGAACCCCGAGCCAGGCGTTCAGCCTCGCCTGGGGGCGGAAAGGGGGGGGGGGGAGTTTGACGCCAACCAGATCGGGCCCTGCTCTGTGGGGTTAGCCGTTATTTGCTACATCCAGTCTCTTCTCGGGAGGGCTGTGCTCTTTGGGCTGTGCTGTTTGTGTAGAAATGAAGAAGAGATCCATGTAGACCTCTAATTAGCAAGAAACCCCACAGGGCTGCTGGCTTTCTCATCTGCTCGTTCCATCTTTTACGGGTCTTTCGGCAACGCAAAGTATAAACTCATAAAATCTGGAAAACCTGCGTTTTGGGGGGGTGCTGGCTGTATCGTACCGTATTTATTTACTGGCTACTGGCGTGGCTATCGTATCAAGGAAGGGTATCATCTCATCATCTCTTGTTGGTCGTATCTTCGCGTCCTTATTCGCTTCATCAGCTTCAGCTCGGCACTGCATGTCTGAAGGAATGCTTATACTGAGAATTATAAGCTTAGCTGCTCTCCATCTGGAGGCTCTTGCTACTACCTATAGCTATAGTATTATCAGGAATTGAGAAGGTGTTGTAGTTGCAACAGCGAAGAGCCTTCTTTGAGAAGCGGTGCTAGTAATGATGATAAGCACTCAGTTCATTGTTCATACAATATTGTACAGTTCACTGATCTTCCTTTGTTTGCGTCAACAAAAAAGCCCTCAACAAGTAGCTGATGTCAAGAGACGTTCCCTCGCTGAGATCAACACGACCTGTACGGGCTTATCCTCCTCTTCAGGCAAATCGATGAAAAGTATTGCTGTTTGGCCCGGAACATATTCGATTGGTTTAGAGAAAGGACATTCATATGGCCAACTTGGCCAAGACATAGTTGTTTCAACATTGCTCGGGTGTTTGAAGGGCGGTTTCTTTATTGATCTCGCTGCAAATGACGCTGTAATCCTTTCGAACACAGCAATGCTTGAGACAACTTTAGACTGGAATGGTATATGCATCGAGCCCAATGCCAAGTATTGGAAGCGCCTCGCGCACCGAAAGTGCCAAGTTGTTGGTGCTGTTGTCGGCGCACACGACGATGATGTTGTGGGCTTCATCTCCAACGACGTGCGTGGTGGAATAGAGGGCGTAAACAACGCTAAGTATGGAAAGCACAGAGAAAGAAAAGACATCAAGGCTGAAAGAAATGCGGTGATTTCATTTACATCGCTTCTTCGAACTTTTAATGCACCATCCGTTATCGACTATCTCTCTCTTGACATTGAAGGTGCGGAAACTCTTGTGATGAAATCGTTTCCCTTCCATGCGTACCGAATTCGCATCCTTACTGTAGAAAGACCGGATCAAGAGCTTCAGAACCTTCTGAAGAATAATGCGTATATCTTTGCGCTCCGACTTGGTCCACTTGAAGAGGAAGTGTTCGTGCATGAGAGCGAAGCAGCCGCTTTGAACATGTTGTCCAAGCTACCAAATTTTGGTGTTCACAATCCAAAAATCATTTTCAACCCGCTTGGAGAAAAGGCTGGTAGCATCTTCTACAGAAATTGTGGGGTTAACAAAACTAGAGCCAATTGAGCTGAGAGTGCGTGAACGGCTATGATCAACAGTCAAATTTCGTTCAGTGCCATCGTCACGAGGTCGTGCAAAAAGATTGAAGGCAGGTGATAACAGTTGCTCTATTGTTGACATTCATAACTGGCTGTGCGTGAATCTTCCAATGAATTGTCGAATCAAGTTGCGCTTTTGTAGAGATAGAGGGAATTGTTCATGTATGCCGTCTATGCGTAACGACAAAGTAGGAAGGGGGGGATCCTCTCGGCAAATATGACCAATTTCAATGCCACTTACGCGTGCGTGCTTTCTTCGAGAGATCTCCGGGATAAATAGTTTTTGCTGTGTTTTTCGTCTTCGCCTCTCCATCTGCCTGTTGACCCTCGGCCCTCTAATTCCGATTCCGGCTCTTTGGGCCTCCCTTTTCTATTTTCGACGAAGTCCGACCAATGTACGCGTCTATACACTATACTACAACTACGAAGTTAAAAAGATCCGAGTCTATTTTTATGTGTATATATGCACAAGCCAAAATTGGATAGGATATCCGGGATGAGGATGAGAACTGGAAGCGAAATGGGGAATGGGGGACACTTGGTCACGAGATCTGCATTTGGTTGAATTCGAAATTGAAAATATGTATACAAAACCAACTTATAGTGCGCACTTCGCACTTAGCTCAGTTGGTTTGGCGTCTGCTTAATCGCAGTCCAACATCTTTGATCTTTTTCTTGATTCTTTGATCTTTGATGCTGGATGCTAGGGAAAATATCTTTAACATCTACATCTACCACAACTGAGCTCGGATAAAAGAGAATTAACCACAGCACAAGCGACTCTCCTAGATGTACTTCTAATTGCGCTCGTCGTACTTCCAGACTCCCAGGCCTATAAACTCATCAGATCAGATAATCAGAACTACTTCATTTGAACCTCGGCTAAATGGACAGAAAATTTTTAATCCCCTAAAGGAACGATTCCACATCTTCGAGATCGGGCATTTTCGGCTTCTGCATGTGGCTGGTCTTGGTTTCAATCACGTTGTCAATGATGCCGTACTCCACCGCTTCTTCGGGGGTCATGTAGAAATCGCGGTCGCAGTCCACTTGGATTTTCTCCACAGGTTGGCCGGTGTATTCAGCGATGAAAGTGTTCAGGCATGACCTGAAAGAAGGGAACGCAACAAACAGAAGGGAGTGAACGCAAAAGAAGGGTCAAATAAGGAAATAAGTGAATTTAATGGATCCAGAAAGACATTGCGTTCAAGGAGGAAGCGCCTAGTAAAGAAAAGAGATAAACGATTTCGAATTCTCTTCGTGACTGTAATCATCCAAAGGCATTTATATTCGTGCGCGCGCGTATTATTTCCTCACCGGACAAACAAGATTTCCTTGGCCTGGATTTCAATGTCCGCAGCCTGGCCCTGAGCGCCACCCAGAGGTTGGTGAATCTGCACACACACACATACATGAGATTGAAAGCAATGGGCAGAACATCAAGACGGGATGAAGATGAGGATATCATTTGAAAGCAGATGAGAATACATGATAAAGTTCGGCGTGTGTAACTTTAACAACAAAGAAAGCAAGGACTTCTCGAAGCTTCATGCGAACGCTGCATCCTCGTTCTACAATAGACGAAAGTAGGCCTTCGGTCCCAAGCCTAACACCGCTCTTACGGAACCAATTGAAACGCAAGTAACTCATTCCTCACCCCCTCCGTCAGTCCTATCTCCCATCTCCTCACCATGATGCGCGCGTTGGGCAGCGAGGAGCGCTTGCCTTTGGCGCCGGCCCCCAGCAAGAAGGCCCCCATCGACGCGGCCATCCCGAAGCACACGGTTTTCACATCGCACGGGACGAACCTACAAAAACAAGAAGAAGAAGAGAATGAGCGCGACAGTATTTAGAAACACCCGTGCTTCCGTCAGATGTAACCGATTGCCTCGAAACGACAAGATGGTAGAATTCCAACTTCGTGCCTGTGCACTTCTTCTCGTGTAAACAAATACAGGAGGCAGGACTCGTTCGAAGAGGTATATACTAGCGTATGAACGATTGGAAGGTATCTTTCTATTCAATTTCTATTCTATCAGGGCTAGCATTCTCTTTTTAGATACTCTTACTGCATGGCGTCGTAAATCGCCATGCCCGCGGACACGCTGCCACCCGGGGAGTTGATGTACAGGGTGATGTCAGCAAGGGGGTCCTCGATCGACAGGTACAGCAGCTGGGCCACCAGCACGTTCGCGCACTCGTCGTTGACCTGTATTGATATCATGGTGTTGTTGCACGGGGAGAGAGAACGTTATCCCGGGTGAGGACGTGTGGTGGGAGGTAGGCAAAAAGCTACGTGAATAATTCTGGTCGCATCGACAGGGCTCTTCTGAAACGCAATGCGCACTTCTCCCATCAAATAGAAGGATGCGCGTCGTTTTTTTTTTTTAAAAAGCTGCTCATAGCCTATCGTTCCTACTCAACGGATGCCCAGGAAAAGACATGCACGCCCCGTTTTTTAACCTGGGTGCCGAGGAGGAGGATGCGGTCCTTCAGGAGACGGCTCACCACGTCCATTTGACCCTCGCCCACGTCTACCATGGGCATTCGCGCTGGCATGGTGCCAGGGTCTGCGAAAAAATAAAGCAGCGAGGGAAAAGTAGCGTGAAGAATCGAACTGTGTTGACCTGTGCAGTGTCTCCGTTTTTGGTTCAACCACAATATGATAATTCTGCAACGCTAACCACTGGAAAGAGAGAAAGTTTTAAAGTCTTAGGGTTTCGCTTACTCTCGTCTGGGTTCTTGCGGCGAGGATCAATCTCAGGATCTGGATCCGACATTCGAACCGGCGAACGGAACGAAGACTAGCGGGAGAGGAGGCGTGACAAAAGCAAAGACCAAAATGTTAGGCCGAATTAAGGCGTGATGACCAGAGGTCGATAAAATAAAACCCTGGTTGAACTATAGATGACCAAGAAAAAAACTGCCAAACTGTGCTACTAAGTATTGGCGTGCCTCTGCTGACTTCCTAGTGACGGAATGCCATTCACACATTCCTTCGTTTGGGCTACAGGACAACCATGAGGGTGGAAGAGAGAGATGTGTGCTAAGCAGAGGTTAACACCCGTACCACACTGCTGGTCCATGCACTGGCGCCGGTGCGCGCAGTAAGGCGGCCGTCTGGCAAGTGTAGTCCTTGCGTGAGCCCAACGCCCGCCGCCACAAGTAAGCTTAACTTCAGCATGGTGAAGAGGAACTACTTGCTGTTCCTGAAGCAACAATTTCAAGTCAGTGGCATCGCATGATCGCATGCATGCAGGTGCAGGGTGCAGGTGGGTTGTGGACCATGCTGTTGAAAAATCACCCTCTTGAGGGGGGATTTCCTGCGTAAGTACATCATGACTAAGTCTAACTCGAACTCGAACTGATACAAAGTTTAAGTAACAAACCCAAATGTCACAGAAGCCAATGCTGCGGGCAGAAGTGGGAATGCGCGTGCGTTGCGCAAACAAAGATGTCTAAGTCTAAGTCGCACTTACCGCACTTAGGTCTTAGGTGGACTTCGGGACTACGAGACAAGGACCAGCCGGTTCTCCCCACTTCGGATTTCAGGTTTATTCCTCTTGTATATCTGGATTGGCGCCATTTCGAAATACGCAGTTCGAATGAATGAATTCATGCACAGCGGTTCAGTGGGCTGTAGATCTGTGGATTAAGTTTCCGCATTGCGACATGCGATTCAAAATCCCTTCGTTAAGTTTCCATATATCTCCGAAAGGAAGGGACCCCTGCTTTTCACCGTTTGTTTCTCACTTCTTCTTCTTGCCCGCTTTCGTGTTGGCCTTGCCACTGCTGTTGGCAGTCCCCAAGTTGAACCCACCGCCACTCGCAGCTCCCGTTGAGCCCGCGCCGGCCAGGAACGCCTCGGCAGCGGCTTTGGAATCGGGAGACGTGGCACTGCCCTCCGCCGCTCTTACAGTGTCGGAATCCGGCACGAATTGCCCTGCCAAAAACCTGGTTCATGTCAAGAACAAAGAAAACAGCAGGGGGGCAGGGATAAAGGTAAGAGCGAGTTGCGAGGTACAAGAAACTTACGAAAGTGCTTAACACTGGACAGCAAGTCAGAGAAAAGGGCTGAGTTGAGACGAGAAGTGCCCCTAAAAAGTCATGCCGATCGTAGCAGCAGCCTTGCGCGTACCGGAGGTCGTCGTCGTCGTCCCGGAAGGAGTGCGCTGCCTCCGCATCGTCCACGGCCAAACCCGTCAAGAGCTCTTCCAAGCGCACCGCCTCGTCATCTTCTGCTCCTGGCGCGTCGTCGTCATCCTCCTCGTCGTCTTCTGCAGCTGCGCCGCCGCCACTGCCAACGCCCATGCCGCTGTCCGCCGCGTGACCGTGTTTCCCTTGGTTGACCTTGTACAGGGCTACGGACTTGCGCATCTCTTTGTCGGACTCCAGCTGTTGCATGAACCTAAGAAAGCGGAACAGGAAATGCCAAGAGAAAGTGAGTGGTGGACAATTAAAACACCCTGGCTCTTGTTTGCCTTTTGTGGATAACCTATTCAATGAATTTCCTCTACATCATTCTATAGTTGCTTCTCAAGCCCTCACCGCTCGTAATCCGCGCTGCCATCTGCTGCCATGTGCGCTCTGGTCCCGCCGGTGCCGCCCTTGATTTGGCCCGACTGGTCTTCTTCCTGGTACACGTCCACCTGATATAGTACCGAAATAAGAATATTAGCAGCGGCGATCATGGCAACAAGAGAAAGGAAAAGAAAGATTTCGCGCAGGTGAAGTGAAGAATTATGGCTTGGCATAAACCATGAAAGATTTGCCTGTCAGATAATTCGAAATCAAAAAGAGAATAGAGGAGGTCGATTCTACCTGCAGTTGCCGCAAAGCCCACCCTCGCTTCTTCGAGTCCGCACCATACAACTTCCGAACCAACACCACGTCCGGTAAAGCGCTAGACATAGAATAGAAACAGAAGCAGGAAAGAAGTCAAACACGAGAGCGAGTTGAAGAGAAAAGTCAAGAAGAAACAATGATAGTCGCTGATGTTTACTAAAGAGCAAGCGCCATTCTCACCTTCGCTTTTCCGCTACTTTCAGCGTATCTTCATCCAATTGAGCAGCGGCTGAGTTGACATCGTAGCCCAGCACCTTGAAAAGAGAGGAGGCAGTTAGCACACACAACAGTAAACGTCATCTTCCTCGCGTATTTGTTGGTACAGGTGTGTGCGTTTGGCCTCGTCATCGATTCTAGTCTCAACACAAGTTCATGCACACGTGTATGCATACACATGAGCACATACAGTACATGAACATACCGTGTCTCCGGCGTTGAGCAAGTGGCCGAGGTGCGTTGAGCAGACGAAGCGATTGTCATTGGAGCCCAAATCTGAGGACCGAGCCACCTAATATATGAGGGTAGGGGGGGAAGGAAATCAGCAACAGGCACCATGATCGCTTTCAAAAATTCGCCCACCCCAACTCGCTTTGCAGACCCCCCCCCCA
>Ga0307979_1001219_pt1 | contig 18221 bp, 10 predicted proteins | sample OrgLakmetage1058_FD_201833 | JGI IMG/M metagenome (GOLD analysis project Ga0307979, IMG submission 201833) | Saline water microbial communities from Organic Lake, Antarctica - #1058 | ecosystem: Environmental > Aquatic > Non-marine Saline and Alkaline > Saline | place: Antarctica: Organic Lake...
TGCCCTCTACACACTATCCTCTTTACGATTTTGACTTGCGCGCAACGCACGCGCGTACACTTCTGCCCGCAGCATTGGCTTCTGTGTCATTTGGGTTTGTATTAGTTCGAGTTCCAGTTATATAAATGTCATAATTACCAATTATCCAGTAGCCATGGCCCATACGTGGCGAGATGTATCATAGATGAGAACTTTCCAACTAATTACCAGTGGGCAGAATTCTGCTAGCCAAGCACGCGCAAATATTCAGGCAATTCCACGTCCGCGTAAAGGCGTTCGCTGAGGAATACCTTGCTCAAAGCACATGTAGCCCGCACGCGCACCTGTTCCACCACGGCCAAGTCGGTGCCCCACACTGCGCGGCACAAACCCTGCAAGTCCACCGGCAACAACTGCCAGCCGTCGCCCAGCTGCATCGGCAAGGCGCACTCGGCTCCATTAGGGGCGTCGAGCTTGGCGATGGAAGCGTGGTTGGTGAGGGTGATTTGCCGGTGGACGCCCGTTTTGTCTCGCAAGACCACTACCACCGCCATGAATTTGCGCAAACTTTTCACATGTAACACGAGCCACGGGTAATTCGCGCACTGTGCAACAAACGTTAAGTTGGCGTGTGGGCCTTCTAGCCGTACACAGTTCCGGCCGAGTACTACATCACGTTCTACCGTCACTGCGCTGGCACCGTCCCCAAACGAGTCTGCTTCTGCCATGGCCGAGGACACTACGTGGTAAGCTTCGAGGTCGTCGAGTTCATCGTCCGAGTCGTGATTTAAAGTGCCTGGTGCTTCGGGCGGCAGCAGTGGCACTACATTAGCCGAGCTTGGGAACGGGTTCTTTTTCTTCTTCTTGTGCAGGCTCTAGACACAGATTCGCATGGATGACAAGGCAGAAACGAAGTAAACATTTAGAACAACGCGAGCGCACAGACTAGAAAGAACAACTTGTAACGAATGATGAAGCTTAATGAAGCTCGAACGTGGAAGCGATTGAGCTAATCTATAGGCCGCGGATTTCCCGGTTGCATAGCTGTACTTTTAGTAGCCGGAGCGTTAATTCTCCACACACTGCATTTCTTATCATGACTAAAGCAAGCAAGACGGCGATACGACGAAGACTCTAGCTTCACAAACAATACTTACCATCTCAATGCGGTATGTGCCGGATTCTAAAGGCTATGTTATACCCCTTTGATGAGAAGACAGTTTGAAGAGAATGTTAGGTGCGCTATGACATTTTGCACAGCGAGCCGCCGTTGAAAAGGGTTGTGAAAATATGACAATCAAATGACCTAAATACGTAAATAAAGACTACGAAATCGAAACCGCGTCCTCGACGTCCTCGTCCTTGCCCTCCGAACTCCAAAACACATGCTCAACACGCCCTAATGACAAAACGGTCCGAGGAACCCTGACTTTATTCCTTGGTCTACTTGGGGCATAGGAAATCAAGTGAAATATCGAAGGGGGGATCTTCATATGTTTTCGACTCACGACACCACACATCCATTTTCTTTTGGCGTTTCTTTGTTATCCCTTGAGTGCGACGACGCCCACTCGGGCACTCCATTGCTCTCTTCACCACCACCAGCAGCACCAATGCCATCCTTGGCCCATGCAGGCACAGGCTGGCTCTCCGCGAGTGCCACCGGCGACGGCGGCGGCCACACTCGCATGCCGTACGCAGGGTGGTCGGGGTGCTGAGGCGCCGAAGGGCCCGGGGCAGTGGCAGGCATCGCGCAGCCAGTAGCATCTAAGAGTGCAGTGGGCTGAGACGAACGGGCTCTGGCATCTTCCTCTGCGATAGCCACGGCGCGGCGATGCATCTCAGCCGCAAGTGAATCAGCATCGTGGATTTTGGCATTGGTACTTTCCACAGATGCTCCATTGCTAACCTCACTGCACGGGGCTCTGGCACTTGGGTTCCTATAACTGTTGCTAGCAGTGATAGTAGTGGTGCTGCTCTCTGGTTGTGGGTTCGAAGAGATCGCATCGTTGGATGTTGCCTTCTCGGTAGCTCCCTCTGAGATCGATGCAGCCGCAGCTGTTGCAGATTCTCCCACTACAGTAGCTGATTCTGGCAACAGTGGCGAAGTTTCTAATTGCTCGAGGAAAGCACCAAGCCTCAAAGAGACAGCCTCACAACGGCGGTCTTGCAAGCTGCATTGTGCCTCGAGTGCAGAAATGGCAGTGGCAGCAGTGCTCATAGCTTGAGATGGCTTGGTGAGTTGCATGAGGCGCTGATCTACGGTCTTGGCTGAGTCCCACATGTATTTCATTGGCCGCACTTCTATCAATTCCGTGGTCCACCCAAGTGACTGTAGTGGTAACGAAAACAAACATCGAAGCAAGCAAGCGCAAAATGAGCTAACGTTGATTCAGGCGCGCAAATATACACAGAAACTCGTGTAATCAACTTCAGGATTATAGATCTATAGCCAGAGGAAGCACCATGTTAATTTTTAAACCCTAGGTCTCTACATGTATTCCAAACGCCCACCTCAGCTAGAGTGAAGAAAGCATCGTCAGCGTCTTCGCATCCGGGCACATGGTGTGCGTAGCTCAAAATCTGCCATCAGAGAAAGGAAAAAGCGCCAAGGGCTGAAATATCTAGTCTTGTACCACACACGAGGGATAAGATGCCTCACAAATGAAAATTTAACGAGGAAAATTCTCATAGGAGCTCTTCTATAGGAGTACCGCGAGGCCGCCGGGGCGCAGGAAAGCGCTTATCGAGTCTAGCAAGGCTTTGTGCTGCGGGTGGTTCCACAAGCACTCCGCGACCTAAAACAGCAAGAGTAAAGCATGCAATCAAAGAAGAAGTGAAGTATCAGAGCAAGTCATTCGCAATGCAAAGATATTCACATCGAGTTGACGATTGAAGCGACTATCACTGGCTTAGATATACGCGCCCTTTGTTGGACACGTACCAGAGCCACATCGAATTCGCCTTGCAGAGATGCGTCCACCTCAGTGCCCCACAAGTGGCCTTCGACTTTGCAGCGGTGAGCCAAATCTGAGCCGAGCAAAGATTCGTTGGCCGCTATATTAGCGCGCACAGCGTTCAGCACATGCTCACTAGGATAGTCTGTCACGCGACTTAATCGGCAGCCCAGATGCAGCGCAGCCAGTGAAGGAAGTGCCGCTGCAGCTCCAACTTCGACGACCGCCTGTAATATGCCAACCGTGTGAATAGTGCGACATCAGCCAAGTAACGGAAGGAATAGCGGTTTAAGCTTACGCGATGCACGCTTGGACGGTTGATTGGTACCATACTCATCGCCTACCTAACAAGGCAGAGTGTCATTACAAGAAAAGTACAAACCTGGCCAGCCACTAAATGCGGCTGCGCTGCTAAATGTTGTGCGACTTGCACCGAGCCGCTCCACACCGTGTATGCAAAGAGCGCACCAGGGGCGCCACCGTCGTTGGGCGCGCACCGCAGCGAAAAATCGACGCTGCCAACGCGCTCTCGCACGATAGGCGCGAGTCCATCGTCGTCGCTGTCACTATCGCGCGCAAACAAACTGTTCATTGCGTCGTTCTCTTCGTCGGAGTTACCTTCCATGTCTTGGATACACTGCAGGAAGTCTTATGATATCACAACTAATTCTAAGTTAGAACTTCCTACTCTTTTGAGCTTATAGCACTCTGACCCACAATGAATTGAGACGATTCTTTCACGCTAATTCTAGCTAGCATACCTATTCTATTGATGATGGGTGTTGGCTACCGTAGCATATGGGACACTATAGCGTCGGTCTATCATATCAGGCTGCTGCAAAAAAGGTGCGAAATTATTATGAAAGCATCGCAGAATTTCGCAGAATCGCTGGAACGGCGTTTTGTTCGTTGTTTCAGAAAACCGATGAATCTTCAGATTTTCGGTTGGTTCAATTCGAGAAGAGGCACAAAAAGTGAGCGCAGTTCGCAAAACGTATTTCGTGAAATAATTGTGGAGCGGAGTGTTGAGCGCGTAGAGTTATTTCGGGAGTTCAGTATAATGATTTCATTGAGCTTATAGAGGCAGGCTTAGTAGAGCTGTCGTGATCGGCCATGAAGCCTTGGAGGCCTAGCTGGTGCCTTGCTGCTTTCGGCGTATGCCTGCTTACCGAACCGACAGAACCATCTGCGTCGCCATCGCCTCCGTCGGCAGTTGTGTTCCCGCCCTGGACACACCCACCAGAACAACAACTACACGACGGCAAGGCGTTGGGCTCTCGAGCAATTTCCACTGCAGTAGTAGTGGAAACGCAGGCCTGGCAGCCCGGCATCGGATGGACTTCTTCACAGTGGTCTGCGCCCGACGGCGCTCCATCCTTATCGCCAGTTGAGCTCAGTGGCTTTGAGCACACCGACGGATGGGCATGGTGCGGCGAATGGGCTGTTGACAAATCAACTACTGCAGTGGATAACATAAATGGAAATGTATTGAATTTGGAGTCAAGTGCTGGCGTTACTCATAGCTCTATCAGCAGTGACGCTGATGGCACTAGCGATAAGGAAGTAATAAGTGAGGACCTTGGCAGTGGCGACGGATGGTGCTACTCGGCTCCAGTGAATAATGCTTCGCCATCTGACGGCCATATTCGATGGAGGCGCTGGATACGGCCTATGCGGTCGCTTATGACGTTTTCGCAGCCTAGTACAGCTTCAGAAGTCAATTACAACCTCGATACAGCCAGCAGCGGCAACAGTGCCATCAGCAGTAGCGACGGTGGCATCAGTGGCCATGGCGGCTCTGCGGGCAGCTTCCGTGGTTTTGGCAATTATAAGGGCAGCGGTGTCATGAGGTCGCCGCTTCAGCCGCATACAAGGATCATCGCACATAACGACGACGATGACCTCATCTCCGAGTCGAGCCCAGCGCGTGCTCTTCAGTTGGAGAGGTCGGAAGGCCCTACATGGGCCGACACTGCCTTCGCCACGCAGACAACTCTGCAGCAAGCAGTGTGGCAACCGCCAGTGCAAAAACACGCGCCTCTATCGCGGTCACCTCTGCCTCAACCACCGCTGCCTCCTCAGCCGTTGCCTCCTCAAGCAACGCAACAAGCGTTGTCTGGAAGTGAATCGTCGGAACTGAAGAGCTCGAAGGCTGCTTTAGTTGATAACGTGGCCTCAAGTGAAATTTTGGAGTCACAAGCGCAACAAATTGCACTTACCTTCCGAGATGAGGTGGCCTCACTGAAATCTCCTGCCACGGCTACAACAGCAGCACCACTAGGACCACCACCAACAGCGGCGAAAACAACAACCACAGCACCAAGATCAACAGCGGCAATTCCAGAGACAGCGCCTCTTCCTCCCTCTGTAGGGGCAGTAACAAGCGCCCCGAAGCGGTCGTCCGAAGAGCGGCGGGTGCGGAAATGGGCTGCGAGATTGAGGCGTGATTTCACGTTTACTGGCTTCGTCCTGGCATGGTAGTTAAAGGCATGTGTTCGTCCATATGCATGCGCTGTTGAGTTTCTTTTTCTCTGGAGCTGTCTCTGCCGATGTTTCAAATAGTCTTTCTCTCCCTCTCTCAGCTATTCTTGTTTGCTTGTCAACTTAAGATAATCTTCTCCACCCTTTTCACAGGTTTGTGCCTCTGACGTGCCCCCAAATGTGTGGGCCTTTGTTGCGACTTCGACTCGGGCACTGCTTTCAGTCGTGGGCTCTGAACGAAAAGTTGCCGCTGGTGACGGTGCACTTGGGCATCAACCGGGGAAAAATCTTTGCTTTTTTTACCTTGGCTTACCGCATTGACACGTACCTCGCTGCCATTGATTGGATGCAGCAATACAGGTTCTTGAGTCGGCGCTCCATGAGCACTAGTATTGGTTCGAGCAGCAGTAGCACTCGAACCTCTTTTAGCGAAATCTTAAGTAGCAGTAGCAGCAGTGGTGATGCCGCTGCCACCGCCACCGCTGCTGCCGGTTCTGCTAGCGCTGCTTTACCAACAGAAACTACTGCTGCTTCCGATGGTGTGGCTCCCAGTGCCACCACTGCCAATGCTTACGCCCCTTCTAGTATTACCACCTCAATTGATGGAGCGAGGAGCAGCAGCAACCTTCTTGGTAGTGAAGGAAGCACCAAAACAGCGGCTCTGCAACTTGGAGGTGGCTATCAGCCTGGGCACCACGCAGGCTCTGCGCTTACTCGGCCGCCGCCTCCAACTCCTGGCGATTTCGAACCATCACTTGCTGCCTCAGCTGGAGCTGATGGCCCTGGAACTACTACTACTGGTACTGCCAATGCAGAGGGTGCAGGTCACACTGGTCCTACTGGACTAGCGACCTCATTAGGTGGACCTCCGTCTCTTGCTAGCCATAGTTGGGCCTCTTCATCTTCTCTTCCTCAATCATCCTCCACAAGAAGTACTATCGGCGATGGCAATTCTGTCTCTGGAGGTGTGCGGCGCGGACTCAGCACCGGTGTTAGCAGCGGTAGCAGCAGTGCCAGCAGTGGCAGCAATAAGGATGCACACCCGGGCTGGGCATCGCCCCAGCGGAAGCTCGCGTATCAGCTGTCGTACGTGGGTTGCTCCTTTGGCATGAAGTACGAGTGGTTCAGCGAGAAGCACGGCGCCGTGCTCGCACCTCAGTGGACTCCTTTCAATGGCATTTGGGTCTCCGCCTGGCCTTATGCCGAAGACGTCCTGAGGACCGCTGCGCGAGCTTTGCCCGTCAGCCGTCACTCTGGCACTGCAGCCAGGTGCGCTTTCGGCAACTTCTGGAGTAGGCACAGGAAGCGCAGCAACATGAACAACTGGTACGACAGCAGCAGCTTGAGCACCAGCAGTAGCAGTAGTTACGCTGATGCGTCACCGTTCCCTAGCTCGGGTAGTGTTCCAACGTCAGGCTCTGGTCCACGTACCGGAGAGGCAGCTAGTGCTTTACAGCCTGAGACAGCTCCTGGTGGCTTCTCCTCTGCTGACACTTCTAGTACTGCTGCGCCGTCCGACGGTGCTGCAGCTCTCTCTCCATCCTTAGGGCGGAATGATGGCACACCAACGGTAACCACGGCGACCTCCAAATTGGCTGCTCTCCTGGCCACTTGGTTAGAGCGTCCGTGGCAACTGTGGCTGACTTGCCTGGCGACCAAGCTCTGCCAATTGGGTGGCGCCATTCACTGCAAGAGCGACGAAGGCTTTGGCGGTATCGCTGCCTTTCAAGTTTCGCCCGTGTTCCTGGGTTTGCCGTTCGTGAATTGGCCGAGGGCTAGGGCTTTAGCGCGCGCGCAGTTTCGATCAACCACGCCGCCACCTTCTCCAACTCCTGCATCTCCACAACCGCCGCTTCCAGTGTCACCGCCGCCGTTATCAACGAGCCCACTGACACCTCAACCAACTTCTTCAACAGCGCCACTACAAGTGCCATCAACGTCAACAACGTCCTCTTTGTCTCCAACGCACTGCACGGCTGCAGAAGCTGCCAAGCCTCTTTCACAGTCTGATGCGCCAACTTTTTATAACGTCGCTTGGCCTCGAAGAACGAGCACTCACTGGCCTCATATTGATCATGGAGTGACAGCTGCTTCGCCAAGCAGCGAGACTCCACTCCCTGTAAGGGAAGCCGTGCACTTGTCAGCAGAACCTGCCGCGCCTCATCATCAATCAGTGCCTCAAGAACCAACAGCTACGGGCAGTAGTCCGGGCTTCAAGAACGGTTTTCATAGTAAAATCCAAGCGAACAAGGCAACTGATGATGGGGCTTCAACCAAGGGTATTCGTCTGGAGGGTCATTCCCAGGCTGCTGCCATCTCTCAAGCACAAACCGAAGCAACCTCGCCACAAGACGGCAGCCCTCGTAGCGAGGCTGCTGGGCCACAGCGAATCAACCTCATCCCTGGACTCCCCCCACAAGAAGGGATTGACGTTGTGACCAGGAAAGATCTACCTCTCCCCGTAATACAGGGCCGCAATCACGAACCCTCTGATTTACTCGGCGGGTATGCAGCTGCTCCTCATGATGGTGTCAATGGTTCCAGTGATAACGACATCACTACAAAGATCCAGCGATGTTGAATCATTGACTCGGGAGTCCAGCGCCCCAGGCCATTTCTATAGTGAATATAGAGAGCCAGAGTTAGGTTCTCTGGTGCTTTTATTGATTGGCCTCTGTCGCCTACTCTCCCGAACTCCATTAGTTTTAAGCTACAGGGCACTTTGGACTTCGCCACTTAAAATCCATTTCTATTTTTAAATTCTAAAAACTCAACGATTAACAATAAGAATTAAACATGTTTAAAAAAAAAGAAGAAGAAACCCAAGCAAACTCACCCGGCACCCGGCACGCGGCCATATCTCGTATTGTTACGTAACATCGCGGGGCTAGTCGTGCTTAATCCAAGATGGATTTAATACAGCCACTTTACTGGATATAGGTTGGTTGTTGGAGTTGGCCAAGTGAAGTGCAAAGTGCACTCAACACGAAACACGAAAACGAATTATGTTTCTGCCGAGTGCTAAACGTCCAGTCTACCGGCCATTTGGCAATTCTTAGTTCAGCACAAAAGGCTTAATCGTAAAAGTAGCATTGTATGGCCCACGAATGCGATCACGGTCTAATAATGAATTCAGGAGACAGCGCAAAGTATGCAGTGGCACAGCGGCTCAGCACGCAATGCTAGGTAGAGTCAGTCCCCGAAATGCTGAAGAAGAAAGTCACCTAAGAAATGATCCCAGAGGCCAGAACTAGGCTCGCACTCGCGGCCATAAGAGTTGAAGTGCATACCGTCGCAACGGACGCCTGGGCAGGTGTTTGTGAGCTTCGCAAGACGCAAGTGCCACAAACTGCCTCCTCTTCCACCTCCTCCTTCTGCACCTCCTTCTCCTGCTTCCTTGTCACTGCTGATGATTCTCTTTCTTTCCTCCTCCTGAAAAGCTCGTACTTCCACGGCGTCCCATAGCGTTGGCAATGCCAAGTCATTAAAGTCCAGGAAATCGTGCTTGGCAGTGGACATCATGATGGTGGCGGCATCGACCGTCGGCACTCCGACAAACACCACGGCGACACCTAAATTGACGGCCAGTTGATGGAACATCGCCAGATAGCGCCCAACTACCTCTTTGTGCGGCTTTGCGACCCCACTGGCACCGCCTAAACTGTGCTTGTCTCGGAGCATGTGGTGCAACCCTAGCCCTCCTAAGAAAGCCAGGTTGAACGGTTTCTGTGAATAGGCCATTTCTAGCCGGTCCTTGTAGGCAATAACTCCAGATGCATTCAGGCCGGTGTCTCTCATGGACACGAACGACGCTGACTCACTTCCTAACATGCGCTCATAGCTCTTGTATATCTCGTTTATGACCGAGTCCCCAACGAACACAGCGTTTTCTGCGTTGCCTTTAAGCTTGATTCCTGAGGCTAGGTAAGGTTGCGCTGTCAGCGTGGTATGTGACACTTCGCGAAATTTTGGAAAGAAGCGGCGCCTCGACCCTTCAGCCTCCATTGCTGCTTTCGCATACGAGTCTAAGGTAACGTTGAAACATATTGAGGCCAAGCTAGGTATCTCAGATGTTTTTTCGAGCTCGAACTTTGTCAACTCCAGTGGCTTTGCCAACGTGACAAAAAGCTGCACCAAGTCAGCAAGTGCACACAGGAAGAGCGCTCTTGTTACCAAATAAGTACGCATTTATGCTAGGGCTCTAAGGGTTGATGAATTGATGAAGCAAGCTGTAAAATGAATGATGACGAATGCTTTCGTTGCCATAAACGTTTATAAGTTAGCTTCATTTAGCGGCAGTTATGAATGCTCGCTTGTGCTCTGCTCTCTGCTCAACAACTGTACAGATTCTAAGAATACGTCAGTTAAAGGATCAAATACGTCAATTTCATTTTCGAATTGCCTTTGCCTTTGCCCTCTTCCTGTTGACTGTTGAGCAAACTGGTGTCGGTTCAGGTGTTGGCGTGCCCCTTTCTAAAATCGAACGATAAAAACCAATTGCACTCGGAAATTTTAGGTCAAGCGAACAAAGCCCATTAAACCACCGCTATGAAATATTTCCTATGGCACTTGAGTTAACGAGTAAACGGCAATGCCAGCTAGCAGTGGTGCCTCTCGCCCGTTTTTTTTAGAAAGGGATTTGAACAGTGAAGTTTAGCGATCAGCAGGAACACGTGAATAATAACTCGAATTGCCGAGAATATCCAAATCCATAGCATGCACGAGATCAAGATGCAAGATGAACCCTCGAAGCTAGAGCTAACGGATGTAAGCAGTGTGCGGCTGAGACGCCCCGATTTCTTCCAACTCGAAACATTTGTCATGTAAAAGTAATCAGCTCAAGGTCGAAGGTAAGTGTGCAATTCGGAGGAACGAGGCCAGGAAAGCCTCTTTCGCCATAGGCCAAGCCCGGAGGGATGAAAATCTTGGCCCGCTCGCCTATACTGAGCTGCGCAATCCCCTGCAGTCGAGAACATGTCAAATGCCACCAGATAATTAAAGTACATTCACGAGAAGAAATGAAATGGATGAATGGCAAAGATAGCACAGTAGGAAAAGAATATGCCGTGGGGGCGGGTCCATTCCTAACTCAATTACAATAGTCCACGCATCCGCGACAAGGCTCGAGTAATCCTAGTTACCCCATTCACCAAGGAAAGAATGCGCGTGAAAATCGGAGTGCGTTTACCTTGTCTAAGCCGGGAATTACTTGCTCGCATCCAAGTTTAAATCGAAACGGTTTTCCACGAGCGCGGCTGGAATCAAATTCTGCGCCATCAGGCAAGTATCCCGTGTAATGCACCACCACCTGAGCCGATGAGTAGCCCCGTGCACACACAAGTTAAGTGCATGAATACGAGTTACCGGTATGTACATACACAGAGCCCGCTGCGCACTTGCATACATGCTAATTCGCACAATGTAAATATACTGTATTACATTAAAAATTGTAAAATGCGCCAAGAAAACTCATTCTAACAATGCTTAGAAATCTATAGCGATGCGAATGGTTCCAACTTCCATCTTCAGAGCCGAATGTTTCAGCTCGAAATACTAAATTAACGAGCTTTCTAAACCGTACCATCGAATTTGTTTGAGGGTAGTTTATCCCGTCGCCAGCAGCAAAAATTTCAACTCTCACATCCTGAAGAAAAAAAACGCAGGGAGTTGCATTGAATATGGCCGCAAAAAATTAAACCGCTCCTATCGTCAGGAACAAGCACGAACGACTCCTTTAACTGACATTCGACATGATTGAAAACAATCCAGCTGGTTGTAAGAGCTCGCAAGGGCCAAAGTAGAATAAGTCTCGGCACGGGCTAGGGTGCTACTAATATCGTTAGAAGGTAGCAGGTGCCGAAAATTATGGCGGAGGGCGCTATTGTTGTTGTTGCAAGTAGTAGTTGTTGCAAGCAAATGGACCACTATTGATTGGACCAAACAACAGCCAACAGGAGCTAATAATTATCAACCCCCCTGTAAATTTTTACTTGGCGGAAAAAATGTATGGCGTGGTTGGTGGTTCGGCGAATCAGCGAAAATCAGTCGAAATAGCCTGCGTCTCGCTGAGAGCAGAGGTAGTCTATAGAAAAAGTTCGCAGGCTGGCAGCACTAGTTCATCAAGCATCTAGCAAACAGCAAGCAGTCACTTGAAAGTATGCGCCATCTTCGAGCGAAGCAGGGCCGGAAAACTCTTAGTTACTACCGCATTAGTTTTGGTATTGCGCCGCCGTATTCTGTTTTGCTGGACGGTAACTTCATCCACCTGGTATGAGATCGAATTTTGTGCATGACGTGCAGCACGTTAGCTTTGAACAATATTGACTCCCACCATTCGTTATTGCTAACAATTTTATTTTGTACACTCAGGCGATGACGCAGAAGGTAGACCTGCATAGCCGTATACGTAAGCACTTAGGCGGTGAGAAATTCAACCTGTTTGTGCCGGAATGCGTGGTCGCTGAGCTGCGCTCTATCGGGGCACCTGTTGAGCTTGCACTCGATTTTGCGCTCGCACACTGCGAGGTGGTCTCTACCGCACAGGGTGCTCGACCAAACGACGCTATCAAAGGCCTAGTTGGGCGCACTAACCCTAGGCGCTTCTTCGTTGCTACCCAAGAAGAAGACCTGCGGAATTTCTTGCGGACTTTACCCGGCGTGCCGCTGCTGCATTTGCAGCGCACGGTATTGCTGCTAGAGACGCCGTCTTCTTCGAGCCGAAAAGTGAGTTCGCAGCTTTATAACCTAGATATCTGAATAAGAAACGTCTACCCTGTTCTGTTTCATTTGAGCCTGCAAGGCAAGAAATGAAAGCGAAATGTGTTCGTCTCCGTGCATGTGTGAATGAGCTTGAGTGATTCTTTTTCAGTTAAATAACCGATGCTTTCATTTGTGTCGCGATGGCTGTTGCGTGTTGACGTTTCTTTAGGCCAGTGGTCGAGAAGAAGCCGACAAGTTGACTGGTGGTGGCCATCAGGACGCTATCATTCAGGAAGCCATCGCTCTGAGAGACCAAGAACGCGCAGAAAAGCGCCGCCGCGACGGTGCTGCGAGTGCGAAACTGGGCCCAAAGAAAGAGAAAGCCAAGGGCCCAAACCCTTTGTCAGTGATGAAAAAGAAAGCAAAGCAACCTGACCACCAACAGAAGTCGAGCGGTGGCGGGGCAGCAATGAGAGATAGCAGCGACGCAGCCGATTCGAAACCAAAGAAAGTTCGACGAAAGTCGAAGGGTCTCAAGTCTGGTACTGCCCTTGCTGCTGCAAGCGATGCGTGAATAGTCCTTGTGTAGTTGCCTATCTGTGTGAATTATTCCAATTTTTCTAGTAGCATACTCCGATAGCCGGCAGCCGGCAATACCGCAAGTAGGAAGTAGGTGGTTTGATAATGATTAATGGCAGTTTTTTTTTGCCTAATTGGCCGATTGGGCGTTGCCGTTAGCATGGCTCCTCGAGCTCTGTGTGTATATACGTGGGCCGATTTGCTCCCCAAAGTAACCAGTTCCAGAAGCAACCCTACCTCGATTACGTTTTGCGTTTTGCTTTTGTTTGCACCGAGGTCCAAGATGTAATGTTAATGTGCTTAGAACAAAGACCTGAGTTGTGCCTTCAGATAGGAAAGAAAATCCCTATTCCTCTTCACTCATACATGCGTCTTAAATCTCAACTCAGGTGCATCTGATTCGAGATAGTGATCCATTTCATTGAGCATTAGCGGCGAGGGCGCTTCGTTGTTCGTTGCGATGTAGAGCCAGTTGCTTCGTTCAATACTTTCTTGGCTTGCTTCTCCAAGGCCAAGGCTAGCAAGAACACCTCACTGCCTGGCGCGTTGTACGCGCAGCAATTCTGAACAACCAGACGGAGGTCAGCGACAAAAGTAGCCAAGGAAGAATATCCTCGAGAGCCGCTGTAGCCCACCTGAAATATCACCGAATATAAAAGGCGACATAAATGTTGGCTTCGAAAAAATACAAGAATTAAAGAGGAGCATTCAAGAACCGTGGAAGATGAAGTTGAAGTAAACAGGAAAAAGAACAGGATAGAAGCTGATGGCAAAAACTGAAGAAGAGATTCAAGTGTTAGCACTATGAACCTCCTGACAGATGCCGGGTAACTATTTTGGTTTAAGTATTCTACTTCAAGGATCGCATTACCTTGCTTTGCATCGTGCTCAAGTCCATCGGCTGGTTCACCACATCCAAGTAGCCGGGCGCCTCGTTGACCACATCCACCGGGACGCTAAACAACCCCCCACTCTGGGCTTCGTCCCATGCCAGGAGCTCGTGCAGCACGCCACTGCACAGTTTCTGGAGTGTTCCCCCCGGGCGCCCGCCGTTCACACTTCCGCTGGGCTCGGGGTACACTGGCCACGGCGATAGGTGTACAGCACTCCCAGCACCAGCCACAGCAGCAGGTGGTGGCGCGTCTTCATCTTCGTCATCATCATCTTCTTTGACGTGTGCCACGGGGCGAATGCGAATGCCCTTTTTGGGTGGCGGTGGTCGCGAATCTTCTTCATCGTCGTCTTCATCGACGTCGTTGTCGCTCTCGTCGTCATCATCGTCAACATATTGCGGCTTGGTTGCGCCCCGTGCCTGCCTCGTGCTTCCTCGCACCGGCCGTGCCGTCTTCAGTGTAATTTTATGACGCGACGATGACGACGTCCTGGAGGTCGCACTTCGCTGTGGCCTCTTTTCTGACTCCGATTCATCGTCCTCGTCATCATCGTCCTCGTCATCATCATCATCTTGATCGCCGCCCGACGAATCATCTCCTTCTTCTGATTCGCTTGACGAGGTGCCCCGAGGCCGCTTCGACCGTCCACTGGTCTGACGAGAGGCCTGCCGAGGCGCCGCCCTGCGGCTGCTAGCGCGGGTAATGCTACTGCTCCTGCTCTTGCTGCCGCTGCGACCGTTCCGCTGTGCTGCTGGCTGCTCTACAGCTCGTGCTCTCGAGGATGCCCGACGAGATACGCGATTCTCGTCGTCTTCATCTTCTTCATCGTCGTTTTCATCGTCCTCGCTACCTTCATCATCGGAGTCCACAATTCGCGAGGCAGCGCGGCCTTTGCCCTTGCGCTCATTGAGCACTGGCGAATGTGCGAGCTCCTCGTTGGGCCTATCCTGCAAGTTGGCATGCTCTTCGGCCGCTGGTGTCGTGCTATATTTAACCACTGTTGACGACGACGATGACGACGACATTGCCACCCCATCGGACATAAGTGGGCGAATCAACTCCGCCGTAACGTACTTTTCCTTCTCGCCGTCGTCGTAGTCGATGTCGAAAGTCCCGCTGGAGCGCCCGCTGAGATGCGCGCGCTGAATGACCCCGGGAAAGTACTCAGCTCTGCCCCGATACCGCACTTTTACCCGCATCTTTTCGCAGAAAGGATTTTGCGCGATGCGTGGATTCTCTGAGCTACTGCTACTGCTGCTCCTCGAGTTCTCAGCCCTCTTTGACGATGATGATGAAGAAGGGTCTTCTTCTGGCGCATCGCACGACGCTAATGTAGTATTCCACGAATTCATGCGGCAATACCATGCCCCCTCCGGGAGTTCATAGCCCTCCTCTGCAGGCGGCAGCACCCGCCATTTCGCACATTCGTCGCACTGCACCCACTCGGCCTCAACTTCACCTCCATCAGAATTGTCTTCTTCGCCCGCACGCCACGCAGCTTCCAGCTTAGTGGCACACGCCTCGGCTTTCCGCACAATCGCCGAGCCGTCCTTGTTGAAAGTGCGCGCGTTTTCGTACAAGAGCCACCCGTCCCGGCACACCGCCTCGGGCTGACGATAGAACCCCGCTTCGAGGCGTCGTGCCATCAAACTCAGGTCCATGGGCAGCGGAATGGTGCAGCGGTACGACGGCACTTCGGCGTCGTTCACCGATTGCGCAAAAGGGGCGCAGGTGGGGTCGTCGAGCATGTCATGGACTTCTGCGAGGAGGGCATTGAAGGCAGCTTGATGCTTCTTTACCGAAGATGACGACGACGACGACGACGAGGAAGACGACGACGACGACGACGACGAGGAAGACGACGACGACGACGGCAAAGTCAGAGTTGAGGTATAAGCCTCAAGCCCATCGGCCGGTTTGGCTTCCCAAGGGCTCAACCGGTCGCTTTCTTCTTCTTGCTCCTGGTCTCCGTTGTCCCAGTCAATCTCTAAACACTCCCAAAACGACGGCCCTACGAACCCACTGCTGCTGCTGCTGCTGCTGCTATGGCTACTACCGCTGCGCCCGACACCGAGGCTGTTGTGACGAGATGACCCGCCGCCGCCCCCAGAGGCAGCAGAGGACCCTGGCGCAGCTTCTACGGCCTTCACGGTCCCTACGTACTCGTTCAGTGTCCCGTCTTCGCCGTACTGGGCCGACACCACTCGCATCCCGGCGCGCCACGGCACCGCCACAGCCTGATCCACGTGGCCCTTGTGGACCAGGAACTCCGCCCCGTCCCACGCCCGCACCTGCACCTCGAACTCCGGCGGCGCTTTGGCGTGCCGCGTGTTGATTCGCTGGTAGGGGCCCCACTCAATCACTCCACTCGGCAGGGTTTTGGCCACGCGCAGCACCTTGAGGGTGGTCTTCAGCACTACAGAGGGGGGTCGAAACGAATCCCCCCCGTCGCTGGTTACGGCAGGGAACTCGAACTCGGTGTGCTTGACTTCCGTTTCGACCATCGCAAAGCGGCTCGACATCCCCTGCCATGGAGGAGGCCTCGCTTCGGGAAATTCTTGCAAGTAAGCCTCGTGGCCAGCGCTGAAGTACACGCAAGTGTCTCCTACTTGAGGCACGTACACGCTGCCTTCGCCTGAGGAATACGTAGAACAGGTCGTATCACAAACAAAAAAGTGAGTACGCAATAGACGAAACCAAGTTTGGGGAACATCAAAAGCAAGACGCGATCAACAGCACGTCCATTATACCTGAATGAATGTGCTACTTCTTCTTTTTTGACGTCTTAACAGATACAGCATCTACACCTACAGGCATCATTGTCTCACCGATGTTCCGCATGGGCGCTTCACTCAAAAGCCAGTCACGGTCGAGAGGAGCCCCGTGCGGCCACCCGAATTGATGGCGACGCTGCTCGTTGGTGGACCGGCTGCTGCCGCTGTGCTCGCCCTTCTTGTTCTTCTTCTTCATGCCCCCCTTTGTGGGTGGCAACGCGGGTTGCGGGCGGTGTTTGGTGCAATAGAAAGGCACTGCTTCCCCCGTCCACTGGTCTCGGCACACCCAGCCGGTCGTAGATTGCGCACAGGGAATGTGGTAATTGAAGCGGCACGCGGTCACGAGGCAGCCTAGGGTCGCGCCAAACAAACTACAGGCGGAGCATTTGAGGAGCTCGCCTCGTCGGACGCATTTTTCGAGCGCGCACCAGTGCTCCCCGTTGTGAAACACCTCCGGAGACAGGGCCGCGCAGTCGTCGTGGAGCCACACCCGGCGCGCGTTTGGGCGGCTAGGGTCGGGCCCCAGTCGAAGAGGGTGTGGGCCGAGCGCGGGTCCCGGTAAAGGAGCTTCACTAGTGTCGCCGCCGCCGCACAGCGCACACTTCAAGGTGGACCGATCCACTACGACAACGGACGACGAAGACGAGGATGACGATGACGACGACGACGACGAAGGTTCAGGTGACGAAGAAGAAGAAGATGAAGGCTGCGGTGGTTCAGCATCGATTTCCATCTGCTGATCTGAGGAAGACCTTTCTCCTTCGGTTTCAACATCTTCTGCACCTGGAACAGAGCCACTGGCCCGAATCAAGGGGTCAAACAGGTCGGCTTTTACTTCAACTTCGCTCGTGCCGCTCTTGGCTTTCCCCTTGGCTTTCGCTGCGGTCGTCGCCACCTGCGCCTGCCGCCGCGCCGCGCGCGCCGACCGGTCTTTCTCCGAGTGCACCAATCGCACGTTCTCCATGAGGTCGTCGCTGTCGAAGGAGTCGTCAGTGCCAGCTTCCCGGTAACCACCTTCGTCGTCGTCGTCGTCCTCGGACGAGTCGTTTGCTGCTGCCGCCGTAGCTCTGCGGACTGGACGCATACGCACTCCTCTTCCGCCGCCACCGCTTGCGCCTCCGGTAGCTCCACCTCTTCTGAGCCGGCCTCCTAGACGGTGGCCAGCACCATCGGGACGGTTGCTCGGGCGCCGCCGTGTCGTGGGACGGCCTGTGGTGAACTCATCGCTGAACTCATTTTCGCTGTCGTCGCTGCCACCACTGTTGCTGTTCTCGCTGTCGCTTTGCATACCAGCGGTGGTGTTCACGAAATCGCCGTCGAAGCTGTTGCTGTCTTGGTACCCATTGCTCTCGTGGCCGTCGTACGAGTCAATCGTGATCCATTGCCGGTCGTGTGTGGCACCCGAAAGGTGAGGCTGCGACGTGGAAAAGCCTTGCCTGCTCCTGGGTGGAGTACCCCCCTTGTAATGTGGAGACAACAAAGACGCCTGCAGGCCACTGCTGCTGCGCTGCCGCAACAAGCGCTGGCGAGCGGCGCTCGAAAGGCGGTTCGCCAGTAGATGTTCGGCTGCAGCCGCCTTGGCTTCTAGATTCGTTCGCCTCGAAGCAAGCTCTTCTTTGCTCAGGCAAGGAATGTGGTTGCGGCTCTCGAGCGGCAATGGTTGGGTCAAATGCGGCAACAGTTCAAAATTGCACACAGGTCCGCGGGGCACTAAATGGGGCTGCAGCTGCGTTGCCGTGTCAATCGTGTTGCCATGGTCGTCCATCGCAATTTCACCGTAGTCGTTGGCAAAGTACTGCTGGCCCGGTGCCTCGGCCCATTTGGGGCTGCTGGAGGCGGCGAAGAGCAGCACGCTGCCG
>Ga0307979_1001222_pt1 | contig 18193 bp, 14 predicted proteins | sample OrgLakmetage1058_FD_201833 | JGI IMG/M metagenome (GOLD analysis project Ga0307979, IMG submission 201833) | Saline water microbial communities from Organic Lake, Antarctica - #1058 | ecosystem: Environmental > Aquatic > Non-marine Saline and Alkaline > Saline | place: Antarctica: Organic Lake...
CAATTGCATTACGCAAAAGGACACTCAGCCCAGTCAGACTTGTTCTGAAGGTTACATTTTTCTGTTGCTATTTGCCACAGTGGTGTTTCTTTGTATATTGGGGAGTATTAACTAGACTAGACTAGATAAAAGGTGGTCAAGAGATGACGTATGGAAGATCTCTCGAGCGGCATCTGAAGCACTTCGGCCTCGTGGACGACGGCGGAAAAGCGATCACCTTTTCGGAATGGGCAACCCTGGCGCAGGACCGCGCTGGCTGGCTGAAGCTCGTCACGAAAGTGCCTTTTGACATTGGCAAACCGCAGCTAAGGCCACCTCGGTGCGACACTAGGGTTACGCCTGAGGAGAAGCGGAGGTCTTTGGCTCGGCGCACCCAAGAGACGGAGCAACGGCGCGCCCTCTTCAACGCAGAAGCAGACACAGAAGGGACTTAAGGCAGGCCCCACATTTATTTCATGAACAGTTTCCACTTTAGAGAGAGGGGGGGGTCCAAACTTCCTAGCCTCTACAAACTTCCTATCTGCAATTTTGACTTGCGCGCAACGCACGCGCGTACGCTTCTGCCCGCAGCATTGGCTTCTGTGCTTCTGTGTCATTTGTCATTTGGGTTTGTATTAATAGTTCGAGTTCGAGTTCTTAAGTATGCCGGGCCTTGGTGCATTTTCATTGGTGCTCAACAAATCAACAATCAACAAACAAAAATAATGCTGCGATGACACGGGATGACCAAGTTTTTAGATTTTAGATACTGTTTATGCCTGCTCGTTGGCTAGTAGTGGAATGAAGACGCCTGGCAAGCATGCAATGATGTGGTCTTTCGAAACAATTGATTGAAATCGCTACATTCACGCTTCAGATATCCTACTTCGCTGGATTCTCTATAGAAGTTGCTTGAAGCTGTCAGACTGCTGTGCTGCAGTAGTCTTCCGAGAGTGGTTTCGTACAGCTTTAGCTTCGTGCAACTGTCACTTGTAATCTATCGAGGCACTGCTTCTAGCTAGCCTAGCACGCAGGAACAGATGGGACGGCTAGTATGTTTTTTCGTCACCGCCGCTCTAGTGCTTGTGGGTGCTTTGAAGCTTCCGATTGAGGATATGGATTACTTGTTGAGTGACTGCCCGTCTGATTTCTATTGCCCCGGTCTAGAGGACCTACCGCCACTAGTGCCCGACCTTGGCCTCTCGAATCGCACCGGATGGATAGCAAAAGCCCACCAATTGTTTCGCGATGGCAACTATCGGGCCGCCGCAACGATCTACGCTGATTTGTTGGAGTTTGACAACGGAAACACGACCTTGATTGGATTCCTTGAAGGGTGCTGGAACAAGTTATATCCTCGAGGCGTTGCAGACGAAGTGCCAAAGAAACCCATTGACGCTATTGTAGACGAGCACATGCGACGGGCATCGTCAAGCGATGGCGTGTTGGTGGATAATGGTGCTAGGCGTTTGTATGCCGAAGCCCTCGATTCTCAAAAGCGCATCTTTCTAGTGCGCGGGTTTTTGACGCCGCGGGAAATCAAACTGATGAGCAGCCACACAGGCCAGCGGTATAACCGACATGATTCCCTGATACCTTCAATAAGCATCGCTCTTTAGTGTAAAATGCTACTATTATGGTCACAAGATTAGATTTGTCTTTTTTTTAAAAACCCTTTTGTGCCACAGCTGCTTTTGCTTGAGCCTGCGGTATCTTCGCAACCTCATCTTTTTTTTTTCATATTGCCCACGACAGAGCAACGGCAGCGGTAGAAACCGAGCCTGTAGTATGCTTCCGGGAAGGCCCATACCGAGGCACGCGCGCTTTCTACGACCACGCCCTGCCAGAAGCAGCCATGTGCTTAGACCATCGTTTGAACGGCAGCCGGAAAGTAGCCAGACGGCTTCGCAACGTCACCAGCATCAGGTGGGTTGCGTGGCGGAGTTCCTTGCTTGTAATTAAAAAGGGCATGCTTTCGTGCTATTCATGATTCCGAAACTTGATTACCTGTCTGTCTCTGTCTTCTTCTTGTATTCGTTTCTCTTATAGGGATTCACCTGAAGTGTCTGCACTATCATCTATGTCATTTCTCTCTTTGTGTTCACTGATCTCCCACTCGCTTCTATTTGTCTTTTAACTCAGTTTATCTGGCTTACCCATCGGCATCTCTCAGAGGCCTGGGCACGGCGGAGGTGCGCTCGCCAGCGTCTCAACGAGGCCTGAGACCGTGGCGGCCATCGATGCGACGGTGGAAAGTGTGGCGAGACGAGTGGAGACGCTGACAGGGATTCCGGACGACCACGGGATGATTCACCAATTGCTCGTGAGTATATTAGGGCACATACACACATGCTCATGACTCCTGCCCTCCCAATTTTTCGTAACTTTTCGCTCGTTATAGTTTCCTTATTCGTGTCCTTTTTTTTGTGTTTGCTTTCAATAAGCTCAGGAGTTGTTTTTATGTGCCGTCTTGTGCGATTTTGGTGTAATTGTCGCTTTTGAGAAGTTGTTTCTTTCACCACCTCTCACCTTTCTTTCTTCGTTCTTTCCCATTCAATCTTCCTGCTTGGATTAAAAAGGCCTACGGGGAAGGGTCAAGCTACCTGGCGCACACGGATTGCACCGATGAACCGCCAGCAGCGCCGCCGCTAAGATATCGTACCATGCGAAAAGACGAGGTTGTTATTCGTTTAGGACAAACACTCCATAACTTTCTTGTGAATTGATGCTTCCTATACTTTGCTATTATGTCAGACATATTCGTGTCATGCACCGTATTTTTGCTCTCCTCAGACAACTTGATTCTCTTTTCTTCACCTCTCATTTCCTTCGTTCTGCTTCTGTGCGAATGTGAACTACAGCGAGCGTTTACCACAATTGTGCTTCTGAGCGACGAATTTGACGGCGGGGAAACCACATTTCCGCGGCTGGACCTTAAGCTCAAGGTAAATAGCTTAGTTTTTTCATTTTTTCATCTCTTCCCTTTCAAGATGTGAGGTATTCGTATTAGCATGGTGTAGTTGTATAATAATCACACTTCACAATACCAAAATGCTCCTTGGCTGTGTATTCTTGTGCACTACATTAGGTAGCAGCGGGCGACCTTATCTTTTGGAAGAATCTCAAGCGTGCCAAGGGCCAATTCTCAGCTTCAAATCCAGCTTATCGCTGTGATCCTGACACCACCCATGCGAGCAATCCTGTGACCATGAAGCCAAGCTTGAGCGCAGGAGGCGACAAAGCAGATGCTGCTTCGAATCACTCCAGTGCCCATAGCAACAGTGCTCCAGCAGCAGCAGCAGCATCTCAACGCTACCGCAACAGCGGCGGATGGCATGGGAAACTCGCGTGGCAGCGGTGGTTTTCGCTGATGAAAATGCCGTTTGCCGCGGAGCGCAGGCCGTGGATGACCAACGCCCTCCATCGGCGCGCTTTTCAACCCATCCTCAACTGCGACTTGGTAATGAGCAAAGAAAGGAGTTAAGGTTCAGTGAAAGAGAGATCTCAAAGAGATTCGTGCATGGATGGAGAGAAATGAGGAACCCCCCAAAACGTAGGAAATATCAATAATCCAATTAATGTGAATACCTGTCGCACTTCTGAATCAAACACACAGGCTACAAGTGAACTCATCCGTGTATTTTTGCTCCAATCCATCTGCGCGTATTTCTGTAAACCTTGCACAGGTGAGTGACGGCTCTGACCTCCCCGTGCACCGCAAGCTTATGTCGTCAGACAACCATATGGTGTCTTGCCGTCTCTACGGCCACATGCCTTTTCCCGTCGAAGAATTCGACCCTATCAAGAGGGGGCCGCCTTCTCAGTCAAGCAACGGCCAATCCACGGATAGAGCAAGCTTTATTTCGGAAGAAGTGCGACGGCAACTCTTTGACGACTTATAAAACTTCAAAGATATTTTGCCATTGGTGTTATTGTGCTCTGAAAGAAACACAAATTGAGGCGAAACACGCGGGATATTTACGTAAATGTTCGATATTCGTAAGATTCGTAAACGTAAACAGCCTTTTGTTCCTACTTTCTTGGATATAACTAAAACTAGATTACACGGCAATCTGGAAGTCGGCGCTTATGTACGTGTGGTTAAAGCCGACTCGAAAACGAAAACAAGCGAAATGGAGTTGGAGATGTAATATTAGTAATATGTAAGCAAAATGCAAAAGGCAAAAAAGGGGAAACAATATCCCATTCCACCAATTCCAACCCGAAGGAGATCTGAAGGAATTAGGGGGGTTATATCTCTATACAGCCCACTTTTAATATGCCCTATGTATGAGCTGGGAATACAAGGCGCAGAAGGCAACTCGGAACTCGTGGAGTCGTAAAAATTGAGATATGTACAAATGACTTGCCCATCCACACCAAATCCTACGTCAGTCGGGAGAGTTGCGAACCATTTTCCGTAGGGACCTTGGTGTTGCGAAGTGACTATAAGCACACAACTCGAAAGCAGAGATTACAACCTTTGTTTCTCACTCAACCCACGATTACTCGCACTATATTAACTATACATCCTTCGTGAGAGGGCGAGCGAGGAGGTCATGCAATGTCGTTTGTACAACTTCACAGTTGTTCAAATCTTTCCCTGTAAGAGCTCGTATGACTCCCCAATGCGCCACTACCGCTACTCGCTGCTCTGGCTGTACGCTTAACCATTCCTTGAACGCCAAAAGCCTCGCCTGGGTGTACGAATAAAGCAGCGCTCGTCATTCGCAGTGTTAGAAATAGATACACAAGAAGTGAATGAAGCAAGTCTAAAATTAAAAATATTAATCGCAATCATGTAAACAGCTAAGCATACGATTCGTTATTAGTTTACCTGGAACTCCTCTAAAGGTTCCCCAGGGCAATAGTAAGTGCCAGCCGGGCGCCAATCTTCTTCTTCTTTTGTTGCCTCAACTCGATGATGGTACCACCATTCTCCTTGTGGCCCTAGCCCTTGGTTGCTGTAACCGCATGTGCGCAAGTCCGAAAAGTCAAAGCAGACACCATTTGGGCTGTTCTTCCTGCCGCTGCTACTGCCAAAATCAACAGCAAGCACTTCAATAGGGCGACCAACGTCCGAACTCAAGTATACCCGCTCAGAGATTAAGGAACACGCTACACTCCTGAGCAACACAATCGCACGAACGATCGTGAAATAATAATGTGGAGATGTCATCAAGAAGTTCCAGTACAAGTAAGCAAATTCCTTGCCCATGCGGTAAGTATGATTTCTTTTCAAAAAGGAATTACGAAAGCTTACGAAGGGCTTTAAAAAATCAACGAGGGTTTGCAGTAGTACCTTTTCGCCGGGCTCACAATGCCGCCATCTGAGGGTGCAAATGCGAAGGTAGCTGTCGACAAGGCCCGCGTGAGAGGTGAAGCAACCAAGAGCTCAATTTGGGGATCTTCCGCCAGCAATCGATGGCCGAGTGCTGTAGCTTGGTCTTTCCCACGAGATGTGAGCCGCGTGTCCCATAATCCAGCGTCTTTGAAGTTCGGTGCTCCCCACTGACAGCCCGGTCGAGCTAGCCATTCGTTCATTTCCGTCACGCCGTGCCGAATCAGCCACACGTCCTTGTCTCGAGGTGCTCCTTCACACTCATTATCACTGACACTGGAGTATGTTCTGCATCTACTTGTGCTACCAAAGGCTACTTGATTGCCCTTCGAGGCACATACCTTGTGCACACTCCTTATCGATGAACGTATTGGCAGCGGTAGAGCAGTCACTGACGCCAACGCAAGTGGCAGTGCCCGCCATGATAATAGCATGTTTACTAGATAGTATTTGATGCAAGGCTAGCCAGGTGGTGTTTGAAAGCTCTAGTAGCTCCTGCAGATAGTTAAAGGCGCAAATCTATGGCTGGCAAGGAAGTTGACCCACGCTCTTCTTCTTTGAACTCCCAAAAACTACAGTTGCCAAGTTAATTGTATTATGCACTGGTTGGTGCGAAACTCTTTCAAATCTTTTCGTAGCAATACTTTCTCGCCGTCGGCGTGCGCTCTTCCTCTCGGCTTTTCTCTAGCTAGCTAGCCAGCTGGCTGGAGCTGGAGAGCTGGAGCTACTGCAAAAAAGCAGAGAGGAGGAGTTAAGTTTTAGTCAGTGTTCCACGCTCGCCATTGCCGAGTACCGAGCAAGGTGCCGAACGAACCGAGCAGCCGAATATTGCTCGCTGCTCGGTCCAGTTCGGCAATATTTCATGCGCGCCTGTTCGATTCGGCTGTTCGGTTCGGCATGTCGGCCGGGGGTGCTGCTCGGCTTTGGTGCTCGGCTTCGTTTTTTTTTGCAAAAATTTAGCAATTTCGTGTGGGTTTTGAAAAACATATAAGGAAGCACGTTTTCCCCGTCTTGGGGGAGAGTCCTGCTCGCGTTATTCGCCTGCTCGACACTTTGCTCGGCACATCTGCTAGGCGGTTTGGTCGGTTCGGCTGCTCGCTGGACAGTTACCTCCACAGGTCTATTCGGTTCGGCTGCTTGTTCGGCTACGTCGGCTACCCCTCCCTGTATTCGGTTCGGTATTCGGCATTAAAATCGTGCCGAGCGTGGAACACTGGTTTTAGTTGCTTCCAAGGACCGCCGAAAATCCGGTTTTGCTTTTCGGGTCTTTTTTTTCGGAACAAAGAACTTTTCATCATCGTCAGCTGTTGAAATTCTGATTGACCAAATATTAGCATGTGTATCTTGTGGAAAACATTGGCCAACCAGAATATCGATACGTACCAACCACAAAAAGTTCTGTGCTCTAAAAAAGACCCCCAAACAGCAAAAACCGGATTTTCGGCGGTCCTTGGCTTGCTTCTCGTCTTGTTGTGGGCTTGGCCCATTGTTGACGTATCAGAATCCCCCTGTATGACAGGCCCGAGTATGTGTATTTTTGTTATTTCGTACTTCCTCCTCTCCGGCCGTCTAATCCGTCTATTCTCTTCGCTCTCGCCCTAAATAGAACATTTTTCGCATGCGAGGCATATCACTCGGAGATATTACGTCACTTGCAAGCCTCCGATAACACCATGGGGCATATTTTTTCAGGGGAGTTCTATAAAATTCTGAGTTCCCAGAGAAGCCAACCGAAGTTCTTTCTTGCTCCTTCGAATGCGTTCAGATCGCGGTCATCGCATAGCGCAAATTCAGGCCCAGCTCGACTTCCGCTAGGTCTGGCAGCGACATGAAGAAGACGCCAGACATACCAAAGAGGTCACAAGCCAGTCCTAATGCATTCTAGTCGTAATACTGAGTCCAACTTTACTCAGCGCTACCCCCTTCTCCGCCTGCGATCTTGATCTCTTCAAGGAGGCGAGTCACCACGCCGGAGAGCGGCTTCACCGCGGGCGAACTCGGGTGCGTCGAGGCAATGGCCACGCCCTAGCCAAGTGTGACACAAGAATAGGTACAGCGAAGAATAGAAGCAATTCAGATTTTAGAGGAAGAAAACGGAATAAATAGAGCAGCAGAAGGACAAAAGAAAATCAAAACATTGCTCGAAGAGGTCGAAATGCAGTGTGCTTTAGACATCTTCTCCAATCACAGAAATTTCTTGTTTTTCAAAGCACCTGCTCAGTGCAGGCAGTCAAGTTGGAGTCAAGGGGCAACTTTCCAAGGAATGGCACTTCGAAGCTTTTCGCCATGCCCTCAGGACCTGCGCCCGAAGCGGGGAACACCTGGTAGGAATAGTACAGGGAATAAAGGCACATCGCTCAGGTACATTCAAGCAATGAGGCACGCACAATTCAGAGAAAAGTGCACACTACCTCATCAAAGGTGCACATAATGAAGGAGTAGATTGAATCATGACTTTTTCCAAATGAATTTTCCGTATAGTATCATGATCGTGCCGTGAAGGCTATAGGTCGAACTATCAATGCCCCCCCTCCCTCTTTACCTCAGTGGCCATCATGAGGCTCAATATTTCGGGGCACTTGCTGGTGAGAGTAGCAATGGTGGCCGCCGTCACGTCTTGGCCCGAAGCGTCCAGGAACTGAGTGGCATTGACAGGGCAGCGCAGGCCGGACATGTTTTCAACCACCCCCAACACATTCACCTGAGGATCGTGCGATGAGCCAGCAAATGTACACACGCACCACATACGAACAGCGGTAACATGAGAAAAGCTCCTCTTAACAAAAGATGAAGAAAAACCTTTTATGGCATATAAAAGAAGAGGAAAGATATCGGAACATAAATCACTGGCGAAAAGACAAGACTGAAGAACGAACTTTCTCTTTCCTCCTCTGTTCTGCACCCCCATCCTTCCACTCATGCTTCCTACCTTGGTTTTCTTGCAGAAGTTGATTTCTTTCCGCACGTCCGCCATGGCCACTTCCTGCGGAGTGGACACAATCAAGGCGCCGTCAATGCCCGCCCCTTTCAGGTACTGCACGATGCTCAAGTGCTCGTCCGAAGTACCCGGTGGCGTGTCCACGATCAGAAAGTCCAATTCGCCCCAGTCCACGTCCTAATTTAATGACGAAGAAATTCAAAGGAAAACGAAAGGAATAACTGCAGTATGAGGTTACGCGAGGACTAATGAAATTCGTAGCCCTTTCACTTATGCAAAGAGGCCATGTGCATGTTTTCTTCTTCGTCTAAAACAAGCTCATTCAGCTCTCTCTTGCCCATACGGATCAAGCCAATCAGGTGGGTCTATCAACCATCCAAGTAGCACATGTAGACACTTTTACCGTTAAGAACTGCTTGATGAGGCCGTTCTTGCGCGGCCCGCGCCAGATCACTGCATCATCCTTGTTCGGGAGCATAAACCCTACGGACATCACCATCAGCTCGCCTTCGCAGTCAGGCGGCAGAGATGTGACTGCAATCGGCGTCCAGCCGTTGCCCGACTATGGTTCATATATTGTGGCGACATACATCAATCGTAAGGAAGAAGGACGAACGGACGCAAGCGAACAAGTGAAACGCAACGATTTTCATTTTTCCAGCAGTAATGAATGCTCACGCGAGCTTGATAACATAAGCTTTCTACACTTCTTTTGTCATCATTTAAATTGTAGAAGTGCCTCCCGTACCTGGTGCACTTCCGCCGAGGTGAGGCCCAGCATGTGAGGCGATGAGGGCCCACAAATGTCCACATCCAATAGACCCACCGAGTACCCCTGCAGCGCGAGAGAGAACGCCAACTGCGACGCGACAGTCGACTTGCCCACCCCACCTTTACCACTCAGCACCAAGAGCTGCCAAGAACAACAACAGGTGCATAGAATAAAGAATGTAACCCAGAGCAACCAACACTGAATGAAATGGGAGCAGGAGGAAGACGGATAGAGTGACAACAGATTTCACGATGCACATTTAGAGGAGTCAGAAATACACAACTAGGGCAATGTGTAGATGTGCCCGGATATAATAAGCAGAAGCTACGTCCCACTCACTTTGTGTTTGACCCCAATCAGTTTGTCGTGAACCGCCGCCACTGCTGGGTCTTCCTCCTTGCCAGCGCCCGACGCACAACTCGCTTGGTTCGGGCACCCTGCGCACCCTGCAGCTTTACCAGCCTTTCAAAGGGAGATGGGCAATAAGAAAGACAAAAAGATTTAAAGAAATGCTCGCTAGTCCTTGCGCTAATGAGAAATGGGTGCACAGCACTGTGCACGAAAGGACTCCATAGTCAAGCATAGTTTTAGGCCCTAGCAAAAGCGATCTATCCATCCTACTCAAAACGCCAGTCTGGCTTTGTCAATAAGCTAGGGCAACATCATCACAATCTCCATCAGGTTAAATAGCGCCAGCTTTTAAGAATCTTTGTATTGTCTCTGCGCGTACCATGTCACTCCTTGTCCCTACGCATTCCTGAAGAGCCGAACACAAGAAAGGTAAGAGTTAGGCAGCACCTTATATCCTACGAAAAATGAACAGGGCAAAAGCGAGGCCGAGCGGTTAAAGGAATTGAAGCTGTTGTGCACATGCCTCGTTCGCGTTAGCCGGCTTATCGCTCATCTTATGCTGCTCCTCCTCTCTGGAGCTTGTAGAACTTGCTCCTGGGCACTGATGATTTGATGATCGCAGATCCCCTGAGGCTATTCTGGTACGAAGGGGGTTCTTGAGGCGATCACCGCCGCTCCTCCTCATCATCGTCTCATCGGCTCTCATCGGTCAAAAAATAAGTTGTTCATTTTTCATGCTCTCGAGTAGAGACTACATAGCCTAAGATTACTTGTACTCAGCTTACTAGTAGCTTCTTCTTGCATCCTATAGCTTCACTGGTCTCTGGACGATGAGAGATGTTGCTGTTAAGTGGGCACTCTCTTATCGTATACAAGTTTACACCTGGCCTGCATTGCTGACAATATTGCCATTTCATTAGCCCATTTCAAATTATTGCGGCAATAAACTGACGACCATTTAATCTAGTAAGGTAGATAAGCTATAGAAAGCAAAGGTGGAATAGCTACACATCTCAATGGATCTCCACGCTGTCAAAGAGAGATTAGAGCGCCTCCAGGCCAAGATCGCGCCCCACGAAGAAAACTGGGATCACATTGCGAGCTCGCCGGCAACAGCGGCAAGCGCAGCAAACCTGCAGTCTGCTCTTAGATCCATAGCAACGGCTTTAGATAACATCAAAGTTGTAGACCCTGCTAGCCTTGCAGATACATCTTCGATAACGGCTGCAAGCGGTAGTATTCACGGTATCGACAGCTGTACTGTTGGTAGTAGCAATGGCCTGAGCAGTCATGGTAGCAATTGCGAGTTGAGCAGCAGTGCTAGTACAAACAGCAGTTCCACTACTGTTGGCAGCTCCAAGGGCAGCATTGACCCATTTGTTTCAAGTTCCACAACCCCAAGCCCATCGAATGATGAGGCTGTTGCTGCGCCAGCGGCACTGAATCAGCATGTGTCAGAATTATTGTCTGCTGCGGCGCTTCCTGCTTCTCCGACCTCTCCCAGAGACTTCTCTGCAGCAAGCTCTGATGCTGACGGTGGGGTGAGAGCTGAAGTTGAGGACTCTAGCAGTGAGTGGGAGTGTGAGAGATGTACCTTCATCAACGCGTCTTCCAAAGTTTCATGTGCTCTGTGTGCGACGCGGCGCCCCAAACCTCGTCACTCACTGAAGCCAAAGAAAGTAGAAAGCAGCAAAGAAAAAGTGCCTTCGAAAAAGGCGAAAGGCTCAAGTAAGAGAAGTGAAAGCGGAATAGCTCCCTTAAAACAGGCTACGAAATCGAAAAAAAGGAAGCCTTCCCTGAAGGATAGCTATGTGCAACAGCAACTTGACATGATTGAAACCTGCATTGAATGCGGCAAATCTACATCCAACCCAGGCGAGGAATACACAGTTTTAAGGTGTGGTCGCAGAAAAAAATGCATCCGCGAAACGCACTTGCATTGCTCTGGGCACGATACAATACCGAGGGGATACTGGCTTTGCGGATTCTGTTCGCGGTATTTTTACCTCACCTCGAACAAGGAAACTTTGGAGAAAATCGCTTCGAAGAAAGGTTTAAACGTTGAGGTACTCTTGGCATTAAACAAGGACCGTTTTCCCGGCACTCTAAGAGCAAAGGACGAGCTTCAAAAGAATACTGATATATTATTGCAAGCTCCACCTCCCAAGTCACTCCTTAATGGCGTTGATTTCGAGACTGGTTATCCTGAGGACGAGACAGCAACTGCACTCGAGGAAGCCCCCAAAGCGTTGAAGCGTGTGGTTGCCAAAGAAGGAGCCAAAAAGCGCAGTCGGTATATAGATAGCTCAGGCTCAGAAGAAGAAAGTGCTGACGACGATATTGACAACCGCATATCTAGTGGCGTCAACATGGGTGATGTCTCAACAAGCAGATTAGAAGCCCCTGCGGTCGGTTCAACAAGCTCGCCCTCTTCACCCGATGTCCTTGCGCCAATAGTGAGGCCGTTGCCAGTGCCGCGATGGGGCCCAAAGCCATGGGGTACTTCGCAGTGGTCTGGAGAAGCCCAGCAAGAGATAGTAGCACGGTGCCGCGCAGGAAACGCGTCAGGGGTGGCCTCCTTGCTTGCAGAAGCAGCGGATATCACTTGTCACGGCGCTCGCGGAGTCGACAGCACCATTACATGGTTGAGTGAGGCCGCCGACGCCACGAAACCAGAGTTCAGTGGATTGTCTTTGGTACACCATGCTTTGCTTTGTGCTGACTCAAATAAACGGCCTGCAACTCTAGCGGTATTGTTGAGCTTCAGTGACAAGCATCTGAACGAGGAGCAAAGAGCAGCAGTTCTCACTTTACCGACAAGACCAGTGGTTGAACCTATATCGTCCGTTGTAGCTTCTGGAGGAGGCTCCGTGACTATGGCAGCAGCAATCACCGCACTACCCGTGGGAAATTCTACACCATTACACCTCTGCGCCGCAGCAAGTGATGAAGTCTGTGCGCGCATGATCATCGCGGCAGCTTTACGCTGGGGTCTTCTGTCCCTGGCCAGCTACAGGAACGTCGATCACCGTGCAACTCCTGCACGAGATACTGATTCAGCAGCCACTCTTAAAGAGGGTATTTCGGCCCTTGGTGGGCGGGATAGTCTTGGCCAAACGCCGTGTGCGGTAGCTCTGAAACACCATGGTAACGTGAACCTCGTGTTGCACCTCGCTGGCTTGAAACTTTGCAAGGGTACTTACCGCACTTGGAATCAATTTTACCTTGATTTACTTGTGCCACTCGACTGCGAAGGCAACGATGCATGTGCGTTGCTGGCTGTAGCTATCGCTAACAGCTCCAATATGCGCATTGGAGCCGCAACACCGGTTGCAGCAATGGCAAAAATGGTGCGTGCCATTGAGATGGCACAGCCAGATGGGGACGAAAGTGCCACTGCTGCTTCTACAACTCTTGATGGTGGTGGCGGATTTGAAACTTCCGAGGATCCACGAGACATGGCTCATCAAAGCTTACGATTGAAACTTGTCCACAGTTTGCAAGAGGCCCTAGTGGCAGTTGCCACCAATGGTCGCAACAATAGCGACTTAACCATTTCAGAGTGGAACGCAGCAGCAAGTGTCTGGCGAGTGCTTTTACCACGGCTGCCTTTGGGAAGTAGCACGCAGCAAGAAGAAGATGACATTCCAAACGCTGAGCTTAGGGAAGAAGAATGTCGCCAGGAAACGGATTTGCAAATGCGGCTACGGAAGTTGAGCGATCCGATCCACGTTGCCATTGCTGCGCGAGACTTCGAACTTCTCGGGTTAGCCATTACTCACCGCGACCGACTCGCTCGCACCGTTGCCACCGTACCAAGTCATCTCCACATCGCGGTAATTGTAAATTACTCTCACTCTCTCTCGGAAGTCTTTTTATTTTCTCATTCCTGTGTTGATTTGAGTTTGAATTTCGTCGTTCTTCCAATAAAATCGATTGATCCTGTAACCTCGTCCTTATGTCAGGTAATCTATGGATGGGTTGAAGGTGCTGCGCTCTTACTTTCACGTGGTTGTGCTGATCCTAACGCTACTGATGCAGATGGTTGCACCCCCCTCATGCGGGCCATTGACAGCGCACGAGGCCGAGGACCATCATCTGCACAGACGCCATCAGATAGTTCTCTCTCCATCGAGTTGGGAACACGTGAGAGTACCATCACTAGCACCGGTAGTAGCAACAAAAGAAAGTGTTGCGAAGATAACGAACAGCCTAGCACTCTACTGCCAGCGATGCCCCACTCCATGGTAGCGCTCTTTTTACAACAGGACAGCCTTGACCTGGCCGCTGCTGATAAATGTGGGCGCACAGTCATGCATCGCTTGTTTGCACCTTGTGGATGCCCGGACTACAGCTCTGGCAATGTGGAAATACAGGTGTCCGAGGAAGTTCGGGCAGAGCTATTAGGAATAATGCTGGGTTCTTCTTCATCTTCGGGGCTAAAAGCCTTAGAAGTGGCTTTGACGCAACGATGCAACGGAACAGCAGCAGGAGCAACGCTTTCCAACATGGCAGAAGAAGACGTTAGCGGAACTGTAGGCTATACGGCAGCGGAATTGCTCCGAATGCCGCCTGATGGCTGTAGCATTTCGCCTGACGACGAGAGTGTTGGCTGCGTGCGCTGGCAGGAAGTTGATGAGCTGTTGGAAGAATTCGAAACGGTATGTTCAAGGCTAATGAATTTCGTTCTGTTGTGTTGAATACCGACAAGATAATCTTCATTCTTTGTAGTGCAATGGACTGTAATATATTCACTAGTTGTTGCGCACATCTCTGCCCATCTTTCATATGACGGTCTCACGTTCTATGCTTTTTCAGTTGGAATGCATTGCTCTCTCGGCCCAAACCGAGAGGCCTTCAAAGGAAAGCCTGCGCGAGGCACTCGTGGAGGTATGTGCCTCCCTCATTTTGAATGAAAGGATAGAATTGGCCTACGGTAGAGTGTCTTCCATTACTCCTCTCGTCGGATCTTAACATCCTGATACAAACATCTTTTTGTTCATATTTGCTATGCTAAGATTTTGCCGCGCGAGAGGTTTGGAATTTCGGCTACACCTTTCCCTTGGTCGCTTGCGTGGGGCGGCAATGCAGAGAGCGAAGTGAGCACAGAAAGTTTGGGTGGCCACCCGCAACCTCAAGGATCGCTTCGCGTTACGACCACTCTAGCCACCGTAGCAAGAGAATCCCCTGCGAAGAAGAAACAAAAGAAAGTCAAGGACTCACAACTGACGAACTCTGTATCTACAAGTGCCACTAGCACAACCAGTACGTCGACAAAAGCACCTTTGCCCACTCTACGGCATGATTTCGTTTACCTTGCCACTTCTGTGCCTTCGCCAGAAGTCGAGGTGCATTTTTGCCGCCCTTCCACTAGTCCCAGCCCCTGCACGGTGAGGGGAAAATAAATGAACAGAATACCAAAAATAACCCTAAATTCAACCCTAACCCTATCCTTCGACAAGCCTTAACTCTTTTACGGGGGATACACCAAGTAACAAAGTAAACCCACCTTTTCAAGCATTCTTTGATGCCTCCCCTTAACCTTCATCTCTATGCCTATGTAACGAATGCAGGGTGTGTCAATCGAAGACTATGCCAATGCTGCAAGGGTCGCAAGTAGCGATTTTGCTTCAAATGTATCGATTGGCAAGAAAGATTTCGTCCCCGAATCAGGGTCCTTGGTAAGGATGTATATTATTTTTTAATTGCTCTTTTCTTTTATCGGAGTATTAATTTCTTTTTTGAATGGCAAAATGATGTCAAAATGAATTTCTATTCCAAATTTATCCTGATATGCAGCTCCAGCGCTTTGGTTCGGCAACCGTTGAAGGTCTAGCAGCGATTATTTACTCGAAAGTAGCGCCAAAGAAGGCGGAGTCCCGTGCGGGTGCTTTTAAAATGGTGCCTGCGAGTACTGCATTGATGCAAGCGAGAGAGCGTCAGAAAGCTCAAGAAGATGCAGAAGAAAATGAATTGTTGTTTGAGTCGAGGCTTTACAAGGTTTGACCAAGTCAGAAAACCTAATTACACTTTGAAACATCTATTCATCTAATTTCCTTTGGTTCTCTCCCGCTTTCGTGAAACAATAGGTGGATGCTGCTCTCTGGCATCTTGCTGACAATAGTAACGAAAGCTGCGATAACAACCAACGTTCCAGTTCCAGTAGCGGTACCAATCGGTGTGCCAGTAGCAGTAGCAGTAGCAGTAGCAGTAGCAGTAGCAGTAGCAGTAGCAGTAGCAGTAGCAATTGCAGTAGCAATTACAGTAGCAGTAGTGAAAGCACAACATCAAAGGCAAGCAGCGGTCTATGTGTGCGGGTGCGGTGTTTGGGGCAATTGATTCGACGAGCGGCTATTCGTTTCAGAGAAGCAAACGCCTTCATGGGGGAAAAGTTTACGGAAGATGGTCAACTCATGTGGAATGCCTTAGAGCCGGGTGGTCTAGCTAAAATCCACCGTGCAGGTGGAAGCATGAAGCCTTTTAATGCTTTGTCCTACGCCAGCAGCATCAGCATCAGCAGCATCAGCATCAGCAGCAGCAGCAGCAGCAGCAGTGAATCGCATGTACCTGCAAGAGAATGGGTGTTTTTACTGCAAGAGGTTATGAATCATTTGACTCGCTGCATTTTTTCTTCATAAGTTTACCATTGCTCCTTTGTACGCCTTGTATTAGACGTGCTTCTATTGTTCTTTCTCATGCTCCTAGGTACTTGAGTGGCCCGCTGACAGTAAGAGTACTAATAAGCGCTACAGTGAAGCATCTGCGGCAAGCGCAATCGTGAAATTGTTATTAGGCTTAGACGAACGCATGAATGCAAAGATGGAAGCGTTCAGCGATGGTTGGGCTCGGGATCCTGTGTTGTCGACTCGTAGCAGCAGCAGCAGCAGCAGTCTCAACAGTGGTTATGCCAATCACACTTTGTGGAGTGAGCGCGAATGCTGGGCTGGGGGCTTGCGCAGCCTTCTGGACTCACCTGCCAACCCCTCTGAAAATGATGGCACGAGTAATGGGACAACACGATTGCCACTGACGCTGGCAGCTGTGGAGCCGTTTCTGGTGCTCTTTCTTGAGAGGTAGCAGTTCAGTTAACTTATTTTCTTTGATTTGTTTATGGTTTTTACCTGAATTCATGCATCTTAAGCCGAAAGCCCTTCCTGTTCATTTGTACCCTCGATCGTAATGGTTCATCTTACCATCTTGTAGGTGCCCATCTCCTCGGACCCATGACCACAATTGGAAGCGGCACCAGTCACATGCTCTCTATGAGCAAACAAAAGAAGGGTTATGGAAGGCTACGAAGTTACGCAAGAAAGTAGCGGAATGTAGTTGGTGCAGCGACTGTAGCCCTGACGCCTGTCAATGCAACCTCCTACAACGCGGCCCTCGATTCGCTCAGCCTCCCCTCGAGGTGGCAACGAAATTTATGACACATCATACCCTTCCCTTGTCCCTTTTCCTTCATTTTCAAGTCTTAATATGGTGTCTGTGTGTTTCGCGCTTTGAATAACACTGCAACGCAACGATATAACATCCAGGTGTTTTACTGCAACCCTGACAAAGGATTTGGTGTTCGAAGCCCCGTCAATTTACCCCAACATGCGTTCATTTGCGAATATGTCGGCGAAATCTTTGACTCGAAGAAAGACGGAGGAGCACGTGACTATCGGTGCGATAAAATTGGGGTTTATAAATAAAGATTGCACTTTTAATTTTGCTACAGGCGAGGGCATTGCACACATAACCACGACAAGAGAAGTCAATACTCTCTGCGTCGTCTGTGGCTTGATTTTGTCGTGCATTTATCACTTCTTTTCCACATTTTGTTGTTGTCTGCTTTGTATTCTGTTTCCTTTCTATAGCTACGCGAAGGAGGAGCGAATGCAGTACATATTACCGCTCGGCGATTCAACGGCTAGCGTGGCGATTGATGCCACTCTTATGGGCAACGTTGCTCGGTTCCTGAACCACAGCTGTGCGCCCAACATTTACAAGGTTGCGTGCGCTACAACATTTTAAAATATTTACAGGCCAAGAAAAAAGCAGCATGAGCTCTTAAGTCCTTTTGTCTTCTCAAGGAATTTGTGTTTATATGGCCCTCTTTCCCATTTCTTTTGGGTGTTCGTCTTTATTGTTTACTGTTTTCGGTAGGTTGAGGTTTTTGGCGATCGTGCGGACAAGCTAAACTTCCGAGTGGCATTTTTCACGTCCAGAGCTGTGGAGGCAGGCGAGGAGCTCACTTGGAGTTACGGGAAAACGTACGGTAGCCGAAAGACGGATAAAAAGTGCCACTGCGGTGCACTTGGATGCAATGGGAAGATGCCGTAGGGAGGGAATATGGGAATATGGGAATATCGGAATTTGGAGCGAGTGGAGAAAGGAGGGGATGGAAGTATTAAGCTTCCTGCCCTCTACAGTTAATCTGTACACACAATTATCTATACGATTTTGACTTGCGCGCAACGCATACGCGCACACTTCTGCCCGCAGCATTTACTTCTTTGTCATTTGGGTTTGTATGAGTTCGATTTTGAGTTCGAACAGGTGGTGTTGATATCATATCTACGATAATGTGATTAGTTCATATATCTGCCATTCCAACCTCCAACACGAACTCGCCATGGCTTGTGGCTTGAACTCCGAAGCCATATCCCTGTCTGCAGATAAGCTTCTTTCGATTTCTGGTGGTGCTGGCCACGTCGCACGCATGCCCATGAGCCGGGCGCCACGGCAATTACTGACTGGTTGGGTATCGCATTCTCGACCGATTGGTTGTCCACAGATGACTTGGGGCAGGACGTTGGAGAACGCGCTC
>Ga0307979_1001223_pt1 | contig 18190 bp, 18 predicted proteins | sample OrgLakmetage1058_FD_201833 | JGI IMG/M metagenome (GOLD analysis project Ga0307979, IMG submission 201833) | Saline water microbial communities from Organic Lake, Antarctica - #1058 | ecosystem: Environmental > Aquatic > Non-marine Saline and Alkaline > Saline | place: Antarctica: Organic Lake...
AGGGGAGCACGCATGAGGTTCACTACGGAACTTCTGCCCATGGGACGGACGTTTCCAAATACAGCGACAAGCAGGTATGTCAGAAAAATGGCAGTTATGACCAAGGTAAAAGCGGAGCTTATTACCATCACGCTGTGATCAAGGGGTTGAAACCTGCGACGGTTTATTACTTTGTGCTCAGAAGCGACGGTGAGACCTCCAGACAGTTTTATTTCGTCACTGCGCCTGAAAAGGCCGCGAAGTTTTCAATCATTCACGGCGGTGATTCCAGAAGCGGTCACTTGGCACGTTGCCGGGTGAATATGCAGATCGCGGAAACGGTCAAAAATAATCCGCGTATCATCTGTCTCGCACACGGTGGTGACTATATCGTCGACGGTAGGATTTGGAATCAATGGCGCCTTTGGCTGAGCCAGCATGAACTGACCACAGGTGAAGATGGCCGGGTGCTGCCTGTGATTCCGACCCGCGGGAACCATGATCCCGGTCCGATTTATCAAGAGGTATTCAATATCGATCAGGGCGCTCCAGACTGGCACACAACGCAACTTGGGAGTGATGTCGCCATGGTCACTTTGGATACCAATGTCCCTGGTGGCGGAGCGCAAAGCGAATGGCTTGAGGAAGAGTTAAAACGACTAAGGCCGAAATCGACTTGGTTGCTCACTCAGTATCACCGACCGCTATACCCGGCTGTGAAAAATGCTCCGGCCCACACCAAGATTTTCGCTCCACTGTTTGATCAATACAACGTGGACCTCGCTTGCGAATCCGATGGTCACTGCATCAAGAGAACCGTGCCGATCCGCGATGGAAAGGCCGATCCGACGGGAGTGGTTTACATCGGTGAAGGTGGTTTGGGTGTTGGCGCTCGCACACCGAAAGCAAACCTCTGGTATTTCGATGGTGGGAAAACCGGTAAGGGCCATCATTTCATGCAGCTCGACTTCGCTCCAGAAACCCTTCGGATTCGCACCATCCTACTCGGTGGTGAGGTATTCGATGACGTTGAACTCAAAGTGCGAAATTAACAGTTTCCCCACGTGTGCCATGGTTTGGGGTTCCAAATTCATTTCGCAGCGCTTAAACCTGCTCCATGCCCACAGTCCAAGTCGCCCTCGGTAATCGCTCTTATCCTGTTCTTGTCGAGAACGGCCTGCTTTCCTGTGTGGCGGAGATTCTCGAAAAGCAAGGGCTGTCAGAGCTCAGAGCTGCCATCATTTCCGATGAGACAGTCGCCGGTCACCATGCGGAAACGCTGTTGGCCGGATTCGGGAATGCGAAGCCGACCCTTCACACCGTGCCAGCGGGTGAGGGCTCGAAATCGCTCACCCAAGTTGAATTACTTTGCCGGGAGATGATCCGTGCCGGCCACGACAGGCGCTCGCTCATCATCGCGCTTGGTGGGGGGGTAGTTGGTGACTTGGCGGGCTTTGTGGCTTCCGTATTCTATCGGGGAATCCCGTTTGTGCAGATCCCGACAACGATTGTCTCCCAGGTCGACTCGTCCGTCGGCGGCAAGACCGGAGTGAATGTGGCGGAGGGCAAAAACCTGGTGGGAGCGTTCCATCAGCCCAAATTAGTCATCGTCGATCCCGAGACGCTGCGCACCTTGCCTGCGCGTGAATTCCATGAAGGTTTTGCCGAGGCGATCAAGCATGCGGCGATCCGTGATGCGGAGATGTTTCCGGAGTTACTGGCGATCGATCCGGAGAAGCGGGAAGTGCCTGCGGAGCTGTTGGCGCGTAATATTGCGATCAAGGCGCGGGTGGTGGAAGCGGATGAATTCGAGACCGAGGACATACGTGCGCTGTTGAACTTTGGCCATACGATCGGTCACGGTATTGAAGCGTCATTACCGTATGGTGAAATGCTGCATGGCGAAGCGATTGCCTTGGGTATTCGCGCTGCGCTGGTTATTTCTGAAAAACACTCTGGTCTCGCGCCCGAAGCTTCTCGGAGTGTTCTGGATCTCCTCGCACATTTCAATCTCCCGCTGACTCTCTCCGAATCCATCCAGACCTCCACAGTCATGGAGAAATTGACGCGCGATAAGAAATTCAAGTCGGGGAAAATTCGTTTTGTAACGCTTTCGAAGCTCGGTGAAGCGCAGGTGGTGGAGACAGTTCAAACGGCTGATTTGGAAGCTGCGATTGAGCACTTGCGTGACTGATCAGAGGGGAACGTCTATGCAACTTCTCCACGGTGACTGCCTGAATCTTCTTCCCACGCTGGAGGAGAAGGATTTCGATTTGGTCGTCACCTCGCCGCCGTATAATCTTGGAATCGACTATTCGTCTTTCAAGGACACCGCGCCGAGGGGCGAATTTATTGTGTGGTGTAAAGCTTGGGCGACAGAGGTGAAACGCGTGATGGCAGATGATGCCTCATTTTTCCTCAATATCGGCGCAGCGCCATCTAACCCCTTGCTGCCGCATCAACTAATCTTGGCATTGACTGAAGGTGACGAGCCATTGTTCGTGCTGCAGAACACCTTTCACTGGATCAAGTCGATCAGCATCCAGAGCACGAATGGAGAGCAAACTTCAGTGGGACATTTCAAGCCCATCAATTCAAAGCGCTTCGTCAATGATTGCCACGAATATGTGTTTCACCTGACTAAAAACGGTAACGTTCAGCTGGACCGTAGGGCGGCCGGCGTGCCTTATCAGGATAAATCAAACATCGCCCGCTGGGGCCATACTGAGGGGCGCGATTTGCGGTGTCGTGGGAATACCTGGTTCATTCCTTACGAAACGATTCAGTCACGAAAAGGCGAGCGACCGCATCCAGCTACCTTCCCCGTCGGTCTGGTTGAGCAATGCATAAAACTTCATGGCAAGGGTGAGAATTCCCGTTTGCTCGATCCCTTCCTTGGTATCGGCTCCTCTGCGATAGCAGCGAAATTTCAAAAAATTCGGCATTTTACTGGGATCGAGTTGGATTCCGGCTACCTCGAAGTTGCAAAAGAGCGCCTCGAAGGCTTTGTGCCGGAATAGTTTAGAGCTCAGTAGTCCAATAAATAGAGGTGTTTGTTACCGAAATCCAAGTAGTTAAGGTTTCCCAAATTTCAAGCTTCCCATTCTTACGAAACCTCCTTATTTTTTAAAAGTCCCAAGGAACAACGAAGTTTTTAAAGAAGAGCCCTTAATATCCACGACTTTAGCCAAGTTTGGATCGGTTCAGATTTAGGAAAATCGGTGTTTCTTCCATGTCCCAACATGAACCCTACAACCAGCCAACATGAAAAACATACTACCGAGTGCCTCTGGCACCCCGGCGATAGCTGATGCTGATCGCCTTGCCGACTTCGTTCTGTTCACCCAGAGAAGTTGTATTTTGAATCTGTCCGCAGAACTCCACAAAGGGAACGTTTCGTTCCCGCAGTTCTTCCTTCTGACCTATCTCTCCAGCGAGGAATATCTGACCATGTCGGATATCGCCAAAAAGATGGGGCATTCGACCGCAGCTGCGACCGGTTTGGTCGACCGCTTGGAAAAATTGTCCTATGTCGAGCGAAGCAGCGCTGCAGAAGACCGCCGCAAGATTATGGTGCGAATCACTTCCAAAGGAGTGGAACTCGTTTCCAAGATGCGTAAAGAAATCGCAGTGGACCTTGCTGGCATTCTTGCTGGTATGGATGAAGATGAAGCGGAAACCGTAGAACACACTAATCGGGCGCTCAAAGGCCGGGTTTTAGTTTAATTGATTAAACCAAGTTGGAATATCCAGCTTGGCGATTTTCCCATACCTCCGTTACGGTGTCATCCGTGACGGAGGTATTTTCATTTATAGAACCATTATCCAATTTGGGTTTTACCAAAGCCGGATGGCTTGGACGCCAGGCGGGAATTGAGGTTGCAGTAGAGCGAGAGCAAGCGCTGGAGAATTTAGCTCCACATCATGATCGCTTGATCGCTGATAAATTTCCGGAAATTCAAACACGTCATCACGCCGAGCAAGTGCATGGCAATCAGGTGGCAGTGATCACACAAGCATCTGATGAGAAGTATGTGATGCACTCAGGAGTCGACGGGCTGATCACCCAGATCAAAGGGCAATTGCTTGGAATTTACGTTGCGGATTGCGCCGCCATTTATCTGGCCGATCCGGTGACGAAATCCATCGCGCTGCTTCACTCGGGGAAAAAAGGCACCGAGGGTAATATCCTCGGCGTGGCAGTGGCTAAAATGACATCGCTGTATGGTGTGGATCCTGCCGATCTGCTTTGCGTGGTCTCGCCTTGCATTCGTCCGCCAGATTATGAAATCGATTTCGCCGCAACTATCGCCGTGCAGGCAACTGCATTGGGTATAGGCAACTTCCATGATTCCTGCGAAAACACAGCCACAGATCTCGGAATGCATTACTCCTATCGCATCGAACAAGGCAAAACCGGAAGAATGCTCGCACTCCTTGCATTGTATTGATCTCTTTCTAAACAACCGCTTATCCTTCCAACGTGCTCTCACCTGCAAAAATCAATCTCTCCCTTCGTGTGCTTTCCAAGCGCGCAGACGGCTTCCATGAAATCGATACCCTGATGACCAAGTTGCCCGGCTTGGCCGATGATCTGGTAATCACTCCGGCGGATGCTTTTTCCTTCACTTGTTCAGATCAGAGCCTGCCTACGGATGGCAAGAACCTGGTTGTCAAAGCAGTGGAAGCGTTGGAAAAAGCTTCCGGTGAAAAGTTACCGTTCCAGATTCACTTAGAAAAACACATTCCAGTGGGGGCTGGATTGGGTGGTGGATCCAGTAATGCCGCCACCACTTTGCTCGCGCTCAATGGACAGTTGGAAAATCCACTATCTGTGGAGGATCTGCATGAATTGGCTGCAGAGCTTGGTTCTGATGTGCCGTTTTTCCTCTATGGAGGTGCAGCTCGCTGTACGGGAAGGGGAGAAAAAATCGAGGCGGCTCCAGCTCCGCCTGATTTGCCCATCGTTTTATTTAAACCAAGTTTCAGTGTCTCAACTGCGGACGCCTATTCCAATTGTTTAGATGCCGAGGAATTACCGGGAATACGTTATGACGAATACCGCTATGCTGGGTTGAAATTAATCAATGATCTCGAGAAGCCGGTCTTCGCGAAGCATCGCTATCTCGCTGAATTGAAAGACTGGTTGCAGAATCGGCGTGATACCAAAGCGGTTCTGATGTCAGGCTCCGGCTCCGTAATCTTTGCAGTGCTCCGGCCTAAAGGAAGGCCCGAAGGTTTGATAAACACGGCACACAGGTATTTTGATTCCTCTCTCTGGACTTGGCACGGGACGTTATAAACTCGGAACCGCATCGAGGAACGAAGGAAACTTAGGCTCCCAACCGGTTTTTTGAAGCTTCTCGCTGGAGACAGCTTTGTGTGTCCAGCCGCGTTTGCGGTTTAGGTCACGAGGGCCGCTGGGAGGAAGGTCTTTCCCGAGAATTTTCGCTAAGCCCTGATATACTTCCAACTGGCTGAGGGTAGTGACGTCAGTGACGTTGAATACCTGTCCGGCAGGGAATTTCGGCAGAGTTAGTAGATGGCGGACGGCACGTGCGGCATCCAAGCGGTGGATTTGGTTGATAAAGCGTCTTCCATCTTCTTCGATTACTGCCTCGTCATTTTTAAATTTTCTTAAAAGGACGCTACGATCCGGCCCGTAGATTCCTGCAAGCCTTGCGACCACGCCGCCAGCGCCCGTTACGATTTCTTCGGCGGCGAGCAAGAGTCTCCCGGTTTCCCGATCCGGGAGAGTTTCAGATTCTTCGGTCACGGTCTCTCCATTCTCTTGAGCATAGACCGAGCTACTGGATGTGAAAATTAAGTGGGAATCTGGAAAGCGGCGAACGAGATTTCTGCAGCCGTCGACATAGACGCGTTGATAAGCCTCAGGACCGCCGCGACCTGAGGCGGCGCAATGCACTACTGCGTCAGCATCAGGTAAGGCGTTGACGGCTTTAGGATCGCTGACGTCGCAGGAAAGTAGGCTCTCGCCACCGCTCAACGTAGCTCCGTAAACTGTCCAGCCATCTTCGTTGAAAAGGCGCATGATTTCTTCGCCGAGGTATCCGGCGCCGATGACGAGAAGACGTTTCATATTTCAGTCTACGACGGGGTTCTGGGCGATCAACTTCTCAATCGTTATTGCGTGCGACATACCAGAGAAGTAACCCACCGACGACGAGGCCACCGAAGAAAATCAACCAGAACATGCCTTTGATGAAATCGGGTAGGTTAACGTTCATTCCGAACAGGCCACCAAGAGCGACCAGTGGCAGGAAAAAGCCGGCTACCAAATTCAGTTTAAAAAGAATTTTACCCAGCCGGTCAGAGGATTTCGCGTGTTCTTCCGAGGCTTCTGCTTGCCAGTAGATCAGAGTTTCCCGTGCGTCATTTTGGAGAAGTTCGGATGCCCGTTCGAGTTCCTTTGCCCGATCTCGGAATGCGCGGATTTCTCTATCGTCAGGTTCCTGAACCAGCGATTGCTCCAGGGCTTGGACGATGTTTCTCGTGCTTCGGTGAAGCGGTCCGGCCTGGCGGAGAATTTTAAAAACTTGTTCGGTGGATTCGGTGGTTTCGAGAAGAGCTTCGTTCTTGTCGATAACTTTGGCGTAGCGGTCGAGGAGCGCATTGAGTTCGTCGATTCCAGGTCCACCGGGTTGCAGCCAGCGGCCGTCATTTCGTCGCCAGAAGAAAATTGCCTCCCGTTCGGGTATCCCTGCTATCGGGACTTCATGTAAAATTAGTAATAGTTCCGAATTGCCGACGACGCAGCGCTGGTGTCCGGCTCTGCCACTGAGCTGCTCGCTTATCTCCGGCTCGATTTCGTAATGCTCGGGTAATTTCAGGATTTCTTCCAACATCTTGAAAAGGTTTATGGAATTTTTCCGTAATTCGCAACTCTCTCTAAGAGTATTGTTCAAACTTGCTTTTCAAGCAAAGTTTGTTCAAACGTCCTCCACATTCATGAAATACTTCCTGCTTTTCATCTGCCTGAGCTTCGTTGCCTCATGTGCATTCGATTCTGAACCCGGTTCAGATTATCTCACTGGTATTCGTAATCCAGTGCCGCAGCCGACTGTGGAGCACCCGGATCAGCCGAAACCTGCCATACCGGATGATGTGTCGTATTGGGATGGTGAAGGCGTAAATGGTAAATCGATGATAAAAATTGACCGTCCGCAGCAGAAAGCATTTTTCTATAAAGGCGATGTTTTGGTGGGTGTTTCTCGGATTTCCTCCGGAAAAGAAGATACCGGCACTCCAGCAGGTAACTATCGAGTGACTCAGAAAAGTAAGGATCACAAGTCCTCACTCTATGGAGTGATCAAAAACATCGAAACGGGTGAAATCGTTAATAAAAATGCCGATATCCGTATTGATAAAGTGCTGCCGGGGCAAATTTTCTACAACGCACCGATGCCAAACTTTTTACGATTTAACGGCGCGATCGGGATGCACACAGGTTATCTCCCTGGGTATGCAGCCTCCCATGGTTGTGTGCGTATGCCGCATGAGATGGCAACGAAGTTTTTCGAGAACGTCGAGGTGGGCACACCAGTGGTCGTGAAGTAAGAAGTCAGCTTTCGCGTAAGGCCCAAGCGAGGTAGCTTTTTTCTACTTTTTCAGCAGGCAGCCCGACAATCTCTGGGGTTTCATACGGATGCTTCTCAAGTAGTGCTTGTTCGAGTTTTTCGAACGCGGCTGAGGCGACTTTTAAAAAAGCGAGAGATTCAGTTTCCTGTTCCACTTTTCCTTTCCAGCGATAGATAGATTGCACCGCGGGAATTAGGGTTGCGCAGGCGGCGAGATGTTCGGAAACAATTTCCTGACAAATTTTCTGTGCAGTTTCCTCGTCCGGAAATGTGCAAAGCACGACCATTAAGCCCGAAAAAACGGGTGAGCTGGAATTTTCCTGCTCACCCGTTGGAAGTTCTTGATTCATAAACGTGTGAAAATGAATCGATGGAAAACTTACTGGTTCGATTTATCGAATGCCGCGTCGAAGGCAAGATTTGATCCTGGGAAATCGACACTGCGGACGAAGGCTGCGGCTTCGGTTCCGCCGTGGACGCGGTCCATACGAATATCCTCCCACTCGACGGAGAGAGGACCGGCGTATTTGATGTCGTTGAGAGCGACCATGATATCTTCGAACTCAATGTCGCCGTGACCAAGAGAGCGGAAATCCCAGAAGCGGCGTGCATCGCCAAAATCGGTGCAGCCGCCGAAGACGCCAACTGAACCGTCACCGTGGCCCCACCATGCATCTTTCATGTGGACGTGGTAGATACGACTACCAAGCTCGCGTATGAATTTCACGTAATCGACCCCTTGGTAACCAAGGTGCGACGGGTCGTAATTGAAGCCGAAACGTTTGTGGTTCTTGACGGCTTTCAGGGCGCGTTGAGCGGTAGCAATATCGAAGGCGATTTCGGTTGGATGGACTTCGAGTCCGAAATTGACGTTCACTTTATCGAAAGCATCGAGGATAGGGATAAAGCGCTTGGCGAAATCTTCGAAACCTTTGTCGTAGAATTCCTGACTGGTCGGTGGGAAAGCGTAAAGACCGTGCCAGATCGAGGAACCGGTGAAGCCGTTAACGACTGCCGGGAAATCATCTTTGCTTTTCCGGCCCGGCTTCGCATCGAAGAATTTGCGTGCCGCTTTACCAGTTTTGATCATTTGTTTGGCGGCACGTTTGCGCACGCCTTCCGGATCACCATTACCCCATACCTCTGGGGAGAGAATGGCTTTGTGGCGCTCATCGATGTTGTCGCAGATCGCTTGGCCAACGAGGTGGTTTGAGATGGAATAAGAGGTCAGGCCGTGATCGGCGAGAAGCTCCCATTTTTCCTTCACGTAGCTTTTCTTAGAAACAGCTTGGTCGACATCAAAGTGATCTCCCCAGCAGGCGAGTTCCAAGCCATCGTAGCCCATTTCGGCTGCAAGTGGTGCGAGTTTTTCGATCGGAAGGTCGGCCCATTGGCCGGTAAAAAGTGTGACTGGACGTGACATAGTTTTCAGTGAGTTGATTCTTGTTTCGGGGGGTATGTTGGCTGATCTGATCTGGTGGGTAAAAGGAAAAACCTTAAAATTCCTGGAGCGGAAAGTATTTAGGCTCCGCGCACCATTTGTTCGAGCCAGAGTTTACGGATTGTGGTGAAAAGCGGATGGGTTTCGTAAGTCTTGCCTTCCAGAGCAGAGACCCAGATCGGGCCCTTGGTGGAAGAGGTGAGAAACATTCCATCGGCCTTCACTACGTCGCTTTTACGTAGCGGTTTCACCTTGCAGCGGATTTTATGATTCCTCGCAAGACCGATGATGAGTTCGCGTGTGATTCCCGGAAGGCAACCGCTATCCAAGCTCGGGGTGAAAAGGTTGCCACCGCGTATGAGGAATACATTTGCCATTGCCGCTTCACAAAGCTCGTCAGCGGTATTGTAAAATAACATTTCATCGAAGCCTTCGCTGCGTGCCATATCGAGCCCGATAAGATGTTCCGCGTAGTTCCCGGTTTTGAGCCCGCGGAGCACACTTTCGTTGTCTTTCCTCCATGGAGCGGTGGTCATCCGGATGCTTGTGCCGCTCTGTTCCATCGGGCTCACAATCATCCACGCCCACGCTTGGTGGCTGTCAATTTGATTCAGGGGGCCGATACCGAGGCTGACGGCGAAGCGGATGCGTGCCATGCCAGTCTCTAGTTTATTCCGCTTGAGCAGTTCTGCCATCGCAGTGCGAATGCCGTCCTCAGCAACCTCTAGGCTTCTCACATTCAAGCGTTCGAGACCGTATCTCAATCGCTGTAGATGTTCACTTAGTAATCGTGGTTCACCATCTACGGCGAGCATGGTTTCGAACAGGCTAAGGCCGTGACATAAACCACGATCGAAAGGAGAAATCTTGAATTCAGATTCGTCCAAAAATATTCCGTCCCGCCAGAGAATAGCCATGCCGTAATTAGAAGGGCTTCTAGTGAGTTATCAAGCGCGTAGGACCTGAATGATGGTGGGAATTCTTTCCAGATGAGTGATCTGGGTAAAAAAAGAGCGGCTCGACGGATTATCCCCGGGAAAAACCCAAAAACCCAAAGGGACGTTCAGTCGAGCCGCCTTGTCTTGCGACGCCGGTAAAGAACACTAGTTTCTCAGATTGGTCAATGTATTTTCATAGATAAAAGCAAAAAAAATTCAAAACGGTCGTCGATGGCTGTGTTTCAGTCAGTTAGGTAATTTTCATCGCCAGCGAGGGTGCTTTGATGGCTTATTAGCGCGGATGGATAGGCGTAAAGACGACAGTAGGCGACGGGGGAAGCCGTTTCCTAAGAAGTATGCGAATGGAAACCAAGCGTTTGCTGGTAAGCGTTCACCAGCACGGGGTGCATCAACTCAAAGTAAAGACCAAGGCTGGGAAGGGGTGGCTGGGTGGTATGATAAATTGGTCGGAGCCGATGGCTCGGATTACCATCAGAATGTGATTCTTCCCGGAGTGTTGGATTTATTGGAGATCCAGAAAGACGATGCTGTCTTAGACGTCTGCTGCGGACAGGGAGTTTTGGTGAAGCACTTGCTGGCTGCTGGAGCGGGAAAAGTTCATGGTATCGATGCCAGTCAGAAACTGATTTCAGCAGCAAAGGAGCGCTACGGCTCGGAAATGGCCGTCAGCTTCCAGGTGGCAGATGCCTGTGCGGAGGCGGATTGGGGGTCTTACGATAAGGCTGCCTGCCTTATGGCGGTTCACGATGTGCCGGATGCAGCGGGGCTGATGCGCAATATCGCTTCTGCGTTAAAACCGGGAGGTTGCTTGGCTATTGTCATGATGCATCCATGCTTTCGTATACCCAAGGAAAGCCACTGGGGCTGGGATGGAGATCAGAAAATTCAATTCCGGCGCTTGGATAAATACGGATCATCTTTGGAAATTGCGATTCAGACACGCCCCGGTTTGAATACCGAAGAGGGTACGATCTTTTACCACCGCCCACTTGCCGAGCTGATTTCGGTGATGGGAGCAGCTGGCTTAGGTGTGATGAAGTGCGCAGAGCTGTTCTCCCACCGCCGTTCACAGGCAGGGCCGTTCAGTAAAGCAGAGCACAAGGCTGCGGAGGAGTTTCCTTTGTTCATCGGGCTCAAAGCGGTAAGGCTTTGAGCTAGATTTGATCACTCTCCGGTGCCGTTTTTGATGATCTCTAGGAACGACTGCGGATCGAGGGCAGCGCCTCCAATGAGAGCGCCGTCGATATCTGGGCAGGCCATGAGTTCGGCAGCGTTCCCTGGTTTCACAGAACCGCCGTATTGAATGCGGACTTTAGCTGCTGTTTCGGGACCATAGAGCTCGGTAATAACGGAGCGAACGAAAGCGTGTGCTTCCTGAGCTTGTTCTGAACTAGCTGTGACACCGGTGCCAATGGCCCAAACGGGTTCGTAGGCGATGACGATATCGGAAAGATCTTTCTCAGAAATATCCTTCAAGCCTTCAGCAAGCTGGCTTCGAAGCACTGACTCGAGCTTCCCACCTTCACGTTGCTCAAGGGTTTCACCGATACAGAAGATTGGTTTAAGGTTGGCTTCGCGTGCCTTTTTAATCTTCGCGTTGATGGTTGCATTATTCTCGCCGTAGATGGCGCGGCGCTCGCTGTGGCCAAGAATAACATAGTGAACGAAAAACTCGCGCAGCATCAATACGCTAACTTCGCCAGTGTAAGCACCGGAGTCATACTCCGAGCAATTCTGCGAAGCGATCTGGATGGCATGTGCATTTTTACCTGGATTGGAATTATGCAAGAGGTCTGCAAGTTTCGGTAGCGAAACGAAGGAAGGCGCGATAACGATATCGGCTGGGAGGTTGAGGCCCTGGGTTTTAGATAGGAAAGACTTGATGAAGTCCTCGGTTTCCGAGGCTCCTTTGTTCATTTTCCAGTTAGCGGCGAAAATCGGCTTACGTGACATACAGTGTTAAGGGTTAGGTTTAGAAAAGAGGGAGAGGCTTATGCCTCGCTGAGTGCGGCAACGCCGGGAAGGGTTTTTCCTTCGAGGAGTTCTAGGGAAGCTCCTCCGCCGGTGGAAATGAAGGTCATTTTATCGTCGAGGCCAAATTTATTCACAGCAGTAACGGAGTCTCCGCCACCGACAATGGTCGTTGCATCGGATTTAGCCATCGCCTCGGCGATGGCTTTGGTGCCGTAAGCGAAGTTTTCAATCTCAAAGACGCCGACCGGGCCGTTCCAAATGATGGTTTTAGCTTTTGCGATTTCAGCTTCGAATTCTTTGATGGCGACATCGCCGATGTCGATTCCTTCCCAGCCTTTTTCGACGCCACCGCCCTCACCGTAAATGCCGGTGATCTGAGTGGTTGCGCCGTCCTTAAATTCTTGGGTGATGCGTGTGTCGGCGGGTAGTAGGAAATCGACACCTTTTTCTTTTGCTGTGGCGAGGATGCTGAGTGCGAGGTCGAGTTTATCTTCTTCGACGCGTGAATCTCCAGTCTCGTAGCCTTGGGCTTTACGGAAAGTGTTCGCCATGGCTCCGCCGATCAGGAATGCATCAGCTTTCTCCATTAGTGCGGTGATGACTTGAATTTTATCGGAAACTTTGGATCCGCCCATGATCACCAAGAATGGGCGCTCTGGGCTCTGGAGTTTGACCTCGAGATATTCCAGTTCGCTTTCGATCAGGAAGCCCATTGCGGAAGTCGGGATAAACTTGGTGACTCCTGCTGTGGATGCGTGTGCGCGGTGTGCGGTGCCGAATGCGTCGTTTACGAAAATCTCCGCCTTACCAGCGAGGTCTTTCGCGAAGGCTGGATCGTTGGCTTCTTCCTCGTTGTGGTAACGGGTGTTCTCAAGAACCAGCACTTGGCCAGGTTGGAGGTTTGCGCGGAGTGTGGCAGCTTCTTCTCCGATGCAATCGGGAGCGAGTGCGACGGATTGACCAAGGATTTCACCGAGGCGCTTGGCTGTGGGTGCGAGAGTGTATTTAGGATCCACAGCGCCATTCGGGCGGCCCATGTGTGAGCAAAGCACTAGCTTCGCACCACCTTCGAGAAGCTTCTTGATGGATGGAACGGCAGCTTGGATACGAGTATCGTCGGTGATTTCCCCATCCTTGAGAGGAACGTTGAAGTCGACGCGCATGAGGACTTCTTTGGACGATACGTCGAGGTTGCGGATTGAGAGTTTGGCCATGAGCGGTGTGATGCACTAGGTATGGCAGAGTGTCAAGACGGGGGTGGAGCTTGGTGGCGGTGCCCCAGATATAGCGATAGGGTGACTGGTCAATTTCTGTGTCGGGGAAGAAATGACTTTCCGATGCGGGCGGCAACGGTTTGACATCCACGCGTGATTAGGGAATATCGCTGCATGTACGATGCTTCCGGAAAAATCAAATTGATCAGTGACACACAAACTTTCCCAAGCGGATTCTCAAAACGGGAGTTCGTGGTAACCACAGCGGATAGCAAATATCCGCAGGACCTGAAGTTCGAGGTTGTGAAAGACAAATGTGCCATCCTTGATAATTATAAGGAGGGACAGGACGTGCAGGTAAACTTTGATATTCGTGGTAACGAATACAACGGGAAATACTACGTCAACCTTTCCTGTTGGAAGCTCGCCGCAGCGGGTGGAGGTGGCGGTGGCTCAGATGAATATTCTCAGGAAGTTCCAGTGGCAGCTGAGCCTTCCCCATCGGATTTACGCAACGAAAACGATTTCGATGACGATGATATCCCATTCTGAGGCTTCTTATTGAATCTGGGTTTGCGTCAGGCTGAAGCCCGCTTTCCTTAGTCGGCTGAAGCCTATTCTCCGGCCATTTCTGTGCCGATTTTGGCGTAAAGCTCGATCTGCTTTGCAGAGTTATCGAGTAGATCTTGAGCGAGCTGAACTTTCCCGGGCTCGAAGATCGTAATAGTCGATGAGCCACCGAAGGCAAAATAGCCTTTTTCCGCACCCTTGGCGACGGGTATACCCGGAGCAAACGTTTGGTGGATCGAGCCAACACAGGTTGCGCCGATTTCCATCACGAGAATGGTGCCGTAAGCTTCAGTTTTAAGTTGGGTGATGGTTCGCTTATTGGTCCAGAGATAGCTGAGTTTTTTGGCCAGAGCGATTGGTGATACAGAGAACAGAGGGCCCGCGATGGTTTTGGTTTCTGTGGGCGTTCCTGCAGCAGGGAAGTGGAAGCGGTGATAATCCACCGGGCATAGTCGAGAGAGCACCAAGGAGCCATTGGCGTATTTTTCTGCAAGCGCAGGGTCATCGAGTAAGGCTGGAAGATCAAAACTCTGGCCTTTGACAAAAAATGAATCGATTTTCGAAATATCTGCAAATCCGAGGTGACGGCCATCCGCAGGAAAGACAATGGGCGATGGGGCGATGGGGCGGGCTTCTGGCTTGAGCTTACGGTAGAAAAATTCGTTAAAGCTACCAAAGGATGAGGAGGACTCAGCGAAATCGGCTTCGTCCAGGCTGTAATGCTCGATAAACGGCTGAATTCTTGAGGCTGATATGGGTTTGGACATGCGCCACCCATACCATTTGGAAAAGCCGTGACGTTTGACCAATGCGTGGAGTGAAAGTCTCCCGAGCGGATTGCCATAGGTCCAGCGCAGGAATGATTCTCCGTAGACTTTTTCGGTTTCGAGTTGCTGGGAATGGCGGTTAAAATATCGGATTGTTTCCACACAAGAAAGGAACCGTTTGTCGCTATTAAAGTCAAAGACCGATAATACGATGAAATACTGGGCGAGAAGGCACGTAGAATAGGTCGATTGGACTTGCGACAACTCCAGTCCGAGATTACCTCAAAGAATATGAAAGTCATCTTTCTCATGGCCCCCTTAATTTGCCTTTCCCTTCTATCTTGTGGGGGAAAAGGAGACCGCGTGAAGACCGAGGAAACACGCAAGAAAACTACCAAGGACATCGAAAAGCCACGTTTGTTCGCAACAAGTGACGAGCGTTTCCGCGATACCCAGCCAAGTCCCATAAAAGGAGAGGCTCCCGATAATTGGTTGACCCTGCCTACTACCAAGTTCCGCATTCTAAACTACCGTTTTGGGGAGTCTGGGCTTGGAGAGGTATACGTTTCGATCTCTTCAGGAAGCGTGATTGAAAATGTGAACCGCTGGCGCAAACAATTTGGCGAAGAAGCTCTCACCCCTACCTCTTTCAGCGACGTGGAGCGTATCGATATCGTCGGGGTCAGCGGTGTGTGGATGGAGTCCGCCGGTGAGTATGGTGCCGGCATGGGCGCTGGTGCGAAGCCGGGTTATGGACTCGCAGGAGTTGTTGCGGATTCTGGAGGACAAATTATCACCGTTAAAATGATCGGTCCAGAAAACGAGGTGGATGCTGAGAAACCAGCACTGCGTGAATACGTTGCGAGTCTCAAGATCACTGGTGAATAAGATTTTTGAAAATGGAAACTGAACAAACTACCAAAGATTCCCGACGCGAGAAATCGGCGTTGCGGAAGACTTACGATTTTCTCTCCGGATTTAAACTCGCAACCGCCACGCTCCTGCTTCTGCTCGTGCTGACGTGGTTCGCGACACTTGAACAAATCGACAACGGTTTGTATCCGACTCTAACCAAATATTTCAGTTGGAAATCCCTGTGGTTGATTCCGGAAATCAATGGCAAGAACATCCCGCTTATCTTACCCGGCGGTTATTATGTTTCAGCAATACTGCTGGTGAACATGATCTTGGGAGGTATTATTCGCATTCGCAAAGGCTGGAGGCAGGCAGGCAATCTGATCTCTCACTTCGGCATCGTATTCATGCTGCTGGGTGGTGGCGTTGCCCACCATTTCTCGGAACGTGGGAATATGGCGATCAGCGAAGGTGATGTGAGTAACGTGGCTGAAGACTACTTCGAATACGTGATCGAGGTTGCCGAGGTGAAGGACGAAAAGCGTGAGACGTTTCACGTGGTGCGTGGAGAATACCTGACTGATCTTGATGGAGGGAAATCACGGATTTTTGACTTTGAAGGAATTCCGTTTTCCTTGGAAGTTTCCGGTTATCTTGAGAATGCCCAACCGGTCAATGAGTTGGAGCGCGCTCCATCTGCGGGCGAGCTAATAACCGATGGTTATTACTTGGTTAAAGAGCCCATCGATCCAGTCACTGAGAAACATATGGCGGGGGCCTATGCGCGAGTAATTTTCGAAGACGGCGAGAAATCGAAGCCATTTATTCTGGCCGGTGCGAGTTTCTATCCCTTCACAGTTCGCGATGGTGATCGTTTATTCACGGTTGATATGCGTAAGCGTCTCTGGCCGATGCCGTTTGATGTGGAGTTGGATACGTTTACCGCAGATTTTCACCCAGGAACCCAGCGTCCTGAAAAATTTATCAGCGATATCCGCCGTGTCGAAAACGGCCAAGAATCCGAGGTTCGGATTCAGATGAACGAGCCGATGAGATATGAGGGATTTACCTTTTTCCAAGCGAGCTATGGGCCTCCTGGGGCTGGTCCTGGAGACACGATGTATTCTGTTTTCGAGATCGTGAAAAACCCAGCCGATATGTGGCCGGAGTATAGTCTTTATGTTGTGGCCTTCGGGATGTTGGTCACGTTTTTAACAAAGCTGTTCGGGCATCTTCAGTCCGCAGCAAAGAAGAGAAAAAACCATGGATAAAAAATCAACAATAGGTAAGTGGATCGTTGCGATCCTTGCTGCAGCGGCGTTGGCGGTGGTGATGGTGAATCTATTCATCGACAACATGCCCAAAGGTGAGGTTCAGAAAGTGGAGGGCTACGAGCCTTGGGAGCCAGAAACCATTGCGTTGGTCGAAGCTCTTCCTCTGCAGGATGGCGGGCGTATAAAACCATTCGCTACCTACGCTGGATTTCGAATGCTCGGGCTCCACGGCGCGAGATCGATGAAGATAAGAGGCGAGGCTCAATCGACAGAAGATTTCTCTGCAATGAAGCGGTTGATCTGGAAGCTTAGAGGGAAAAAAGCAGACGAATATAAAATCACTCCCACTGAGTGGTTGATGGACTCTGTGCTGCGGCCGGATCTTGCGGTCAAACTTCCAACCTTTCGGATCGATAACTCCAAGGTTCTTGAAGCCATTGGGGTAGAGTCAAAAGGCCGCCGAGATCGTTACAGCTATGAAGAGATCGTATCAGGACGTGATAAACTGATAGAGCTGGCGAAGTCTTATGAGCCCATCGAAAAAGATGATCGCGACCCAGTGCAGCAGCAGTCGATCGATTTAGCTTACAATATCCGCAGTTATGAGTCGCTTCTGGGATATTTCGGATTCGCCCGTTCGGGGATCGTTCTCTATGGCTCGGGTGGCGATGGGGTAGCTGATAAGCGAGTGGATTTCAGTTCGGTAATGTCGGGAGCTCCTCAGCTTCGTGAGGAAGTTTCGCGGGCTCAAAGCGAGGGGAGGAAGCTTGATAGCCGGTTACAGACGTTATTAGAGCAAGTTCTGGATGGAGCAAATTTTTCAAAATACGGACTGTTTATTTTACCGCCGGAAAACGCCTCTGATGAGAATTGGCTCTCCGCAGGAAACACCATCATGAGCGTGATGACGGCTGAGACCAAAAGCCCGCAGCTGGCTCTGGAGGATATCAAAGCGATGGAAACCGCTATACGTTCCTTGCCAGCGGGCGAAAGCGAATTCCGTGATGGTTTTTCAAAACTGAAAGACCGTATTGATGAGCGGGCCGAATCACGCGGAGAACTCTCACATGTCTCGATGGAAGTGAGTTATTTTAAGAAAGACTATTTCCTAAATGCGTTAGTCCTTTTCTTGATCGGTTCAATTTCCGCTTTGGCAATGTGGGGCTTTGGTCAGACTAAGCTGGCAAAAGGTTTTTACTGGCTGACTTTCGCCACAACTGCTGTTGCGTCTATTCTCTGTGTGATTGCGATCACTCTGCGCTGCCTCATCATGGAACGTCCTCCGGTAGGAAATCTATACGATACCGTTATCTTCATCGCGGCGACAGGGGTGATCTTCTCTTTGTTGATCGAATGGATGACACGGAAACGCTTCGCTCTCGGCATCGCTCCGATCTTGGGAACGACTTTGATCATATTGGCGCGCCGCTACGAGGTTGGTGATGCGGGAGACCATCTCGACCCATTGGTAGCGGTATTGGATTCAAACTTCTGGCTAGCCACCCATGTGATCACTATCACGCTGGGATACTCGTCCGGGCTGTTAGCCGCCATGCTGT
>Ga0307979_1001225_pt1 | contig 18165 bp, 25 predicted proteins | sample OrgLakmetage1058_FD_201833 | JGI IMG/M metagenome (GOLD analysis project Ga0307979, IMG submission 201833) | Saline water microbial communities from Organic Lake, Antarctica - #1058 | ecosystem: Environmental > Aquatic > Non-marine Saline and Alkaline > Saline | place: Antarctica: Organic Lake...
CCCCCCTTCATTTTCCTACGTGTACGTGGGTTCCCGGGGCATGCCACGTAAATGCGCAACTCCTCGCATCCTTCAGTGGGCTGCTTCTTACGGGCCCATGCAGGGGCAGCCGATGCTCACCGAGCCGCTGGCAGCCTTCCTGGCGCAATTCGTGTACCAAGGCGTGAAACCCAATCCTTCCGAACTGGTGGTGGGCACCGGCTTGAGCGCGATTCTGAGCAACCTCTTTTTCAGCTTGTGCGAGGCAGGCGACGCGGTAAGAAATGGGTGAATGGTTTATTCGGAGGTGGCGGTAGTGCCGAGCTTAGCTTCGATATATTTCCAATCATTTTCACGTGTTAAACGAACATATCCGCCGTGAGGCAGTGAGGCACGAAAACGCGGTTGATTCCGCTCGTGTATTTGACACGGATGTTTATGCAAAAAGTTGCGACGTCGTTCCGTTTCTATATTCGCGACGTCGTTTCGTTCTTATATTCGTGTGGATTATCATTGTTTCATCTCGTTTAATTTGCGACACCCACTACGCAGGTGCTGATTCCAGCCCCTTATTACAGCGCTTTCGACAATGACTTGCGCGCGTTTGGGGAAATCGTGCGCGTGCCAGTGATGCTCGAGCCTTCCAACGGCTGGGTGCTCACCGCCGAAGCCCTAGATGCAGCCTCCAAGGAAGCCGTGGCTCTGACGGGAAGACCGCCGCGTGCGCTCTTGCTGACCAACCCGCACAACCCTCTGGGGCGGTGCGTCGAATGGGAGTTGTTGTTGTAGTGCCTTGTCTACTTACTTTTCAAATTCACTTTGCCCTATGGACAGAACTTCCACTCAAAACTAAGAGCATGCATATATCATCTCTAGCAACAGTTTTTTTCATGTACCTCTTTCGCTTTTCTTGTCGCGCACTTGCAATTTACTTTAAATCTTCTCGAACTAGTCACCGGCGGAATCTTCCAGTATTTTTTGTGTTTACTTTTTGTGCGTTCTCCATTCTTTCTTCCCTCCTACCTCCTAACAATCTGACGTGACGCTATATTATATTAGGTGCGCCTCCATGCCCGAGCTGAAAGAAGTGCTGCGGTGGTGCGATGCTCAGCCGGGCTTGCATTTAGTCAGCGACGAAATCTACGCTCTTTCTGTCTTTGGGACCGGGGCGAAGCACATCTCTCTTGCGTCCCTTGGCCCTGGCCCCAGCGCCCCTTCGCCAGCTTCTTTCAGCACATGTAGCAGCAACGATGGCGCAGCGCCAGTTGCTCCTCAAGTGCTCGGCCCGTACCGCCACGTGCTGTGGGGTTTGTCCAAGGATTGGGGAGTGAGCGGGTTCCGCGTTGGGGTGTGCTGGACCCAAAACAAGCCGCTCTACGACGCGATGTGCAACGCAGCAGTGTTTACCTCTGTGCCCGGGCCTGTGCAGGTATGAATGAGTGGATGGGTAGGTGTGCGTGTTTTGTTTATGATGACATTATTGCGCCCAAGGAAATAACTAGTGGCGATTTTTGAATGCATTTTATCAACTCCTTCCCTATAACTTTGTGGCTTGCCATTGCTCAATTCATGTGTATGTACGATGAACGTGTCATGGAATGTGAACTGCCAGGCTATGACTGCGCATCTCTTGAGCGACCACGATTGGTGCCAAAGCTTCATTGATGAGAACAACACTCTGCTCAAGCATTCCGCAGACGTGTGCGCTAGCAAACTTGAAGCCATGAAGGTGTGTTTGTGTGGTGGTGTAGAAGTGAAGGCTAAAGATTGAATGGGAGTAGGCGCTCCTTAGCATATCGTGAAAGGAGCGATATGTTATCCCTTGCCTGCTTTGCATTCCAATCCTATCTGGTCTTACCTGCTTTACCTTCTCTCCTCATTCTCTTTCATCGTGTCTATTATGTTCTGAATTCTTCTGTGTACTAACTATCTCTTACCTCGCTCGTACTTAGGTGCCCTACTTGAATCCGGACGCGGGCATGTTTACTTGGGTGGACTTCCGGACTTGGCTTCCGCTCGTAGCTGCGAAACACAGACTCCCCTGGCCGGCTAACGATAGCGATACTGCCGCCCAGCAACAGAAATGGGCGGTGGAAGCAGCGCTCTACGACGACCTTCGCAAAGAGTGCAAAGTGGTGCTGACCCCAGGCAACGCCCAACACGCGTGCGAAGCAGGGTTCTTTCGGATCTGCTTTGCGTTCGTCGATGTCAAGGCCATGGCGCACGCGCTGGATAAAGTGGCCTCTTATGCGCACGACAAGCTCGGTCTGTAATACTCCTCGAGGCGAATAGGCGAAGCCTCCGGAACTTATTGTATCGTTTTTGGGCTTAAATAGCTCCGAATCACGCAGTCTGAATATCCTTGTTGTTGTAAAAAATCTCAGTCCGTGCCCCTTCCATTCCTTTTCTGGGGGGGCTCACGCATCTGGAGTGCCAAGAAGGCGGATGCCGCATACTACGTTTGGATTGTTATGTGCGATCCAGCTATATATGTTCTTAGTCCAAATTTTATCACAGAAGTCCCCTCTCTTGTTGTTGCCCTCAGCCTTAGATTAGATCAATGGGTGGGTACCAGGTATTGCTACTCGCTACCTCACTTGGGGCTTTGAATTTCTTAGTGTTCTGGTGATAGGGAGATGGAGTTCCTTCATTTAAACAAGTACTCGCTTCTCGCAAAGATTTAAACCACAAACCACAACACGAATCGTTCGAGCTTCAAGCCTCGCCTTGGTCTCAACTTTGGTTCTGAGTCAGGTGGGGCAGCAGCCTCTACTTGGGGCTCAAGGGGGCTTGTGGCTTGGGACTACGGGAGGAGAGGGCAAACCGGAATTCAGCAGTGCAGAACAGCTAGCGAATTAGATAATTCTACCTGCTATCTGCACTACGAAGTATCTTCCGCGCAAAGCACCCCTTCCACTATCTACTCGTATCAAGCCTTGTCGTACTTGTCCAAAAGGGTAGGGTCTCTGAGCAGCTGCTGGACGCGTTCCACTAAAGCCTTGGCTTCGAACACCTGCACAGGGGAAGAACGAGCAAAACACCAGAAATACGCGATGGAAGACAAAGAGGATGGCGTTGAAGAAATTGTTATGAGATCAGATTTTGTATATGAAATGCTAAAGGCTGTTGCCGTCGTACCGTCGCAGCTCGCAGGTCAACAGCGGCGCTCATGTGGAGCACTGGCCTCGCTGCCATTTGCTTGTCCTTCATGTAGCCCGACTGCACCCGTATGCCGCCTACGGTAAACACCACGGCCGCCAACTGCCCTCCTCCTCCACTGCTGCCGCTGCTCGTGCTCATGCTGCCACCGCCGGTGAGGGAGCCGGTGCCCGGAATCACATCAACTTCCATCTGACAATGTGGGCGACACCAGAAGCAAGCATTGCAGCAAGATTCAGAAAAAAAACAGAGGAGGGGCACGAGTATGTGCGTGCTTGAGTGTGCATCGAATCGAACAGATGAAGCCAATTGTCTCACTTCTTCACCTATTCTTATAGTACAATGTCTATTCGTCTATTTCTCTCGCAAACTCATGCCATATTTTGTGTCTTACCTCAACACCGCTATCCGAGGGCGGCGTGAGCACACAGCAAGTGCCGCACGGCCACTTCTTGACGCCCAATTCCGGAAGGTCCACGCCAACGCTGCTCAGCCACCCCAAAATGAACTCGGCCAGTGACAGGACAAAGTTCTGGCAGCTTTCTGTCATGGCCCCACCCAACGGGCCGATGTTACCGAGGAGGTTGAAGGGCAGGCTCAGGGTCTGCAAGATTTTCTGGCGGTTGGCGGCGTAGGGCTCGCTGCGCGTAACGTTGGTCTCTGCGGCCGCTCGCAACCGAGCCGCGATGGTTCCAACGGACAAGCGATCACATCCCTGTAAAAGCATGGCGCCTACCGCACCCCCACCGCCTCCTGCGCCCGAGGAAGAAGAGGCGCCATTGCCACCACTACCGCCACTATAGCTGCCGCCCCCGCTACTGTTTAAAGACGAAGAGACAGTAGTAGCCCCCGAAGAAGAACCTCCCCCACTGCTGTTTCCCCCTCCTGAAGAGGGGGCCAAATAGGCCACGTCTGCGGACGGCCACAAGTGGAACTGGCCTAGAGCGAGGTGGCCGTTCAAATGGGGCAACTCCTTGAGGGCCACCTGAGAGAATGACAACGAAAAATAGGCATGGTGAGTGGCATCCACAACGTATTACAACAAGACAGGTACAGCTAAAAAATGAAACGAAGCACAAAAACGATTGATCCGATATCCTTCAATTCTCTCCGAGAGACGCTCAAACACAAACAAGCACGCCAATACACCCATATACACACGCACCGCACACGCTTTCATGGTCACGTGGGTCACGTTGATTTCCTCCTTGGCGTCTTGGCGCTTGGTTTCGATGTACCGCAGCAAGCGTTTCAATTCCACGGGAAATCTGAAGGACCAGTTGAAAAGAGAAAGAAAAAGGAAACGATAGACGATTGAGGTTCAAAACGCATGCCTGCACTCATTGGGTGACATCTTTACCAGCTACTCGCACGATACAGGAAGCGATTCATTATCACATTTGAATCGAACTGATATAATATACCGGAACACGGCTGAAGCTGCCGCTGGCGGGCCCCAGATGCCTTCAATCATGCGCCTAGCTACGGGCGAACCGAGCTGCAACTGTTGGTGTGCGTGTGGCAACCATACACATACACAGCAAAAGAGGTGAGGTGGATAAAGACATACATTTACATATATACAGAGAGAGAGAGAGAGAGGGGAAGTACGTCGCATTCAGGAAAGAGTATCATAGAGATAGGAAACAAGAATCTAGCACCCATTCTTCATTCACGCTATTTTCTTCTTCCCTTTTCTCTCACGTACCTGAATCAGCGTTCGAAAGCTCCAAGCTAAAGCTATTACGAACGCAATTGCGCGCGCCCCGGGAGTGGTAAAAGTCATCCAAGCTGCGGACGGCAGCAACAGCAGGCACAAGTGCTGCCACGTCAGACCGCCGCGCGCAGCCATGCCGCCTATGGCACCTCCACTCTTGTTGATGCCTCCTGCTCCTGCTGCTCCTGTAGTAGTAGGAGTAGATACAGAGGCCGTAGCAGGAGTCGAGGCACTAGGAGCACCGCTGCCATTACTGCTACGGGCAGTGGTCGTGCTAGAGGAGAACGCCCCACTTGAAGTCGCAGTTGAAGTTGAAGAAGGTTCGTACGGCTCCGCGTTTTGAGAGGCCGCGGAGGGCGCGTCAGGACTGCACGCCCAGGTCGTGTCGTTGACTGCAGAAGCCATGGAAGACAGCGCCGCGGTGGAAACGGCGATTGGAGGAGAGCCTGGCGGCTGGGGCGCGTAGGCAGCGGAGTTGGCCTCCTTTTAAGGGGGGATGGATGAGAAAAGGGCAGAAGAAAAAGAAAAGAAAAGAAAATGCGGAGTGAGTAAAAAGAGACAGAAGAATACAGTAGGAGAAGGGGCAAGATTCAGGTTCCTGGCAATTGCAATAAAGAAAAGAGGAGCACGAGCAGGACGAGCAGGAGCAATCACCCAATGAACTGAAATAGAATCAAACAGGCGTAAACGCACGAGTTCTTTGCGGAGGGCCGCGACCATAAACGCCTGCTGCTGCGCCACGGTGTTGACTACCGAGGTGGGCACATTGCCCTTGATGTCGGACTGCACCAAGTAAGTGACTTCGGTGGACGGAGGCTGGCCTGGGGTGGAAGACGGCACCTGTGCAAGAAAGTAGAGAGAGAAAAGCCGAAATGAAGTGAACTCAGTGCAAGAAGCGTCAAGACGATTATCAATGGTGAATGACACATCAACATGAATTAGTATAGCCCGAAGCCCTGAACACCTTCCCTCCTCCCTTCATTTCCTTTTCCATCCATAGATTTCCACCTATCTCGCTCCCCTTAGTTCCTCTCGTCACACCTACCTTTCTCTCGTACTGCCCTACACTAAGAAATCAACACATACGCATACCTCTTTCAGGCGCCAGCCAGCCATGATCAGATCCCCACGCACGCAGCCTGCCGCTTCTGCTGCACTCGACGCACACAGGGGGTATGCCTTTCGCACGTCCGGGCTCAGAGCGCTCGCCGGACAGGCAACCGCTACGAGGGCTAAGGCATCGGGCCCCACGAGCCGCCAGTGGACGGTGGACAGAAAGTCGCGCGGCGAGGTGGGCCAGACGCCCTTGAGGGTCAGGTGATCGACGCAGGTTTGCGCGTTGAAGACCTAAGAGAGGAATAGACGCACGTTGCACGCAAAGAGCGGTGCCATTTGAAAAAGAAGACAGGCAACAAAGTATACAAGCACTTCGCTTCAGGTCTTTTCACAGCATCACAGAGATGCGTAAATGCTGGCGTGTGGCAAGCGAACCCTGGCATGCAGAAGCACACGCATTACCTTCACGCGGGCCACTTTGTCAACTTGGGCGTCGTAGTTGGCCTTGGCTCCCGGGTCCCACAGGAGCTTGAACACGGTCGCCAGCGGCTGCTGCACCAGAAGGCCATCGCCACGAACCAGCACATGTGGGCCGCCTTTGGATTGCTTGAAGCCGCGCACCTGAGGTCGAAGAAGAATTGAGGGGAGGGAATGCACATGTTTGCATGTAATATCGCAACTACCGGCACAAATGCGCTGCTACAAAAAGTGCAGTTTGTTTTCCTCCTTTTTTTTTGATACATTTCTTACCCCCAGTTTTTCCCCAAAAGGAGTCCAGCCACCACTCTGATCGGGGTTTTCGTCGGCCAGTTGCATAAACCTACGCAAGCAGCGCTCAACCGCCGCCCACTAATACGGTAGGTCCACGCAAAATGAGTAGAGAACAGCGAGAAGAGAAAGAGGCAGACAAAGACATTGGTGTGTGTTGAGAAATGCACGAGTATTGCAACTGAAACATGTAACAGCAAAACGGGGAAAAGGGAATTTCTCGCCCGAGAAGATGCCCGTAGTGTACGCGGTGAGAGATAGAGAGAGAGCCTTCGCGCCTGCATTCTCACACACACACCCATTCACGTACACACCTGAGCCAGAGGTACGTTGCTCGCCCCGTTGTTGGCGCCCAGAGCCGAAGTAACGGCCAAGCCAGCGCCCGTGATGGGCCGAGCAGGCGATGCTGCGGCGGCAGGGGCTCCTCCTCCTCCAGTGGTTGAGTTAAACGACGAGGATGGCGACGGGCGGTCGGGAGACAAAGACGCGTTGCTCGCAGCAGCGTTGTTGAATGCCGCCGCAGGCTGAGAGGCTGCGCGCAACGCTGCAACCCACGCTGTTGTCGTCGTCAATGATGGTTGCACGTGAGGGAACAAGCGAGAAAAAGTTCGATAATACAGATGAGTTACGCGTGTTCTAGTAATTGTTGAATTCTCCAATGTCCCACAACCTCCGTTTTTCAGAATCCACGTCTCTTTCTAGCCTTTTTTGTTCTCACCGTCACGGCCAGCAGTCGAATCGGTGGCTAAATGGTACTTTTCCTTGGACGCGGACTCGTGACTAATGCAGAAACGGTAGTACTCGGCTCCTTTGCCCTGCACAAACAGGCATAGAAAAAGGCAAGCAATGCACAACGCACAAACAGAAGGAGTAAAAATTGTTTGAATTACTCCACACCAAAAGCACACTATATTACGGCAACTTTTGCACAATAACGACAAAATCTCCCACCTGCCCTGGCAGTGCTTTCACGCCAGCAACTTTGGCTTTTTTGGCGCTGTCATCGGGCGGCACTTCGATCGTGCAGTTCTCGACAAAGAGGGTGCCGCGTGGGGTCGGGTCTTGACGATCAAGATAGTAGGTGAGAACCTGGATAGCATTCAGCAAAAACGCACGGAATGGATATTCAAGCAAGCACGCAAACAGAGAGAACGCACAATGAAAACATTACAGTTGCCGACTGAAACACGGCCTTACGGCCATTGTTCAAATTGTCTTCTTGTGCATTACCTGGCCTTCAAGCTTGAAGAAACGAGGCCGCCACCCCGAAAAGTGCGCGCGCTGCTTGAACAACACGCCTTCCATTCCGTCGGACGAACTCCGGCTCGGCGTGCTCGTGTTGCGACCTAACGCTCCACCTCCTTCTCCTCCACTTGTTGCTGGTGGTGCACCGGGCGACACGGGCGGCGCGCTTTGCCTCGTAGGCTCGGTTGCCTTGGGAGAAGAAGAAGAAGAAGAAGCAGCAGCCGTAGAGGCAGACGAGGGCTCCCTTGATGAGTTCCGCTCAGAGGCAGCAGTTGCCTGGGCAGCTGTGGCACCCGAGGAAGGAGCAGCAGCAGCAGATGTAGAAGCGGTGCCACCAGTAGTGCCTGACAAAGCAGCAGCACTCGTAGAAGTGTTGCTGGAGGTGGAAAGCCTAGTGGACTGCACAGGCGCTTCAGCAGCAGCCACTGGTGCTGCAGCGGGCTTCGCAGGCAACTGACTGCTGCTGCCGTTGTTGCTGTTCGAGTTCTTCGGAGGGAGCTGCGATGGCACCGGTTGCGCTGCTTGAGCTGAAGTAGAAGAAGAGGCCGGCAGCGGAGCTGACGGTTTCGGGGATGCTTGCGAAGAAGACGCCGCGTCGTCGTCATCGTCATCGAGGCCACCGGTGAGGTCTGCCATCGCCTTCGCGTGCGTGCCCTTCTTCATCAAACTGCTGCTGCTCGCGCTAGGAGGAGACGCCGCTGCAGGCACGGCAGCCGGGGAGGACGAAGTTGCCGCTGCACGAGACGGGGATGCTGGACTGGCAAGCATTCCTGCAGCTCCATTTCCGTCGCGGCTCCCGCCGGGCGAAGAAGAAGGCAGCCCACCGGGGGGCTCCCAGGATGGGTCGTAGGATACTACCGTAGCGATGTACTGCACGGCAGCCTGTTGCTTGCTCAAGCCTTGGCAGTCAGCCCAAACCTTCCATTTGGCGACAATGGCAGGGTCTACGGAGGGATCGGGCCTCGGAAATGGGCAGTTGCCTTGCATAGCTTGCTTGTAGAGCCCAAACAACGACAGGAGCTGCGCCTGTGGGTGTTAAGAGATGAGGAGCATGAGAATAGAGATAATACAAGAAAGAATGGCACCAGAGACCATTCTGATTATTGGCATGCAGAATAGCCCCAGCGGAGGTCACCTATATGCTGGAGCTGTTTCAAAAGAGGACTTAAATACAGCACATTTCTACGAAGTATGTACATAGATAAGTCGCATGCGACAGATTATACCTCGCTCAGCTTGCCGCTAATTTCTTTCTGCACGTGCCGCGCTGCAGCAGCAAAACTTTGAGAAAGCTGGCCTGACATATTCTTAAAGAGATCGCTAAGAGCTTGTGTGTCTGTGGACTCTCCCAATAGTAAAGATAAGATAGATCACGATGCCGTGAAGTCGTGAAGCTGTGAAGTGGGTGGTGTGACGCCGGCGGTAAAGAGGGTAAAGATTTTGCTATTCGTGCAGAATTCGCGAAGAGTTTTGCACAGAGTTGAGGCCTATTCCCTAATATATGTATTTTTGATAGTTTCGTCCTGTTCTTTTGTTCTTTCAGCTCTTCTTTGCACACACACCTACCCTTCCTTCACAGCACCACAACCGACACCGATTGCTTTCGCCTCGCTTGAGGGCAACATGGACCTCCTGCAGGGCTATACTAGCGACGACGACAATGATGCTACGGCTGTAAGTATATATTCAAGACATAACTCACTATTTACATAAGTCTGTCGCGGTTCTTCACGCATGTCTCCTAATACAAAGCAAAACTCATCCCGTGGATTGACATTCTTTTCAGGCGACGCCAATGCTGAATGTAGGGCACTTGCAGCCGAAAATGGTCACTGCACCAACGCATGCAGCACCTCATGTCTATGGCGCACTGCCGAAACACAGTCAACAGGGGCAGCTGGCTATTTTTGACCCTAAGAAGGCTATGGAAGGGCTCAAGCACAATCCTACCAAGGCTGAACTCATGGGTAAATACATCGAACAGTTGATCACATCTATCGCACTGTTCTTTGCTATAGAGTAATGATGCTTTGCCTGCATGCATATGTGGGGTAAAATATTGTTAGGCATGTGTTGAAAGGGCAGGTATATGTAAGCATCGCAATAGCGGAACTATTCCTGAACCATTCCAATTCTTCTGCCCACTTATGCCCACCCTCCAACTTCCTCTGTGCTGCCTCTAACCATGCAGCCCCTGCGGCGGGCCCCGCGCACCCGTACCACGCGCCGTCGTTCATGCCCCACTTGGGCAGCGCAGCGCACGCCAACGGCGCCATTGAGCCCACACACGTGGCCCCCTGGGCGTTCGAAGAGCAGTTTCACACCTACAACTCGTTTGGGTACGCGGTAGGCACTAGTGGAGAAGTTGTCGGAGACGCGCGCAAGTTCAACACTTCAGGCGGAGACACCGTGAACAGCGCCCTCCCCTCGAAGCGCCCTCGCTCGCCCTTGGGTGGAGTAACCGCGACGGCTGCAACCACCACCATGGCAGCAGACAGCCAGGCTGGAGATGGCAGCAGCAGCAGCAGCAGCAACAGCACCGTGGTAACGACGGTAGAAGCAGCCGTAGCGGCACCAGCTGCTGGTGCTGGTGCTGGTGCTGGCGGCGGCGGCGGTGGTGGTGGCAAGAAGAAGAAAAACAGTGAAGGAGCCAGCTTGCGAGCCGCCCGCTTGGAGGCCGCCCGCGCGTTTGAGTTAGGGGGGGACCCCGACCAAGAGCTCGGGCCATGGTCCGAGTACAAGTCCGAAGAAGACCAGCTCCTTGCTACGATAGAGGTGCGTCTCGTATGTGTGTGGTTCCTAGCGGGCATATACTTTTTTGGAGTTTCTTTAGGGATTGGGATGATGCAATTCTTGCCACCGCAGGAAGAAGCATGTGAAGCGCTGGCTGCTTCAACGAGCTATCTAGTTTGTGCGTTTTGTCTCTCCCGGACTTCTATTCTCCTTCTTTTTTCTCCTTTTGGCACCTTCCTTCGTCCTGCCTACTACCCAAGTATATAAATATACATGTATGCTCCCGCCAATCACAGGCCGAGCACGACGCCGCCCGGGCTGCCAAGGCTGCGGCCAAACAGGAGCGCGAAGACGAGTTCGACGTGAACGCAGACTTGGACCGCCGCGACGAGCGGAAGTTCAGGTGCGTGCTTTCCCACGCGCGTTACAAGAACGACAGTCACTGGCACTTTTGGTTTCGTGAAATCGATGTCTTTGCTGTCCCTTCTCCTCCTAACGTAGACATCCAGCGCCCCTTCGCCAGCCCTTTTTTTCTGTTCTGTTCTATTCTATTCTATTCTATTAAATCCCTCTTCACACTTGTCATCGGTCTGTCCGTCCGCCCATCCGTTCACGGATTTCAATCCGCAGCCACTTGCTGCCCGCGCGCCACACCAAAGACACCTCGGCGGGGGAAGCGACCTCCCAATTCTACGGCAAGAAGGGCACCGAAGTGGACTACCAGGGGCGACCGTGGTGTGCTCCCCCCTTGGGGTTGCGCCCGCTCTCGGCCGAAGGGGACTCGGTCCACGACTGCTACTTGCCCAAGAAGCTGGTCCACCGGTACCAGGGCCACGACAAGGGGGTGCAAGCTCTGAGGTGGTTCCCCGACACGGGCCACTTGCTCATGACCGCGAGCTACGACGGCAAGGTAAGCTGAGAGTGCAACTGAAGTGCAAGTGCGAAGAAAATGGATGCAAAGCAAAGTTTGGTGCGCAACCCTCACGTTAATTGGGTTTCTACTTTTCTCTTGCTTCGTTTTTTTTTCAGTCTCGTTGGAATTTCTGTCTTTTTATTTTTGCACCCCAATGTCGCTTATCTCTCTCTCCGCCCGCACTCCTCGTTTTATAATTATCGCATCATACTATCCTAGGTGAAAATCTGGGACGCGCACAACCAGCGCGCGTGCAAGCGCTCTTACTCGGGCCACACCGCGGGGATTCGCGACGCAAACTTCACGCACGATGGGCGGCACTTCTTGACGGCCAGCTTCGACCGGTTCATGCGGTACTGGGACACGGAAACGGGCCAATGCATCAGCACCCTGACCAACCGCAAGGTACAGAAATGCACCAATGATTTATGTCAAGAACAGGCAATGCCCGGTGTTTTCCCTGTCTGTTTGATTTAGCTCGTATGCACCGTGCTCCATTTTTGAAACAGTTCCCGCAAAGGCAAGCACGAGACAACAATTACTTCAGCATGTGCACCCCTCCATTATCGTGTTGTATTATTTGACTGCATGGCGTTTGGCTCGACTTCTTCGTCTTCTTGTGCTTCTCGTTAATAAAAAAAACTCATGTAGGTGCCCTACCAAGCGCGATTTCACCCGACGGAGCACTCGTCGTTCATTGCAGCGTGCAGCGACAACCGGCTGTGGCAGTGGGACTTGAAGAGCGGCGAAACGGTGCAAGAATACAACCACCACATCAAGGCCGTGAACTCGGTAAGCGAGAGAAGGCGATAGAGAGAGAGATAGGAAGAAGAGGCTCCCATGTGCCACATGCTGCTGTTCTGTTCCTGTATTTTCCTCCTTGAACGACATACGTTTAAGTAATGTAAATAAAAATAGAAACATTTTCTTTTTTTGCACAAACTCTTGATTGCTTCTCTCATCATCACCTTCTTTCTTCAACCCTGTCTGGTTCATGGGCATCACTGACTCACAATCTTAGGTGTTGTTCACCGACGACGGAAAGCGGTTTGTGTCTACCTCGGACGACAAGAAAATTTTGATCTGGGAGTACGGCTTGCCGGTGCCCATGAAGTACATTTCCGACCCCACCATGCACGCGGTGCCCACCACGGGTCTGCACCCTTCAGAAGAGCACTGGGCCGCCAACTCCATGGACAACGAGATTCACGTTTACGGGGCGCGGGACCGGTTCCGCCGCCTCCGCAAGAAAGTGTTCAAGGGCCACACTTCCGCGGGCTTCGCGTGCCAAATGACCTTTTCCCCCAACGGGCGGTACATGGCATCGGGGGACGGCGAGGGCCGGCTCTTCGTGTGGGACTGGAAGTCGACCAAGCAGCTGCGGCGGTTCCGTTGCCACGACGACGGGCCCTTGATTGACTGCCAGTGGCACCCCTTGGAGCCGTCGTGGGTAGCCACAGCGGGCTGGGACGGCGCTGTGAAGCTTTGGGACTAAACAACTACGAAGCCAACAAGGATCTTTTCAAGGCGCTGCAGTTTGACTGCCGTGGGTGTCAAAGAAAACAGAGGAGGCGCAAGAGGCAGAATGATCCACCGGGGCACTAATTATTTGTATCAAAGGCAACAACTAATCACTACAATCCACTCCCCTTGGTAAGTATTATGTATTAGCGAAGGAACTGGGTTGCTTAAGTTAATTTGCTGTATGTACTAACTTAGTATGTAGATCACAGTATATCTAATTTAAATTCCAATTCTTATGCGCTATTCCATGTAGAATTTTAAATTTTATTAAGTGAAATGGGATTGGGGGGTTTTGGCTTATACGCCTTCGTTCTAATGAGCCGTGGACTTATGAATTATATATTCAAATTTTCTGAGCTTTTAGGGAGGGTCCTGCGGTTCTGTATCTCGGATGGCTAGTTGGTAGTCGGCAAAGGATTCTTCAATATTCAATATGGCCCATGGAGATAAGTGCATCCGCACCCTACTTCTTCTTCTCACTCGGACTGTGTTCCCTATTACCACTTCATCCTATTTCTTACCACGACCCGGGCTCGATTGGTTCGTTGCCGGCTTGCACCACCGAGCAGCCCCGCTTCGAGCCGTACTTCTTCCAGAACGGCTCCGGCAGGGTGGGGGCGTGCTTCTCCGCGAGCTCCGGGGCCAGACCGGGCCACGTGTCGATGGGAGGCAGGCTCACCCCTTGAGGCTGCGCCGAGCAATACGGGCGGGACCCGGGCTTGGCGAGGTACTGCTGGTGGTACGGCTCGGCAAAGAACCACAGGCCCCCGTACTGGTCGTACTTCGAGGCCGGCTCCACTTCGGTGGTGATGGGGGTGCCCAGAGCTTGCTCGTAGGCCTTTTTGCTGGCCAAGATCAACTCCTTTTGCTCGTCGTCAAAGTAGTAAAAGCCGGACCTGCGATGATGATGGTGGGGGTAACCAGCATAAGGGAAGATAAGAACACGCCGTCGTGGACGTCATTGACAATTGCTCTGAAGGTTCAATTGTATTATATCGAAACGGTCTCGTCAAAGTCAAGCGCGCTAGGCTCGTTGAGACAGAGTGCGTTGCGAAGAGGCAAGCCCCGTCCGCGCACAGGAAAAAAAGTCTAATATAGTACCGGTACTGGGTGCCGCGGTCATTGCCCTGGCCCATGCCGCAAGTAGGGTCGTGGGCTTCCCAAAACCACCGCAAAATGTCCACAAACGACACTTCCTTCGGGTTGTACACCACTCGCACCCCTTCCGTGTGGCCAGTTGCACCGCTGCACGCCTAATTTTGAATGATAGTGACGTTAACATAACCAGCACATCAGTAGGCAAACTGTTCGAGCAGCACCAACAACAAAAAGTTCGGGATAATTTTTGAGGTGGACAAGCTGTTATAAGTGAACTGACTCAGGAACACGCGCACGCAACGCATTCCTCGCTGAATCAACCATTTCAACGAAACAACATTCCACCTTGCCACCTAACAAAGAAAAATATGCGTCGACAAAGAACATGCGCATAACACAAACCTCTTCGTAGGTCGGGTTTGGAGTGAAGCCAGCGCAGTAGCCTACAGCCGTGGAATGAATGCCCGCAGGCAGCCGCCAGATGCCCTTTTCCGAGCCCCAAAAGCACCCGTTGGCGAACACAGCCACTTTGTAGCCTTCAGGCACCTAAAAATAGCCAGAAAGATTTCAAAGTAAGACCTCTTTTACCAATGTGCCCATTTTTACTAAAACTGACATTTTTACTAAAACTTACTGTAGTAGACACAAGAAGTGCCCAATAGCATTCCTCAGAAGTGGTACGAAGCCATAGGCTAGGTACAGCAGTTATCAAATTCATGCAGCCGAATACTTTCAATAATCGTACAAGCAAACACTTCTACCTCGTCCATCTTTTTGCCGAGCACGTAGTGCCTCTTGCCTTCGATACCAGGCATAGGAGTCGAGCGGCCTGGAAGCGCCTGTTGTAGAGACAGCATGAGAACCAAATTCAGTTTGCGTATAAGATTAGAAGCGCAAAGAATGCCCATATGGTCATTGATAACTTTGGACTTTGTTCTTTTTCTTTTTACCTGTTCAGGCTTAATCAAAGTGTCTTTTGAGCCGCCGCCTAGCATATCGAACAGCCCCCCAAACATGCGGACAGAGCCTCGTTGAGGAGTCATGGCTAGGCGGCTTGCGCTGCCGACCCGAGGCGCAGCGATGGCTCGGGCCGAGAGGGCAGCACGAGCAGCTGTTGCAGGCGCGAGTGCAGCCGCTGGGACGAGTAGGGTGGCTATCATAGTTCGGCGGAACATAGTTCGAAGATGCTACTAATGAATGAGGACGAGGGACCGGAGCGGACGAGGATGCGATGGATGATCCTCGAATAAACGATGACGTGGTAAAGGACGGCAAAGAAAGGTTGCATCACGATGAAATATATATTAGAGTAGTGAAGTTTAAACAGAGCTTTCAAACCAAGAAAAAAGAGAAGTGCTGTGAAATGTAAAATGCACGTAGCAAGCTAACGAGTTAGCTAGAACCATTACACATTGCCCCACAACATACAAAAGATAGTGCTGCAGCCTCCACTGATGAATGCTCTAGAGGCCGCACAAATAGCAGCTGCGGCTGCTCGCGTACGGGAAGAAAAGAAATCAGCCGAGCTAGCCGCATTCAGGCGACGGACGTTACAACGCACCGTGACAAACAATGTGAGCTTCCCCACAATTCTGGACTAGTTTCTTATAGCTTCTTAAAGCACCACTTGACTTCAATTGCCTTTATCAGGTCATAATCCATCGGAAGCCACACCGTCCAAGTGCCCCACCTTCGACTACGCCGAGACTAGCACAAGAGCCTTTCTCGAATGCTGAAGAAGGATTGTCTGTGAGCAGAGACGCTGCGTCGGATGCAGGCAGTGATTTAAGCCCGGGTGAGGTGTCGATATCCTCTGATTCACGCACGGGCTTAGAAATGCCAGAAGACTGCGAGCTAGCCCGGCGAATCGTGAACTCTACTGAGCAGTACAAGGCTGTTTGGTCGTGCTTACAAAAGCATGCGAAGCAATCGTCGCTTATTTTTGAAGATTAGGAAGGAGTTCATGGTGCCGACTTTTTTACTGCATTTAATAACTTGTGGTTCATTAGTTGTTTATTCCGAGGTAGATGAGATCGCAACAGGGAATTTTCATAATCGTTTACAATCACTGATTAGGCTTCTGAGTATGCAGTGCTGCTGAGTACTGAGTATGCAGTGTGAAGTTTACAGAGCGATGGCGGTTTAAATTTAAGCTACAGCTGAATATAAGATTAGATTCGATTACACTCCCCAATTGCAAAGAAATAAAAACAAGTAGCATAAAGCTGCGTTTTGATAAATCCTCCAGAACAAGTCTGACTGGGCTGAGTGCAGAAGCAGAAGAAATAAACAGAAGCAACGGCCCCTACTGGAACTGGCCAGTTGCTAAAGCCCATTTTAATATACCTTTTCATGGCCTGTATATTTGAAATTATAATGAGTGATGGGTCAATCGCTAAGCCGCTAAGTCATTGACATGGATTAATGGTGAAGTCCAGCAGCCAGGAGGTGAAGAGACGTCCAACGTCCAAGTGTGCTATTGCCACTTTGAGTGCAAACGGTGAGGCATAAACCCTTCGAAGAAACGAAGTTGGAACTCAAGATCCGGAGATTTCTGCGATTGCTATATCCAAGCGAGCTATTTGAGTCAGGCGCTTGAAATCGAATCAAATCCAGGAAACCTGCTGATTACATCTGCAGCCCCTCGCCACTCGCTGCGAGCCACGGCAAAAAATAGCTCGCAATGAATAATAAATAGCGTGCGCTATATGCGATATAGCTTAGGCATTCTTCTATATGTAGGCCCCAGATCGAGGAGGTCCGAAGCATTTAGCACTAATTGCTGAAATGGCGCTCAAATATCTGAGAACACAAGACAAACGACGCCACAGCCACATTCAATCACATCACCAATCACCACATCACGTCCGTGAGTGTGATCGTAAACACATTCTTCCCTGTAACGTTTCAAACTGTTTCCAAAACGAGAAGGAAAAGTGCGGGAGTTTGCGTAGTCGCCTCGGACACCACGGACGCCTCTGGGCTGCACGATGAAGCGATTTTTAACAAACGCCACGAAGAATTCCGCTACCAGTTTAGCAGGCAAAGATGTCGGCATCAATGCTGCAGCAGGTAGTCCGTCGTCAGCCGTTGAAGAGCTCAAGGTAGAGTGTGCCAAAACTACTCTTTCGAGGAGCTCACTTTCTAAGCAAAAGGGCCGCTTTTTACAGCCATGGTCGTACGTATGGTGCTACTAGGCTGACCTAAGAGCTCCCTCCCCATCGCTTTTCATGATAGATAATGCGATTGATCATTTGACCCAACACTGTCTTCGTCTGTGGCATCTTCATGTAAATGACCCAGGTGGCTAGCCTAGACAACACCAATACAGCTGAAAGCGCACCAGGCGTGTCAACAAACCCACCTAAAGTTGATGTACCGGCTCCGACTCAGCCAGTAACTCAACTAGAGGTGCATGCATCGGCTCCAGCCTCGGAGCCACTTGCCACTCCGGCAGCATCAGCCAGTGTCCTCTCAGCAGCACCTGCTGGCCGCCGCAAAAAGCAGAAGTGCAACAAAGCTGGCGGTGGGTCAGCGGCTGCTGCACCTGCTCCCGCACGACTTCTTACGCCAGCAAATGCGGTAACACCATTAGCAGGTGCAAATGTAGATCCAACCGTACCTGCTGTTGCTGCAGTAGCAGGATCAGTGTCGGCGTCGGCTCAGGAAAGTGGCGTGGGGAACACGCCTTCTCCAGATTTCAAAGCTCAGACTGCAACGAACATTACCGACCCCGCTCTCGCTGCTGCCACAAGGGATGGCCTAAAATCCACTGGTGTTGCTGTAGAACAGAAGGCAGAGGTTGCCCAAAAAGAGACTTCGTTGCCTTCAAACTCGAGCAGTAACTCAGGCAAGAGTAGTTGGGCATCCCTGCTGTCAGGGCAACAAGCATCTCAGAAAGTAGACGCGAAAGGCAACAAAGGTCGCAAATCAAGCTTGAGCACGAACAAACAGGGCAACAAAGACAGCAAAG
>Ga0307979_1001226_pt1 | contig 18161 bp, 18 predicted proteins | sample OrgLakmetage1058_FD_201833 | JGI IMG/M metagenome (GOLD analysis project Ga0307979, IMG submission 201833) | Saline water microbial communities from Organic Lake, Antarctica - #1058 | ecosystem: Environmental > Aquatic > Non-marine Saline and Alkaline > Saline | place: Antarctica: Organic Lake...
AAGCTTTTATAAAAGCTTTTTATAAAAGCTCCACCAGCACCAACTGCAAGCCCCTGTAGACGACTCTCTGTCTGTCTGAAGCAAAGCAGCAAACTAATTACTTACGCGAAAGCTTAGCATAGACTGATGTCAAAAGATAAATCGAATAAGAGTGATTCGTCTATGCAGAGGCAGGAGTTTACATTGTTTTGAAGTATAATTCTCATCATATATAGGTTGCGAACAAATCATTGAACATTGGGTTAGAGGAAATTGAAAAGCCACCCTCAAAACAACTGACGGCGCCGAGTTTCTCAGAGCGCCGTGAAAATACACAAATTTGTATCGTTCTTGTTCATCGTACATGCTTCAGCAAGATGTTGATGTCGATGAAGACGAGGGCAGCGAAAGCGAGGAAGAAGAATTTACTGGCACTTGGGACGACAACTGTAAATTGGTAGCCTATGACATGCAGACCAAAAAAGCTTTGGCTGACCAGTTTGCAAGCGAACGCATCGCCGAACTTTTAAAAAAGAACAGCAAATGTACGTTGTTTTTAGAGACTGTGCTAGCATCTTACGGGTTAGTTAGACGACACATTTCTAACGTGCCATACGGTTAACATGCTGCCTGGTTACAGATCTGCACGCGATGGCACCGACGGGTAAACAGTTTCTTCACTGGGCATCGTATGGGGGCTGCGAGTTGACTTGCAAGGTATGCAGCACTCACTTGTGCTCTACTACTTCTTTTTGAATTTCGATGTTTTCATTTGCCCGTGTCAATTCAATCGTGCATGTGTTTCTTCTCGAGTGCAGTTGTTGTTAAGTCGAGGGGCAAAAAAAGATGCTGAAGATATCTGGAAAAAGACTGCCTACGACTATGCTATACAATCTGGCCAGCCCGAAACTCTACTCGCTATACTTCGACCAAAATGATGAAACTGCGCAGACCAGATGGTAAAAAGCAGCCACACATTAGAATCTTTTAATGGCTAAGTTCACGAAATTCTGCTTACAAGATGGTCACGTTTAGACTTCAAACTTCAATTGGCACACTGAAGTGGCAAAGGCATTCTACTCCCATTGAAGTATTGATGTGGCTGGTAAAACGAACGAGCACTCAGTCCCGCCGACTTGTTCGGAGGAAAAATGCCAGTTGGAGCCTAAAATGGCCTTCCAGCTGGAGCGAATTTTCTGGCGCATATGCATGAGAGCACACCCCAGTCGCCCAGTCGCGCTTAAAATCAATAAAGCACTTAATTTAAGCCAAATGTAGTCGAATTTAGGCCACAATAGACACCAACCCTGACCCTAGCCTGTAAACCTGTCCTAAACCAAAATTAGTTCGACTTTCGACTGGGATGTGGGGTGATATGCATATGCAGCTCAGGTGTATTCTTCATGTGCCTCTGACTCAGTCTGACTGCTATATACTTGTCTTTCATTGCGTTTGTTTCTTGAGAGGGAATCATCTCGACTAGAATAGACAAGTAGAAGCAAAGCGCGTATTTTATCGAAAGTGACAAGCCGGATACAAGCACAAGCACTACGCAGGAAATTATCTGAGTTATCTGTTTCTTTTTCTTCATGATCTAAGTCGCCGCTCAATGCTTATATTGGTCAGTTGTTCTGCAGAGGTGAGGCCCTTGAATAGACAAAGCATCAAGCGCCGAGTGTTCCGGAGAATCCTTAGAGGTCGAAATTCCCCTACTTCGAAATCCAAATGCAATCCCAATCCCAGAACAGATCCGAGATGTAACTTTAACTAGACTAATAGTTATTTCTAACTTTCTAACGCCAAGGTTCACTTCCGGACTTTTGACTAGTGAACAAAAAATATAACAAGGAGAAGAGAAAAAGCAAAAAAAATACTGGGACTGTTCGCCTATTATCTGCATGTTAGTTGTTAGCCTTCTAACTCCGGCCTTTCGGGACCTGCATTAAAAAGTCTCGGCCGGAACACACCGTAGACTCCGTAGACGCCGACTAGATGGCACCCCGCCTGTTTTCGACTAAATCCAGTCCCTCTTCGGATGGAACTCAGAATAAAAAGTATTTCACCTTGAGATTACCGCCGTAAAGAGTTCCGTGCATAATGCAGTATGGAGGAGCGAAGGAGGAGGAGGAGGTCTCAGCGTCTCAGCGCTTAAGCGTGAGTACTGTTTTCGAGTTTTCAGAGTTTTCGTTGTTCGTTGTGCACTCATCATATCATTCAATAATCTATCAAACAAGCCGCCAACAAAGTTGAAGTGCAAGGCCAGGTGGAAGGCTGAGAGGCTAAGCATTCATCATGAAACTTCATTGCAGTGTAATCCTAGGAGCAATTTTCGCTACATTTACAACTTCTGCAGTTGCGCGCTTAACTCCATTGCGGAGGCCAGCGCTATTGCTTTCCCGCTCGCCGCATGCTCATGAAGCGAGCATAGTGGAGCGACGGGGCGTCGCGGCGGCACTGCAATTGCGTGGAGGCGCCGACGATGAAGGCGAAAAAAAATCAGGGTTGTCGGGAGTTATTGGTCGAATCACACCTACGACGAGAATGTATTTGTTGGGCTGTCTAGCAATGGCTGTCCTTACGCTCGTCGGTGTTCCCGAGGTATGACGTTTGTACTATTTGGCTTCATTCATTAGCTTACTTGGCTGGCTAAAGCTTGGCCTGATCACGAGGCAGAGGGTGTACTCACTCACACAACAGAGAAACATGGAAAAGCTAAACCTTATTACTCATGCTTTGCGCACCAGGAACTGTTTTTGTACGAGTTTGGGCGCACGTTCAAGGGTGGTCAGCTGTGGCGTCCCATCACTTCAGCCCTGCATCTGGGCAAGGTTGACATGGGCTTCGCGAGCCAGCTTTACTTCCTAATTTTGTATGGCCAAGAAATGGAGCGCCAGGACGGCTCAGCGCAGCATTGTGTATTCATCCTAACTCAGGTCTGAGCCCATGATGTAATACGGGTTAAAGGAGCTCTAAAAGCTGTAGGACGTTCACGTGATGATATCAAATGACCACGCACGAGAAGTTGAACACTGGTCATACACCCTGCACTCTTTTGCTCTGCGCAAGATTCATTTTTATTCATGTTGATGCTATATCTCATTTTAAACCCCATTCGATGGCTCTAGGTGCTGTTTTTGATGGCTGTAGGCACTTTGACGGGTTACCCGTCCTTTGCACGATCGCTCATCGCAGCCACCATTTACTGCTGCTCGCGGCGAGAACCCATGCGGCCGATGGAGGTGCAGTTTGGATTGCGCATTGAGTACTGGCTGCTGCCCTATGTGAACCTCATCATAGACTGCCTCCAGGTCCGATTAAAATAGAAACGGGAAAGACGTGTAAGAAGTTAGAAATAGGTGCTAGCATACTCACCGAAGTCCATGTTTCTGCGCGTAGTTTTTTTTTTCCTGGGAAAGCTGCCGCGTGGCATGTTTCTTCAGTAACGCCTTTTGCTCGTTGTCTATATCAATCCAGGCCCAGTCTGCAGCGGGCGCCATCCCTCACTTGGTAGGCATTTTCACGGGCCACATCTACCACTTCCTGTCCATCGTGTGGCCGGAGCTCGGAGGCCGCCGCTACTTGTCAGCTCCAGGCACGCTGCAAGCGGCGTTTAGCCAGGACAAAAAGAAGGCCAGTGGTGCCGCTGCCAAGAAATCGGGAACAAAAAAGTCGAAGAAAAGTGAGCCAGCAGCTGAGGAAAAGAAGAGCAAAAAAGAGGAAAAAAGCAGTAAGAGTTCGTCCAAGTCAAAGAAGTCGAAGAAAGCAAAGAAGGCAAAGAAATAAGCGGTTTTTGATTTGGGCTTGATAACCTCGTGGGGAAGCTCGATTTGCTGCTTTTAGTACTCTGATTGCCGCATGGAATTGTATTAGAATAGCGCCGACTTAAGCCAGGAAGCTAGGCCACTTTAATCTCAAGTCTCCTTTCGCGCCCTTTCGGCTCTATGGGAACTTCCGATATGTAGATGTGCACTTGAGGAAAACAAATAGAGGTACGTAATTGAAAGGTTCCTTAGTTCCATATATGAATGTCAGAAATCTGAGGAAAATTCGGAATGGCTCCTAGTGTTGTGTGCGACTCGCGACTCGGTTCTAAACTCTAAATTTAAAAAAGAAAAATGGCCATAATACTAGGTATAAATCAGCGTAATTTTCGTCCAGGTGGCAGGGTATACATGCAAGGCATCTCCGTAGAGAAATACTCCGCCCAAAGTGCTCACCAGCAGGCCAACTAAACCGCATGTAATATCCTAATAGGAACGTGCGATGTCTCAATAAAATGCTTGATGCTTGATGCAAGAATGCAAGTCGCCACGGTAGACTTCGCCTCGAATCGATAGTGGGAATAGAGTAAGCATAATTATGCGGTATAGTGCCTTGTTCCAAAACGCATCGAAGGATTTGCCTTGCCTCATATGCCTCCCTGAAGGTACGTTCAGTTAGTGCACACGATGTCAAAAGCTGGTATCATGGGAAGAAGAAGCAGGGTTTTACCTCATGTCGGACGCGGGTTCGCATCCCGCCTTCAAACTCGTAGTCGTCGTCGTTGCTCAAGCAAAGTAGACTTCGTAATTTGCAAACGCAGTGGTATCCGAGTGTTAACACGACGGCGCAGATCAATACAAAGATGACCTGAAACCTAAAACAGATGCAAAGCCAAATGTTTAACAGTGCACATCTTCATCAGGGAAACAATTTAGACCCCATCTCAAGGCTTACGTGCTATTTGATATAAAGTTGGAGCCAAAGTGCGCTTCGAGCGCGTTTTGCAAATCGTTCAATGAAAAGTCAGCTGAAGCCTCGGTTACTTCATTGTCAACACCTGGGCTAGTCATACTCAGTACAATACGAGCTCCTTTAACACAAGAGGTGTAAAATCAACTAAATCGAGTGAATTTGCCAGAGACTGTAGCCAATTGCTTTTCTTTCGGAGTCAATCGAGATATTATCACTGTGCGTCGTGGCTTCGATGACAAGCTAGCATTCAAGATAATCTAATATTCAAGCAGTGAGTGTCTGTAATTGTGATGTGCAGGAACACAGGTTAAGCTACTAAGTCTAGCCCTTCAGGTTAGATATTGGACGCGAATAAGTGTCAAGGTTCGCTATCTTCGGAAGATGTTGCTAATTGTGCTCTACTCGGTCTTGAATTTCCTACAATTGAGCGCACGTGTATCAAACAGCCCATTTTTCTTGAACTCTCTGAAAACGTTATTAGGTATATTATGCACTACAGTACCACATTAGGTTAAAGCCACTTGGTTGTTGCTCTTGCTCTCTTGCTCTGTCGCCTCTTGCTCCTGCAGGGCAGGCTGCTGAGCCAGTAAGTCGCCTCAGTAATGAAGAGGCCTATCCCAGCAGCATTTAAGCCACGCAATGTATCTCGCCAGCTGCCTTCGAGCAAACCAGCGAGCGAGCGCGACGGCACCGGGCCGACACCATCACACGAAGAGGGCGTTGCTCCCGCAGCCGATGCAAGTGCTTCACTGGGCCCTCGCGTGCCGTTGCTGGGGCCAGTGCGCGGTGTGAACGACTTTGAAGTATTGGATCAAATTGGCAAGGGTGAATTTGGTGTCGTGCGTCGCGCTCGCATGAAAGCGGTGCCCAGTGAGGGCGTTAGTGCGGGCAGCGCTAGCAGTGGCGGCAGCAGCAGGGACGGCACAGCTGCAAGTGAAGTGATTTGTTTAAAAGAACTTGCATTTGATTACGACAAGGAAGGTTTCCCGCTCGAAGCATTGCGCGAACTCGGTTTACTCTCGGCACTGAGCCCGCATGCGAACTTGGTGCGGCCGCTGGCCGTAGCTGTGGGTGGGTCAGGGCTCAGCACATGGCACCTTGCAATGGAAGCTATGAACTGCGACCTCGCTACGCTCATCCTTGGCGCGAAGCGGATGCCTTTCAGTGAAGCTCAGGTCTGATTTTAAATTTCGTTGTAGTACCCCTTGCGAGCAGAGTGCTTTCACTGCTCCCTTGTGATACTATGGATGTACTCTTAGGAGTATATTTCCAATTTGAAGGAATTCCTTGAAACGCAGACGATCTATCCACAGAAGGGCTTTCTTCTTCTTCTTCCTTCTTCTCCTTTTCTATCTCTCTACTCTCTTCTGTAGATATACATGACCGCCTGCGATATTTCGTCCATTTTACTCCGTAAGTTGTCCAGGTGAAGGACTTGGCGCAGCAAATGCTGCAAGCTTTGGCCCACTGCCACGCTCAGGGCGTGATGCACCGCGACCTCAAGCCGCAAAACGTGTTGGTGTCCTCCAAAGGCGTGCTCAAACTGTGCGACTTTGGCCTAGCGCGCGTTCTGAAAACAGCGCCACCTCCAGCCTCGCCTGATTCTACGAGCACTGCTGCAGCTGACGATGCACATGTAGAGGCGCCCCGCAAGAGCCAAAATGGCTCGCACGAGGACGACAATGCGGCTGCAACTTGGGGCTTGCCCGATTTTGACGTTGATGTGCTGCCTTTCACACCTGACCGAGAAGGTAGCGTCCTAGGCCCTAGCAGCCCTTACAGTGCGAATAACGCGGTGTTTCCCGACAGTTCTGGAACTGCAGGAGTGCCGCAGTCGACGGCTACCACTCCACTTGACGAAACTTCATCAGCGACGAGAGCACCAGTGATTGAGAGTGCAGACACCCCTGCTGCAGTAGTTGCCACACCCCGCGACAAATGGGACGACGCAAGCGATGACGAAGCTGAGAGCGCTGCCGCGGCGGCGGTGGCGGCTCCTGACGGTGAGCAAACTTCCTCTGCCTTCTCAGCCTCAGATGGCAATCCTGTGCCACAACCTTCTGACGATGCCTCGGCCAGTGCCTCTAGCGTAGACACTGACAAAGGCGCTGCAACACCGGTTCCCGATGATCTCAAACATGACCCTGAAGCGAAGGAGAAAGAGACAGGGGCAACCGAACCTGAGAGCTCTTCCTCGTTAGATCACTTGCCCCCCATTCCGCCTGACGCGCCTCCCGGCACCACCCACACGCCGCGCGTAGTCTCGGGCCATTACCGCCCCCCAGAAGTGCTCTTTGGCGCGCGCGACTACACCGAAGCCGTAGATCTGTGGAGCTGTGGCTGTATTTTCGCGGAGCTGTTAACGCGTAAAGTGCTCTTCGACGGCGACTCGGAGCCAGGCCAGCTGAAGTTGATTTTTGCCACTCTTGGCTCGCCTCCGTCTCCGGGGTCGCCGTACTGGCAAACAATTGCGAAGCGGGCGCAGGCACGTGGGTTTCGGTTCCCACCGCCGCCGCCTGCTCCACCCTCTGCTGCGCCTCCTCCTCCTCCTGCCCCTCCTCCTGCTGCTGCTGCTGCTACTACTACTACTACTACCGCCTCATCTCCTGCTGCTCCTATGCCACCTCCAGCTGCTGTCCCTGCTGCCGCACCTTCCAGCTCCGTGCCTCCTGCTGCGCCTTTGTATAATGGTAGTGCCGTTGAGAAGAGTAACAACAATCCTGCAGCCGACGCTGAAGACGACCTCCTGCAAGAGTTGCTTTTTGGCGATGAAAAGCAGGACGAGCCGAGAGCTGCCAAGGAGAATGTAAAAGACGAAGGCGCGTCGAAGCCTGCCGGAACTTCTGCCTGTCCTATGGACTCTGAAGAGGGTGCTCCTAATGCGAGCAGTAGCACCACCACCAGCAGCAGCGGCAGTAGCAGCAGTGCTCCAGGCAACAACAGCCACGCTGAGGAGGAGGAGGTGGTCTCGGTCGAAGCGCTAGCAGCGCAGTCGCGTGCAGCTGCCGAAGCCCAGGCGCGTTCTCAGGAAGCAGCTTGGAAGGCACGGTGGGCAGGTTTGCGGGCGAAATGCCCCGCCAAGGGATTCGATCCACGGGACGTGCACGGCCGATGCGACCCATCAGACCCGGCCGCCCTCAGTGAAGCAGGTTTCAAGGTTCTGGCGGGGATGCTGGAGGTAGACCCGAAGGCACGGCTCGCTGCCAGCCAGCTCCTGGAGCACCAGTGGTTTCAGCCCGCGTGTGCTCCCAAGGCCCAGCGGCTGGACGAAGCCTCGGTGTCGATTGCGAGGCGAGGAGCCGAAGCAGCGAAGCGCCAGCGCGAGAAAGAAAAGCAGCAGCAGCAACAGGCGCACATGCAGCAGCAAATGGCCCAAAGCGTAGGGGGGCATTTCCCCCCTGGGGGTGCCCCACAATCGGCAGCGCACCAAGCGGCCCTAGCGCAAGCTCAAGCGCTCGCCGCCGCCCAAATGCGCGCTCCTGGCGGCACCCAATTTGGAGGCATGCCTGGCGTGGGTGGTGGCGGGTTTCCCAGAGGTGGATTTCCCGGTGGATTTCCGGGTGGATTTCCCGGAGCTGTGGGAGGTGGGCAGGTGTTAGGCGGGTGGGGGCTCCAACAGGGGATGCAAGCACCCACGAGTATGCCGCCAGGGCTCAGAGCAGTCATGGGCGCTCCACCACCGACCAACGCTGCTCCTTCGGCTAGCGGAGGCGCTAGTCCAGGTGGCGCACTCGCGGCAGCGCAAGCGCAGGCAGCGGCGCTAGCACAAGCGAGAGCGAAAGCGCTGGGCAGTTCTATGCAGTTCAATAGAAGTGGGAAGTGATGGCTAATGTTTGGTGCGATCGATTTGCCTTTATTTTCTTTGAGGTTCCTATTGATGCCAATGAATTGGCCAGTGGCAAGTAGTTCACATATACATATACGGCGCTCGTTTTCCCGCTGAAACATAGGCATTGCGCTGAGTGCCCTTTTGCTTAATGTAATATAAATCTTTACTCGCATGAACCCTTTACTGGGCTAGGGTTAGGGATTCCGCGTAATGCACGCGGAAATCGCGCGGAAAGTTAATTTCAACGATACTAAAGTGATTGACATTGACGTCCGCGCACTAAAAAATCCAGTCCCCCCTCGGAGGGGGCTCAGAAAAATCCCTAGACATAAACTTGGTGGCTTGGCGCTTGGTTGTTAATTACGAAGGCCTCGATATAGGATTACGTAATTACGTGCAGGTTACGTCCAAGTGGACGTAATGGCCGTCATTACGACGGCGTAAAAACGCTAAACGCTCAACTAACAAAAACAATAAAAAAAAGTGCTATTGAAGACTCCCAAGGGTACTGGGGCACCTACAGCACGTATAATTGGCGCCTCTGGAACTCTTGGATCAGGCACCAATGTCGCGCCTTGAAGACACCGGGGCTTTGGAGCTAAAAATTGAAGTCGGGCGTTTGCTCACAGCGACCAATCCACCCGCATCATTCTCGTCATAGGTGCAGAGGTGTCGTTGTCATCGTCTTCGTCACTTCCCTCGCTGTCATCGTCGTCGTCGTCGCTGCTGCTGCTGCTGCTGCCGCCCCCACCTCCGTTGGTGACGCCACCGTGGACGTCCACGAGTTTGTAGCCGCACTGGCTCTGGTCGACTTTGGCAATCATCTTGTGAAGGATGCGGTTGATTGCATAAGCCTCAATTGAACCTTCATTACCGGCTGTGACCTGACCATCGTCATCGAGGAGTGACAGCGGCATAGCCAAGACCCGCCAGCCAGCCTCGGTGCCCTTCCACGCTTGAACCACTCGAGGTTCCTCGACAAAATCATGAACAGGCCGTCACAATCTTCATTCTTCTCATCCTTGTCGAAAAAAAACATTCGCTTGTACTTCTCGAGGAGCTTGAACATTTCGTGTTTCTTGTTGACCTTAACTTTTTCCCACGACTCCATGTAATTCGGGAAAACCTTATGGTTCATGATCAGCGCGCAGCAACTCGAGAGCAGCCTTGGCCTCATTCCCGAAGGTGCCGTGACATGCTGCTACACCCTCGCCTTTAATTTTGGCACAATGAGCAAGCACTCGCGTCGCATGCCAGCCACCATGGAGCACTACGCCACATCCCTGCGCCTTGCATGTAACATATTTCTTTCCCTCGATATCCTGAAGTTGATCTACTGCGCCGCATGCCCATATCGTCTGCATTCGGCCAGCGAGCGAAAAGTGGGATGAAGGATGAAGAGATGGATGTAATACTTCTCGCTCGGACTGAAACTGACACGCCATTTTGAGCGATAGACCGCTGTGACGTAATTACGGATTTTTTTAACTTTACGTTATGGCGTCATTAACAACCAGGGCTTGGCGCGTGAATCACGTGTAAATCACGCGGAAAGGAAATTTGTAGCCTCCACGCGTGAATCACGCGTGCACGTGAATCAAAACCTCGGCCCTTGAGGATCAATTCTCAGAAAGAGGCAACTGCTAACCGCCAGAGTATCTCCCACATTAAAATAAGCCTGACAGCGCTGGAAGTGGTGGCACATTTTGCTGCGCTGAGCGCCGGAGGGGAGAGGGCTGGGAATATTTCCTATCCAAATAGCAATTCTTGAGACCAACTTTTGCTTAAGCTCGCTACTTGGCTTTGCATGTGCCTGCTTCTTCTTCGGAGATGTGTTCGCCGCTCAGGCCTGCGCGACGGAGCACCTCCGCTGTTTTCGCCCACACAAAGGCGCGCGATTGAGGTGAGTGCATCGAGGTGAGCCCACCAGGTTGGGCGTTTTGGTCCAACACAATCACGCCGTTTTTCTTGCTCCTTTCGTGCTCCTGGCCCCGCTTCAGCTCAGTGGTGTTCATATACACGGGCGCGCACATGTGCTCGGCGCAAGTAGCGGGAGTTCTGCCGAGCGGCTGCAGCAAGCGCACTGGCCCACGAATGTACCACGGCATTTCGGTGCCCCTGTAATGTATCAATTAAGAAAACATCCATGAGTTTAATTTTTAAGTGGTAAGGCACTTCGTAGGATTTCATGTCAACCTGAGTCAATTATTACCGCCCGCTATTAAATTACATCGTAATGCGAAACCACACTTACCAGTTGGTGTTTACGAATCCAGGAGCTGCGTGCACGAAAGCAATCTGAGCGTTGGCTGCCTGAGTGGCCAGCCAGTCCAAGCCCAAGTCGTTGTAAAAGCCCGCCACATTCGCAGCATTGGAAATGGAATAGTGGCCATCTTTGAGCTCAGGGTCTTCTTCGAAATGGTTGAAGGCAGCGTGCACGCCTCCACTCAAGATCGAAATCACGCGGGGGGTATCTGCTAGCCGAAGACGCGGTAGAAGCTCTGAGATCATCGCCATCCGAGACCTGGGCGGTGTGCAGAATATGTCAGGAAAACACGATGAATAGAGAATGTAGAAATTTTCAAATTTCGCCCAAACGAATCTCAGCCTTCACGCTCTTTTTATTGCTTTTCCGGCAACATACAGTACCAGTAATGGAGGGTGAGTTTTTGGTCATTGCCGTCTGGCGTTGGCGTAAAGCCCTGCACAGTCGCCATGCCTTGGCTCAAGACAAGCACGTCAATGACTGGGTGCTTTTGGCGCACTTCGGCTGCTGCTCGCGCTACATCTTTCAAATCAAAAGCATCTATCTGCGAAGCAGCAAAATGCATTCTCAAAGTAACAACAAAGAAAGAGATATTTAAATCGACTCTCCCAGCGTACCAATACTGAATTGTAGATCAAACTAATCATTAATATCTGTTGAGCGAATTCATTCTACATAAGATTTCAAAAGCTCCGTGTTAAAGTAGTTTAGTCAGCTGATAGAACACAACCTGAACGAAGGTGTGATCAGCTCCGCCTTGCTCCTTCATCTGCTCCACTACTTGCTGCCCTCGAGTGGTAGACCTCCCGAGAGCAACAACGCTGAAACCCGCTTCTGCTAGTCGCAAAGCACAGCCTTCTCCGATACCAGAAGTTGCACCTACTACCACCTAAGCAGACAACATTGTAGGTGAAACAACACGAAGCACTCGTAACGCTCTAGGATTATGTGGGGATTAGCCTCAAAATAGTTCATGAATTCAGTGTAGCTCATTCGACCATCAGTAGTAAAATCATAGACGCATCAGTCCAAAAATGGTGTCGAACCAACGCTTCCTCTTTGCCCAGCACCGAATGCTTACCGCGGTCTTGCCCGCGCCAACAAGGCCCTTGGCCATGTGTAAACCCTTCAAATGTGCAGCCATGTTCTGCGTGTGGTAAGTGTTGAACACTGCGCCGAGAACAATGCAAGCACCAAGCACGGGAAGTATGCGGAGTTTTTTCTGGAACTTCTTAACGGGCTGCAAGAAAGCTATGTTCTTGATGATGCCCATTGATATAATATCAATGTTGATTGTTGATATTGCCCGACGAGAGGCAGGGAGGGAGGGCTGGCATGAACATTTCAACCCAGATAAAAAACGGTGTTTGTTCGGTGTTTGTAGTACTGTTTGGGACGATTTGGAAAAAACAGGTGTTTTATCGCCCAAAACAAGAAAACAACAAACGCAGGCAGATTCTCTTGGCTCTCTGCGCCCTTCCGGATCCCCAGTAACTCTTTCACTACAAGCGGTCAAAGATGATCAATTCTTCAGCCCTTGCAGCCAGTCCAGGTCTCAAACGGCCGTGCCTCTTCGATGCCCCTTTGTTTGTTGCTCCAACGCTGCCGCCACCACCCCACGCATTTGCAGCTCAAGTGCATTCATTATGTGCCACTGTGACCGCTGTGTATTTGCCTTTCTTTGTTTTTGGGAGAGTATTAACTAGACTAGACTAGACCCTCCTCTGCGGGCGGAAACTCTTTTTTTTAAGCTGCACTCTCAGAGCATGGAGGAGAGTGCCACTTTGGACGCTACCATCACTTCCATGGCCACTCGGGCATGGGCGCCTGATTAGCATCTTAGGTTTAGTTTGCGCTGCTTTAATTCTTAACTCTACTTGTAAGCCTTCTATTTCCGGCCCTTCGAGGCCTGTCTATGTCTAAAAAAACACATGTTCCTGTTTTTGTTTTTGCCAGTTCTGCCGAGAGGCCTGCTGATTCCTGATGATGCAAGAAAGATGAAAGGTTTGGGGCGGTTTGGGTAATTTTTTACAGGGATTATTTTTAGTAATAGTACCTGCTGCTGCTGATTGCTGACTCCTGCTGACAGTAACTTACTTCTAATTCTTATAACTTCCTCTTGTCCTCTTGACAACTAACAATGGCCATTGCTACTTTGACATGACATGCGTCACCGATTTCCCATGTCCGCCCTTCTTGTATTTCCCATTGGAATCTTGCTTGTCCCTGATTTAATTTAGAGAACAAACTCATCACTTCGCACATTAATTGGTGTTGTAAAGTACAAGTACAAAGGAAATGCCCAGCGCAAACACATATTTAATTCAAGCAAAGCAGGTGCCTTTCTTCGAGAAATGGGTACTCAGTAGAAGGGAATTGATAATCAATTCGCTTTCGTTAGCACCGAGGCGCGATGAAACATAAACCGCTGCAGATGGTCATCATCGCGGCACGGTGACAGCTCCAGCTCGGCCCCGACTTGCACAGAAGCCACCGTCACGCACATGTGCTTGTCGCGGTGGTGCGCAAACGGAATGTTGATGTAAAGCGACCCGCCCCCTTGTACTGACGTCGGTGAGCTTGATGGACTTTCTTCGAACACCAAAAACGAGAAAAGCTGATTCCATTTGGTTTTCTGGCACGGCCAATTGATGAGCTTGGCGCCCGTTTTCACTTGCTCTCTTTCCACGTCCAAGCAAGCTTTCCCCGTTGTTGGCGCAGGGACCCCCACTTTTTGCCCTTCGTCGCCTGCAGGAGAGCTTCCTAGACTTACTTGCGCCAAACAAAACGGTGGGGCATAAGTGCCCTTTTCAGTGACAACGCGATGGCGAGACTCCTCGAAATGCAGCGAGCCGTCTTGAGAGCAAGGCCCAAAGTCAATCGTTTGCAGTGGGGTTGAATCGGGCGCACAAGCTTGCAGCGTCGCCCGAGCGCCGCGGCGATTGGCCATTTGGACACACAGCAGCCCACCCCAACCCTTGGCGGAGTAGTGGCCGTCGTTGAAACCGTCAACGCTGGAGTTAGCCGCATGGTCGGTGTCGTTCGCGCTTGGCCCTGCACCATCGCCAACAGTCAGCACCATACCCCCTAAAAAGTTGGGCTTTTTTGCAGCACGCCTCAAAGCTTCCACTGCTTCGCTCTCACCTGGACTACTGTCATCTTTTGATTTGATCTCTGATAACACCGTTACGGTGATTGCCGTCAGCTCCTCTTCTTGGGCTTCCTGGCACGAGCCGCAGGAGTAGGCGCAAAACTCGAGCATCCACGCGGGGTTCTTGTCACACTCCCCCAGGGCCGCCCAATCTCGGCAATTCGCATGTGCGTCGCTGCACTCATCGTCGTCTGTTGCCAGAACACTAACACTGTCGCCAGACCTACTGCCGCTGTCCTCGTTGGTAGTACTGGTAACAATGGTAGAACTTGAGCTCTGAGCAGCCTGAGCCTCAGCATTCGCCGCCTGGAAGGCAAGCGTACCACTCGAAGGCACCGCATTAGGCACTTTGTTCAGAGACCTTAGGTCGTCAATCGCATCCAGGACTTGGTGGTCGAGAGCCGGGTCAAATTTACGGGCAAAGAGCACGTCCGCTAGGTCGAGGACGGGCAAGTACTCCAAAGTGGTGACCTACACGTATTGAAGGGGGGGTGGGGGGCAGAGAACATGATGTCCATGATGTTTTCACACAACCGATGAGAAATTTAGAGACACATTGAGGAGGAAGAAAAAGAACATGCCAATAACATAACAATACGTGAAACGGAAACAAGAGAGGGAGGGGGGGCAGGACTTCAGACCGTGGGGGAGCGGCCGCAATGGTTGGGGTTGGGCATGAGGCACTTGTTGGCGCTCGCGGAGCTCCCCGCCTGGTGGGTGGGCTTCTCGTGCTCCCATTGGTCGAATTGCACGTGGACCATGTTCTGGTTCTCGTGAGTGTGGCAAAACGCGCTGTTCTTGAGCACGGTGCTGAAGAAGTTTTCGTCGGCGACCATGATGTGGGTCGCGTACTGCGCGTAGCGCACCTTCCAAAGATGGTTGAATGGAATAGTTTAAAGGATTATACAAACCGTAGAGTGATGCGGAAAAAAAACTTGGCATTCCCAAGCTGTAAAGATGATCAAGGAAAGGGCACAAAGTCGTCATGTCATCCCACTAAGACGTATAATATACGCGGCATTGTCAATGCACGTGCCCACGAAACACGCACTACCCCTTTCTTTTCCTTCTCGTTTACCACAAAGGACGCCGCCACTGCTTTCGTGTCAACTTTACTCGCTTGGAGGGCCGCCGCCGATCGACCTTGAAGCACGGCGTTGTCCTTGGGCCAATTGACGGCAGCTGCGGGAGCCGCGTAGCGCACAAAGGCGCGGCTAGCAATGAACCACTGACTCCCCGCATACCTTATGTAGAAAAGAAAAATGAAGGGATGGGGGGGGGGCGCAGGGGTCAAAAGATAAAGGAACAAGAAAACATGAAATATTGAAATTGAAACTTGGAAAATATAAAGTGGAGAAGCCTCATTTCTATTTCCTCCATTCAAACAGGAAGGTCACACCAAAAGTCGTCCTCGCCGGCTTACATGTTGATGCCCTGCGGTTGCGCGAGCCGCCAGACCCTTCGCATGGCGTCGTCGCACTCGATGAAGTCGTGCCAGGTGCGAATGGCGGGCTTGTTGGGGGCCGGGCTGATCTCAAAGAAGTTGGTCGAGTCCGGGTACTGGCTCAATCGCGCGCGAATGTCGGCGTTGGACATGAGCGGGTAAGTGTACCTGTACGTCGAAAAAAGGACAAGTGACGTAAGACGGTTACGGGTGGGCGTGCATAAGCTAAATACAATGAATATTGTAGAATAAACGTCATCGCCGAAAGAGAACGAATAAAATAAAACTCGAAAAAGAGGCAACCGTATGCACATTGTACTCAAGTATCTCCGTTGTTGGCACTTGGATCCTACAAAAAGAAAGGAAGTACAATGTACCGCACCCCGACATGGTCACGAGCCAGTGAAAGTCCAGACGCAAGTCGTGCAGGACTGCATGAAAACCGTTGAGCGTGGCTTGCACCACGTTGTAGCCCCCCCAGCTCACTGAGGTGCGGTACTCGTCGGCAAGCAAGTGCGCATTTCCTCCTCTGGGAGGGTCCAGGTGACGCCGCTGGCTCAAGGCGTATTTGAGCTGGGCGTAGGTCTCGGCACTGGCGTTTTTCGCGTCTACGTGGATCACGAAATGGTGCTGCGGCTCCCACAAGCTTTCGATGAGCCGCAGCGTTTGGAAGGCCTGTTCGTGGACCAACAGCAGGTACACCAGCCGAATTTCTGCCGCGGGCACCAGGGATCCCCCTTTGGGGGCTTTCCGGTTGCACTCGTTGGTGGGGAACCGCGTGAGCTCAAACGGTAAAAAGTCTTCCCCGACTGACTTGACCACGTACTCTTCGAACGCAGCTCGCACTTTGGTGCGGCAACTGTTGGTGTAGGTGCCTGCCAGCATTTGCTCGAGCCTGGCTTCCATTTTGGCGGCCACCCGCGCGCCCAGCCCACCCTCTGCTACCAAGGGCCATTCAGAACTACTATTGCTCAGTCCTCCTTCACTCGAAACGGCTACTACCGCTGGCGATGACCCGATCTTGCTGGAGGCTGATTCAGACCCCGTGGTGGAGTTGGCTGGTGGCGGTAGAGCACTTTCTGTTTTTGCGATGGTAACAGAGGGTGCAGGCGGCACCATTGGCTGCTGATGTTGTTGCCGCGTCGAGGTTGGCTCTGGCATCGGCACAGGAACCGGTTGCATGGCTTTTGGTAAGAAGTGGCCAGCAGCAAAGGCAACGACTGCCACCAGTGCTGTAGCCTGCTCCACGAAAAGAAGAAGAAGAGACAACTATCAGAGCAAGAAGAGAAAATGAAACACTTTGAGGCTCGCACGCAAGTAAATCCTAGCCGAACGCTAGGCCTACGTTACTAAAGGTGGAATGTCGCGCCTGCTAATTACAAAACAAGCCAACCAAAGCACACAAAGAAGTGAAATATAGATTCAGGATTGAAAAAATATACCGCCCACGGGATTGCAACTGCTCTGAACGAATCTCCTTTGGCAGCGGCCATTTTGCGAGTAGAAGTTGTATCCTTTACGCCTATTCCTTCTCCGGCACCAACACCTATTCCTTTATCTGGTTTTGAAGTGATATTCTGGGTATCCATAGAATTTGCTGGCGTGCTACTAAGCCTACTTCCGCTTCCTTTCTTGCCCATCTGAGTGACCGGCGACAAGAGCTGAAAGCTGTCACTCTAGTGATGATAAGTAAAGGTAAGTAGTGGCATTTTTCATTTTTTTTGAGGAGACCTCCGCTCATCGCATCAGCGCTCCAAACATCCTTGCACACCCACACGGGGTACTACTTCAGAGCTTCAGAGAGTTGTTCTCTTCCGAAACACCGAGAAACGAAGCGTCGTGACTTCGTGACATGTCATGTCATGACACCGCTATCATCAGCCGTGAAAATTGCGTGTTTATAGTTTGTAGTATTGCAGCCTGCAGCATTCTCCATCATCAGCATTAGCGCTAACTCTTGCGGAGACGAAAATAAGAAAAATGGAGATGTGCTGAGCTTTGCCTCAAGAGCTAGTTCACTCAATTTGATCCACAGGAATTATTTCGCCTTCGTAAATAAGGATCGTTCATGATCATTCAGGTGCGACTCTTGTTACTACACCAAAGTATGAACGCTTGACCTAGTCGTTTATAAGGGTACATGTAATCTTAACTTCGTTGCAGATTGTTCAACGCTTCGAGTTCAATGCTGTTACTTCGAGTCTAGAGCTCGTTGGCAGCAGCGGCAAAGATGGAGCTGTGGGCCCGGCGGAATGCGTTGGCGACACGCTTTCACGCCTATTCTCAACGGATGGGTCGACCAAAAGTATACAAAATGCGGAATTTCTCGAGTGCCTCGCTGCGCTTCGTTCGAATGGCTGGACTTTAATGTGTAGCGACATTCTTTCGGATAAGCCTGGTTGGGCCATGCGTACTTTCTTCTTCGAACCTTCTGCGCCTTCGCCGCCACCTCCGCCACCATCACAACCTAGAGGTGCTCATCAGCTTTCGCCTTCAACTATTCTCCTAAAAGATGACCCTATGTATGCAAAGTACTTCAAAATGCTGAAATATGGTCTTCCGGTGGGGGCGTGTAAAATCAAAATGACAGCCGAAGGGGTCGATCCGTCGGTGCGTCTTGTAAATGTCGCAAGTTCAAGCCCAGCATGCAATATGCTTCTTACGCCAGCTAATTAATTGCTTTTCGCTCTGTTTTAAACCTTTGTAATTTCTTTACCTGTATTACTTGTCAAATTGTTAGGTTCTAGACCTGGATCCT
>Ga0307979_1001227_pt1 | contig 18160 bp, 21 predicted proteins | sample OrgLakmetage1058_FD_201833 | JGI IMG/M metagenome (GOLD analysis project Ga0307979, IMG submission 201833) | Saline water microbial communities from Organic Lake, Antarctica - #1058 | ecosystem: Environmental > Aquatic > Non-marine Saline and Alkaline > Saline | place: Antarctica: Organic Lake...
ATCGCTCTGTCCTGGGCAAGCTGCCTCGTTCCGTGGTTGCCGATGGCGGCTACGCCAGCCAAGCGAACGTCGCGGCTGGACGCGCAATGGGGCTTAAGCACGTCGTGTTTCACAAGCCGGTGGGTGTCTCGCTCACCGCCATGGGCGTGAAGTCGAAAACCTTTAACGCATTACGTCATTTCCGAGCCGGAATCGAAGGCAATATCTCGGAGTTGAAAAGGGCCTTCGGCGCCACGAAAGCGACGTGGAAAGGTCACGATGGCTTCAGGGCGTTTGTCTGGGCCTCGGCTCTGAGCTATAACCTGGTGCGGTTGGCTCGACTCGGTCTCGATTAGCCCACAGCGTCGGACTGAAAAGCGGCTAAAGGCACGCATGAGAAGGCCATGCAATGCATCCTTATGGCCTGAATTTAGACGAATGGATAAAATGGTGGCCAAACGGGTCGCTATTTGGCCACATCCGACTCTTTGAAGGCACTCAGCCCAGCCCCCACTTCCAGAGGCGAGCTGAACTGGCTGAAAATGCATGTTTCTGGATGGGCACTAGCTATAAAGTACCCCCGTGTGTAACCGGGGCACGCGCGAGACAAAATATCGTTTTATCACGAGACCGGAAAATGGGGTGAGGTATGTCTTGACAAAATGTTGCAATAAGTTCGAAGATTGTTATTGAAAACGACACGAGTTTCAGACGCTAAAAAAAGTTGCTGAAATATTGAGAGTCATTCAGGTGTTTTGAATCAAAATCAAGAGTCGAAGCTAGGAAAATGATCTATTTCGGCTATGGTGCGATGGGCAGTTCGCCGTTGTGGCCAGTCGACGCACCATACCAACGAGGTAAATATAACAATGAATAAATCTGCTTCACGTTCTTTACTTATGGCCGCGGTTTCAACTGCGTCGATGTTAACCGTTGCAATTCCAGTGCATGCGTTCGAATTCAAGGTGTCGGGTCAGGTGAATAAGGCCATGGTGGCCGCCGACAACGGTGAAGATAACGATATCGGATTCGTGGACAGCAACGGTTCGAACACGCGGTTCCGTTTTACGGGCAGCCGGGATCTCGACAATGGTATGGAGGTTGGTTTCAACTACGAGGTTGCGCTGACCAACAACCTCTCGACCAATTTCGATATTAATGAGAGCGATACCGGCAGTACCTTTCTTGATGTCCGCAAGACCGAGGTATTCTTCAGTGGCGGCTTCGGTAAGGTCAGCTTCGGTAAGGGTGACGGTGCCGCCAACGGCACATCGGAAGTCGACCTGTCGGGCACGCAATATCTCGGGGGTGGTTCGGCTCACTACTACGCGAGCGGTATCAACTTCCTCGACGAAGATGGCAATCCGCTCGGCACGATTGGCAGTAAGGCCTACAACAACTTTGACGCGTTGAGCCGGAACAATCGCGTGCGGTACGATACCCCTTCGTTCGGCGGCGTGGTGCTGTCGGCCAGCCTCGACAACGGCAAGGCTATGGAAACGGCGGCGCGGTATAGTACCGAGTTCGGCGATGGCGGCGCGTTCGAGGTGGCAATCGATTACATCGATACTAAAGATCTGAACGCCAATATCAACCAGGCCGGGCAGCGTACCTTTAGTGGTCGCTTCGAGGAATACGGCGGGTCAGCTTCGGTGTTGCTGCCCGGAGGGCTAAACTTCACCGGCATGTACAAGGATCGCAGCAGCGACGAGGGCGGCCCGGATGGCGAAACCTACTTCGGGGGTATCGGCTATACTCTGGACAAGCATCATGGCCAGGTGGGCTGGGGTCGGAGCAACGACCTGGCGAACGAAGGCAGTGAAGGAAATTCCTATCAGGTCGCCTATGTCTACGACTGGCGCGACGATATCGAGTTGTATTCCAGTTATCGTCGTCTGACGCTCGACAACGTCAACGTCGGGAACAGTGCCGTCGATGCGCAGGATATCGACTACATTTTTATAGGAACACGATTCAAGTTCCTGTAGCGACGATAGTCACTGAGGGGCGATTGTGGGGCATGCAGATTTAGATACCGGCTGTCTCCAATCGCTCTTCACTGGCTTAGTAAGGACGGTCATTTCTCTTTAGATGCTGCGAGCAGGGTCGTGTTCGCTGACATAAGCGGCGCAGTTCGCCAGCAAGCCTCACGATCCATCAATCCGGCGTTTCGACCCACTCAAGAAACGGATAACCATGCGAGATAAAAATCTTCATCCCTATGCTTCGCTCGGCCTCGGGATCGCCTTGTCGGTGGTTCTGTCCGGATGCGCTGGCGGCCTGGAAGCGCAGCGAACCGACTATGAAAAACTGCCAGGCTCCGGTGACCGAATGGCAGACGGGCCAGGTCTGATAGGTAACCAGAAGGGCGACGACTACGACGGAGGGTACACAATCTATTCCGATGATTCGTCCCAGAAGTCGCTGATCCGCTCGATCAAATCGCGTCAGCCAGCCGCACCGTCGTCCGGTTCTGCGAACCAATCTGCAGCGACGGCTGCTGCTCCGGCGACGACACCCACCGCAAGCCAGCAGCAGGAGTTCCAGAGTTACCAGCAGTACAAGCGCTTCGAGCGCCTGCCAAAAGACTCCGCGGAGTACCAGCGCTTTCGTGAATGGCAGGAATGGAAGCAGTATCAACAGTGGCGCAAGCAAGAGGCCGGTCAGCATTAGGCCGTATACTCACGAAGCTGGTGAAGTTGGACCAGTTTTGACCCGACAGTACGCCTGTGTAGTCACCATACGCATGACGAGGGCGAAAGCCGTTAACGTTAGTCTCAAAGTCGCCCTCGACTTTTATCTTCAGGCCCGATAAATGAGTTGCGGCAATGCCGATGCGGCTTTGGTAGGCCTCTGCCCCGAAATGCCTGGTGATCTCGTCATCCTCTGCTACACCGGTATTGATTCGGCTGAAGTTTTCAGTCCGGGCGCTGAAATTGATGTCTTCATCAATATCTTAGCTCGCATTCAATCGAGCATAACCGTAAATTTCAGCTTCGAATCCTGTAAGGTCTCATTTGTTGTTTGCGTTGCCTACAATTTTTGTAACTATTCAGCTCAAATTTTCTAAAAAAGTTCTTGACAGGGTTTTGGCCCCAATTTCATGAATTTAGGCCACACTCAACGCAAACCCATAAAGCGGCGCGCAAAGCCTCCAAGAGCCCTTCACGTCCCTTTCGTTTTGTTGTCCATCCCCGGGGCGACGTCGATTTGAAAAGCCCCGTCAAATCCGCGCTCAGGACGAAAAATTCGACCTGAAAAAGTCGTGCGATAATAGCCCACCACTCGACGGTACTCAGGCTCATGAAGATCAGCAACATCGATGTCGACGCCGCGCTGGCGAACGTCAGACAGCAACTCCAGGAGGACACAACAGTCTCGCCTTCACTGCGGGCGGCCATCGAGTTGCTGGTGGTGCTGATCCAGATACTGAGCGGGCGGCTCAACATCAACAGTGCCAACAGCAGCACGCCGCCGTCCCAGGATCCGAACCGCCCCAGACAGAACCAGACTAAAAGCCGGGCGGGCAGCCCGGTCGCGTTGGGAAGACGTTGCAACCGGTGGTAGATCCGGATGCCATCCAGCGGGTGAAAGTGGATCGACGCACCTTACCCAAAGGCGGCGCATTTCGGGTTGTGGGCTTCGAGAAACGTCAGGTCGTTGATCTGGACATCTGCCGTTACGTTACCGAGTACCAGGCCGAGGTCCTGGAAAATGCCCAGGGGCAACGTTTTGTGGCGCCCTTTCCGGCCGGCGTTGAACGCTCGGTTCAGTACGGCCCGCGGTTGAAGGCCCACGCGGTCTATCTGTCGCAATACCAGCTCCTGCCCTATGAGCGCATCCGCGAGTACTTCGAAGACCAGGCCGGCATCCCGCTGAGTGCAGGTTCGCTGTTCAACTTCAATCAGGACGCTTTCAACAAGGCCGCCGGATTCGAGCCGTGGGTCAAGGACCGTCTGGCCGAGGCGCCGTTGATACACGCCGTTGATACACGCCGATGAAACAGGCATCAACATCGGCGGTAAACGTCACTGGCTGCATGGCGCGTCGAATGACCGCCTGACCTGGCTGGCGCCCCATGCGCAGCGAGGCCAGCAGGCGATGGATGCGATCGGCATCCTGCCGCGCTTCAACGGTGTGCTCTGTCACGATCACTGGAAGCCGTACTACCGCTATTCATGCTTGCATGCCCTCTGTAATGCGCACCACCTGCGAGAACTCCAGCGCGCCTGGGAGCAGGATAAGCAGGCTTGGGCGCAACGGATGCAAACCCTGCTGTGCGACATGGCCGACAGCGTCGTTGACGCCGGCGGCTGCCTGCCACCGGACAAGGCGCAGCGCTGACGCAAAGTGTACCGACACTGTCTGGCGAAAGCTGAAAAAGCGTGTCCGCCACCGGATGAAAGCCAGCGCCAGGGCAAGCGCGGGCGGCTCAAACGCACGCGAGCGCGCAACCTGCTGGAGCGGCTGATCGCCTACGAAGCGGATGTGCTGCGCTTCCTCGACAGTCCAGAGGTGCCGTTTGCCAACAACCAAAGTGAGCGGGACATCCGCATGTTCAAAGTGCACCAAAAATATCGGGTTGCTTCCGCTCTGTTGAAGGAGCTGAGATCTTCTGCCGCGTGCGCAGCTATCTGTCGACGGCGCGTAAGCAGAACCTGTGTGCCTCCGAAGCCTTGATGCACCTGTTCTAGGGACGTGTGCCACCGTTCATGGAGGTGGGAGCAGGTAATGATCAGAACATTTTAAATCAAACCAGCTGAATAGTTACGCTAAAGGAAACGTATTTGATAATAAAATTGACATATTGACATATTTTGGCTAGCTTTATTTTGTAGACGTCATCCTAAAAATTTGGTAGACGTCATTCTAAAATTTAGAACAACCTGCTATCTGGGTTGTCTTCAGCGGAGAAAGCTAAATGCGGCCTATTCCCCATCTAATCGGTGCAGCCACAACTGTCTTTGCTTTGTCGTTTGGCGCAATGGATACGACAAACGCTGCCGAGTCCTCATACATTCTCGCTACCGCAACCCCGGGTGGGACCTTCTACCCCGTGGGTGTAGGGCTGGCATCACTGACAAAAATTAAGCTTGAGCCTCAAACCGGTATTTCTCTATCGGCAATCAGTACCGCTGGCTCAGGTGAGAACGTCAAGCTGATGCGTGAAAAACAAGCGCAATTTTCTATTCTTCAAGGTGTGTTTGGTGCCTGGGCCTGGAATGGAGAAGGACAGCTTGAAGAGGCAGGAAAGCAGGAACAACTCCGTTCAATTACCATGCTTTGGTCAAACGTCGAGCATTTTGTCGTGAGAGAAGAATTTGTCGATACAGGAACGATAGAAGACCTGAATAACATCAAGGGTAGCCGCTTCTCTATTGGCCGTCGTAACTCAGGGACAGAGGGTTCAGGCACGACACTTTTGACGAACTTAGGCTTCGACCTAAATAATGATTTCGATTTGATGTATCAGGGCTATGAGGGAACGGTAAGCGCCTTACAGAACGGTATAATTAATGGCATGAATACCCCAGGTGGAGTACCGGTATCTGCAGTCACTCGAGCATATGCCGCTTTGAACGGAGATGTACGAGTGCTTGACTTCACCGACGAGCAAATGAACCAAGCCAACGGAAAGTACTCATTGTGGACTCGCTTTGATATTCCAGCTGAAACTTATCCTAATCAAGATAAGCCTATCCATACTATCGCGCAACCCAACTTATTGGCGGTAAATGCGGACATATCCGAAGAAGAAGTCTACAAAATTACCAAAGTGATTTATGAGAACTTGCCATTTCTTAACGGCGTACATAGTGCCACCAAAGTCATGGGCCTCGAGCATGCTATCAAAGGACTGCCTATGCCACTTCACCCTGGTGCTGCACGCTACTACCGTGAGCAAAACATCGAAATTCCGGAAGCCCTAGAACCGCCGAATTCTTAAGTCGCTACACACCCCTAAGGCTGCGATATCTTCATCTATGACGGAACTTTAAGGAGGTAATATGGAAAGTCCGCTTCGGGGTGTGACCGTCATCGAATTCTGCAATGTGGCTGCCGGACCGTTCTGTGGGATGCTACTCGCGGACATGGGGGCAGACGTTATTAAAGTTGAAAACCCTAATGGAGGGAGCATGGCCACCGATCACCAACGGTTTCAGCGAAAACTTTGCTTCACTTTTAATCGCAACAAGCGTTCGGTCACGCTCAACCTCAAAAGTGAGGCCGATCTGGATCATGCCTAACGATTATGTGAACGAGCGCATGTGGTCATTGAAAACAATCGTCCGGGCGTAATGGCTCGACTTGGGTTGGGGTACGATGAGCTCAAGTTGCGTAACCCTGCTCTTATTTATGCTTCGATTTCCGCTTACGGACAGACTGGTCCTCGTGCACAAGAAGGCGGCTTTGATCTTACTGTGCAAGCGATGAGCGGGATCATGAGCGTTACTGGTGAACCCGATGGGCCACCGGTTAAGTGCGGCGTGCCAATCGCCGATTTCGCTGCCGGCCTTTACGCAGCGTATTCAGTAGCATCAGCGCTACGTGCTACTGAGGCCTCTGGCAAAGGAACGCATATTGATGTACCCATGCTGGGCGCTACATTGGGTATTGCTGCGCTACAAACTTCCGAGTTCTTCGGTAGCGGTCATGACCCGCAGAAACTGGGCAGCGCCCATCCGCGCAATGCACCCTATCAAGCATTCGCTGCACATGACGGCCACTTCAGTATGGCAGCAGGTAACGATGCTTTATGGTACAAGGCCTGTGCCATTATCGAGCGACCGGACCTACACGACGATCCGCGATTCGTTTCACAGACACTCCGTGCGGCCAACCAGGCCGAACTGAGAGAGTTACTCGAAAACATATTTGCTGATTTAGATAGCGAGACTTGGCTGGCGCGCTTTCGTGAGGTCGGCGTGCCCTGTGCACCTATCAACAGCTACTCACAGGTGCTGGATGACCCGCAGGTCAAACACATGGGCTGGGTGCAACCACTAGAACTGCCCAACGGCATATCTACGCGCACATTCGCCTCGCCTGTGCGTTTCTCAGGAGCAAGCCACACGATACGCTGTCCACCGCCAGAACTCGGCGAGCACACGAGAGAAATATTGGCTTCTCTTGATTTAGACGAAGGCATTTAAACATGAGTGTTCCTCTGTTCAAAGAACAAGTTCGCGGCGGGGTCGTTCTTACAATCAACCGGCCCGATAAACGCAATGCACTATCCGCAGAACTGGTCGAGTTGCTGTTTGAGGCTATCGATACTGCGCACGCTGACCACACCGAAGTCATCATTTTCCGTGGAACAGGTAAGAACTTAAGAGTGGGTTTCGACTTTTCGCTCTGGCAAGAGTCTAGCAAAGGCGACCTCATACTGCGATTCATTCGTATCGAGACGTTGCTGCAAAAAATAGCCACCTCGCCGGCGGTTACTTTCGCACTGGCACACGGCCGTAATTTCGGCGCTGGCGCAAACTTCTTTGGGGCCTGCAAGCGCCGTATTGCCGAACCAGATGCAACCTTTCAAATGCCGGGCCTAAACTTCGGGTTAGTGCTCGGAACGCAGCGATTTTCAGCCTGCGTCGGACGGGATATAGCACGCGAGATTCTATCCTCTACTCGAACCTTTGATGCTCAGGAAGACCAGGTCATCAGTTTCATTACCGAGATCGCACCTACTGAAACCTGGGACACATTGGTCGAAACCGAGCTGGCACAAACTCCAGCCCCCTCCCGTGCACTATTACATGGCGCTATCGACAATGATCAATCTGATCGTGACCTTGCCCAGCTTGTGCGCTCGGCCACTACACCCGGGCTTAAATCTCGTATCGCAACCTATCTGGCACAAGCTAATTAGGAAGCTATTTATTCTGGAGCATACAGATGCCATCTGGATACATCAGCAAAGATAAGAGAATACCGTTGACAGAGCTGGCAGCAAGGATCTCAGACGGGGCATCCGTCGCGCTCGGCGGTAGCTTCCTTCATCGCGGCCCATTCGCGCTCGTACGCGAACTCATTCGACAGAATCGGCGTAATCTCGAGATCATCAAGCAGTCGCCGGGCTACGATATCGACATCCTATGCCGTGCGGGTGTGGCTTCACGAGCACGTGCCGGCATCGTCGCCATGGAAGGCAATTTCGGACTTGCACCTTGGTACCGCAAGGCTGTCGAGACAACTACGCTAGAACTAGAGGAACATGCCTGCGCTAGTTTAACAGCCGGACTACGCGCAGCAGCCTTCGGCGTGCCATTTCAGCCTTGCGGCGGGCTACACGGCAGCGCACTCCCCGCGCTCAATGGCTGGCAGAAGATCGAGGATCCCTATGGAAGCGGTCAGACCGTTTTCGTTATTCCTGCCATCCGCCCCGATTATGCAGTTATACATGCCAACGAAGTCGACGCCGCTGGCAACGTACGTATATTTGGTACATCGCATTGGGACCGAATCATGAGCCGCGCAGCAAATAGGGTGCTCGTGGTCGCCGAGCGCTGCGTGGACACGCAAACCTTCGTTGACTCTCCCGAGACTACACTTATTCCCTTCTTCATGGTCGAGGCGGTGAGTATCTGCCCCCATGGTGCCTGGCCGGGCTCGAATTTTCCCGATTACGAGATCAACTATCCCGCTGTCGAGGCTTATCTAGAAAACAGCGATGAAGCCCTGCGCCGTCACCTAGAGAATGCCCCAGAAATGGCTATTGAAGGTAACAGGAGTGAGGTTCATGGATGAGCAGTGGAGTGGTTTTTCCTATATTGTTACCAATCTTGCGCGCTTCATTCGGCCGAACGAAATCACCTTCTCCGGCGTAAACTCAACGCTGCCGATGCTAGCCTGTCTTTTGGCCAAACGCGCCTATAACTGGGACTTTATCTACATTAACGTCGCCGGCGGTGTAGACCCAGTGGTAGAGCATATCCCGCTGTCTAGTTCAGACCCAGCGCTAGCACACGGTTCGGCCTCGATCTTTTCTAATGAAGATTTCTACGATCTGTGTACCCGTGGCAGAATGGACCTGACTTTCCTTGGTGCAGCCCAAATCGATGGCGAGGGCAATGTCAACAACTCAGCGATTGGCAGCTGGCACAAGCCCAAAGTGCGTCTGCCTGGCGGCGGAGGTGGCGCGGTAATGCTGCCTACAGCCAACCGTGCATGCACGTGGCGCACTGAGCACTCGATGCGCACCCTCGTCGATAAGTTGGATTTTCTGACCTCCTGGGGTGGCATGAGCGGTGTTGTCACACCTATTGCGGTCTTCGTTAAGCATGAGGGACGATTAGCACTAGACTCTTGGCATCCCGAAGTAGCGCTCGACGAAGTACGGGAACGTACCGGATTCACTTTCGATGCCAGTACTGCAAAGCCGACGCCGATACCCAGCGATAATGAAAAAGACGCGCTGGCCACTCTGGACCCCGATGGTTGCTTCGAGCGTGATGCGGCTATCAAGCTTCGCTGAGGATGCTATGGATGAATTAACCTTGATTGCGACCTACCAAGAACTATGGATTGATCCTGACTGGCGCAATCGCAATGCACTGCTCAGCGATGATGTTTGTTTGAGCTATTACGAACTTGCAGTTCGGGTAAAGGCATTAGCGGGTTCATTGGTGGCTCTGGGTCTGAAGCCCGGTGAGACCGTCGCCTTATCTATGGCACGCACGGGGGATAGTGTGACAGTCCTGCTGGCTATACTGTTTGCCGGTGGCTCGGTTTGCCCGCTAGAACCACGCATATCAGCCGATGAAGTAGCAAAGAGATTGAAGCGCATTTGCTGCCGCTGGGCTGTGACAGACAAGACTCTTGAGCACCAATTCTCTCAAGTTAATTCCACAATAGCCGTTATTGATCGCGCAAGACTTGATGATAACCAACACGTGTATGTAGAACCTGCTCGTGTGACGCTGGATACTCCAGCACTGGTCCTATTCACCTCTGGCAGCACCGGCATACCAAAAGCAGTGCAATTGACTCAACGTGCTATCGCAATTAATGCAAAAGGACTGGTCAAACATACGCACCTAACGGCAACAGACTGTTTATTACATGTAATGCCTATCTATCATACAAACGCAATTAACAATCAGATTCTAGCACCGTTTCTAGCCGGCGCCACTGTTGCTTTTGCACCGCGCTTTAGTGCCGCCGATATGCCCGGCCTAATGGCGCGCTATCAGCCAACGATTGTTTCGGGGGTACCGACCATGTACTCACGTATGCTGGCGTATAGTTTCGATGAGAATGCAAAAATAAATTTGCGGATGATTCGAAGCGGCTCGGCGCCAATTTCACCAGATCTACACCAGCGTATAGAGACTACTTTCGGCTGCCCTGTAGTCGTATCCTACGGATTGTCGGAAGCCACCTGCACTTCGACAATGAATCCGCCGGGTAACCGTCGCATCGGCTCAGTCGGCACGACACTTAAGGGACAGACCGTTGTACTGCTAGAAACCGAGCGAGATGTGCCGGTTGCCGAAGGCGTACCGGGAGAAATCGCAATTGCAGGCGACAGCCTCATGAGTGGCTATCTAAATGAAAATGGCCAGCCCGATCCAAGCTCGATAGCTAGTGGCTGGCTACGCACAGGCGATCTTGGTCGCTTCGACGAGGAGGGTTATCTATTCATCACTGGACGCATCAAGGACGTGATCATCCGTGGCGGTGAAAATATTTCACCGGGAATAATTGAGGACGTGATAACCGCGGATTCAACGGTGGAAAGCTGTTGCGTCGTAGGGCGTCCCGACACTGACTTTGGAGAGGTCCCTGTGGCGTTCGTGGTCGCACGAGTAGGAGCGATTATCGATGCCGAAAGACTTAAACAATCTGTTGGGGAGCAGTTATCCCGAATATATCGTCCGGAGGTTGTATTCGTTGTTGATAGCCTACCAGAAAACTCGGTCGGTAAAGTAGACCGTAAGGCATTAGCTAATCAATTGGCAAACGCCGATAAATATTCAAGCTGAGATCCAACGCACTGCCGCGACGCTCGCCTCTACGCATCCATCAGCTAAAGCGGAAACTAGTAAAATATCTTACCAGACTTCGAACTAGAGAATAAGAACAATGTAAGGCAAACTAGCCCAAACATTTTGCAAAAGGGAAAATATTAGACAATCGTATTGGAATCTGACCATAGCGCTGAACATCCTTGGCAAACGTGGCCAAGGCCTCGAAAGCGATCGGCAGACCGTCGATATCCAGCGTCAGGTGTTTGGGGCGTTCGCCGCTGTTCAGCGAGGTCAAACGCCAGATCGCCAGCCGCAGCAGGCCCTCATGCACGGTATCGATGTTGTCGTCGCGGCCCAGACACGTCAGCAGCAGCGACAGCGTCGCTTGAGACCGCCGGTTCTGAGCCAACGGCGTCGTTCCCCGCGCATCGCTGCAGGCCAGCTGCCAGAGCGGATCGCAGCGCAGCGTAGTGGTATCGCCGAGATCGATCCAGCCCATGGCGTGCTGCAACACCACGGTGCGCAGCTGGCTGGCCAACGAGTGGCGGACGCGATCCGGGGGTCGCGGTGATCGACCAGGTGGTCCTCCAGCGCGGCGATCACGCCGCTGCTGTCGAGGGCTTCACGCAGCAGCAGGGCACCGCTGTCGCTGGTGGTGCGGTGACCGCTGAGCTTGACGCAGATGGACCCGTTGCATGACGGGTTCCAGGGGGATAGGCTTTCACCCATGGCGAGTGGTCCTCTTGAATCGTGTTCTTACAGGAACAGCTTGATTCTACAGGAGAAACCGATCGCCATTTTCTTTTCTGCCTCAGCCCGGTGAATTAGGCGGGGTAATTAATCATGCGGGACCCGACAACTAGAGAACGAATTCATGAAGGAAGAGATATACAGGATCCAGCACATCGCCATCATCGGCTGCGGCACTATCGGTGTGAGCTGGGCCGCATATTTTTTGGCACAGGGGCTCACGGTGACGGCGTGGGACCCTAGTGCCTCGGCCCGTGAGACGTTCGCCGTTCTGGTCGCCACAGACATGGCAACGCTGGGCGCAGCGCCCCGCCAACCATGGATAGCGGACTCCCTGATGCGGGCCGTCGCTGAGGCGGATCTGGTGGTGGAGAATGCGCCAGAATCCGTCGAGCTCAAGCGTGGTCTACTACGCGATCTACAGGTGGCCGCGCCTGACCAAGCGGTGATCGCCAGCAGTACCTCATCGCTCATGCATTCCGACATCGCGCTGGAGGTCGCCGATCCCGGTCGAGTGGTGATCGCTCATCCCTTCAATCCGCCACACCTGGTGCCGCTGGTCGAGCTCTACGGCCCCGATCCTCAGATCGTAGAGTGGTTGGTAGCCTTCTATCGCGAGATCGGCAAGCAGCCGGTGGTCATGCGTAAAGAGATGGTAGGGCACATTGCCAATCGGCTCTCGTCCGCGTTATGGCGTGAGGCGCTTTATCTGCTGCAAGAGAACGTGGCCAGCGTAGAGGATATCGACCGTGCGGTAACTGCCGGGCCGGGGCTGCGCTGGGCCATCCAGGGCCCCTTTCTGACCTACCACTTGGGTGGCGGACGCGGCGGGATTCGTCACTATCTGGAGCATCTTGGCCCCAGCCAAGAGTACCGCTGGGCCAGCCTGGGTGAGCCGGTGATGGACGAGGATTTCACGCAGCGCGTGGTGGAGGGAGTCGAGTCGGCCACCCATGGCCAGGCTCTGGACCAGCTGTTCGAACAGCGTGATGCGATGCTGGTGGCACTACAGCGGATGCTGCGAACCGAAAAGAACGGGAAGGGCGAGCTATGAGCCGATATTCTCCATGTCTGTTGACGGTGGCGCCGAACGGAGCTCGCCGCACCTACCAAGATCATCCATCCATTCCCCTCACACCAGAGGAGATGGCCCGCGACGCCCGCGAGTGCCTTTCGGCAGGAGCCGCCATGCTGCATCTGCATGTGCGCGAGCCGGATGGCCGACACCTGCTTGATGCCGCCGTCTATCGCGAGGCAATCTGCGCAATTCGCGAGGCTGTGGGAAACGAGCTGGTGCTACAGGTGACCAGCGAGGCGGGAGGACGCTATGAGCCCGAAAAACAGCGCCAGGTGATTGCTACGCTAAAGCCGGAGGCGGTATCGCTGGCAGTGCGGGAGCTGTTCAATGACGAAAAGGAAGCCTGGGCCAGCGGTGAGCTTTGCCATGATCTGACGGCGGTAGGTAGTGCGATTCAGTACATCGTCTATTCCCCCGAAGATTTACAGTCCTTCAATGCGTTGCGACAGCGTGGAGTGATTCCTTCTGATCCAGCGTTCCTGCTTTTCGTCCTCGGCCGTTACGAGACGCCCCCGGTCGCGGATCCAGAGCGCCTGCCGGGGTTCCTGGAGGTGCTCGATAAACGAGATCGTTGGGCGGTGTGTGCATTTGGACCGACCGAGGCAGAATGCATGGCGCTGGCTGCCCGCCATGGTGGCCACGCCCGAGTAGGCTTTGAGAACAATCTATGGCGACCGGATGGCGAACGGGTTGCCTGCAACGCCGAGCTGGTTCGCTACGCGCGGGAACGTATTGAGGCCGAGAACAGGCGTTTAATGAGCCCGGCTGAGGGTCGGGCCTTTCTTGGACTTCCCGTAACGGCTAGGGAGGAGGGACCATGACCGTGGTGATCGGTTGCGGCGCCGGCTTTTCCGGCGACCGTACGAACGCCGCCGGCCCGCTGGTGGAGGCACTGCTAGCCTACGATACGCCACGTGCGCTGATGTTCGAGACGCTGGGCGAACGTACGCTGGCGGCCGCTCAGCTCAGGCGCATGACGGACCCGGGGAACGGTGACGAGCCGTTGCTCGAAGCCTTTCTGGCGCCCGTGCTTGGTGATTGTCTGGCGGCGAACATTACCGTGCTGCTAGGCAACTTTGGGGCAGCCAACCCTCGCGCAGCGCGGGGCCCAGGTAGTGATCACCGTACAGGTGGCGGATCCCGCACTCGCCGTGGCCCCGCTCTGCCACCACCATGGCTGGTCACTGAATGACTGGAATCGACTGGCCGATGGCACCTTGGCAGGCCATCCGATCAAGCGTGGTTTAGAGTTGTTGCTTCGCGAGATCAGCAGCTGATCGACGATGCCATCCTAGTACTCGATCTCAACTCGTTGCGCCTCGGTGATCAGTTTATTGCTCTTTCTCGCCTCGTTCGCTTGGCGCATCAGAAAATAACCATTGCATGATAACGCACAGCGCTTGAGCGATATCCACCAGCTGTTGATTGATGGCTGACTGATACCGCGTTCGACCTGGATTAGGTAGCTGTAGAGCCCCGGATGATAGATTAAGCCATTGGAGTTATCCTCTGTTGGCAGCGCGCGACCTCATTGCGCAATTTATCCAAGAGCAGCGAGATGGATATCAAACTGCATAAAACGGCCACCACAACACCACGTATCCGTCAGGAGATTCAGCAAGCGCCGGCGGCGGTCAGCGGTAGTGAATTGGCCCGTCGCTACCATGTGTCGTGTCCCACCATTGCCCGATGGCGCTATCGCACAACCCAGCATGACCGCTCGCATACGCTCCACCATCTGCTGACAACCCTATCGCCGGCACAAGAAGAGATCGTGATGGCACTGCGCGAGTCCCTGCGCTTGAGCGTTGACGATTTGCTGACAGTGGCCAAGGAGTTTCTCCATCCCGACCTGTCGCGCTCTGCTCTTGAACGCCTGCTGAAACGCCGTGGTTTGCCTAGCCTGCCACCTTGAACAAGCAGGAGAAGGCAGCTCAAAAACCGCCTTACAAGCCGTTCAAGGACTATGAGCCGGGCTACGTTCATGTTGTCGTCAAATACCTTCCCAAGATGCCTGACGAAGACCAGAAGCGTTATCTCTTCGTGGCTATTGACAGGCATCGGTCCGGGCTGGGTCTGATCTGGACTTTCAGGCTATGCCAGCGATAGCGCCTTCAACATGAAGATCCCTGCGCTGATAGTCACCAAGCTCATCAGCGTACTGATCATGATGATGTTAGCGGCGAGGTGTTCGTTGCCACCGGCGGCTCTGGCCATGACGTAGGCTACGGCCGCGCCGGGGCTGCCGAGGAATAGGAATAGTATGCCGAGCTCGGCACCACGGAAGCCCAGCGGTAGCGCTAATAAAACCCCAAGGGTGGGCATCAATACCAGCTTCCATATGCTGGCATCTAGCGACAGGGCGCTATTTTGATGTACCGTTGCAATGTTTAGGCTACCGCCGATGCAGATCAGCGCGAGGGGCAGGGACAGCGAGGCAAGGTAAGTCACCAGACGTCATCAGCCATTCCGGTAGAGTGGCGCTCAGATAGCTCAAGGGCAGGGCGGATACGATGCCGAGGATTAAAGGATTGGTTGCGACATCCTTGAGGATGACGCTGGGGTGAGAGCTGACCACCGGGCTGTAGACTGCTAGCACTACGGCTGAGAGCACTAGGTTGAGCACGATGATCGCACCAGCCATCAAACCCCCGAGCGACAAGCCGAGCTCGCCGTACATGTTGGCCGAGAGTGCCAAGCCGACGATGCCGCAGTTGCCACGGAAAGCCCCCTGGACGTAGACGCCGCGATCTGCTTTGGGGCAGCGCTTGAGTGACCACAGCCAGATCAGAGTGAAGGACAGCGTGGACACGCCAAGATAGAAAGCTATCAGACCCAGGTTGAAGTCAGTCTTTGGGTCGGCACGCAAGATACTAAGAAACAGTAATGTCGGCATAGTAGCACGGAATACTAATGACGAGGCGGTATTGACGAAGCCCTGGTCGATCCAGCCCAGTCGCTTGAACAGCATGCCAACGAAAACCATGCTGAAGATAGGGAGACTGACCTCAAGTGCTCCTAGTAGAATATCGACCATTGAGTTTCATCCTTGCGTCATTATTGCGAGGCATGGTGCCTAGTTGTAGAGCCCCGGATGATAGATTAAACCATAGGAGTTATCCGCTGTTGGCAGCGCGCGACCTCATTGCCGAAATGGGTGGCTGATGATGCAATGCTTTCTGTGGGATGTGGTGATTATACAGCCAACAGTAGCGTTTGAGTGTCTGCTCTAGTGTCTCTTAACAGAAGTTCGTTTTTTTATTGAGTTTGTCTGATAATCTGGCGATTGACTCAATAATTAGATCGGCAGATTTATGCCATTCAAAGGGTTTTGGATCGTCATTGTAAATCTTCAGATAGTCTTTGATCGAGCTCTCAAGCTCTCGTGTGCTGCAATGTGAATTTCGTTTAATCCAGCGCTCTGAAATCAGCCCAAAGAACCGCTCAACTTGATTGATCCAGGACGCTGAAGTCGGCGTGAAATTCACGTGATAGCGCGGCCTCGCGGCAAACCAGGCGCGCACCTTTGCCGTTTTGTGCGTCCCGTAATTGTCCATGACTAGATGAACGTCCATATCGTGGGGAACCGTGCGATCAATCTCTTTTAAAAAGGCCAGGAACTCCGTTGCACGGTGTCGGCGATGAAGCCTGCCGATCACTTCCCCGGTCGCTATATCAAGTGCCGCGAACAGCGTCGTGGTGCCGTGTCGGACGTAATCATGTATTCTGGTTTCTGTGTGCCCGAAGGACAGGGGTAGCGCTGGCTGAGTTCGATTGATAGCTTGTATCTGACTTTTCTCATCAACACACAGCACCAACGCCTTCGTTGGCGGGTTCATGTACAAGCCAACGATATCGTGAACCTTGGCTACAAAATGGGGGTCGGTAGACAGCTTGAACGTATCATGGCGATGCGGCTTCAAACCAAAAGCCCGCCAGATTCGACTCACCGACATAGCGCTCAATCCGGCCTCTTTTGCCATCAGGTTCGTCGACCAGTGAGTGGCATTTTTTGGCTTTTCCCTGAGCGTTTTATTAATTAAATCAGTAACCTTTTGATCATTTATGGTTCGAGGTCGACCGGTTCTGGGCGCATCAGTTAGGCCTGCAACCCGGCGTGCCTTGAAACGGTTTCGCCACTTATTCACCGTTTCGGAGGTCACCCCAACGCGGTCACCGACCACCCTGCCCGGAAGGCCTTCAGTACTTAGCAGAATGATGCGCGCTCGCAACTGTTCAGCGGCAGGCATGCGTTGTCGCCGCAACCACGACTCCAGCTCCTCTAGTTCAGAGTCACTCACTTCAAGGGGTCTAGCAAGTGCCCATCCGGAAACCAGTGATTTCCAGCACCACCTCTGATCGTATTTTATACAGTCGTGTGGTGGTCAATCCACCATTAGCGGCAGCGAGCGGCATCTCGTTCTGGGGCCATCTTTTGGCCATTCTGCAGACGGCCGAAGGCCGTGCCACTCATTCTGGCGTGATATGTCTCTTGTTCAGCTGTGTTCAGTTCAAGTCTGAAGCAGTCGTGCCAGCAACAGCAGGTTTCTTGAGACCACCGCAGACCAGACGTACGATCTGAAGTGCGCAAGTCCTTTCCAGGTGCAACGGGACAGACCATAAGCCCGCTTCAGACAGGAGATGTTGCCCTCGATGCCGGCACGGAAGTTCCTGAGCTTGCGATACACCCAAGGGCTCTTGACCATTTCACTGACCTTGAGCCCCTTCTTTTTATGGAAGGCAACGTCTTTGGTGCCCAGCGCCTTGGCCGCCGCCAGGTTCTCCTGGCTGGCATAGCCGCCATCCGTGGCGACCTGGCGCGGTGGACGTCCGTAGATCGCTGTCTGCCGCTCCATCATCGGCAGGAAACGGGCGGTATCAGCCGGGTTGCCTGACTCGATCACCACATCAAGCACGAGCCCACTGCGGCCAGTGGTGAGATTCAGCTTGTGACCGAACGCGACGTCTCTGGCGCCTTTGATGATGATGTCGGTATGCGGCTCGAACAGGCTGAAGACCTTCTTATCCGCCGGCACGGTCTCGCCCTAGAATACCCGCCGCTGCGTCTGATCCAACACCGCTGCGCCCAGAGCTTCGAGCGCTTCAGCCGACGCGATTCACGCACTGATCTTGCTGTTTGCAGGTGCCCTGGCCACCGCCTGAACACGTGCAAGACAGACGTACTGAAGTGAACGGCTGGCGACCTTGAGCAGCTTGCGATAGGCCGGTGGTCGTTTGCGCTTCACGGTGTACTGCAGCTGGTACGCCAGCCGTTTCGCCACGCGGCGATGGTTGTACCATTGGACTGGTCGCTCGAGCATGAGACCGTCGAACCGCGTTAACAGTCGCACGCTCTCGCGGACGACATCGTGCAGCAGGG
>Ga0307979_1001228_pt1 | contig 18158 bp, 3 predicted proteins | sample OrgLakmetage1058_FD_201833 | JGI IMG/M metagenome (GOLD analysis project Ga0307979, IMG submission 201833) | Saline water microbial communities from Organic Lake, Antarctica - #1058 | ecosystem: Environmental > Aquatic > Non-marine Saline and Alkaline > Saline | place: Antarctica: Organic Lake...
TTGTCACGTCACTGACATCAACCATGTTCTGACACCTTGTCACGTCATTGAAATCAACTACGTTGATCGTGGCGTGGCGGCGCGCACGCCGCTGCAGTACTTTGTAGATTCAGAGATTCTTATTTATTATGGTATGACATATTAGTGTGTGCCAGCGTGATGCCAAGAAATGATTCGAGTATTCAATGCTGATTGGTTGATTGCTAAGGTTGATTTGTTATAACGAAGTAATAAGAAAGACTTGGGCGCAAGGAAAGGTGCTATACCTCATTGTGGCCCGAGGAAGGTCTTCTTGGCGGTGCATATAAAGAAGATTCTGATCTGAAGTGAGGCCAGAAGCAGCTTTATCATGTCGCGCCGCGCGAAAGCTCGGCGGGCGCACAGTGCTGAGCCGGGAGAGCGGGGCGGCTCAGTCGACCCTCCTCCTGCGAGCGTTCGCGAAAACAACCAGAACCGAGGCTCAGAAGAGACGCTCGACATGTCGTCAGTCATGGCCACTGACATGCAGCATGGTGGCGGTCCTAAAATGAAGCGCAATCCGGTCAGTTCTCGGGGCCATGAATACGTGGGAGTTTGCAAGCTTGTCATCACCTCAATGTTTTGGCTGTTTGTGCCTAAACTCCAGTGTGCTTTTAAGTCTACAAAGACGACTGCTTTCCATTGTTTTTTAGTTGCCCATGAGTGAATTTAATTCATGCTTGCAGCACGTCTACGATAGTGGCGCCTTACTATACAATACATTTATTCTTTGCTCTTTCCACCCACTCCCAAAATCGCCCTACCTCCTTGGGCTCACCGATTACTTTTTCTTTTTTTTGTGTGCAGAATAAGCGCAAGACCACCATCAAAGAAATTGGCATGGCAGACCTTGAATTTTTGTCCGACGAGCGCGGCAACTACATCAGTTTTTTCATAGCTGCCGACCCCAAGCCTCAGACCACCGTGGCGTCTGGGGGAGGCTTCGGCAGCATGCTGATGGGCACTGAAGGGATGTCCAAGGCCGCCACCAACGCCGAATCGACGGGCTTCACAGTGAACCTCCGCGGCTTGGACGTGGGCAGCAACAAAGAAAAAGCCGCCCAAATGTCGCACTTGCTGGCGGCGGCAGAGCAGAAAGTCGTGGAATGGAGCGCGAGTGGGGCGCGAAAAGACGACGCCCTCGCCAAACTGACCGCCGAAAAAGACGCGCTGCTCGCCGAAAAATATTCCCTGGCCGCGGAAAAGGACGGCTTGGCCTCCACGGCGGCGTCTAGTGCCGAATTGGAGTCCAAACTGGCCAAATGCGACGCCGACTTGGCGGCAGCATCGGAAGCCAGCTCGAAGCTCTCGCAGGAGCTCGCAGAAGCCACGTCTGCCCTGGAGGCTGCTAACGCCAAGGTCACGGCACTTGAAGCCGCTGCGGCAGAAGCCGAAACTGCTGGAGGTCCCAATGCCGAAGCCGTGGCAGCGGTGGAGGCCGACTTGACGGCCCTGAAGCGCAAAGCGGACTTCAAGGAAGAGTTTTACAAGAAGGAGAAGGACAAGCATAAGGCAGCTCTGGGGGAACTCGAAGAGCAGATCGCCGCGCTGGAAGCGTCTTCGGCAGAAAGCAACTTGGCTCTGGAAGCGGCGAGGCAGGATTTGGAAGCTCAAGTTGCCAAGGCAGCGCAAGTCGAGGAGTTGACGGCGTCGCTGGAAGCCTCGCAAGCGCAGAGCGCGGAGCTGGAAAGCAAATTGACCGCCCTGCAGTCGGGCAGTGAGGACTCGGCAGCTGAGGTGGTGCGCTTGCAAGCTGCTCTTGAGACTGCTCAAGCAGACGTGAAAACCGCTCAAGCTGACGCTGCTGCTGCCAAGGCCGCCGCTGCCGAGGCGGCTGCTGCTGGCGCGCAGGTCTCAGAAAGCGTTGTCGACAAGGACGCTTTAGCGGCTGCACAAGCAATGGTGGCCGAGCTCACAGCAGCTCAGACGCAGGCGACCGCAGCTGCCAAGGCTAGCGAAGAGAAGGCGGAGACTGCCGCTGCACGTGTCAAGGCACTCGAGGCGGAGGTGTCGGAGTTGAGTGCATCTCTGGCGACAGCCAAAGCGACAGCAGGAGCTCCGGCGGCGGCAGCGGGCGACAACAGTGCTGCTGCAGCCAAAGCAAAGGAGCTCCAGGCAGAGCTGGACGAGGCCCAAGAGATGATGGTAAGCCTACAAGAACGCACCGATGAGCTTGAAGAAGAGCTGAAGAAGTCGAAGAAGGGCGATAAAGCTGAAGCTCCAGAGACTGACACGGCAGTTGTAACCAAACTTGAGGCTCAAGTGAGTGAGTTGCAAGCGTCTTTGGAGCAGGCCAAGAAGGAAGCTGTTGAAGCCAAGACTCAGCACAATGCCGAGCTTAAGAAAATGCAAGATTCTCTGGGTGCTCAGGACTCTTCTGGTGATGCTGTGGGGCCTCCGGGCGGTCAAAACGACAACAACAAGAGCACCAACGACGCCGACACGGCGGCGCTGGAGCAGAAAGTTGGCGAGCTCGAGAAGCAACTGGAAGCTGCCAAGGTCGCTGCCGCTGCCCAGGCCCAAGAGCTCCTGGTTGCGCGTGAAGCCGCCTCGAATGCTTCAGCGCCATCATCTGCACCTGTAGCAGCAGCGGCACCTGCAGCAGCAGCCCCAGCGGCACCGCCCATCAAGGTGATGATTCCTGAGCGCGAAGCCGCGGGCTTCGTGTGCGGCTCCGGTGGCAAAGTCGAGGCTTTGACCAAAGGGTCCAAAGTGGCAAAAGCCGAAGTGCCGGTGGGGTGGCGCCTGTGCAAGATTGGGAAAGAAGCGGTGAGCGCCAAGATCAGTAAAAAGAGTTTAGAAACCAAGCTTATGTCCACGCGCAACATGGGCAAAAAGTACTCGCTGACCTTCGAAGACCCTACACCTCCAGCGGCTGCCCCAGCTGCTGCTGCTGCGGCTGTCACCTCCAACGACGGCCGCAGCAACAGCAATGCAGCTCTCGAGGCTCAAGTTGCTGACTTGACCAAAGCGTTGGCAGCAGCGCAAGCCCAAGTAGACGAGCTGCAATCATCGCTGAAAGCCGCGGGCGACAACAGTGCCGCTGCAGCGAAGGCGGTGGAGCTCCAGACTGAGCTGGATGAGGCCCAAGAGATGATGGTCACCTTGCAAGAACGCACCGATGAGCTCGAGGAGGAGCTTGAAAAGTCGAAGAAGGATGCTTCAGCTGCTGCTCCGGCACCAGAGGCTGACACTGCAGCGGTGACCAAACTTGAGGCTCAAGTGAGTGAATTGCAAGCCTCTTTGGAGCAGGCCAAGAAAGAAGCAGCCGACGTGAAGGCTGCCTCGGCATCTTCTCCTCCTGATGCAGCACCATCTAACGACAGCGGCGATGCTGCTGCTCTTGCCACTGATTTATCCACCGCTCAGGCTCAACTGCAAGCAGCGCAAGATCTCGCGACCAAGTCTGCAGCTCAAGTGAAAGGCCTGGAAGATGAGCTGGCCGCGTCCCAGAAGCAAGTGGACCAGCATCAAGTGGCGCTAAGCAAGGAGCGCGAGCGCATCAACGAGAAAGTTGCGGAGATCGAGGCGGCGATGGCGGGCCAAGGCATCAAGCTGCAGTCCACGGAGGTCGAGGCGGCGATGGCGGAAATGGCGAAGGAATCGGTGGCACGCGAGGTGGAGAAAAACAAGGCCATCGAAGAGAAGCTGCAAGCCGTGGTGGTGAAGCTGGAGAAGGAGCTTGAAGCCGCGAAAGCTGCCAAGGAGGTGGCACCGTTGGACAATGCTCAAAGTGCACCTGGACCTCAAGCTGGTAGTAGCGATGCTGCTGGTGATTCTGCAGCTGCTGCTGCGGCCACGGTAGCTGCGCTGGAGAAGAAGGTCGAGTCATTGGAAGCGGACTTGGCTGCTGCGCGCAATTCGGCGAAAGGCGCCTCGTTGGAAGCACAGAAGGGCGGTGGAAACGCAAAGCTGGAGAAGGAACTGGCAGAGCTCAAGAAGAAAGAAAAAGCCCTCGAGGCTCAAATCAAGAAGTTGAAAGCAGAGGTGATCGACGGCGAAAAGGACGAGCATTCGCTGGAAGCTAAGGTCGTGAAGCTTCAAAAAGCACTGCATGCCGAAGAAGAAAAGGCGACCAAACTCAAGGAAGCAGCGAAGGCCTCGGACAGCGAAGTGAAAACGCTCAAGCAAGAAGTGAAAACGCTGCGCACGAACTTGAACAAAATGTCCGATTCCGCTGTGAAACTGGTCAAGAAGCTGGAAGGGCAAGTCGAGAAGTTGGAAGCAGACGTGAAGAAAGAGGCCAAAGAACAGGACCTCATCATGGCCGAGCTGCAGAAGTTGCAGCACATGGAGAAAGAAGCCGACAAATTGGAAGATCGCGCCGAAGAGAACGACAAGAAGCTTGATGCCCAAGCCGCCAGTGCCAAAAAGACCCGCAAAGACCTGCGGAATGCCCGCAAGAAAATCGCCGCCATTGATACGGACTCGGAAGAAGAGGAAGAGCCGCCGCCGCCGCCGGTGAAGATGAACATGGCGTTCGAGGGCATGACGGCAGAAGACTTCACGGAAGAAAAGAAGGAGCAAATGATGAAAGACTTGGCGAAGGCGTACGGGATCAGCGACTGGCGCCTGGTGAAGATCAAAGGTCTGAAAGTGGGGTCGCTGGTGCTGGACATCGAGGTGGAAGGCTTCGAAGACCTCGACGCAGCCAAGAAGTTTTCGAAGGTGAGCTCGTTGGAGCCGCCGCCCATGGACGAAGCGATTTACGGGAGAGTGCAGGCAAAAGTCGACAAAATCGTGAACCCCAGCAAGGCCATCAAGGTGGAGCTCGAAAAATTCAAGGGGAAGGTGGCTGAAGACGAAGCACGGATTGAGAAGCTGCATGCGTCCCTGGGCGAGCTTGGAAGTGACCTGGCCGCGACCAAGGCGACGCTGCAAGAGGCGTCGGCCACCGCAGAGAAAGAAGGCGCGCGAGCAGTGGCGCTCGAAGGGGCCGTAGCCGAAGCGCAGAAGTCCATCGAAGCGCTGAGCGGGGAAGGCGGCGAAGAGTCACTCGCGCAGCGTGTCGCGGAGCTGTCGGCACTGGTGGCCAACAAGGAAACTGACCTCGCGAACGCCCTCGCTGACAAGGCTGCCCTAGAATCGAAGCTTCAAAGTGCTAGCAGCAGTGAAGGTGACAGTGACCAGCCGCCAGGCGCTCAGGCCAACGAAGAGCAAGCGGCAGAGTTAGCCGAAGCCCAAGAGATGCTGCTGATGCTCCAAGAGCGCATCGACGAACTGCAGCCGCTGGAGGCTCAAGTGGGCGAGTTGAATCGCCAGTTGGCAGCTCAAGGCGGCGCGAGCAGCAGCAGTGGTGGTGGCGGCGAAGAAGGTGACAGTGACCAGCCGCCAGGCGCTCAGGCCAACGAAGAGCAAGCAGCAGAGCTAGCCGAAGCCCAAGAAATGTTGCTGATGCTCCAAGAGCGCATCGACGAATTGCAGCCGCTGGAGGCTCAAGTGGGCGAGTTGAATCGCCAGTTGGCAGCTCAAGCCGGCGCGAGCAGCAGCAGTGGTGGTGGCGGCGAAGAAGGAGGCAGTGACCAGCCGCCAGGTGCTCAGGCCAACGACGAGCAAGCGGCAGAGCTAGCCGAAGCCCAAGAGATGCTGCTGATGCTGCAGGAGCGCATCGACGAGCTCGAGCCTCTGGAGGCACAAGTCGCGGCGTTGGCGGGTCGCGAAGCTGAGTTGAAGCGGCAGTTGGCGGCGCTGGATGGCGTCGGCAGCAGTGGTGCTGGTGGTGCGGGCGGTGCAGGCAACAACACCAACGACGACGACGAAAACGCTGGCGCTGTGAACCCGATGGTGGCAGGGAATGACGTGGAGGGCCGCAATCCCGACGGGATCGTGATGGAAGACCATGACGTGAACCCCCTCGTAGCGGGGGCGCAAGAGGACGCCGAAGCTGAAGAGAAAGCAGCACCGGAGCCGCTGCCGCCCCTGGTGGTCACGATGGATGGGGGTAAGCCTGCTGGCTTCACTTTCGACCTGGGCGGTGTGGTTGTGAAAGCGACCAAGAGTGGCGCAGTAGCAGCGGCGGGCGTGAAGGCAGGCTGGCGACTGATCAAGGTTGAGAAGACGGCGGTCAAGGCTACGGAAAAGAAGATGCAAATTGATGCCAAGCTCAACAAAGCGCGCATTTCTGGCAAGAAGTACACGCTAACCTTCGACCCACCGCCGCCGATTTCGGAGAAGGATGCAAGTGCTTCTGCTGCTGCCACTACTAAGCCGGCAGCGGCAGCCAAGGCGACCAAGGCAGGAGCATCGGGCAAGAAGGTTACCGCTGCCGCAGCCCAGGCGATGGAAGAAGAGCTGACTGCGGCGCGGGCGTCGGCGGCTGCCTTGACCGCAGCCAAAGAGGACCTCGAGAAACAGGTGGCAATTCTTCAAGCAGCCGCTGCGAGCGCAAGCGCTGGTGGTGGTGGCACCGCAGCGGACACCGAGGAAAACGACGAAATGATGATGATGCTGCAGGAGCGCATCGACGAGCTCGAGCCTCTCGAGGCCAAGGTCGCTGAGCTACAGGCAGAAGCCGAGGCCAGCGCGGAGCGCATCGCGGCCCTAGAATCGACCAAGGACCCCGACCTGCTGGAGGTGCAGAAGTTGTTGGCGAGCGCGCAGGCAGAGCGGGACGTGGCCTCGGCGCGTCTTGCCGATCTTGAGGCAGCGGCCGCTAGCGCCGGTGGGCCGGGCGCGCAAGCACACGATGGCGAAGGCGTGAATCCGCTGATCGGCGAGGAAGGCGGTGAGGCAGGTGCTCAAGGCGCTCCGATACAGGGGGAAGGCGGACCTGACGTGCCTGCGGCGGAGCTCTCACTTCGCCAAGCCCTCGCTACTGCCAATGAACGCGCAAAGCTCGCCGAGAAGAAGGTCGCGGAGCTGCAGACTACCTTAGAGGAGGCTGAGGCAGCGGCCGTCGAGCTGGAAGAGTCGATGATCGCGATGGCAGATGAAGGCGAAGCTGCTGCGCGCGTCCTCGAACTTCAGAAACTACTCGACGAGGCCACGGCCGCCAAGCATGAAGCACTCAAGCGGGCCGAAGCGGCGGATGACGCCGAAGGTGCGGCCAAGCTTCTGTTGAAACGCTTGCAGAAAGAAAACCGCAAGTCGATTGCCTCTCAGCAGAAGCTTGAGGAAGTCCAGTCGATGACCAACGCCTCGGGCGGAGAAAGTGGAGATGGCGTGAGTGTGGCTGAGTCTGCAGCTGCAGCGGCCGCTGAGGCGAGTGCTACGGAGAGCGAAAACGCGCTGTTGTTGGTGATCAGTGACCTGGAGGAACGTGTGGCCAGCATGAACGAAGCGAAAACGGTTGCCGACGAAAAGATCGACGAGCTGACATTGGAGCTTGAGAAAGTGCGTCAGAGTTCAACGCAACCAGAAGGGGAATCGAAGCCTTCCCCAGAGGAGCAACAACAGGAGGAAGAGGATGACGATGACTCTGTGGCATCGGACGAGCAAGCAAAAGAGGAACCCCCAGCACCTCAGCCACAGGGCCAGCCACAGGAAGAGACCAAGAGCCCAGAAGAGCAGCTGGCGGCAAGCAAAGAAGCACTCAGGATTGCGCTCGAGCGAGTGGACGAAGCGGAGATGGCCCTGGCCATCAGCGAAGGGGTGTGCGACGAGCTCAAGGTCTCCATCGAGGCCGTGAGCGACGGCAACGGCAGTGAAGTGCTGTTTCGCCTGCAGAAGGACCTCGTCACGAGCCAAACCCACCTGCGCACTGCAGTCGCCAAGAAGCAAACCTTGGAAGAGCGAGTTCAGGAACTGAGCGCCCAAGCTGTGGAATTGTCCAGCGCCAAGGCGAAAGCGGAGAGCGAAAAGACGGCAGCAGAAACCGCAGTGAACTCGCTGAAGCTCGAAGCGTCCTCTGCGAAAGTGAAGCAAATGGAAGCGGAGAAGGTGCAAGGCGAAGCGTCCGCGCAAGCCCTGAAGCTGCTGCAGGCGCTGGACTTGGCTCAGCAAGAACTGGCCACGCAGGCCACCTCGCTCGAGACTTTACTCACGGGAGACGATGCGATTATCGTGCAGCGAGTAAGCAAGTTGCAGAAGGAGCTCAAAGAGTGCCGCGCTCAAATCGCCGTCTCGGAGCAAAGCATGGACTCCATGACCAAGGCCGCTGAGCAAATGGAACGCACCGCCGCGGAGCGGGAAATCGAGCGGGATGCCCTAGAGAGGAAACTGGTGAATGTGCGTGCGGAGAAGACCCAGCTGGTGGAGCAGGCACAGGCAGCCGCCGCCATCGCCCGTGCTCAGTCGACTTCGGAGACCCCTAAGGATGAGGACCAAGCAGGAGGTGAAGCTGAGGCCGTGGTCGAAGCGGTGACTCCCCTTTCACCAACGTCTACGAGGACTTCAACGGCGGTGGCACCAGCAGCGACCGAAGGAGTCGCAGGGGCGCCAACAGCAGGTGCAGCAGGAGTCTCTCCAGGAGCCTATTACAGCGCCGTCGCCGAGTCCAAAGTTGTGGCAGCGCAAGCCAATCTCCTGGTGGCGGAAGGCCGGGCGCGATCGGTGGGCTTGGAGCTGTCCAAATGCCAACGCAAGGTTCAAGAATTGGAGCGCACCCTGGCGGCCCTCCAACCTCCTCAAGCAGTAGGTGTGGCTCAAGATCCACAAGCGGATGGCCAGGCTAGTGGTGGCGCAGCAGCTGCAGCAGCGGCTCGTCTGGTCGAGGTGCAGGATGATCTAGTGAGCTCCTCTTCAGAAGTTGACGCCCAAAAGCAACGTGCCGAAGATGCTGAAATGGCTGCATCGCGCCTGCAAGCCGAAGCGAGTGCTGCCACAAGCCGCTGCGAGGCGCTGGAAGCCGCGCTCGTAAAAGCTACGGGTTCTTCGAAAGCAGCAGCGGCGGCGACCAAGGCCGCTCAAGCTGTCGCCAAGACTACGGCCCTGGCCTCGGATGCCGTGCAGAAAGACAGCTCCAGCAGTCAAGCGGACACATCAGCTGCTGCTGCTGCTGCTCTTGAGGCAGCCGAGGCTCGAGCCGTCACAGCAGAGCGCCAAGCAGCCGAAGCGGCGAAGACTCTGAAGGAGGCGATGGCTGACGAGGGCAATCTGTTTGCGCGGCTCCTGAATTTGCACAACGAGTTGGTGGAAGCGCGCGGCGCGGCAGACGCAGCGGCACGGGAAGCAGCCATTGCGCTCAAGCGCTGCGATGAAGCGGAGGCTGCCCAGCGCGCCGCTCAAGAGTCCAGCTACAAGTACCAAAGCGAAGCTCTGGCAGCGGCCGCCTCGCTTGCCATGGCCGAACAACGCGCGAACGACTTGGACCAGCAGATCACGCACGCCAAGCAACAGGAGAGCGGGGCCCGGGCAGCTCTGGCTGCTCTCACGGCCAACTCGAGTGGTGACGCGGCTGGCAGTGTGGTGCAGGATCTCGTTGACGCGAAAGCTTTGCTGGAAGAGCAAGTGGCGACACTCACCAAGACCGCGAACAAAACAGCTCGCTTGGAGAAGGACAAGCACGGCCTCGAAACCAAGCTGCAAGCTCTGGAGCGGCAACTGGTGCGCCAATACTCGGACTTGGCTGCGAAACAGGAGGTGCTTGACCAAGAAAAGGCGGCCAATTTGCTGTTGGCCGAAGCGAAAGCGAGTCGATTGGAGTCGAGTCTGCTTGCGGCCACTCGCGCGCAAGCAGTCACGGAAGCTTCGGTTGCAGCGTTGCTGAGCAGCAGCAGCAGCAGCTCCAGTAGTGGGTCGAACGACAAGGAAGGAGCCAGTGACGAGACCACGAAGTCAACTCTCGACAGCAGCGGCAGCAGCGGTGGTGCAGTGAAGATGTCGGCCTCTGAAGTAGCGATTTTGAAGGAACAAGCAAGGGCGGCAGTGTCACTTCAGGCGTCCCTCCTTGTGTCGCAAGCCAAGTCAGAGCGCCTCACCAAGCATCTCGATGCTGCCATGCGCGCGAACAAGAAACGGGAAAGCAGTGAAGGTGGTGAATTGCCAGAGGACGATGACGATAACGATGATGAAAGCTCTGCGCGCGTTCCTTCTGGAGCCGCGACCATCACCACCGATAGTGCGCTTACTCCGGACGCTAACAGCAACCTGGAAGCTGACTTGGTGTCGGCGAAAGCGTCGTTCTTGGTGGCCGAAGCGAAATGTTGGCAGTTGGAAAACGAGCTCGCAGCAGCGCAAGCACGGGCCGAAGCAGCTACTCGTGCCCTCAAGGCCGTCGACGAAGGTGGCAACGGCGAAGCCTCCGAAGTGGCCGCTGCGCTCGCCGCAGCTCAGACTGCATTCGCCGACAAGCTCGCTGGCATGGCCGCGGCGCTGGAGGCAGAAGCTGCAGACCGCGCGGCTACCGAGAGGGCTACCGAAGTTGCCGCGGCCACCACTGCTGCTGTGAGTGATGGTGGTGTCGAGACCGGGTCATCGCGGCTGCAAGCTCGACTCACCGCCAAGCAAGAAGGTCAAGGCGCAGCAGCATCTGGGGCATTGTCGCCAGAGCAAGAAAGCTCGCGACTGCAGGCGCGCCTTGATGCCAAGGCAGCGGCAGAAGAGGCTGGCAAGGGCATTGAGCCTACGCCTGAAGCCAACGCAGCAGCTACCAAGCTGCAGGCCCTACGGCGGCAAAAGGGCGCTCAAGCAATCGTGGCACAGAAAAAGTTGAGTGCTGCTGGTGGAAACAACGAGGACCTTGGTGGTGGTGGTGGTGTAAACTTGGAGGCACAAGTGACTGCACTCACGCAAGAACTCGAGAAGGCCAAGCAAGAGGCTGCGTTGTTGAAAGAGGCCGCGGTGGCGTTGAACGGTGGCGACGATGCCATGGTCCACATGCTGCAAAGCTTGGAAGACAAGGTGGTCACCGCCAGGGACCAAGCTCAGGCGGCCGACGCACGCACCCTCGCAGCTCAGGCATCGGCGAAGGAGGCCGTCAACAAGGCGGCCCAGTGGCAGGCCAAAGTGAGCGCATTGGAGCACTGCCTGGTGCAGGCCGCCACGCTGACGTCATCCTCCTCCTCTACAGGGATGGGAGCAGGTGCGGGTGGGGCCTCTGCCAATGACGACGCCAAAGTCAAGCTCGCAGTGGCGGAGAAGGAAGTCAGCGTGCTCCGGAACGCCCTTTCGTCGGCGCACGAGGCAGCGGCGGCCAGTGGCAGTGACGTCACCAGCCTCAACGCGCGCCTGCAACAGGAGCTGGTGGCGTCTCAGCTGCAACACGCGACCCGGGACGCGACTTTAGTCGCTGCCGACAGCAAGACCTCGGAGCTGCAACAGAAAGTGCGGGAATTGGAGGCAACGCTCGTGGAGACAGCTACCGAGGACCAAAGCGAAGACGTCAACCACGCTTTCCTATTGGCGGCTGCTCAGCTAGAGGCGTCCGAGGCCAAAGCAGAGCTGCTGCAGGAATCAGCGAGGCGCGCCGCACGGGTCAGCGAAGTCAAGTCGCTGCAAAACGAGCTGGTGCGTGCTCAGCGGGTGGCAGTCGAGGCCAAAAAGAGCTTGGACCTCATGCTGGACGCTGCGACGAAGAGCCAGGGCGAGGGCGAGGAAACAGGTGCGGTTGGTGAAGGTGAAGGTGATAGCGGCGGCGCCTCAGCCATCGATGCACGCACATCGAAATCGATGGCGCGCCTCGACGAACTGCACAAGGAGCTGGCCAAGGCCCAGGAGGCAGCGGAAGCGGGCAAAGAAGCCTTCAAGGACCTGGCGGCGGCCGAGGAGCAGCGCGACAAGCTCTTCAAGGACAAAAGGAAGCTCGAAAGCAAGATCAAGAAACTGCAGGGCGAAGTGAAAAAGCAAACCGAGATAGCTAAAGCAGTGACTTCTGCCGCGGGCAGCAGCGGCGGTGGCTCTAGTGGCACTGCGGCCATTACTGCCACCATTCGTGTGGTCTTTAAGAAGTACGACAAAGACCACAGCGGAAGCATTGACGCCTCGGAGCTGCGCGCCGTGATGGACGACCTGGGGATTGAGCTCGACGACGAGCAAGCTGACCGCGTGTATCGTGCGGTGGACAAGGACAACAGCGGGCAAATTGACATCGACGAGTTCGCGGCTTGGTGGCACGACCGCAACTCGGTGATGTTCACGAGCGCGGAATCGGCGTCAGAGCTGCTGGCCCAAGTCGCCGCTGCTGAAGCCTTAGCAGCGGGGCATCAGTTGGACAAGCAAACGTGGCAAGCGAAGTGCGCGGATCTGGAAGAGCAGCTGGAAGTTGCCAATCAAGCAGCGATGGCGGCCCCCAAAGCCCCCGTGGGGGCGAAAGAAATGGCCGAGTCGGCAAAGGCCCAGGGTCTGACCCACGAGTTGCAGGCGATGTATGCCTCCGAGCTTGCCGCCGCGCGGGCCACCGAAAAGCTGGTGCACGACCGCGTTGCCGCACTCAAAGTGGCGGCAGGGCAGCGCGCAGAGAAGAATGCCAATGGGGACGGGCACCTCAGTGCGATTGCAGAAGGTGACGAAGACGACGACGAGGGTGACGGCAGCGGCGCCAAGACTACCGCCTCTGGAGCCACTGTCAAGAAGGAGGCATTCCCACCGGCTACCGAAGAGCAACAATTGGCCGCGACCAAGATTCAGGGCAAAGCCCGGCAGAAAAAGGCCAAGCAGCGGCTCTTCAACAAAAAGGCTGCAGCCGAAGTGTCGATTGAGGCCACCCCCGAAACCAACGCTGCTGCCACCAAGCTCCAGGGCCGCGCGCGCATGAAAGCCTCCAAGAAGGACGTCGCTACCCGCAAGGCGAAGACGCAGGAAGCCCGTGCAACCGCAGGCCCTTCCGAAAATGCTGCCGCCGCCGCCCTAGCCTCCGAAGCCGAGGCTGGCTACGAAGCGGAGCTATTGGACACCGAGCGGATGCTCCGCAAACTTCGCGGCAACATTCAGGAGCTCGAGGCCGCGCAGCTCCTGGCGGAAGGCGCGCCCGAGCAGATGATGGAAGCGCGCGCGCGGCAAGAACTGGTGCAAGAAAACGAAGACTTGCGCGAGATCGCCAATGGTATGGCAGACGAGCGCGAGGAGCTGCTCGAGGAACTGGCCGGCGTGCGGAGCAAGCTTGCGCGGGCAGAAGTGATGGCGGGGCTTGATCCTTCCTCTGGTGGTGGAGACGCTTTCGGTGGCGACCTTGCCTTGGGTGTTGGTGGTGATCGCGGTGCCCGCGAGAGCAGCTCATCCCTAGCGGTGCTCAACGTCACGCCCGAAATGATGGCTGAACTTCCTGCCATGGAGCAGGAGCTCGAGCGCTTGGATGCGGAGGCCAGCGTGCTCGACGATAGCGCTCAAGCTGCGGAAGGTAACCTATTGGAGGCCGCGGACGCGTTGGCTCAAGTGATCGAAGATTTGGCCTCGGCTGAGAAGGATGTGGCTGACGCTACCGCATTGGTGGAGTCGCTGAAGGCCGAAGTGGAGACCGCCAAGTCAGCAGACGCTCGAGGCGCGCAGGCAGAGGCGAAAGCAGCGGCCATGGGCGGCAGCGGTTCCTTGGATGAGTGGCAAGGCGCCCTCGAGGAGCTCAAGGCCAACGGCGAGATGCTCGTGACGGAGCGCAAAGCGCACGAAGACGCCTGCCAAGCGGCTACGGTGCGCATAGAGACCTGTGAAAGGGAAACCAACGCGGCCACGGTGCAGCAGCTCATGCTCCAGGAAGCCCTGGAGAACGCGCCTGCGGACGAGGTGGCGGCCCTGGAACAGAAGACGGCCGACCTCGAGGCCAAGCTAAGCGAGATTGCAGCTGAGAAACAGAGCGCGGAACAAGCGCTCTCGGAAGCGCAGGCACAATTGGCCGATTGCCAGGAGCGCCTCTTGGACAACACAGCCGCGCTGATGGCCATCGACCGCCAAATCAAGCTGCTGGAGCCGACGGCCATCCTGGCCGAGGCCGCTGGCCAACGGCTGCGCTTGCAGCAGCTGCACAAGGAGTGCGAGCGGCAGAATGCTTCCGCCGAAGAGTTGTCCGCTCGTGCTGAAGCCGCCTTGGAGGAAAAGAGGCTAGAGGCCGAGGTCATTGCGCAGCGGGTGGAAGACATCCGGTAATTGCTTTTTGATACGAATGAAATGCCTAATTTCTTTTTGACGCGATGTTTTTAAAAGTATAATTGAAGTTGTTTTGTTTGTTTCATTTCGCGTTATTACTGAGTGCAAATTCGATGATAATTCCTTCTTTTCTTTTGTTTGCTTTCCCTATTGTGTGCAACATCCCGTCTTTTTTCACGCAGCTACGCGAGCAGTTCTGCAGCCGTGTCTGCAAGAGCTCTACAAGAGCAAACTGCCGCAATCAAGAGGCTTGAAGCCGAAGCAGCTGCGGAGAAGGCCCGTGAAGCCTCGCTCAACGAAGCCCTCGAACGCGAGCGGGCGTCTGCTGGGGAACTGCGGTCTCAGAAAGCGGCGCTTCAGAAGCAAGTCTTGGAGGGCGCCAAACAGCGGAAACTCAACAATGCCGATGGCAACAACGGCAAGAGCTCGCTTGGACGTCTGGGCGTGGTGGACCTCGTGACGGAGCTTCCGGGGGCAATGGTGCGAGCTGTCACCGACGTGATTGGTCAAGGCGAGCCGTCAACTGCGGAAGCTTCTTCGTCATCATCATTATCATCAGCAGCACCAGTGACTGTCTCAAGCGACGTGGGGTCGTCAAGCGAAGAAATGGCAGTGCTGTTCAGCGCGTATAATAAATTGCGCCAAAACTACACCGAGGAGCAGCTCGCCACGGAATCGCTGAAAGAAGAAGTGCAAGGGCTCCTCGAGGAGTTAGCCGCAGTGAAGGGCGAGCTCGACAGCGCGAAAGCGAGCCGATCGACGAGCCGAAACCAGGCGGCAGAGGCGACGCGACAAAGCGAGCGCACCGCGAGGCAAATGCGAGCAGCAGGCGTGGCGGCTCGGCAAGTGGAGAAGCGGCTGCAGGAGGAAGTGGATGCGGTTGTGGCGGAACTGAACGACTGCCGTGAACGGCTGGGCGAAGCCAAGTACAGCAGCACCACTTACGCTGCCATGGCCAAGGAGCTTGCCGACCGCGCAGAAGCGGGTGTGAGTGGTGCCCCTGGCGAGCAAGAATTGGAACAAAGCCTCGAGGACGACTACAACAACAACAACGGCGGTGGTGATGGGGCCGCAGCCGGTAAAGAAGATGAAGGCGGCGCAGGGCCACAGCCCACGAATATTGCGAGTGTCAAGGGCATCAGCACTGGAGGTGGGAACTTCAGTTTCTCGGCGCTCGCCAAGCAGGCAGTCACGCAAGCTCGAGCGAGCCGTTTGCAGACTCTGGAAGATGCACTCGCCGCCGCAGAGGCGGAGGCCGCCAAGGCTACCAACGAACTGGGCAACGAGACCCGGCGGGCAGCACGCGAGCTGGCGCAGATGAAAGAGACTGTGGCGAAGCTCGAGCACCAGTTCGAGGAAGCCAGGGATGAAGTTGCAGGTGCGGTGGCCGCCAAAGTGGCGGTGGAAGAACAGGCAGCTCATCAAGCGGCGGCGTTCCGGCGCAAGAGTGCGCAAACTGTCACAACAGCAGGTGCAGCGGATTCTAATGTCAAAGTGGATGCGTCAACAGCTGCGGCATCTACGAGCGGAGACAGTGCAGCGGGAGGCGACGCTGTGTCTTCCCCGGTGAGCGCACAGGTCCAAAACGGCAACAGCAGTGGAGGTCGAACCGTTGCCCGCCGTGCGAGTACTCTGCCACCGGTGCCCCCCGGTGCCGAAGACGTGGTCTCTGGCCTGGGCCCTGACGACAGCGATTTGGAAACCCTCTATGATCCATCTGCCGTAGAAACCGACGACTCTTCCAGAGTTCCACCACTGGCTCCTCCAAAGCGCAGCTTTTTCGGCAGCAAAAAGGCCGCCAAGCCTGTGGTGAATGCTGGCAAAGCACAGTTGCACAACAAGCTGATGGAAGAGCGCGCAGCGCGGCGTGTAGCGGTGAACCAAGTGACCAAGTACGTCACTTTGGTGTCCTCGATGCACGAGCGGATGGTGGCGATGGCTCGCGTGCATGCGGCCAAGGAAGCAGGGCGCGCCAAGCTAGAGGCCTTGGAGAAGAAAAAGGCCGCGATGGTGGCGTCGCAAACCGACCTCGCTTCTCTCTCGATCGAGCAAGTGTCGGCTCTCGTGCTGCAGCACAAGGAAGAAACCGCCGACGCGCTCGCGAAAGCCGCGTCCAGTGCCGAATTGAGCCGTACTGAAAAAGCGCGCGCGGAAAGTTTGAGCGTGGATTTGCGCGCGCTCCGGGGTGACTACGCCCGCTTGAGTGACGCTCTGCTGCACTTGCAAACTGAAAGGCTGGAGCTGCGGGCGGCGGCTGATCTGGCCACTTCCACGCTAGCCCCAACCAAAGATAAGGCCAACAAGCTCGAATTGTCGTTGAGTTATTCACAGAGGGAGCAAGCGCAACTCACGAGCGAATTGGAGGCTTTGCAGAGCTCGATCGCGAAGGCCGTGGCCAAGCATGCCGTGGAGAAAGACGCCCTACGCCAGGCACTGAGTGAAGCCAAAGACCACATCGTCGCTCTGGAAGCCAAAATCAAGGGCTTGAACGCTCGCTTTGAAGAGCAAACCAAGAAGTCAGCAGCTCTGGAGAAAGACTTCGAGGCATTAGTAGCAGTTGCGAACACGCCAGTTGCCGCGGCAGCGCCACCTCCGAAGGAAGCGTCCTCTAAAGCAAAGAAGAAGAAGGAGAAGAAGAAGACTCCGACGGCTAAGGATGTCGCTCCTACGGTGGCGGAGGCTACTGAAGAGCAGCAATTGGCCGCAACGAAGATTCAGGGCAAAGCCCGGCAGAAAAAGGCGAAGCAGCGGCTCTTCAACAAAAAGGCCGCGGCCGAAGTGTCGATTGAGGCCACCCCCGAAACCAACGCTGCCGTCACCAAGCTCCAGGGCCGCGCGCGTATGAAAATGGCAAAGCAAGATTTGGCCACGAAACGCGCTGGACTGGGTGCTGCCGAGAAGGAAGCAAGTGATAAACTTGTGGAACTTTCGGAGGAAGAAGAAGAGGACAGCGGCAGTGAAAGAGAAAACGAAGGCGACAACGCGAACACTGGCGATGTTGATACTGAAGGTGCGTCGCGAGCCGAGGCGTTAGCTCAGGCCACGGCTGCTCTCGAAGCAAGGCGCCTGGAAGCTGTGGCCACCGCCGAAGCGGACGCAGCGGCAGTGTCCACTCGATTGGCCGCGAGCGAAGCTCGGGTGGCGAAGATGGCTGCTGAGCGAAAGAAACTGGTGTTCGCCCTGGAGGCCGCCAAAGGCCACATCGTGAAGCTCACCGGTCGTCTCGCCGTTGGTGACGACGACATTAACAACGAAGGCGCCTCCTCCTCTTCATCCTCGTCGAGCAGCCATAACCCTCGCCGAGGCTCGCAGCGAAGCTTAGCCTCCGCTGAGCTCACCCGCAAGCACGTGCGGGCGTCCCTGGCAAGCTTAGCGCCAGGCGCGATGGAAGCAGCTCTAGCGGAACAAGCTGCCGCTGAAGAGGCAGCCCCTGAGGCAAGAGTAGCGGCATTGCTGGGGCAAGAGAACAACGACGATACCAATGCCTCACCTCAGGAAGAAAGTGGTGGCATAAGCGGCGGTTTGGGTTTCGGAGCATTTGACGTGTTCGGTGCGGTCGGGGACTTCGACTTGGAATCTTTCGTTGCTATGGGCAACAAGGGCGACCAGGAGGGAGAAGAGGAGAAAGAAGAAACGAAAGGAGCAGGCTCAGCGGATGAAGCCTCTATTTTTTCGTTCTTTGGGCTGTGAGAGTGAGAATAGAATTCAAAGGAACGAGGGTCGGTGGCGTGTGCGTGTGTACTTCTTTAGAGGCAGATGCAACATATAACACCAGGGCCATTCCCATTCACAAGGAAGGAAAAGAAGCGAAGTTCAGAGGTTGGCATGGCCGCTTGGATAGTATTTGTCTTAGGAACAGCCATAGTAGATAGTAGTGATTTGAGTCGCCTTCTAAGTTCCTGCTCTCTGTCTCTATAGGCCCATTGACTGGGGAGCTTTACCACATCAGACACCACACGTTGCCTGGTATATACCATCTGCCATTGGGGCTATGGGGCTACATTCAAAGAAATGATAACGTCCTATGGTTTGACTACGTTCCTTGGTATGTGTATGTCTAGTCGAACTCGAACTCGAACTAATACAAACCCAAATGACACAGAAGCCAATGCTGCGGGCAGAAGTGTACGCGCGTGCGTTGCGCGCAAGTCAAAATCGTAAAGAGGATAGTGTGTAGAGGGCAGGAA